>Ga0065711_1044605_pt1 | contig 13996 bp, 10 predicted proteins | sample Hoacrofraction12_FD_59098 | JGI IMG/M metagenome (GOLD analysis project Ga0065711, IMG submission 59098) | Hoatzin crop microbial communities from Cojedes, Venezuela - Epithelial fraction 12 v2 (version 2) | ecosystem: Host-associated > Birds > Digestive system > Esophagus > Crop | place...
GCCCCACATTGTCCCTAGCCTTCCTTTTGCTGCTGATGTAGTTGAAGAAGCCCTTCTTGTTGTTTTTGACATCCCTTGCCAGCTTCAATTGCAGGTGGGCCTTGGCCTTCCTCGTCGCATCCCTGCATGCTCTCACCATGTTCCTGTACTCTTCCCAAGTGGCCTGCCCCTCTTTCCACATTCCATGGACCTTTTTCTTCTGCCTGATCTCTGCTACAAGCTGCTTGTTTAACCATGCAGGTCTCCTGCCTCCTTTGCTAGATTTCTTTCTCAGGGGAATGCATTGCTCCTGTGCATGGAAGAAGTGGATTCATGGAGTGCATTTCTCTACCTCAGCTCTCCTAATATAATGTGATTTTTACAAATGATAAAAACCTGTGCAAGATTATGGGTCCTTCCTCTAGCATTCATATAGATTAATAGTGCACCGGAAATGAAAAAAAGATTACAAAAATTAACAAGCACAAATGCAAAGATACCAAGAACTATTGGAAGGTATCCAGAGAATGTCCATTTACAACAAATAATTAACCATGGGATGCTTGTCTTTGTTGTTGAGATTGCGTTCCTCCCTCCCTTTGCACAGATTGTGTGGTATATTTTTGTTTGGGTAGTAGAGTTAGAATAAGTTTATTTGTACAATTCCTTGTCTTAATCACTGAAAATTTGCCTCCATTAATGTTTTTTTAGATTTCAAGAAGTTTTTTATTTTATTTATGTTTTAGAAAAGCAATTTTTCTAACTCTTGTGTAGTAGTCCTTCATGTAAAATGGACAAATCCTCTTTCTAGAAACTCAAACAAACAAAAAAACTTTAAGGCATTTCGGTAATTCTGACTCATAAAACTGAATATTTGAATTAGAATGATAACTAGAATCTCTAAAGAAACAAAAATAGTTTAAATACCAGCCTATGATGATGTTTTTATTAGTGTTTTTCTTGTCTTGTAATACCAGATAGATACAATAATATGTTAACTGCAAAGGCTTTAAAGACTTTTTTTTCAGGGTTTTTTTAAGTGTTTTTAACTTTTTTTTCTTATTTTATCTTCTCCAAAACCATAAATCTTAAGTCACATTTAACCTGAAGGTGTTTTTGCTGTTGTTAATCTGACGATTCTTAAAAATAATTCTGATGACAAGTCATCACATCTGTTTAGTAGGATCAACTGTTGTAAGGCATCTGGAAAAGAGAACGCAGTATCTCCTGGGACACCATGTTAAAATCAGAAGAGAGTTCTGTTCTGTTTACTGCTTTTTGCACAGACCCTAAGTTGACAATAACAAATTAGCAACTTGAGTAAAAGGTTTAGGAGTAGTAACAGTGGAAAGGAACAGTGGAATAAGACACTGGTTAATGAACTCTAAAAAAACCAAAACTGCAGCAGTTTTGCCTCCTGCATCCTGGTGAATATTGCCTAAAAACATAGTTGTGGGAGAGAAAAAATCCCTAGGGGATCATTGTTCAGGCAGAGGTCCGATGAGACAGAAATCCCACAATAATAATTTCTTTGAATAAGAGGAGAGGTAGAAATACGGAGACCCCTACGGTAATGACTAACTTTGTATTGCATTTCCTTTTGCTCCTGAGGACAGACAGGGTTGAAAGAGAAACTCAAGTTAGCGGCCTGTTTTGAATAACGTAGGGAGTCTGAGGTGGAATGTGGATCAGAGTTACTGTCTGTGATGTTTTTTCTTTGATATTTCAGGCAGCTCATCCTAATGATACAGAATAATTTGTTTTTCCCACCCTGCTGCCATTTTCACCGGATTTGCTTTGGGGTAAGCAGAAAACTAAAATTGAAGGGTTGCATTAACACAAAAAGGATTCCTTAGTCTTTCTGCTTGATGCTTACATAACCCACATCAGCAATAGCTACTGGGACAGCAATGTGACCACAAGGCCTACTGGAGAACAAAGTAACATTTCATTTAACTCTGCTCATTGTTTCTTCCTGTTGTGACTCCATGAACAACAGATAGCTGTGCATGACTCCTTACTTGGATGAACACAACCACTCTGATACTCACAGCCAATAACCTTACTCCCTTTTTTCTCTGTGACACCATGGGATTTCATTCTGCAAAAACCCATGGAATTCCTGGTATTTTTGGTTGTTCAACATCTCCTAGTATTTTTTGTACTCTTACACAAATCATCTCTTGATGAGAGACGAACTTGTAGGCACATGGTAAGTAGGTGCAAAGGGATTTAACTTTTCCTTAATTGAAGTGCTGCCAGATGACCACTGACACTCAATGTTGTAATTCCCTGGTGGGAAGAAACCAAGAATCTAATTGAGAGTGATAATTAGTGAATATTGACGTCAAAGATGGAATTTCAGTCTGTGTGAGAAGACTCAGTCTAAATTTTATTTCACGTGGTATACAACCATTTTAACTTACGACTTTCTGAACAGCAGTATGCTTGCACAGAGAATTACTACAGAGGGTGTATGTTCTGGTTACTATTCATATTATTCTATGTCCGTGGAGTTCCTGCTTCTTCTGATATTCAAAAAGAGTTATATATTAAATACAGCCATCCACCCGCAGTGCTGCCACCTGTCCGCTACACTTCTGAAACACCCACTGAAAGAATGTGAATGATAGTATATCAGTAGGGTCAAAACCTGCTAGACTCCAGAATAAATATGACGCTTGTGTTATTATAGTATATATTCATATAAATCAGCAGTTTGCATGTTCAATAAGAGGCATAAGCATATTTTGCCAATGTCTGGCATTGCTTATGCTAGAGTTCATAGGTAATAATAATTATTATCACACAAGCACAACAATACATGCACTGTTTTCTAAGCAGGAGCCACATATCAGCTGAAGGTCTGCTTACCCCAAATATGCAGTCAGGCACTTATTTCATCCATTTCTAGCTTGTGTGTCTACATGATTGTCAAAAGTGTCTTTACATGACCTTTTTTTTTTCCATTTCCTTTTTTTAAAAAAAAATCTTTAGGACAATGAAAATACTTTGCTGTAGCCAAATACTGGTTTAGGCTTAAATGCCCGGTCAGTCACCTAGAGACAAAGAGGCCTTTATGCAAATATCCAACAGCATGTAGCTTATGACCTCTGGAAAATCCAGATGCTTCACTAATAATGAAATCAATTACTAGCTTTGTGGGGCTGAGATATCTTCTCTCAGTACTCCATGCTAGTTTATTGGCATTCCCTGTAATAGGTGATCAAATCTATATCCTTCCACACCTGCCTTTTTAACCTTGTAACTAACTAAACCATTATAGACACAAGGGGAAACAAAAGCAAGGAGCCCAAAGCTGCTGCAAGGTCAGGGATCAAGTAAGCAGAAGCAGCTTGTTAACAGCATTCTCAAAGGGAAGAAAGTCACTAAGAAACTATTTGTGCACCAGTGAATTAGAGACACATGGCTTGTATATATCTGTTTGTCAAAGGCCATAAAAATTGCCACAGTAATGCTGGTGCTGCAGGAGACCGTGAAAGAACAGATAATTTACCAAAGGTTAGGAATAACTTCAGCATATTCATTCCTTTGATGCAGCTTTTGTCTCTGAAAATAATGAGCTGTTGCTGTGACCCCAAAGTGCCAGAAAGCAGCAAACTGGATGAATAAATATCAGTGTCATACCTTCAATCATGAATCAGAACCAGATTTTATTTTCTTTAATCATGATATCATGGCTGGATCCATATGTACAGCAGGAGTAGTCCTGCTCCAGTCCTTGCTAGAAACAGATCTAGGAACAGATCAAGCTACAACGCGCAAAGATTTTCCAGAGCTTCCTAAGTTGTAGGAACTGTTCATAGAAAGCCTCTGTTTTTCATAGTTCCACAGACCTTGCGAGCATGTACCTGAAGCTATGAGCCTGTATAAATGCTGAATTTCAGGCAGGAATAGTGTATAAATATTCTCTGTTCCTAGCAAATTAGCAAATTTTAACACTAACTGGAACTAAGGTTACACAAAATTCAGCTAATTTTTTTCTCCATCTTCTGTGGGCCTGGTTCCTTATATGGTATTACATGGTTTTGTCTAATGCACAGTCGTGCTTTCAACATGTATTTGCTATCTGAGATATGGCTGAGGGATTAGCTGTACTGCTAGTACTTCATCGCAGCTGTGGTATTTTAAATTGCTGCAGGGCTGGTTGGACAGATGAAGATATGCACACATGCACACACATATAAAAATGCAATGAGAAATGCTCTTTTTGGTGGGTGAGAAAACAGAGAGACAGCCATACTGACCCTGTCCATGCCATCTTTTACTAATTGCCTCATTACTGTACTAATACAAAATGATCACCATAATAATTTTAATGTTCCCAGTTTGTGTTTCTTCTGACTCCGTTTCTTCAGTCATAGGTGGGTATTCCCACCAACTCTTATCTGATTTTTTAGGATATGACTTATTAACAATTTCTGTATTGTCTTTCCTTACAAATAAATATTACCAAGCTAATGAGCTGATATAAGACTAAGACCGAATTATTTTCTGGCAATGTTTCAATATTGTTCAGTAATAAATTTTAATAAGGTTTTGTGACAATCTATGACCCCAAAAACAGAGTATTAAAAAGAGGGAAAAAATTTGTGCATCAAATCATGCAAATTCCATCTTGATTTCATTCTAAAATCCAAAGCTGACTATGCACAACTTATCCCAAAGTAACTATTCACAAAGAGATTTTCATCCCCTAGCAGGAAATCAACTGACAAAACCAGGCCCTTTACTAGCATCAGTGAGCACTTTGCTATTTCCGTTTAAACTTGCATGCTGTATGTTTCTAAGAATTTCTTACAAAACAGCTTCTTAACAAGTATTTCATGCTTTTTACTGGGTAGAAGGTGAATTCTTTTTGGGTATGTATGTATGTGTGTGAATGCAAGTGCAATTTGAGCATCTGTGTGCTGGATTTAACTGTTATAACAGGTGAGAGGTTTCTAGATCTCTTGCTGTACTAGACACTGACCCATGGGAACAGGTAACTTTTCTGACAGGACATGTGCATAAGGAGCCTTCCCCAGCAGGTTTTCTGCAACATGTTTTACACTCCTGAAGAAACCAACCTGTTGTCTCTTCTCCAGTTGGGATGGAACAAGATTTACCTAGTGCTGAGTGTTCATCAAAGGGAAGATAAAGTGGTGAGTATAATCCAAACCCAGATGATTGCCTTAAGAACAGCAGATGAGTTGAGAGATAGGAATGTGAAAACATTTGGTTTTGGAGAGAATAACAATATTTCCATCTTATTGTTCCTTTTATCACTGCTACCACTGGAGGATGGTATGATAGTGGTCCACTTGATAGACAGGAATAAAGAAGACTGTTAGACTTTTGCCTACAGGGCATTTCCAAGGCAAGCTGGATCCAACAAGTCTATCTGTTCAAGCAGTTCAAATAACTGTCCAAGCTGTTTGGAAGGATATAGCCCAAAATCCTTGCGGTTCAAAGATAGCATTAGTGTTCCTGATTGTCCCTAGGCAGCAAGGTAAGAAATAGGTGGTCAGCATTTCTGCCTTCAGAAGAAAGCTGTATTTTTCTGTAAGTAGACTCTGGCTTTGATTCAGCTCATTTCCACTGACAGAGATCCAAGAAACAAAGCAAGTAGTGAAGCAGGATGATAGGAATTCTTCAAGTTATAGATACAACCACAGATGTTTTTCCCATCTTGTATAATATGCAGGCTTTGGAGGGAAAAAAGAAAGCCCAGACCAACAAAAACATGCTTGCATTTAACCCTAGAGGTAAGACAAGATTATTGGAATGATTTTTCAGTGATTTATCTTTCTCTTTTTTTTTTCTCTTTTTTTGAAATAGAGAAAAATATGTAGCAATGCTTCAGAATGCAGGGGGTTTATTAACATTGCATAATTGTGCTCAGGAATTTGCTCACCTCAAGCAAGGATGCTCCACTGCTCCATGTAGACTTACAGTTATGATTGCTCCATGTTTAATTTAATGTATGCTTTCACATAAGAGGTAAATAATTTGGTAACAGAAGATGACTTGCCCATGGTGTGGAGGACAGAGTCTTACTCTAATCGAGTAGACTAAACAACTGACCTAGTGTTCCCACGAATACCAAGGCAGCTCTTAAGCTGTTCTAGGGAAAAGGAAAGCTGGCCTCTCTGATTAAAATTCCCACTGCTTCCTTAATAAACTTACGACAGCAACTATCATGTCATTACAAAAGATTATGCTAATAAACCAAAGTTTTCTGATTAAGTTACATTACAAAATATTTTCTAATTTCATGCAAGATAAATTGCATTGCTGAAAGCTCAAGACAATTCTCCAGTGACATTGAATGCTTGTCTGAAGTAATACACTGTGTGCAAATGGAATATTGGTAAACTACATCCAATGAAGGTTTAGATGTTTTTTGGAGAAGTGTAAAAAAGATCCCTTATGTGCTCCTACTCCTCATGTATTTATTTCTTTTTTTGACTGTTTTTTCAGTGACAGAATATTCTATATTTTTGGCAACCCATTTGTCTTTGAGACTATTGTATTTTTTAAAGTACTTGCAACAGTTTTGAAGAAATAGAAATTTATATTTGTCAGCCTACATACTTTTGCTGCAGCATATCGAGGTAGAAGTTGATGGGAGTCAGGCAAGACTGAATGAAAGCTGAAAAATTTCACTAAGTCTTACTGCACTGTAGTCAGTTTGAATTACAGAAATACAATTAAAGATCAGAAATTAAACTTCGCCCTTCAGCTTTTTAGTTCCACAGTATTGGGTCTTGTAAGCCAATTAGCAGCACTGAAGTATCCCAGAGGAGTGATGGAAGCTCCAGGCCTTTGGCACATTTAAAACTAGGCTACAAAATATACCAGAAAATGTGTTTGTAAGAAGAACAATTCATGGTCAGAAGGTGAGTTGGTTAAGCTAATGGAGCTTTTGTCTTCCTCTCTCTCTCCTTCATCTTTATATTCTGTGAATTCAAGGTAAATGTCAACCGCATTGTGAAGGGTTTCATCCTCAAAAATGGCATTTGCCCTGACTACCAATCCATATTGTGCTATAACAGAGTGTAACCACTAAGTATGTGAATTCACTTTTCTCTTACAGTCTGTCTAGGACAAAGACAGAACCCACTCATTTAAAAGTAATGGGAGGCCTTTGACATATTTCTGGATCCTTACTCACGAGATTATAATCAGGAGTTTCACCGAGACAGTGCCGACATTTATTTCTCACTAAAGGCAAAAGGCAGCAAAAGTGACTGGGAGATCGAATATTTCCTCCTCTCGCTTTCATAAACATTTAGGGCACCACCTGTTTGAAGGTCTTTGCACCCTGAAAAGTGTTAGGGTAAGGTACCCATTCCTCCTTTCATTTTTTAAAAAAGCTGAAGATGTCCTGTGGGAAAAAAAATAATAAAAAAAAACCAACCCTGGGATATTTTAGGTTCTGACTTGACAGTGTTGAGCAAACACAAATAATGATATTTTTTCAGCAACAGGCGGAGTCCAAAGTTTAACAGTGGTACAGAGGGTGTCATGTTCACATTAAGTTTTAGCACAACAAAGATATTTATCTAAATCTAAGCTCATTGAACTGTCTTCATAAACCCTTTCAGCTGACTGTGCAATTAATGCAAATATCTGTCTTAATGTGGGATGAACTGTCAAATGGTGCAAAGTACAATTAAGGAAGACAAGACAGAAAAGGCAGCTATTACATGTATAAATTAAAGTCAGAGGGATCTCAACCGTAGTAGAAACATTTTCTTTTAAGAAGCAGCACTGACTAGGTGAAATTTAACAGCAAGCACAATATTTAACCAGCGTTAATGAAGATCCCAGAGAAAATTTCTAAGATCAGTGAATTCTAGATTGAAAGTAAGTGAAGCTCAGATAGAGGAAGAAAAAAAACCCTTTTAGTCAGATCAGGAATATTTTTATTTGTGTTTTCTCTACTGTGGTAGAATGATCATTAGCAAATGATTGCCCGTACCTGTGAAACCACAGAAAAAAGATAAACAGCTACTTAACTATTACGAGGTCCATTATACTATGCACAGAAGACAATAAAACTGCAAAAGAATGCTGACACAGCTCTGACTCAGTCATGCTAGAGATTACATCTTTTCCCTGGAGAGCAAACCTCCCTTTGCACTTCCCTACAATAGTGACCAGTGCATAACCAAAAAGTCTTTCCTGCTGTACTGCAACTTTCATGTTTTCCAGTCAAATAAATAGATTATCTCTGCTATTGTGTATTTGGAGATCTGGGAACTTCGTCTCACATATCACAGAATAACTAGATTGGAATAGACTTCCTGACATGATCTAGTCCTTCTCCTCCTTCTCAAATGTCAAGAATATTGTTGCCAGAGAAACAGTTACAGGTAAAATAATAATAGCTGCATATACAATTTGGCTATAAATTAGATATTATATTTTACTGAAAAGTCTACTTTAAGTGGTAAAATGTGTTTGATCTTGCTTGAAATTTTTTGAAATAAAAAGCACATTTCGTTTAACAGGGTTCTGGTTCTGGGTTTGTTTTTACCTAGGTAATTTCAAGATATATTTAAATAATAAAACATATACCATTTTTTTTCTATTATGGAACTATAATACCTTATAATATATCCTTTCTGACTGGACATGATTTTTGTATTCTTAGTTTTTATTTCATCAGGAGAAATCTGAGTGTGATTTAATCTGAGGTATCAACAAAATTCCTTAGCTCTGAGTCTCCCTTTTCTTTTGAAATATGACCCTGGAAATATTTTAGCTTCTTCCCAAGGTACGTTTTTGAATTTTCAGTTTGGCAGTTTGCCAAACACAATGCTTTCACCGAAGGCATTAAAATGCAGCAAGTGTTTAAGTCAAAATTTCTGGTTTGGAATTTTCCTTCTGTTTTACCTCTGTTGAACCTGAAATGCTTTTATTGCGGACAGGTTTTACTCTTCTTTATGAAAAGATTTATTTATTATCACTTTATAATCTGTAGCGGATTAGACATATTCATCAACTAACGATATTTAAAAAAGTCTTTGCAGATTAGTTTGAAATTAGAATACTGAGCTACTTCTTAAGCAAACTGAGTTTTGAATCTCACTGAACTTTAAGTTTGAAACCTTCTGCTAGATATAAATCTCTGGAAGCCTGTGAGACACTGGTAGGACACTAGTATGATGTAGCAAAAAGCATCACAAGTAGTAGCTCAGTAGCCAAATTCTGAGAAGCTCCGGTGTTAGAATAGGAAAGGGAGAAGAAGGAATAAAAGCACAGTCATTCTTTAAAACAGTTACACTTAGATAAACAGTCATCCAGAAAGACTGACTTCTAGGAAAGGGAGAGATACTGGGAACTGGCTTTATGCTTGTTGTGACTCTCATGAGCTATACATTTGGAGTGTGGCTTCAGCCATATTGACATTGTATATGTATTAATATATAGTAATATCTAGTATCAAAGAGGCTCGAATTTGACCCTAGGATTAGTGAAGGAAAAAGGCATGTGAAAGATGGATTACATTCTTTAAGGCAAAGAAGGGAAAGAAAGCATATAGAAAATGTAGGGAAGAAAGCCTAGAGTGACATTACTGGAGTTCTTAACAATGAGTAAGGATGCTAAAAAAATACCCAGAATTACATAATTGATGATTATGCTTTATCCCTGTTTTTTTCCTTAATTTCTCTACATTAATATGTAAAATCACAACATTTTTGACAATTTTTAACACTGACTTGTGTTTGTTAGAAGTTGCCAAGTCTGGTAGCCCAACAGCAGAAAGGGTGCCACAGCTCCATGACCCCAGGTCCAACCAGCAGTTAGGCTGAGGCACAGGTGTACACCACAATTATACATATATGTGTGGCTGGCCACACATATTAGACAGACATGTAGAAGCACTCACACAAGCACAAACCGTAACAGCTTCATCCTGTTCCTCGCTCTGGACAAGCAGCATAGAGGTCCACTGGTGGGAAGGTGAGTGTATATGTATATATATAGATATATGACATTCACATTCCATCAGCCATGAGGTTTAAATGCTTGATGCGTCCAGTAGCTGTCACTGAATTCCAGTATCCTCTGTTGCTGGCACCTGGGCATACCAGCCCCCGAGGCCACAGCCCTGCTCCAGTTGCAGGTACAGACCATATCACTTACACTTGTATGTGTATGCACACACACTTGTACACACATGCATATGCACATGCGGACACACATACACACTTCCACGCACACACTCTTCAAGCTGGCGGGGATATTGCTGGTCCCTCAGTAGCCGGTCCTTCTTGGTCCTGCTGTTAGAGATCTACTCATACCCTTCCTTCCAGGCTATTTCACCTACTCACCAGCTGCTCTGGCTTGATCTTCACTATCCATCACACTTGCACACCCACACTCGCTCCTTTTCCTGGTACCATGAGCACATGGCCCTCCAACTGCTCGTCTGACAATAGCTGCTGCACTCAGACCCCATGCACACACATGCACTCAGAATAACAAGCCCTCACGTGGGAAACAGTTAGAGATGGAATTAAATAAGAAGACAGGACAGGCTGTGCTGATTAGATGTAATGTAAGTCAGACAAGCTTACTGACCTAGTCACACATGACCAGACTCTCTAATCCAGTTGTGTCTCTATTTTGCCATGCTTGTTCCTCCTCAGGACCACCCTTTCCCTACAGTTGGTTCCCCAGAACATCCTGTTATAAGTCTTGTTCAGTCCCAAGGGGCTTTTCCCCTGCACCCAGTAATGTGTCCCCTACCTCCAGGAAGTGACTCCCCTCAGTCCCAAAGGTGACCTGGGCAGATGTTCCTGCTGACTCGTGATGTCCAAAGGCTGACGACTCCTATGACAGGCCCAGAAGGAGGAAGGGCAGAGTATTATTCAGGGTTCTCCACTTGTCATTGCCTCGCTGTGTTACTTTGCATATAGCTGGAGACTAGGTTTTTCTCACATAACTGAACAATTTTCCCATTCAATTGTGTGATATGATCATCAGAACTAACAGAAAAAGAACTCCACTATGTGAGTGATCCTACCTGCTAGTGCAATGTCTACTTTAAATATAAGGAACATCTCTCAAACAAATACAAGAATGACTCTCATACAAGAAAAAAAAACGTTCCAAAATATTTATTTTAACTTCTGAGCTTTTGTTGAGGTTACATTAACAATCATGAGGTAAAAGAGTACTTAAACATTTACTCTGAAGGTAGAAGACTTTGGCAACTGTAACACAAGTATTTGGACTCTGAGTGCTACTTGCAAATTTATGAGAAGGAAACTGTAGAAATGAAAATACGGCAATAAATAAGTAGAAAATAGGCAATAAAGCTTTGTGATGTTTTAATTTGTTGGATTACAATGTTGGTCAGCAAGAAATGCATAAACTGATATAAAATATTTTAAACAGAAACTTGTGATGCTGGACTTGATTTAAGTATAATATTTTGGAGTAGGTCTAGTTGCATTGGGTCACCTTTAGCTGTGAACTAATGAGAGAATAATGATGTTGTCAACATGAAGATGATGTAAATGACGTACTGTTTCTTTGATGAAACCCAGGTAACCTCACAACTTCATACAGTTAGACAATTTGGATTCTAAATAAGCATGTTTGAGAAAAGGGTTTTCCTTCAGCTGGTATTTTCAGACAATCTTGGTCATAGAGTCTAGCAGCTCAGGAAACTTCAGCTCTTTATTGCAGCTGAAGTAGACCTGTTTACAGCTGAAGTAGACCTCCAATAACTTTAGTGTGATTGGTTTGATATTAAGCTGGCAATGTTATCAACCAGGTTGGTTGATTTGATTTGCAGCAGTTCAATTTATAATACTGTTTGAAATATTTCTGAATCTTTGTTTATTCTACTGATTTTACCAATTTGTCTATAAACGAGACTTAAAATTCAGTATGATTAAACTAATAGAACTGCAGGAAGATTGGGATCTTTTGTTTGCAAAAGATCTTTAAGCCCCTAAAAGGCAATTAATGATGATGAAAAAAGATGGTCATACTAGTGCCGTTCAGCTTTAATAGGCATTGCAGACTTAAATAATAAGCTTCAATAAAATCACTTATTGCAAATGTCAAAGCTTCTCAAAAGGGAAGGTAGAAAAAGTTAATTTATCTTATAATGTTCGCTATTTCTAGTCTGAATATTTTAGAAGTATTAATTTTTAAAAAATCTCTGTAGGGGTCTGTTTGTTTTGAATATATTTAATAATAAACTTGTATTATTTAAGTTGATTAATATGCCGAATGCGCTCTGTAGAGTTGATTTTCAACAGAGTTGTAATTGCAGTCAGCTGAAGAACGTAACAAAATTCTTACAACTTATCTGTGACCATGTCTAGGGCTGTTTTATAAGCACTAAGAAGTTCTTGATAACATAAGTGATAGAACTGAAGTTTAAATATGGAACTTTTACATTATGAAGATCTGAATTTTACAGGCTTATCAGTGTAACTACATTTTATCTACATATGTTTCTTAATGAAAAGTCAATTCCAAACAAAATACCAGCAAAAGGATGAATCACTGTCTAATAGTCACAGCTAAAATTCCTATTTAATTAGAATGCTAGAAAAAAACCATATGCTTTTATTTTTATTTAATTTTTTCCAGCCATGTCAGAGGTTACCAAAAGGTCATTAACCTTTTTTTCGTAGAGTTTAAACAAGTTCAGTGCTCTTTTGAACTCTGACTCTTGAAACTAACGATCTTTTGTACTTGCATCCTAGCATTTGTTATGCTCTTTTATTAACAGCTGCTGATTATAAGGGAAGAAGGAAGAAAAAGCAAGTCTTACATTTCTATCATAGGTCAACAAAAGTTAATCAGTCAGGCAGTTTAGAAGAACCGTATTGATTTCTACCATGTTGTCTAGCTTGAGGTCTCAGAACAGGAGAAATTAAGGCAATCTAAGGGCACAGACTCTACATGGAAAGATCTTAAATAAAACAAACTTTGGAGCAAAAGGCTGTGCCACAGGTATCAATATTGATATCACCTATGTCTATTTCTCTATGAAGTAAATGAGTACTTTTTTTTTTAATGCAACACATCAGTCCAAGTTTTGATGTAAATCTTCAGCACATTTCACACTTTATGCAAAATGTCTTTGATATATTTAAAAGCTAAGCTTTTACATTTTAAATATTCATGTTTAAATTTTTACTTCAGGAAAACTATTTTTCAGGATAATATGAACTTTAAATTTATGTTATTTTGACCTCATTTTATGAAAGTGTAATAGGCTAGTCCATGTCACACGTAACACAACTGTGTTCTGGTCAGTCAAAAGACTATACAAGAATGAGGACTGATGTATCCATAGTAACTGATAAAATATTTACAAGTGGGACCAATCTCATGAGAATGAGTGTGAGGGATGTCTCTGATTAAATGTGAAGGGATTTTAGCTTTTAAATAGCTACAGGTTTACTTCATTTCTCACAGAAACTGCTAGGGTTTTTTTTTCCCTATTCTTTTTTCCCTCTCTAATAGGTGTAAAATGCAGCATCTGCATTAGTCAGCTCTGCATCCTCCTGTATGTTAAACTCATTACCTTAGAGTTTCCCAAGGCAATTACCTGTCTATATGTCACAACTCATACTCCCAACCAGTTTGACATTTCGCCTATTGAAATGACTATAGTATGTGTGTATCTGGACTAGATAAAAGCCTTTCATCTTACTAATGCAACAGTATCATGTCATTTTGGAAAATCAGATATGTCCTATTGTGAAAAGAGCTAAGTTTTCCCCTGCATACCTTATGATTCCATAGAAGGATGCCATGTATCAAGGGATGTGAGAGGATTACAGTAAAAGGAGCTACGTAAGCTACATCCATCTCCCATTTCAGAAAACTATCCTCAAATCTATTCTGTCATAATTTTTGTGTTCAAAAGGCACAGTCTGAGACACAAATATGGCTCTAAGTCTGGGAGTGATTCATCTCCTTCTGTATGAGATCTATCATTCTATTTGGTGCAAAAAAAAAAAAAAAAAGG
>Ga0065711_1044604_pt1 | contig 13995 bp, 9 predicted proteins | sample Hoacrofraction12_FD_59098 | JGI IMG/M metagenome (GOLD analysis project Ga0065711, IMG submission 59098) | Hoatzin crop microbial communities from Cojedes, Venezuela - Epithelial fraction 12 v2 (version 2) | ecosystem: Host-associated > Birds > Digestive system > Esophagus > Crop | place...
CATCAGGTCTGTAGTTTCCACTGGATGTATGACTATTTTTTTTTCTTTTTTGAAATACCAGTTGTAGATTAGGAGTCATGTCAGTTTTCACCCATGTAATTGCCTGAGGGGGAGAACCTTTTTGTAGCTTATCCAAGATGTCCATAAATGAACTTGAAGTTAATTATCTAAAAAATAGTAGGTCAGTAGCATTGGACGGGACACTCAAGACTGTAATGAAAGCCCTTCTTTCTGACTTCCACCCGCTTGTTTACCATAATCATTTAAAAGCTGCATCAGATAGCACTACAGTCAGAAGGCATGTGGACAACTTGAGGTGATTGTGTCTAGTAGTTTATTTATTTGTCCGTATGTCAGTGTCATACTATTAAAAGGAAAGGCTAATACTTTGATTTGAGAATCTCATGTTTATGTCCCAGGGTGTACCTGTATTACTTGTAGAACAGACTTCCGCAACCCAGTTCCTAGCAGTCATAAGGATCTAAAGGATGCATATGTAAATACTTTTGTTATTGCTATTAGTTCTGTAAAGTTTGCCAAGATACCTGATAATTGCTGTATGTCTGCTTAGAGGCAGCAATTACAATGAATCTTTTATAAGGTATTCTTAAAGCAGCAGAATAAAGAGAAGTTGATTGGTTGGGAAATTGTATAGTGCATACTGTGACATGGTGTTTATTGTTGAAAAATGCGGTTGTCCAAAAAGACTGAAACGTGGGTATTGAAGCTCTACTAAAAGTTATTTTAATGCTTACTGATTTTCTTTTATTTCTTTCTCCCCTTCCCCTAAGGTTTGGAGAAGCAGTTAATGGAAATTTAGTGGTTGGTACACTGGCCTGGCCTTCTCCATGGGTTATTGTGATTGGTTCATTCTTTTCAACATGTGGTGCTGGTCTCCAGAGTCTCACTGGTGCACCCCGCCTGTTGCAGGCCATTGCAAGAGATGGCATTGTACCGTTTATTCAAGTGAGATTTTTTTTTTTCTTTATAGTACTTAAAATATCACTTATATTTTGACAAAAAATTAGGCATTATTGCTGCTATTTATGTAGAACTATGGGGAAAAGATTTGGAGCTCAGTTCTAATTGTACACAAAGATGGATTAAGCTATTGTAGGACAAAGGACAAAGTTTGAACTTGGATATTTCTGTGCAGTGCAATTTAATTATTTTTGTACTTGCTCAGTTCAAAACTGAGAATACAAGTGTTCTACGAATGGAAATAAATGAACTAAGAAGCAACAAACAACTGTGCTTCTTGATTCCAGGCTGCGTTTACAGCTTGTATTTATGAACAGAGTTAAGTTAATCTCACTATGGAACTGCCTGATAATTCTCGTGTCAGAGATACAGTTCTATTTTTTACTTATTTTTGTAAGCTAAATGAAGTCAATAAAGATGTAGCAATCGATTTCTATCCCATGACTCTGAACATTAAGAATGTTCTGACACCCCTGTTCATGTCTTTGAAGTAAATCAGATTTTTTTTCAAAGGAAGTGAATAAGGGAGCTGGCAAACGGAAGACAATAAGAGAACTCTAGCTGGAAGACATTTGACACAGTTGTTTGGCTGCTTCTGCAAAAACTAGACAACTAAACTTGAGTTAAAAATAAATAAACAAACAATCCTAAAGATTATAACGTCTAGAGAGCAAAGCTGTGAATTCTATGGTGAAGTTTGGAGTTTGAAAGCTTACCTCAGTTTGCCAAGAATTGCCAACCGTTACACAGCACAACGATAACCTACCAAGAACAGGTTCAAGTATAAAAAAAACCAGGATTATGTCTGAGTAACTATGAATATTTTGGGAACAGAGTTAGGGGACAGTTAATTGTAGCACACAGAGAAATTCTGGGATGCATTAGGAGGAGTGTTGCCAGCAGGTCAAGGGAGGTTCTCCTTCTCCTCTACACTGGCCCTAGTGAGGCCTCATCTGGAGTACTGAGTCCAGTTCTGGGCTCCCCAGTTCAAGAAAGATGAGGAGCTACTGGAGAGAGTCCAAAGAAGGGCTATGAGGATGATGAGGGGACTGGAGCATCTCTCCTACAAGGGAAGGCTGAGGGAGCTGGGCTTGTTCAGCCTGAAGAAAACGCTGAGAGGGGACCTTAGAAATGTTTATAAATATCTCAAGGGTGGATGTCAAGAGGACGGGGCCAGACTTTTCTCAGTGGTGCCCAGCGACAGGACAAGGGGCAATGGGCACAGACTGAAGCAGAGGAAGTTCCAACTGAACATGAGGAAGAACTTCTTCTCTCTGAGGGTGACGGAACACTGGAACAGGCTGCCCAGGGAGGTTGTGGAGTCTCCTTCTCTGGAGATATTCAAGACCTGCCTGGACGCGGTCCTGTGCAGCCTGCTCTGGGTGACCCTGCTTCGGCAGGGGTGTTGGACTAGATGACCCACAGAGGTCCCTTTCCAACCCTGGCCATTCTGTGATTCTGTGATTGCAGGTAGCACAGACACTGAAGGTAGCTGGGGCTGAATTTAGGAGAATAGAATGTTCTGTATGGGGTGAGTCCTAAGGATGATTTGGAGCACTTGTTTGTTTTTATGTATCTTTTGGGGAGGTTTATATCATTATTTTGATCCCTAAGTTATGTGACCAAACACATGTTTGAGTATTCCCTCCTTTACCCTCACTTACCTCAGGAGTGTTGATCAGATGTTTGCTCTAGGTCACTGTCTCACATCTGAGGTCGGTACAGTATCAGCTTATATTAAAAATGGGCTATTATATTTGATAAATACCATAAGACTCTATTCAGAGATCTCTATAATAGTATCTTCAGTGAGGACTATGTATAGGAGAGCAGCATCTTGGTTTAGTTCCTGAGTTTGGGGAAAGCCTACAGTGAATTACACATTGATGTGTGGCTTGAGGAGAAAACTCCTCAACTAGGCTGTGCCTAAGACTATTACGAATGGTGAGGTAGCTGGAGAATTTGAGTGAGGCTGGGTGGAAATGTCTAAGGAGGAGGGAGATGTGCAGTTTATGTGGGAGTGGGACAATAAGAGAGGAAGGGACTTGCTGAAGAGGGGGAAGGAGTGCACAGGGAATGGGTTAGAGGAGATAGCTGGAAAAGCTGAGAAGCAAAGCCAAATGGCTTTGGGTGAGTGGGTTGTCTTTTGTGTGTTGTGGGGTTCTTTGCTGATGTTTGGTGTGTTTGTTTTTTTTAAGGCACAGGTGATACTGCTGTTGGCAGTCTATAATCACTTGGTTCCATCCCACTGCGCCTGCTTCCCTGGTGTGTCTTCTAGCGCCTAGTCTCAGTAGGGCTGTATCCTTGATATTTTCCCTTGGGTTCTTCTCTTCTTTTGGGCTGGAGGGGCAGATGGTCACTGTAAGTGTAAGCTACGATTGCTGCTGGGAGCAGAAACCAGAATGGTTAATGAATTGGGAATTAAACTAGCTAAAAAGACAGCAGCTACTGCTTCTGCAGCTGTTCTGCTGCCTGAATATTCTGCCAGTAGCGCAGAATAGGTGACAGGAAGCTAAGGGAAGAAGACAGTATGGAGAATGAGAGGTGAAGAATCTATACATTTGGATCGGAAGCAGTTATGGAAAATGGGAGTGAGGATTTAGTTTTTATAATTGTGTGGAGGAGAATAAGTATGGCTGGAACTTCAGGTGAGGCATATTGCCATCTATCCCCAGTGGAGCTGGGTAGAATACTTCCCAAAGGAAATTACCAAATGCAGAATGGTTTTTGGTAGGGCTCTGTGCAGGATCATAGGCTTACCTAATTCCCCTTTAAAGATCAATACTTACATCATAAGTATTGAGTTGATGCCCATTTTTGTGTGTTACAAAAAGTACTCCCCTCAAATAAATTAGCATTTTATAGACGAAGCATAAATCTCTGATGCATGTGGATTTTAAATTGCTTAAGATTACTTCAACAGCAACTGCAATAGTAATTTAATGTTATGTAGTCATTGCTTATTATAGTAAATGTTTTTCATATTGGAAATGTGTTTTTTTGCAATTTTGTCTGTGGCTTTTTGTAGTATAGATTGTTTCATTTTCCACTGTAGCTAATCACTATTTTTGGTTTCAGTTGAAGTTAGTTTGAAATCTACAACATTTCATAACTCTATAATGATCAGCTTTTGCTAATATTACTGTTTATTTGAATTGAACTAGGTATTTGGTCATGGAAAAGCAAATGGAGAACCAACTTGGGCTCTGCTACTCACTGCTGGTATTTGTGAAATAGGAATTTTGATAGCCTCATTGGACAGCGTAGCACCAATTCTTTCCATGTAAGTGTGAATGTGGTGTTTCGTGTTCTTAAGTTCAACAGTATTTTATTTTTAAATTAGTAGGTAATGACTTTACTTGAAATAGTGCATGCTAGACTTTTGTCTTCTAACAAGTTATATTCCTATTTGATCCTGGAGAGAATATGAAACAACAAAATGTTTTGGCTAGAACTAAATTCTAAGCACAACTTTTTCCATGACAGAGTTTTTGAATAATAGTAAAAATATGTTCAACTTTTAAACCCCTGTATTTTAAAATAAAAATTCCTGCTATTTTACTTCAAGTGCATATAATAGACAACACAATTCAGTGTTTTAGGATATTAACTGAACTTTTTTTTTTACTGACTTTGTCTTGGAAGTTTATCCCCATGTGTTAGGGATTGACCTCAGTAGGCAGTTCAGCCCTATACATCTACTTGCTTGCTTCCTTCCCACTGCAATGGGAGAGAGGATCAGAAGGGTAAAAGTGAGAACTCGTGGGGTGAAATGAAGACAGTTTAATAGGTGAGGCAGAAGCTCTGCACACAAGCAAAGCAAAATAAGGAATTCATTCACGGTCAGTAGGCAGATGTTTGGCTATTTCCAGCAAAGCATGGCTTCACAGTGTGTAGCTGTTACTTGCGAAAACAAATACCATTAAGTCCACATATCCCCCCTTCTTCCTCCTTCACCTGAGCTCTTACTGCTGAGCATGGTGTCATACAGTCTTGAATATGCCTTTGGTCAGTGTGGTCAGTTGTGCCAGCTGTGTCCCCTCCCCAAGACTATTTGTTGGCGGGACAGCAAGAAAAACAGAGAAGACCTTCATGCTGTGTAAGCACTCTTCAGCAACATCTAAAATATCCCTGTGTTATCAACACTGATTTGGTTACAGATCCAGAACATAGCAATGTATGAGCTACAATGAAGAAAACTAACTCAGTTCCAGCATGCCCCGTGATTGTCAGTTGTTTGCTACCTTGTCTCTGAAATCTTTGTTTGAGGCTTTATATTACACTAATATCATGTTTTGAGGTCTGATATTCTACAAGTAATAATCTACATCTTGTTCTGTTAGCCACTATGAACACAGTGTAGAAGTTCCTACCTTTTTTTGGATTGTGTTCAACCTTTTAATGCAAATCTGTCTAGTTAATTTCCTGCTGGAAAATGGTATTCTTTTTTTCTTAACAGGTTTTTCCTTATGTGCTATATGTTTGTAAATCTGGCTTGTGCAGTTCAGACACTTTTACGGACCCCCAACTGGAGACCTCGTTTCAAGTATTACCATTGGTAGGGAATATTCCTTAATTCAGAAGAGTTAAAACTGATCACACAGCCCTAAATTGTTGATTTTCTTCCAATAATAAAACAAAATCTCCTTTCTGACATAAACGAGTTATAAGACAGTTCATGCACTGGGTACTCTAACAGCAACATTTGTATTCATGTGTTTGGCACAGGGCTAGTAAGAGGTGTGATCACAAGAACATGTTGCTAATGTAGAGGATTTGGGACGGGGCTACAGGATGACATTTAGTACTGCTTTTATAACCAATAAAAGAGATCTCCTGAATATGTGAGAATGAAGATTAAAAAAATGTAATCTGTCTTTTATACATAGATAAGGAGAGCTGGCAATGATATTCAGGAAGGCTGATATGATTTTAATTTTAGTTATGCAAAAAAATACGCAAAACCAAAACTTGTTAAGAAAAAAAAAGATCTCATTTAATGTATATCAGTTGGATCTTAAATAATATGATTACTGTCTTTAAAATGTGTCTCGCTATGGACATTGCATTTGATAAGTGAAGTAGAAAAGCAGGTACTTGACGAACTCAGTAAAGGTCAATTATACAAAAGGTGAGGGTGTGTTTCTTTTTTCTCTTTAGTGTTCTTCTTTGTAAGTGGAATAAGAGCATCAAACATTTCAAGTTAAGATTGGGAAGCTTTTTTTTAACTGTTAGTTTTTACTAACAGTAATTGTGTTGAGAAGTTTTAGTGCTGAAATGCCTTGAAGACTAGAGCCTTTAGGAGAGATAAGCTGGCCTCATTCTAGGGTGTAGGAGTTGCTTATTATTTTTCCTGTTGAAGAATGGAGTGAAAATGAAATGTGACGGGTTTAGCCCTGAAACGTCTTTTTTGAATATAGCCACTTAGTGGTTTGGCACCTAAACCTACAAACACACGAGTACCTGTCTCCCAGTCGTTCACTGCAAACACCTAGTAGTGTTTGTAATGTCAAAGAAGGAAAGTGGGGGGTTGCTGTCTTCTTGGGACTGTGGTGTGTTTGGGTTTTTTTTTTTGCGGTGTGTGTGTTTGTTTTTGGTTTTGCTCCACCTCCCCTGAATAATCTGATTGTGGAAGAAGTATAGTAGGAGGTTGTTAGAGATTGATTATAAAGATTGATTATAGAATAGAATAAAATCATAGAACTAGAACGTAGATACAGCTGTGTAAACACAGCTGTGTTAAGAAACCATACAATCGGTATGTTGCAATTGGGATAGAAATTAATTGTATGGATTGTATCAAACAGAATTCACAAAGGAAGATGAAGGACAGACGACAACTCCGAGACAACCCTGAAACCAAACAAGGCCTGAAACCAGCGAGGGAGAATTCTACGAAGACAGAAGAACAGGAAGAACTTAATAAATGATGTACTCAAAGGAATGGAAGGGTTGCTTAGAAGCTTATGAAGATTTTACACTTGATGTAATTGGTTTAATAAATGTATATAAACCGGTCTAGAGAGTTAAGCTTTGCCACTCACTGAGGTGATGGCCCAACTCTGAGTTGTGAATAAAGCAATAAAGCAATACCTAGTGTAACCCACTCATGTGAGAATAAAATCTTTAACAGCCATCCTTATTTTTTTATTTTCCCTCTCTCTTCATCCTGTGGTTTAAAATTTTTCTTTTACAGCTGCTTTTTACTTTTCTGTTTCTCCTTTTTAATCTTTTCCTCTCTTAATCCCCATCACTTTTAAGACTTACTTTCTGTGTTTCTGTTATAGTTTGCTGTCCTTATTTTTTAATGGTTTTCCTTTATTTTCCTAATCCCAGTCACTATTTTCTGTCATCTTTTATCCAGTTGACAGTCTGGATCTGGTAATGTTTTACTTGTCTGTCCCTTTCACCTTTGCCTCTTACCTTTTCTTCCTCTGTTTTGCTTTGCTGTCCTTGTTTTTCACTTTTTTCCTTCGTAATCCTTTTTTTTTTTTTCTAAATGCCCTATCCATGTCCTTTATCCCATTCACTGCATTTTTTTTTTCATGGTTTGTTGTCTTTCCTTAGTGCAGTCATCTTTAAAGTTTTCTTTCTATGTCTACTTTTATCAAGCTCTACTTTTATCTTGTTTGCTGTCCCTATTTTTCAGGTTTTTTACTCTCATAATTGTTTTTATTTTTGAAATTCTGTTCTTCGGTGTGCTTTTATCTAATTTTCTGTCCCTGTTTGTTGTTTTTTCTGTATCCTGTTGCTTTTAAAAGTAGACAGAGAACAAAAACTTTAATCAAGGTGTGTCTCACTTTTTGTTTTGTTTCCTGTCTGTCCTGGCTTTAAAATTTTCTTCTCTCATCTGTTTTTACCTAGTGCAGCATCTTTATTTTTTTCATTCATTCTAATCTGACCCGTACCCAGTTGCTTTTAAAATTTTCCTTCTATGGCTCTTGGCTGTTTAGGTTTTTTGCTATTTTAAGTTGTTTTTTTTTCTCTTAATGTCTGCACTTCTGCATTTTTGTTTCTATGTTCGCTTTCATATATTTTTAGCACTCTATTTACTTTTTTCCTATCTGTCCTCTATGTGGTCACATGGAAACATTTTCTTTCTATGTCTACTTTTACCAAGATGCCTAACTATTTTTTTTTTTTTTATTCTCTCCTCTTTGTCCTGTGTCATGTTGCTTTTAATTTCTTCTATGTTGTCATAGTTTAACCTGGCAACTGGCAACTAAATACTAGATGGCCAGTCACTCACCCCCCCCTTACCCTTAGTGGGGTGGGGAGGAGAAATGGACCAAAGGGGAAACTCATCACTTCAGATAAAGACAGTTGAAAAAGATAATAAATTAAATACCAATGATAATGATGATGAATATGCAATGAAAACTACATACAATATGGTTTTTCTAACCGCTTGATGACTGATTCACAGCCAGTCCCTGAGCAGTGACACAGAGCACCCAACTCACAAGTTTTGCAAATGTCACAAAACTCCCAAAAAAGACCAGACTCCCAGAAAAACTTCAAACTTCTGGACCAGAGAGCATTTGAACTCACAGAAATGGGAAAGCAGATGGCTTCCCAACCCCAACCATCCCTCTTTCATCAACTGAGAACGACCTCTATCATATGGAATATTTCCATTGGGCAGCTTGGCTATCTGTCTGGCTACGCTCCCTCTCGGCTCCTGCACACCTGATCATGAGCTGGATATGAGAAACTGGAAAAAGCCCTTGATTTCATAGCAACCATTAAAACCATCAGTGTTCTCGACATTTTTCTCGTGCTAAATCCAAAACACAGCAGCTACCAGGAGGGAAATTAACTCTATCCCAGCCAAACCAGAGCATATATCTACTTTTATCCAGTTCACTGTCTTTACTTGTTATTTAATTCTAGTCTGTGCTGTCCCCTGTTGCTCTTAAAATTTTGTTTCTATGTCCTTGTTCATTTACTTCGATGTTCCTGTTTATTTTTTCATTATTTTCTTTAATCTTGTTGCTTTTCACAGTTTTCTTTGTACATCTGCTTTTGCCAAGTTCCTATTCCTACTTTTTCTTTCTTGTTTGTTGTGTACTCTTTCCATTTATCAATTTCCTTTCTATGTCTCCATTTATTTAGTTTGTTGTCCCTATTTTTAGGGTTTTTTTTCCTTCAATGCCTTCATTTTTCGTATTTATTTCCCATGTCTACTTTTATCTAGTTTTCTGTCCCTATGTTTAAGCTTTTTTCCTCCTCTGCCTTGTACCTTTTTGATTTTTAAAATTGTCTTTCTCTTTTTTTATTCTCTCATTTGTCCCATATTCTGTTGCTTTTTAAGTTTTCTTTGTGTCTTACCCCGCTGCCCCGTTCTCTTGGTTCATCCTGAGGCTTTAGAGGGTCTCCTCAGCACACTTCTGTCTCTAGAGCGTCGCTGGTACCCCTCTCGCTTTGCTAGAACATCTCCTCTTCTTCAGAGCAGTCTTTTTGTCCTCTCCTCCATCTCACTCATCTCCAGTGGGTGGGTCAGTGTCTCACTCAGAACATCTGTATGCTGTTCAAATCCCCTCCTGAGTACCTCTGTGCCCTTGAGCCGCCCTCTGTCTCTCTGGCCACCTCTGTACCCCTCTATTTCTGCTACTATGCTTCCCACAAGCATACTTGTGTTGCGTGGCCATCCTTTAGTTCTGCGGCAGGCTTTGTACCTTTCTTCTTCAGAAGAGACTGTTCCCCAGGCTTGCGCTTTGCCCCAGAGCCCTCTTACCTTTCTTTCCACCATGTCAGATACCTCTGTTTGGGAGAGCAGCAGGGGTGTCTGTCTGAGGTAAGATCTTCAGGACGAGTCAAGGCTCAGCAGCAGATATGGTAGAGAATGTATTTAGCTGCACCTCTTTGTTCAGGTCAGTCATTTTTTATTGAGCATTCAGGGATGGCAAGATTGTTTAGTAGAATACATTATTCTTTTTATTCTAGGTGCATTACACTTTCCTGGAAGTCCTGACTTGATTGAGGATGGAACATTGTTTTTTTTCCACGAGTTTCGCTCTGTACTTCATAACTTGCTGGCATCACATCTCTTAGTCGGACTGATGAGGCCGTTTTCCGGCAGGGGTGAAAGTGAGTATCTGGTAGGTGTCTGTACAATGTTTGAGTATTTCTCAAGAAAGTGGCAAGGATGTAAGGCATAGTATCTTTCAGTGTATGGGACAGCTCATAGCCTTTCCCGATTGCACAGAGGATCATGTTGTCCCTTGAAGGTTTGCAGCTTGTGGCAGGCCCCTCCTAGATTATAAGCATTGGGGTTTCACCTACTCCATGGGCCTGCAGCAAAGCCCTGAGGCTGTGGGAAGGCATAAGGTGTGAGATGCCTGCAGAAGGCAGGGTGTGGCTCAGAACAGCTCCTGAGGAGCAGCTGATGCAGGGGCTTCAGGGGTGCAAACAGAAAATACTAAGAGTGACTGGGATTAGGAAAATAAAGGAAAACAATGAAAAAACAAGGACAGCAAACTAAAACAGAAACATAGAAAGTAAATTTGAAAAGCGATGGGGATTAAGAGAGGAAAAGATTAAAAAGGAGAAACAGAAAACTAAATAAAAGTAGATGTAAAAAAAAAAAATTTAAACCGGAGGATGAAGAGAAAAAATTAAAAAATAAGGATGGCAAACTAAAGACACAGCAAGCGTATGATAAAAGCGACAGTAGAAATGACACAGAAGAAAAATACGCTATAGGATAGGAAGCTTGACAAAAGTAGACGTTGAAACAAACTTTGAAAATCCACGGGAACATGGGAGGAAAGAGTTAAAAAATAGGGAGAGCAAACCAAATAAATGAAGACATAGACAAAAAATTTAAAAAGCGAGGGGATTAAGGAAATGCGAGAAATAATTTGAAAGAGACAGCAGATGGAAAAAAGGTAGGTGTGGAAAGAAGATTTTTAAAAGCGCTATTCAGTAGGGAAAGAAAGGGAAAAAAATAGGGACAGCGAGGTAAAACAGATGTAGAAAAATGTTAAAAGTCACATCGCTAAGGAAAGCCAAATAATTCAAGAAATAACAGCCAAATGCAGACAGCAAACAGGATAACTAAAAAAAAAAACCTAAAAAGCTATTGGGATTAGGGAAATAAGCAAACTTCAAGAGAAGTGACAGCAAAGTAAAATGGAGACATAGCAAGAATATCTAAAAAGTGAGGATGCTAAGGAAAGAGAAGAAGTAATTGAAAATAAAGGTAGGCAAGGGAAAAAAGTGGAGACAGAGAAAAGATTTTAAAAGCGAGACGGGGTTGAGAAATAAAGGTAAAAACCAAACAATAGGGACAGCCAACTGAAATGGGGAAATAAAGATAAAAATTTCAGAGAAAAAGAGAGCAAAGTAAAGATAACAAAGGGGATAAAATTAGAAAATGTAACAAGCAACAGGGTTTAGGGAAACAAATGGAAAAAATGAAGAAATGGGAACAGAAAACTAAAACAGACGTAGAAAAAAAATTTAAAATGCAACAGCATCCAGGAAAGACAAGAAATAATTTTCAAAAAGGACAGCAAACTGATAACAAGTGAAAACGGAAAGAATATTCTTTTGAAAATGAAGCCATAGAAAGAACTTTTAAAAGTGACGGGCATAAGGGCAACTAAGTTAAAATATTCAGAAATAGGGACAGCAAACCAAAATCTACGTAGAAAGAAAATTTAATAAGCAAGGTCGCCAAGGAAAGACAAGACATGTTTATAAGAAATAACAGTGAAAGAACTCTAAAATTTGAACAGCACTGGGTATTAGGGAAAGCAACAAAACTTCAAACAAAGTGGCAGCAAAATAAAATGGAGGCATGGAAAAAAAAAAACCTACAAAGGGAAGGCACTAAGGGAAGAGAAGCAAGAGGGGGTTATAGAAATAAAGGAAAAAAAAATAAGGGACAGCAAACTGAAACAGGTGCGGAATGAAAATTTGAATGCAACAGCGCTAAGGCAAGACAAATAGTTTGAAAAAAACAGCAAAGGGAAGAAAGGCATACAAAGAACATTGAAAAAGCAGTGGAGATTAAGGAAAGAAAGGGAAAAGTAGGGACAGCGAACTAAAAGAGACAAAATTTAAAAAGCAAGATCACTAAGAAAAGATAAGAAATCATGAAAACACAAAGACAGTGAAATAAAGATATCGATCAGGACAAAAGCAGACAAATTTTAAAAGCAACAGCGAGTAAGGACATAAAGAGAAAAAAGTCGCAACGGCAAACTAAAAAGGAAATGCAGAAAGAAAATCTGAAAAGTGATGGCACTGAAGAAAGAAAGCATTTTGAAAAGACAGAAAATAGGACGAACGTAGGTGTAGAACAGAAATGGAGAGAGCAACAAGCATTAGGGAAATAAAGCATTAGGGAAATAAAGCAGAAAATGAAAAAGTAGCTACAGCAAAAGAAAAGACAGATGTAGAAGGATAATCTAAAAAGCAAGAACACTAAGACAGACAAGAAATAACAAAGAAATAAAGGTAGTCAAATACAGACCGTGAACGGGATAGAAGTAGACAGGAAATTTTTGAAGCAATGGTGTTGCAGGAAATGAGGAAACCAAAATTTAAAAATAGCAACAGCAAAATAAAACAAAAATAGAGACAGAAAATCTAAAAAATGATGGCAAAGAAGCAAGAGAACAAATCATTTTCAAAGGGCAGCAAAGGGAAAAATTTAGGCATAGAAAAATCTATTCCAAGACAAAGGGATAAGCGAAATAAAGGGAAAAACAAAAAAAAGGAACAGCAAACTAAAACAGAGGGGTAGAAATCACATCTAAAAGGCATGAGGGCACTAAGAAAAGAAGAAGCAATTAAAAATAAAGACAGTGAATGGGATAAAACTAGACAGATATTTTTTCAAAGCAACAGGGATTAAAGAAACAAGGAACAAACTTTAAAACGCAGACGTAGAAAGACAATTTAAGAGGCAACAGCACTGAGGAAAGACAAGTAATTGAAAGAAAAGGCACCAAATGGGATAAAAGTAGACAGAAAATCTTCAAAGCCATGGCGATGAGGGAAATAAGGAATCAATTCAAAAACCGATGGCAAACTAAAACAGAGAAAGACAATCTAAAGAGTGATGGCAAAGAAGCAAGAGAAGAAATAATTAAAGAGAGCAAAGGCAAACAAAAGTAGGCCTATGTCACAGATGGAATGATGCGCTGCATTCATAACAGAGAAGCAACAAAATGTTTCTTGATAGACAACAGCAGTTTAACAAAATTTGATAGTACTTGCGACAGTGGTTGAACAAGATTCAATGGTAAGGTACACTGCATTATCTACTGCGTAGAAGACAGGGTCAGACAAAACTGCCACGGATACCCTTCCATGGAGCCGTGAGGTTCAGAATGGACACCCTTGTTTTCTAAACTCCTCCTTAGAGAGGAGTCTGGGTGCGGCTGAATCCAAACTGAGCCCCGGACTCAGTAAACAGTTTGTCTAAGGGATTCTATGCGCACAATCCATCCTTTACATCACTTAGACAAGACGTAAATAGGCTCAGCAAACTCAATAGATATAGACATTGGAAAAAAAAATAATCAAAAAGCAACAAAGTAGAGGACAAGCAGGAAGAAATAAAACAGACGGATAGGGAATGGGTCTAATGTAGACACAGAGAGAAAATGTCAAAAGCAATGGGGTACAGGTCACACGGGTAAAAATATCAACGTCGGGAGAGGGAGCTGGGTAGATGGCCCGAGGGAAAGGACACTGGAGCAGCGACACGGCATAGAGCAGAGGCGGTCACCGAAAACAGACACAGGTCACTGGGTAGAGGGAGACTTAGAAGTGCAATTTTCCCAAGAAAGGGGGAAGGCGGCTGTGTGGGAAGAATGAAACAGATTCACAGAATGGTAGGGGTTGGAAGGGACCTCTGTGGGTCATCTAGTTCAACCCCCCTGCTGAAGCAGGGTCACCTACAGTAGGCTGTAGAGGACCTTGTCCAGGCGGGTCTGGAATATCTCCAGAGAAGGAGACTCCACAACCTCCCTGGGCAGCCTGTTCCAGTGCTCTGTT
>Ga0065711_1044606_pt1 | contig 13995 bp, 5 predicted proteins | sample Hoacrofraction12_FD_59098 | JGI IMG/M metagenome (GOLD analysis project Ga0065711, IMG submission 59098) | Hoatzin crop microbial communities from Cojedes, Venezuela - Epithelial fraction 12 v2 (version 2) | ecosystem: Host-associated > Birds > Digestive system > Esophagus > Crop | place...
AAAAAAAAAAAAAAAAAAAAAAAAAGCAGCAAAGAAGTTACAGAAGACTTGCTCACATTTTAGAAGAGGCAAGTACACACCAGCTTTTGAATCCCTGAGTGTGTCCTTTAGTTTCTCAGTAAAACACACAACATCGCCGTTCCAGAATTTTATTATCTCACTATCTTCAAACAACCACACCCAAAGCATAGCTTTGCATTACAAACACTGAACCTACAGGAAATTTAATTGAGCATTAGCACTGGAATCATCTGAATCATATATGCGAAACAACATCTTTATTTACTTCAGTCTGTTGTAAGCATCTTCAATGCACTTATCACCATATTTTCCAGGTGCCTAAACAGGTGTCTGCTTTTTGCCCCAGGGGGCCCATACTGAACTTAAAGGCACTAATAAACCAGAAACGCATACATGGAATAGATTATACAATGATTTTTCTGCTGGGTAGGCAATGATTTAATAATTTAGTTAATCTGCTTTTCAAAATGACTTCCAGGTGAGTATTTCCAAAGCTTGGAATCTCTACCCTAGTAAATTACCTGCATAGTAAAGTCTGCATGTAGAGTTCAAAAATAACTTTTACAAAACTTAGACACAAAAAACTTAAAGAGTCCACAACTTTTAGAGATCAGCCTATTTGGTTTCTTTTTCAGCCATTCTCATTTTACTGTAGACACACACACACACACAGAGGTGCCGTATGTGTGCATGTACCATTTTTATCAAGAGGGAACCCCCCCGCTCCCAACAAACGAAAAAATAATACACAACTGCACTGCCTCAATGCTTTTCTTGCATAAGGTCAAGTTCAACACAGGTTGAACACACTGTGACTCCTTATACATATCAGGCAATCTTGTAGCAGCTTGAACAACATCTTTTGAATAGAGAACTTAACAGACTTGGTTTCTCTGTTTACTTCCCCTGCCACCTGCCAACCATTCCCTGGCCCCGCTCAGTTAAAAATTAACTTAATATTTACTTGCAAGTTGAACAGACATTTGGCATCTCTCTAAGGAATAAACCTCTACATCTTAAATCAAGCAAACCAACGTAAAATAAAACACTAAGCAGTGTCATTTGTTGCTGTAGCGTAGCTTTAACATTAACAGGCATATTTTTAATCTCAGTATTAGGCAGAAGTTTTGTCCTATGCAGCTTTTGCATCAACCGAGTTTAGAAGAAAAGAGGAAATCCATGGAAAATGATTAGACCATTAACAAAACTGGACAAAAGTAGACATTATTTCCCCTTGGAACAGCTTTCTTCATAGTTTCAGAGAACTGCAAGCTTTAAAATGGGTCAGGCAGCCACGTCAACGAAGAAATAATTCTTGTTGAAGATTGCTTTGATCCTCCTATACCTCTACCGTAAAACAGAGGACATTACCAAATCGACCAGATTGTTTTCTTCCATCTGGCTACAACACACAAGAAGTTACTTGATCCAACTGCTCTTTGCTACACTGTTCCTGTGCAATACTAACTTTGATCCTCTTCATTTCACTTGTGAGAGCTACCTATAACAATTATTCCCTTACCAACAACAGGCAAACACCACACTACATTGTTTTCCTGAACTGGAAATTTTCATAGAAATTATCTCGTTCCCCCTCCACCACTCTCCTGCCTCCTCCCTGGGCAATTCAAAGGATAATGCAAAAGACACTTGTACCTGTTTGTAGAAATCAGTAGAAGGGGATGATCTGGACCTCTCATGGGTGTACTGGGGTTTCTCGTGTTGTTCATGGCCTGCATCAAGGATATTATCAGCTGAATGGTACCTTCCTGAGCTCCTTGGCTCTATCGGCTTCCGCTGTTCCTTCCACGATGCCTGATACTCTGCAAAGGTTCCCAGGCGCTGGGGCTGTTCAGATTTCACAATCCCATCAGCAGCCTTACTGCTGCTGCTGTGGTGGACATTATCTTTTGAAGCATGTGCAGTTTCCAGTCCAACAGAGGCTGCCCGACCTCTTCTCTCATGCCATGACTCCTCTCCCTCCTGTACACCGTAAGCTTTCCTATCTGGCCTCTCGGGCTGCCCCTCAGCTATACTATGGGGAGCTGGTTTCTGTGCCAGTTTCCTATATGCAGGCTTACTTGTTTCTTCAAAAAATTTCCACCTGTCTGCAAACGAGCCCAGGGCTTCTTCAGATGTATTTTGACGGCAATGAGCACTGCATTCGTCCTCTGACACCCCCACCTCATTCATCTTCTCCGGTTCAGAGTAAGACTTCAGTTTTTGCTCTCCTGTGAATCTCTTCCTCGCTCCGATGCGAGAAACATGATGAGTGCCACTCCCTGCAGGGTTCGGTTTAGCTTGCGTAGCCTCGAGGAATCCAGAGGCATCTTCAGAAACCAGAGCCAATAACGAAGAGTTGTAACTACCAGTTTTATGCTCGGGTGACCCGGGGAGATACTCAGCGGGGCTGGGCTCCAGGTCCCGCCGTTTGAAGGACGTCGCCCTCAGAACCCTGGCCTGCGCTTCTTTGAGATGATCTTTGTAGGTGCTGGTAAAGTTAGTGTCTGTGGAGGTGGTGACATTTTCTGCTGAATCTGGCTTCCAGGTCTCACTGCACTCCTCCGTTCCAGATGACCCTACTAACGTGGCAGTGCTTCTACTTTTCTGCAGCTTCGCCCTTCTCATTTGGATCTCATTTCTCAGGGTTGTTGCGAAACGATCGCTCCTTCGTGCCTGTTTAGACAAGTGAGTGTCAAATGGGGCCTGTCGCTCCGTTACGGCTTCTGGGCTGTTGCCAGACTGTTTTTTCCCTTCCTGAGCTAAAGAGTGCAACATCGGGGTCTTCTGAGGAGAAATCTTGCTACTCTCATCTTTCCCCCACCTAAAATCTTTCTGAGCTGATCTGTTTTCAGTGGTAAGGACACAGCCCTTTACATGCTCCTGTCGACCGTACCTAGTTTCACCTTCCTCAGAGCTGCTCTCTAAGTTTTTCTTTTGTCCAGACTTCTCAGTATGACTGGGTTTTTTAGCTTCTTCTACTACAGGACACCTAGCATCCCCCTCTCTGTCCACTGGGTAATGACTACTGTTCTCACACCCTTTCAGTGCGGATTCAACAGATTGTTGAGGTAGATAGTATTTTGGTTTTTGGACCATTGTGACAACTGCGGGATTTTCGTGAGGTCCAAGCGATGCATCAGCCCCCACCGCAGGTTTCCAGCTGTCGTCCTTGAGTTGTAGTGGCTTTGAGCTTCCCTGAGCAGGCTGTTTTGCTGTCACGCAATAATAGCGACTCTGTCCAGTGTTGTCCACCTTCTGTTCAGCAGCACTGTTCGAAGAAGGGAAAGTCTTGAGCAGACTGGCTTGGTTTGGACTGTAGCCATGGAAACGATCTGTCGGTAACTCCTGAATGCCACTACAGGACAGATAATGCTGCTGATCTTTCGGCGCAGCTAAGACTCTTGCATTGTGAAAAAAAGTGCTTTCATCGCTGTACTGGTGCTGGTGGTGGTAACTGTAAGTAGGCTGTGCAAACCGAACATCGGTGCTGGACAAGGACGACTGCAGTTTGTTCACAGTTCCTGCATTACTGTTGTACCTTTCACCAGTTGAAGAAAAAGTGTGTTCTGCACTGAGATCAGATTTATAATTCAAGCTGCTGACCCTCCTGTCACACGCTCTGGAGAGCCACCGCTGCTGCTCCACAGATTCCAAGTTCCAGTCACTCCTGGGCTGAGACCGGTTCAGGGCTGTAAAGTGCTGCGTGCTGGCACCCTCTGAGTACACAGGACCATGGGCTTTCTCATGGCCTTTGGTAGCAGCAAAGCTGTCACTACGAAGAGGTGGAGGTGGGGGGGGAGGAGATGAAGACTTCTTCTTATCAGGAACATACCAGACAGGTCCAAAACTGGATCTTCCAGAGCTAGCGAGCTTGCCATCGGGGTGTTCCTCTATTCTAGGATTTCTGTTGTTCTCGTACTGGATGGGAGCTGGCAAATACCCAGGTTTGTCCTCTATTCCACTGTTGTCATTCAAAAAATGGCCAGACTTGTTTCCGTGCTTAGCAGTCTCCCATTGGCCTACTTTGTATAGCATGTTCTCTGTCGAAGAAGTGTCTGCATTGGATAGGGTGTGGTCAGGGGTGCTAGAACTCGTGGAGAAAGACCCGTAGGCTGAATCCCGCTTACTTTGGCTCCCTAAATGATCAATGCTACTATTAGACCTTGCAGAAGAAAGCCTTCCATACTGGGCTACTTGTGGAGTGTGGTCCCAGCTGTCCATACTTCCCAAAGAGCTGAACTGGTCAGAAGCACGATGCAGACTTGACTGATCCCACGAGTTTGACAGGTCATGAGAAGAACAACTATAAGAGGAAACAAACAAAAAGCCTCAGCATAAATAAACCAGTCAAAAAATTCCACAACATAATTATAAATACATAATCACAAATTTTACTAACGTTGGTTAAGATCCATCTGCATAGCAGTTGCTAAAGACCATCTAATAAAATCGGAAGTTTGAACATAAAGTCAGGGCTTTATCTTTATACTCTGCTGCTGATTCAAAGCTTGAAACCTTAATAACTAACTCAACTTCCCTTTGTAAGTTTCTCCTCTCCCTCTGCAAATTGTTGATCCTGCTGACTTTACTTCTAGGCAAATATAGTTTGAGCTCCATTAGCTCACTCTTTCCCAGGACAAACACCAACTTATTTTTCAGCTTATTTTCCAGGCACCCCGATTCTCCCAGGTATTAAACTCACATACTTCCCTGTTCGTCTTTTGTAATTGCAGTCTCAGCTTCTTCAGCCCATAAAGTTACTCCCTTGTCTTGCTTCTCCAAATCTGTCCATTTGTTTAATATTTTCATTTCTAAATGGAGGTTCACTAAAAACATTTGCCTCACATGTCACCATTTTAGTTCTGAGCCTCCACATCCACCTTGCCACTATCAGGCTGACACCCTTACAACAATGTCACTCAATCCCATCCAGTTCCACCACACCGACAGGAAAACATCAGGTGGAGATGCCAGAGCAACATAAGCTCTGCACAGTCAAAACTGAACTTCTGAGCTTCCTTCAAGAATCTTTACCATCACCAGTTCCCACTGCCACTCTTTCCTCTATAGAAACATCATCTTTGACACTGTACTTTCTCTGGATCATCTATCTAGGACACCATTTCAAAATCTTGCTGCTTTTGTTGTTTTCCTATCCAATCAGTACTGTTCTGTTTTCTTTCTTCTCTTTTATCTCTTTCACAGCACCCTTCTCCTGTCAATTCATCACACTGATGCTGAGATGACAGTCTTTCCAATTATTCTCATCACATCTCCCTGTTTGAACTCCACTGCCAGCCGCTCTTGCTTTTATATACCAAATTCAAATTCTTGCCCTTGCATGCAAAGCCCCTTGGTAGAAATCCCAGAATTATTCCACTTCCCTGTAGCTATAATTAAATGAAGCATCTATCAAATCTTGTGCAGTAAAGAAACCTATGAAAGCTAGCAATGAAATCAGATTAGTCCACATAAAAAATACAAAGAGTGATATAGATCTTTTTTTTCTGTCAAAAAATATTGCAAAGGTCAACTAAACAGTTCTTTGGAATTCAGTATTAACATGAGAATTGCCTTTTTACCCTCTACTACCTTTGTAACTTTTTTTATACAACATGGTCAAAAGCAATTTATGTGAAATAAGATAAGGTAAACTTTGTGCTTATTTTCTAAAAGCATTTTATTTAAAAGATACACTAGCATTGGCCTCATCTTGTGGGCTTTTTATTCTTTCATTCATCTGTTCTCAGCATTTTAAAACATCTTGCCAAATACTTAAAAGGGTCTTAACTGTCTTCTTAGGCAGATACTGTGGTTCACGTAAAAAGTGTCTTGGTCATTATTAGGATCTCTTTTATTAATGAAGAATGTAAGACAGATATAGCTATGAATTGCTGATCTTCCTACCCACCTTCAGCACTAAGGGGATACTTGGCATCGATTAAAATAAACATGATGCTTGTGCAGTAAAGCCTCAATTTACAATTTACAAGTCTTGCATAGATCTGCTAATATCAAACGTGAGGCAGAGATCATCAGCATAGGAGGTCAAAGCCTTGCTAGACAATGCCTAATGGAAACTCAGCAGACACAGCAAAAGCTTCAAAGAAAGGACAGGAACATTTCTGATGGTGTGGTCCTTAACTGCAGGGCAATCCTCCCTGACACGGAAGAGTCCAAAAGCCATTTCTCTGCCTGAGCCTGTCATCCCAGGATATCCCTCTCTCAACAGCTTTTTAGAGTGGATTCACAAAAGCACTTACACTGCTGGCTGAAGTCTGGTAGGTGACGTCCAGGAATAATCTACAAACACCATCCTTGGGCAATCTGGCCAATAAGAAGCTCCCCCCGCAACCCCGGGGCATGAGTTTCTGCTTCTAGACCCTCCCAGAAATGACATAATCTCAGCAAATTAGACCACATTCTGACCACACGGGATTACAGACTAGATGTACCTGACCCTAATTGCCCCAAAAACCCAGTTTAAGAAGCCTTCTCAAAGCACACTTGCCTCACACCCACACCTGTAAGGCCAGAATGAAGTAGAAGGGGCTGTTGGTTTCAATTGCATGCCCAGGGGCACGGGAACAAAAAAAAAGAAAAAAAAAAAAGAAAAAAAAAAAGGAAAAGAAAAAAAAAGAAGATTATAAGGTGCTCTATTACAGTATATCCTACTGGAAGAAAATGCAGGGTCTAAACTTTCAGCTAGTTAAGATAGTTCATATCCACACCTCCCAGGAAAGCGTACTTGGCTTTAGTCCAGGGTGGACTAGGAAAAAAGTCTACATCCATGTGAAGGTATGACGTCTGTGAAAGAGACAGCAGAAAATTCAGAGGGAAATTAAGGCACCAAAAGCTTACAACATCTAACTCTCTAGCCTTGCACAAGAGGCACCTAGACCTGGCCTAGTGCTCCCAAGATAGCTTACGGTTTTTGAATGAAAGTCACACAGCAAAACCCACACATATAGTGGTGAATGTGGATAGCCGGGCGCCAGAACTACCCCCTCTCTTCCCTACACTGGTATGGTCTCTTCTGGTCTGTCTTGTCTTCCTCTAGTTTCACACAGCTTCTCAAAGGACCAAATTCAGTAGGCTGGCAAACATCTCCCACCAAAATGAACCAAAAAAATCCCCCGAAACAAAACCAAGTCAAATTACTCATAGCTTAACCCAGGATCTACCTAGGTAGTAAGGACAATTTTCAGAGGGTTGTTTTGTCCAGCTGCGCTCCACCTCTGCAACACACAAAATCCAGGTATATCGTGCTTGGAAGAGAGCAAAAGCATCTCTCCTCCTGATCAGACTCTCCATGTTTTATAAGTCATTAGTCTTCACACTCAAAGAGAGAATGCAGGCAGGCACATTTTAGGCTGTGAATACCAATCTCAGACGCCTAGCTCAAGGAAGGACAAGAAATTCCAGAAAGAGACCAAGGATCCCATGCTTGGGCTAGAAATGCACCCCCCTGAGGCTATTTCTATTATCTCCTTCCACACTGCTGCTTTCGGCTACTGATTGCTGTGCATCCCGTTCAGCTTGGTGCTTCAGGGTGCACAGTGCTTCCTGGTTTTGTGAATTGTATTTTGAAAGTGGGCAATCTCTGAAGCTCCTCATCTTCTCTTTTTGCAGACAAGCAAGCCCAGAGAACCCCCCTCTGCAACTGGGATCCTCAAAATAACCAAATCCTTGGGCTGGCACGCTGGGAATGCTGGACTTCCAGCAGCTGCAGTCTGAAGTCTGCTCTGCCACTGAAACTGTCTTGGGCAACAGGCACCAGGACTGACCGACCTCCCAAACGCAGCACCTTTCAAGTGGGCAGCATAGGCAGCCAAGGGGTTCAGAATGGCAGTGCCCTGGGAACCCTGGTATTAGACTGCGCTAAGGTGACTAAATCTTTTATCAGCTTCTGAGAAAGCAGAATTTGCCCCTTTTGTTAATATTGATGTCTACAAGCAGTTGATGCTACTTCAAATATGTGAGGGGAGAGAATTGCTTTATTTCTCTCCCCCTTTTCCTTTACACCCACAATTTCCTGCCCAAAGCTCATTTCAATCTGGCCTTGAACCAAATGAATATTTTTTTTTCTTTTTTATATATTGTGATTCACCCAGCTCCTAGCAAATCACACTTTGAGATATGTGTCTTGTAATGTTTTACTTTCATGAAGTAAAAGGACAACCATCAGGAAGAACCGGAAGCATATACTGATATACAGCTCCATCAGAAGACTCAGTAGACCAAAAGTAGAAACACTCTTGAAGTTAGCATTGCAACCAGGAACTCTACGAAATTTTTAGAGATTTCTGAATTTTGTTTCCATGAACAAGAACTTTTACTGTCTTTAAATCTATAAATCTAATCCAGCCCATCTACATGAAATTTAAATACAAACTCTCTAAATCAGTGTAAAACAGCAGCAATTAGAATCAAGTATTTGAGAAACTTAATATGCTAAAACTTCTGCTAGTGAAGTACTACAAAATGCATTTAAAAAACCTTTCTGTCTAAGTGTTAACATTCGTACTTTATTCAAGGGCAGATATCAAGTTATCTTAAAAACAGTAGGGAGCTTCTAAAGAAAACAAACGATGTAAAAACAATTGTAAAAATGACACGAAAAATAAAATCTTAAAGTATGAAGTACAAAGTTCTCCTGTTTTAGCTACCATGATAAATTAACAGCAAGAAGTAATGACAGAGAATGTTCAGCAGTAAGTATAGAAAACACTCCTACTTTCCAAACTAGGATTGCGTACCAGACTCATTTTCTTTAATGCTCAATGCAACTATAGCCCAACGAGAACTGAGAAGAAAAAAAGCTACAAAAGAAAAAACAAAACAAAAAAACCTTGTGAAAATGCTGAAGAATGTCACTTCTGAGCAGGAAACAGACAAGAACCTGTAACCAGACACAAACAGGCATTACCCAAAAGTTTAAAGTCTCACAGCTAAAACCGCATGGGTGCCAGCCTTTCTCCTCTAGTGCTGAGTGAGACCTAACAAATATTAGGGTGCTTTAAACAGGAACCAAAAATCATTGGTCTTCCTACCTCCGTATAGGGGCAAGAGTACAACTGCAGGGAAGATCAGATTACAGAAAGACAGTTTAACTAATAAAACCAGTAATACCTTGAAGTCCAGCAGGAAAACATTCTTCACCCTCCCTTTAGGAAAAGGCTTTTCTATAGTCTGAAACAGTATTTTTCAATTTCTTCTTCCTTTACTATTTCAGTTTAAGAATGCTAATTTTGATGGTTTCTTTTTGCTTACAAAGGTTTAGGCTTTTACCAGTGGACACTGAAAGGAAACGCAGAGCAAGAAACATAACCTTTTGAGCGCCTTTAAAGCTAGTTTCTTACCTTTCAGTCACACGCACATGTCACATACTGTTTCTGAAATCCACTCATCCACGTGTCAAACTTCCCACGCTCCCCCTTCACGCATTGAAAGGACAGGCAATACTAAAGACGTATAATACAATCATTGTGCATCCGTGGTGTTAAAAAACACTCAACATCATGACTACATTATTATTGTCTCGCTGCTGGAGCTTAGTGCGTGTAACTTAAACAGAGACTCACCTTGCATGATAGCGCGAGTGCCAGGAAACGCAGGCATTGGGCGAGGAAAGGTGTGACGTGGCCGTCTCGGGCTGACTTTCTGTGAATTTGGTTGCGTGCCAGGAGTGAGGCCTGCAGGCTAGGTCATTTCTTCTGAAAACGAGAGAGTTAGAGTGTACTAGTTTAATGCAAACAGTTCAGCAAGGTGACATGCAGCAAAAAAATCCACCAGGGTAGTAGTCAAACGCTATACAGATAGGACAGAGGCACAACGACTTTAAATGACAGCAAATAAGACATCTTTCTACACGCATGCCAGTTTTGAAAAGACACCAGCATCTCTTTGAAATGCTCGAGATGAAGTAAAACATCAGTAGTCTCCAAGGTCTGTGCTTGGATGTCTTGGGTTTTTTTATTTTCATTTTATTTATTTTGGGGGTGGGGTGGTTTTTATGAGGGGTAGAGACAGGCAGACAAATTTTAAAGTACCTGACACTTATCCAGAGCTTGAATAGTTAAAGCTAATACTGAGACTTATGACTCTTTTACAATATGTCAACATTACAGTAGGGCTTTGGCAAGGTTTTACTGTAGGTATGTGCTTATGGGGAGGAGGTGGGAAAAAAAGAGTTAATGAGAGGAAGGAATAAAGCCATGTACATTGTTTCATAACAAGTCAGTAAGAGCAACATAACTAATAATTTTAACTCCAGCCAAGTTCTGCTTCAGCTCTTGAAAGGTCTGGCACCCCAGTTATGCAGGGGGGTTTTGTTTGTTTTGGGTGGGTTGGGTTTCTTGGTGAGTTCTTGTTTCGTTTTGTTTTAAGAAAAGAATACAACTCACAAATAGTTTAGCAATTCAAAGTCCCCAACTAGCTACTTGGATACCACCTCCAAACGTACATGCTCATATAACTGAAGAGATCCCTCCTAAGCAGTACAAGAATGAGCTGTTAGAGCTTTGTACCTTGCAAACCTGTCTCCAAAACTGCTCTACACTCCTCTGCCCCTTCCTTCTGTGCAGGAATTAGTAACAGCAGCTTGCACTTCCTTCCAAGGACTTGCTGTTTGTAACACCTCTCGGGACTCACGAAATAAGTGCATTCTTTTTGCACAATTTTAAATAAGCCTTCTGGGTGAAATTCAGCTACTTCTGTGTCAGTGAGCAGATGCCAAGCACGGGCCATTTGTCTAGACCCTCTGAGTCACCTGGGAATGAAGCAGGAACTTCCTGAAGGTCATTCATCCTGCCCTTCTCTTTGGCTCATCTTTGGGGGAAGCACAATTTAAAATTTACACGAGGTATAAGGTGAGACAAAGCCAATCCTTCCAAGCCACAGTCTGAAACAAAGGCTTACAGGCCTTAGCTCTTGAGGGCTTTTTTAATGCACTTATGTGTTTCACGTACATATTTATGATGTCTCTTATCGCAAGGTTAAGTAATTTGTCTAAGTTTCAAAGTCATTTGCTAAGAGGAAAAAGTCTTCCCTGTTTTCAGCTTGAAGTCTAAAGGCAGTTCTACATTTTTTCAACTCATTTCCCTTTTTTATAAATTTGGGTTATCAGACAGCCACTGGATTTAGAGCCCAAAACAAAAGCTCATTATAAACCCAGTATCTTTCAAAACAGGTCAAATTTGAGCAAGTGGGTTTTTGCAGTACATTCAGGAAGATCTGATGAATTCAATGATGAATTGCCTTTCCAAACCCTGCATGCAGGACTACAAAAGGAGAATAATAATTCTACAGGGAAGCTGTAATTTCACTAAGAAGCATCATTACTGTCACTAAAAAAAGAAGTAATTGTTTCCATAAACAAAAGCCTTCTCTTCCCAGCATGACAAGAGAGAAAACAGTTAAGCAGAGCATCACTATGTTCTTCTTTCTCGGTAGAATATGAAATTCAGAGAGCAAGTGGACGAGCCCAAATACTCTCAGCGCAAACAAGTGCAAAAGATCCTGCTCAGTCATGCAATGGTGGGCTCCAGATGGTCCTCGTGCACTACAAGTGCCCCAAGCCTGTGTTCAGGTATGACAAAAAATCGTTCCACTGTTCAGCTGCACAGAACATCAAAAGTTTTTTTTCCCCACAGCTTACCTCTACAGCCCAGCAAACCACAAATACCTCTTCAGGCAAATTCAATAGACCTCCTAGGCATCGACTCAACAAAATGGTTTATCTATTGGGAGACAATTACTTTTCTATGATACACCACTAAGTAAACACAAGACTAGAAAACTAGCACAACACAAGCAATATTTGGAGTGTGAGGAAACAAAGGCTGGGAAAGGGGACTTCTGCAATGGTCTGCTATGGGTTTGGCAAGTGGTAGAGGAATTCAAACAGTGGGAATGAACAGAAGGGATGTGCTTGTATAGTCAGTACTGTACCTCATTGAACTTCTTAAGATCTTCATAAGATAGTTTCTTGCCACATGAACATCATTTTCAGATGGCACTTTCTGTGCTACAATATCCATCACCACTTTCATCTTCCTGAGCAGCCAAGCAAGGGGAGGAACAGACTGGACTGAGTTGTGACATGAGGCAAGTCAAGTGGACAAGAACTTACAAGTTCTGTTTCATTTTTTCAATTTACACATATATTTGAGAAGTTGGTTTTTTTTGTTTGGTTTTTTTTCAGACGTAACAGTCCGAACAGCCTAAAAATACTGGTGGGATACCTAGAGAGTGGAATCATGCAGACACCTGCTTTCGTTGAAGTCCACAACATGACTAAAGATTAATTTATTGTGCATAGTCAACAATGCTTTCCACTGAATTCTCACCATTTAATTACATTTACTATTTCCTGCACTTCAAGAAACAATTTTTTCTAACAATAAATGGAGCACAGCATGAATACTGATTCCAAAACTCAGCACAAATAGGTAGAAGGACTGCAAAGAAAAGATTAAAGACTCCAATCAGGAATAATTTGCAGGAAACTAAAGATGCTGGAAGCTGAGCATTTATATTCTAATGTAATACCTCTGTATTAATTCTGATTGACAGAATGAGATCATCCGAACCTACAACCCAGAAAACTTTTAGCACTAATGGAAGCATTAATAAAAGCATTTCACTGAGAGTGTCTTTCTACTAGTGTTTTTACAAAAGCTGCTAGAAGGAAAATGCTGATAAGCTTTGAAGATACGATACAAAGCGAAAAAACAATTTCTACTGACTGTAAGCAATCTGTTACAGAATGGTCTCAATACTGTGTGTGTGCAAATACTTTAGCAACAAAACAACCTTTCCAAACCAGTTTTTCAGAATAAATCTGTCCTTTTATAGTTACTGCTTGGAAGTCATTAAGACAGACATAAGATTGTCATAAATTACAGAGATTAGAGATACTGGCTTAGATTGCTGCAGCAGTACTGAGAAGGCTGACTGCATATAGGGGGCGGGAAACCAACAACAACAAAAGGTAAAAAATGTATTTCTCTGACTAAGAGAGAAAAATACTTAAACTGATCAAGCTGATTTATCTGTAAAGAACAACAAAAGTCAGTAAAAATACCTTAAAAATGTAAAGTAGACAGGAAATCAAATCACTGAACCACCCCAGCATACAAAACCAACGTCAATGAATACGAGCCATTTCACATAAAGGGACAACAGATACAACACGAGACACACGTGTTTTCCACGCCCAAACAGAATTTCTGTTTTATTCTCGCCTACCAGAGAGCACCCTTGTCGTAACCCGACCATACAGGCTCACTGCACGTGGAGCCGCAAAGCCGGAGGAGGACAGGCAGTTCCAGGGACCTGCGTCCAGGTGGAAAGCAATCCCTAGGACTTATTCGCCTGTTGATGTTTCATTCCAGCCCTCTGCTGCATCAAATGTGGAGGGCCTGACTGCTGGCTCACACGTAAGCGGCCGGCCGCACAGCTCTCCCTGCAAGCCGCAGCTGCTACACCGGGCAGCGGCGGTACAGTATTTCTGAAACAGAAAACTGGCTGCTGTCCTTCATCTCATTACTGGCCCCTTCGCTTTAGCTCAAAGGGGCGTTTTTAACACCAGCAGCGCTGACCTCCCCACACAGAGACACTCCGACCCGTATCAAGAGCAAGGCAATGAGCAGTTCCTACAGGGATTCTTCAGGGAGAACCCTGGAACTGAGAAAAAGAACGAAGAATCACACTGATGGGGCACTTCCACCAGGGCTGCCCAACCACCCGCCCGTTTAAAGGCTGCCTTCCCTTACTTCACATCCTCACGTCGTCCGAAACTTACCCACCTGCACCACTACTTTTCCCTTTAAATCTAAATAATTCTCCATAATGGCTGAGCTCGTCCGGGACACCGCCCCACACAACCCCCCCGGGGTCCCCAGCCCACCGCCAGGCGGCGCTGCCACCCCCGCGCGGGGCCGCGCGCGCCTCGCCCCCTGCCGGCCG
>Ga0065711_1044607_pt1 | contig 13995 bp, 8 predicted proteins | sample Hoacrofraction12_FD_59098 | JGI IMG/M metagenome (GOLD analysis project Ga0065711, IMG submission 59098) | Hoatzin crop microbial communities from Cojedes, Venezuela - Epithelial fraction 12 v2 (version 2) | ecosystem: Host-associated > Birds > Digestive system > Esophagus > Crop | place...
AGCAACACAGAAAAACACTACGCACGGGGAAACCCGGGCACAGCCAGCTTGCCCGTGGCCACAGATCTAGAACAGAATTGATTCAAGCTCAGCTTTTCTTGCACGCAGTTCCATGAACGCATGCGAGCTCAGGCATCCTCCTTCATAGCCAAAAGGATACAGCTATGGTGGACACTTATTTATATATATGGATATAATGTATATCTATATTATATATAGATATATTATATAGAGATATATACCATATATAGATACAGCCTGCTGTAGGTGACCCTGCTTCGGCAGGAGGGTTGGACTAGATGACCCACAGAGGTCCCTTCCAACCCCTACTATTCTGTGATTCTGTGATAAGTATATAGTGTATATACTCCACACTTTCGTGTATATGTATATACTGTATACACTATATACTATAGTGTATAGAGAGATACTTTTATATATATATATATGCTTACTGAATCTTCCTAATGAGGATTATTTATTCCACTTGAGATTAGCCTAGGCTGGCCTTTCCCAGGTACCAAACCGGTGGGCGTTTCACTCCTGACCGTGAGAGCTGCCCTGTACCTCTGTGCGAAGGGAACCCCTGCGTCTGCGTAACTGCACCCGCACACACACAGTTCAGCTTCGCCTTACTGCTTCCCAAAAAGAAATCTGGGACACAAAATTACCCACTTACATACCGATCACTTCAGTGTGCACAAATCCATACACAAAACACCTGTAAGAAAGGCAGTATTATTTGTATAACTATGTATATATAAAAGCAATCCTTTCAGCTCTAGGAAGACACCACATTCTACCCTGAGATCAAAAGCGGTGTCCTCCCTGGTCTATGGCTGCTCTCAGAGCGGGTGGCTCATCGGAGCCCGTCACCGAGGCTCCTCTGGTAGTGAAGCCAGGGAGATAAGCAGCTCCGGATTGCTGCTGAGCCTGTGCTAGGCTGGGAGAGACAAACGGGCGAGACGAATCCCCCTGGCATTGCCAGCGGCCATGGGAGCCAGCGGTGTCTGGGAGGAGCCCCTTCCCAGGGAGACTGAACGTCCAGCGGCTGATGGGAAGAGGAATCCCACGCTGCGAGGTTAGGGAGGGTTACACAGACTGACACACTTGTGGAAAATTCACATGGTCTCTGGGCTCATGCAGAAAGTAAAACTTTAAACTCTCTGATGACAAAAAATCATCACAGTCTCCATCATTCACGCTGCAGATCACTGAATCTGTTACAGTCAGAGGGTTTGGGGAGGGGGTTGTGTGTTTTCCTAAAGAAATAACGTTCACACTGTTCTGCTTTCCCAAGCGAATGAGGTTCTCGTTCTGGGTGGTAAGAAATTATTTGTTGCAAACCTGTTAGCTGATTTCATTTAAATACGACAGAGATACACCAAAAAAATCTGAAACCTTATGTGGGAGCGCGCTACCGAGCAAAGAACAGATCTGTGGGTGCTGGGCGGAGGTGGGGACACGTCCCGGCCCCCGAGACGAAGCCCCAAGAGCCGCCTGGAGGCCCCAGCCCGGAGGAGGACCCGGTCTCGCTCGCCGCTCCCGCTCATCCCACATCACGGTGTCAATGAGCGACGGTGGCTTTTCACATCTGCTGTCACTCAGCGGTGTGAAGGCTCTGTTTGGATTCAGCATCACGTTCACGCCGACGGTAAGAACGGCTTTCGGGAGCAGCAGCTCAGCGGTACCTCTCGAACTGCTGCAGCAGCTCCTTTGCTTTCCTGCTGCTTTTTACTACTCACAAACGTGGGTAAGGCCACACGAATAAAAACCTCCAAACAAAACCTGCTCAGCCCAGCAGCACGTGGTTTGCAAGTCGCTCTGAACCACTAATATTTGCTTTAAATAGGGAACAATATTTCATATTTGGAGAGATTCGCACCTGGCATTCTTGCAAGGCCAAGCTGGCACAGGAATTGGAAAGCTCCAGTTTGTGCCAGTGACAGACACAGCCCGCAGTCACGGGGAAGGCAAGCCCTGAACTAGCCACACGCAAAACCAGGCTGAGACAGCAGCAGACAGTGCATTTGTCATTTTTCTCTGTTCGTTTCCTACTGTCTTCCCCTCTAGGATTTTCCCTTCTCACGTCAATTATTTGCAAAGCAGAGAGAAAGCATAAAAAATATGATGAAGCGAGCATCTGGCTGAGAGTGGCTATGAATTCTGCAAGTCAGAGCCTGGTCTCACAAAGCCAGGAACATGCGGACACGAGATCTGCCTCTCACTGCACCGCTGTGGGCGGCTGAGGAGACCCACAGAGACCTACCGGCAGGATATCGATATGTGGGTGTTCACAGGGAGCTGCCACGGTCACAGCTGAAACACCAGCCTACACGCAGCATTTCGTATTTGTGTTCCTTTAAACACAGCCATAACCCTGCCATAGAATCATAGAATGGTTTGGGTTGGAAGGGACCTTGAAGATCATCTGGGTCCAACCCCCCTGCCATGAGCAGGGACATCTTCCACCAGCCCAGGCTGCTCAGAGCTCCATCCAGCTTGGCCTTGGATGGAGTCATGCCAATAACCTTGCAGAAATTCAAAATGGTTGACGAAAGGAGCAAAAAGCCTTCGTTTCCTTGTTGGTTTACAACCATTCCACCTGCCTTACCCCGGAGCCGGGTGCTGCGTTCCAGCAGCTCCAGCACTGAGCAGGCTAGAAAACAGCTCTTGGCAGGTCTTCTGCTAGAGCAGAACCCTGCACTCAGGTTTTCCCCCCTTCCTCCTTAAAATGCTCCAAAACTTGTTCTTCTGAAGAAAACACCTGTGGAAAAAGTCCCAAATTACTGTGCCCTTTGCTCCAACAGACTACTTATTTGTTTGTTTTTTTTTTTACACAGGCTGGCACAACCAGGCCTGCAGTCTGTCGGTTATTTTACTTGCTAAAAATAAATAGCTGTCAAGATTAAAAATGAGTGATTATTTGCTCACGTGCCAATCCCTTACATACCCGAGCCCAAGCTCCCAGGTCCTCATACGGTTTTACAGCCTCCATCAGCACAAATGATTCAGTGGGATCCAGAATTTGACACCTCCCAACACTGCAGACGCTTCCAAGCGATGCAACGCGCCGATCCCGGGTGCGCATCGCCGGCCGCGTCGGCGTTAGCGCAGCACGGCAGGAGCTGAGCCTCCAGGAGGAAGGTCAGTGCTGAGGACCCAGCATCCAGCTTGTGGGTTTTTTTTTCTTCGGGCTACCACTAATGTGGGTCTCTGGACCAAAACGCTCGCTAGCAGCTGGCATGCACGATGGGGAGCACGTCCTGCATCTGTCTGTCCGTCCGTCCTCAGCCCTGCTCCAGGGCAGGAGCCGCCGAGTGCCAAGGGAGTGGAGACTCACTTCCAAGTACGCCACAGGTCTGAACTAACCAGCTCTAAAGATTTTTTCTACATAAATATAAACGTTTTAATGTATCTCGAGGAGTTCCAGTTGAAACTGGTGGGGATAAAGATGATTTAAAGTTTGTCAGCAACCACAGTCACTTATTTAAATATGCTTATTTTCATAGAATCATAGATTCATTCAGGTTGGAAAAGATCTCTAAGATCATCAAGTCCAACCACCAACCCAACACCCCCATGCCTGCTAAACCATGTCCTGAAGTGCCACATCTACACAGTTTTTGAACCCCTCCAGGAATGGGGACTCCCCCACTGCCCTGGGCAGCCTGGTCCAATGCCTGACCACTCTTTCAGTGAAGACATTTTTCCCAATATCCAATCTGAACCTCCCCTGACGCAACTTGAGGCCATTTCCTCTCATCCTATGGTGGTTACTTGGGAGAAGAGACCAGCACCCACCTCACCACCGCTGTTTTCCTGCTCTACACCCAAAGCCCCCCGGGACCCCCATGTCCATGCAGACATGCCTGCTGATGAACATGAATGCAATTAGGCATGTACATCAAAATTGCAGAGCTGACCTATTCATGTCAACAAACGTGGTCTGCTCCACAGAGAGATCTTGACCAGAAAAAACACTTGTGGGGTTTTTTTTAATTTCATTTCCACATTAATCTGATCGGCTCTATATCCAGGTATACAACCCCCTAGGGAAATTACTCCCTTTAAGCAGCTTAAGACACTGGAAGAGGAGAAAACTTGAGCCGGTGTTTCTTTTTAGACTCCAAGGCCCCCGCGACGTGGTTGATAAGGCCAGAAAAGTTCAACCACTTTGTGCTTGCAGGCCCAGCCAGAGGAAGCCTATCATATTTTCTGGTCACCAAGATATTTATTTCACTTTAACCTACAGTGGGAAACAGCGATGGGGAAGCCCTGAGCGATCACGTGCGAGGATCTCCTGTAAAAAGCAGCATTAGCACGGTTTTACAAATCTAACCAGCATCTCAGTAATCGGATACAGCGACTTTTCCACGCCGGCTTGAGACCCCTCGGCACACGGCGTGGGAAGAGCTTGTCCGGAGGCTGCTCACGCTGGTCCTGCCCCCGAGCAGTTACCAGCAGGAATCCAGCCGCGGGCAATTCAGGGGACACTTTCACTGGCGGAAAACAAAGGGGGAAAATGTTTCTTAAAAAAAAACAACCAAGCAAACCTTGAAGAACAACATGAAAAATAGATTTTTGGGCAGTCTGAACAACACAAAGCTATTGGAAAAGTGTTTTTGAAAGGTTAAATTAAATTGCTTAAAGGATGTAAGGGTCTAGTCTGATTTTTAAAGCACACACTTCAGCTTCCGTTGCCAAATTAGCTTTTTCTCAACCCTCAAGCTTCCATCCCTATCCCTAGTTTTTTCCAAGCAGTTCCTAGCGGTGCACGAGGCGGACTGGAGACTTTGCCAGGCACCGGACCGAACTCCGTCCACCCCCCTCCTGCAGCTCTCGCCTTGCTTCACCCAGACCATTCCCACTCGGGCACCGGTGACCCCGCGTCCCGCCCCGGGCACCCTCACGCCGAGGATCCCGCAGCCCAGGCCAGGCTCTCGGGCACGGCCGCTCACAGCAGCCCGGCCCAAGCAGAGCTGGGGAGGGCACTTCTCCCCAGCTGGTCGCTGCTGGGCTCCCACAGCATCACAGGGTAAAAACCAGTAACAGGCAAGCGGGGGTCTGACTGCAAGCGCGGGGAAAAATCTCATGAGATGTGTCTAAGCAAAAACCTCCTTACCCCACCTCCGAAACACAGTGTGAAAATAAAAGAATAAGTAATGTGCTTTTAGGAATCATTTTTTTCCTTTTCTGCCCGACAAAATGAACAGGGTGTTTACCCACCTCGGGGCTTACCCAGCAGCAGGCGTGAGCCCACACCAGTTTACCACTGGAGCGGTCTCTGAGCACCGGGCTGTGCTGGGAAACACTCCAACGCTGAACCTTACACTTCACAGAATCACAGAATGGTCGGGGTTGGCAGGGCCCTCTGTGGGTCACCCAGCCCAACCCTCCTGCCGAAGCAGGGTCACCCAGAGCAGGCTGCACAGGACCTTGTCCAGGCAGGTCTTGAACATCTCCAGAGAAGAAGACTCCACAACCTCCCTGGGCAGCCTGTTCCAGGGCTCCGTCACCCTCAGAGGGAAGAAGTTCTTCCTCCTGTTCAGCTGGAGCTTCCTCTGCTTCAGTTTGTGCCCGTTGCCCCTTGTCCTGTCACTGGGCACCACTGGAAAGAGTCTGGCCCCGTCCTCCTGACACCCACCCTGCAGATATTTATTGGCATTTATAAGGTGCCCACATTTAAACTGGAAACAGCTCTGGAAGACACTTCACTCTCCCAATTTGAATACTGGAGATGAAATGTAATTAAGAGAGGGGAAGGGGTAGAAAAGAGAGATTGGATGCTCGAAATGACAACAGCTTGCTGCTGTGCTTGCACGGGGGTTAAGTTGCCTTCAGTAAACACATACAGCGGGAAAAGGCACCCAAACTAAGCAGGACCACACAAATGCTTGGAGAAGCGTAAAGGAGTTCTTTCCACCCACCTACACCGATCACGTATCAGTTTGCTTCCGCTGAAGAGAACCTCCTCCAAACTCTGCTCATTTCAAAGTGGTTACAAATCCATTTGTGAGGTGCATTCAAAACGCGCCCAGATGAACAAGATCTGTTTTGCATGCCAATATCCTTGGAGAGGGCAATATTCACGCAAGCTGATTCAAGCTGCTCTTCGGAGCTGCAGCACTCTGCCTTCCCACCGAAGCTCTGAATGAGTACGGACAAGAGAGATCCACAAATCATTTTTCCTGGAGTCTATAGACAGCTGGCTTCTTCGCACTCACGGAAGCATTTTCTTGGGCATTAACGGAATGACTTCGGAAGAAAAAAGAAAAAAAAGTCATCTTTTTTCTTTAAAGCTGTTTTCCTTTTCAAGCTGCATAACACCACTTGATATTTAGTGCACATTCAACTCACATGAGCTACTCAGCCAAGCAACCCTGGAGGTGCCTAATGGTTGCCTAACAGACACAGCCCATCTCGCGTGCCTGTGCTTATTTACAAACGCCACTTGCGTACTGCTGACATTTACAGTGACACCTGTGATGCTGCTGACACGCCATTAGTTTGCAAAGTTTGCATCTCAGGGCACACTCCATTCTAAGCAGCCTGCTGGTGAATACACACAGCCTTCCCTTTGGCTGTAACTAGAAGGGTTATTTTGACTATTTCCTATATGAATAGGAAAAAAGCTTCAGAAACAAGGTTTAGCAAGGCTAATTCCTCCACTGATTTTCTTATCCCTCAACACTGGTTCACTCCATCACTTCTGTCAACAGTTTTTAAAAAATTTTTCTCCTGACCGTGTTACTGGCTTACTCAAATTGTACTGTAGACCCGAACGTCGTATATTTGTTACTATTGTTGTTGCCCGATGACTTACTATTCCAAAGTCTACAACCTCTAAATACAACACTTCAGTCCTTCCAGAAACTCTCACAGAGTTTGACAACAGAAAAATACTGGATTTCGTTTTGTATATGTAGGTAAGACTGAAGAACTCCTCTTACAGTAAAAGCAAAAAGGGAATGTAGATGAATTATTCAACTTTCCAAAGTCAAAAGGAGTCCTAAACTATCTTAAGAGAGGAAAAAAGCACAAGATCTATGTACATGTTCAAATTACATGCTAATTGTAAGAAAATACTTGGATTCCATAAATAAACCTAATAATTACATAACTTCAAACAGTTTCAATTGCTTTTAAAATATGCTTTAAAAAATAAATGTAACTGTTCTATCTCCTCCCTCCAGCCTCAAAATCATACTACATCTTCTGCCTGGCGTTTTCCCATTATTAACAACGAGAGGTTTCATTTATCCACTTTCATCCAAAAATGCTGAAGAGCTTAACAAACATTAATTAAACCTCACAACACTCCTGTGAGGTAGGTAGGTATTGTTATCTCTGCTTTACAGATGTCAAAACTTGAATTAAAAATTGTGATTTCCACAATCTTCCAACAGTAGCTTCACAGTAAAGCCAAGAGCAGAAGAAAGGAGCAGTGACTCCCTTGTCCCTACTTCCAGCTACCCAGCACACGTTCTCCTTCAATCTGGCAGGAATTTACTTGCCATTTTGCCACAGGTAAAAAAAATCTGCTGATCCACAGTGCTAAATTCTCACTAGCATGAGCCCTTGTGAAAAAATACAGACACGTATCTTACCCAGATTGTACTTTCATTCTTTCGTTATTTTTTTAAACTGAAGACAACATTTTGTGTCCTCTATTAATACAATTTTTCATCTGGTTAGCTGATCACTTCCGTCTTCAAAAGAACAAACACCACTTCTTGAAACCATAGGAATTGTTTCTCATACAACTGAATCCCCAATCTCCTCTTCTTATTTGCATTTCTTGTTTCCTACTATTCTACCTTTTCTAATTACTTCCTACTGTATTTACCTTAGTCCCACACCATCTTTTTTTCTTCTTTAAATTTTTTCAGTGATGCAACAGAACCTACAAAGGACAGACTTACAGCAGATCAGCTACTACCTTGGTGAGATACGTACCAGATTTTCCTGTCTCAACCTACCCTGACTTCCAGCTTTCTCCTGTGTGTGGACATCTCCACCGTCTCTCCTTCCTGCTAGGGCTACAAACTCACATGCTCTTCGCTTTCCCCATCATGCTTCAGTCCTCATTAGGAAATCTCCAGTTTCATACAGTCCTTTCTTCGCTGTTCCAGGAGCAAAGCTGGGTACCTCCCTTGCCTAATCTCTGGTCTCGCTTCCCAGCCTGTCAATTCTTCTTTGCTCAAATTGTCTCAAACACCTTTACGAACAATCTCTTTGTTCCTCCTCCACCTTGTCCCATCAAATCCAAAGTTTTCCTCTTCATCTCTGAGTTCCTTTCCCCCCCAGTAAGACTTAAGGCTCATTTCATCCAGTTTCCCTCATTTTTATTAGACTTTCTTGGTGTAGCTCAATTTCCCATCAGAAAAAGGGAACAGCTTTTAACATGTTGGCAAAGAGTCATCCATTTTAATGGCCTCAAGTTGCATCAGGGGAGGTTCAGATTGGATATTGGGAAAAATTTCTTTACTGAAAGAGTGGTCAGGCATTGGAACAGGCTGCCCAGGGAGGTGGTGGGATCACCATCCCTGGAGGGGTTCAAAAAGCGTGTAGATGTGGCACTTCAGGACATGGTTTAGCAGGCACGGTGGTGTTGGGTTGACGGTTGGACTTGATCTTAAAGGTCTTTTCTCATGAATACTTTACATCTACTAACACTCTTGTACACTTATTCTGTACAAGCTCCTCTAAGCCCGTTTCAACCTTTGGTCTTCTACACTCCTACCTTCTGCCCATGCCATCTTCTGTAAGCACTACAAGTTGAGACCCTGAACACATCTTGCACATATCTACGAACCTGTCTGTACCACCACCAACCAGACTGTCCCATACAGGTAACACTACTACAGCGATGCTTTCAAGTAGTCCCAGAAGCATGAGAGTCCAGCCTTGTTTTTAACATTGCTGAATCTACAGGTTATTTTTGTGAAGGGACTTGCTGGAAAAGCTGCAACCCTCAAAACTAGCCAAATGGAGACTGTCACTCTTACAGACTAGAGATTTGTTAGATTTGTGAAAACACACAGAATCAACTCCACTGGTTCACAAACTACGCTGGCACCATTAATAACTGTTTCTGAATGGACATGCAGACCACTAAAGTTAAAGAAACAGCCATTAAAATACAAGTAGACTAAATAAAGATTTCTTTTTGACCAAAATATCACGTTTTTGCTGAAGATATATGATTTTCTATGACCTTTTTCTTCTCTTTTGGCATCATGAACGGTGTTTTTTTTTTAAAAAAAACATAAAAGTTAGCACATCTTGTGTGCACCGTCTGCTCTAATGAAGTGAGCCCACATTTGCCAGCACACAGCAAAAATAGGGAGCTTTGTTACTCACGTACTCTCTGCAAGTGGCAACTTGCAGGCTTCGAGGACTGCTCTTGTCAGACAGAAGCCGCAACAAATGTTCAGCCACCTCTTTCTCTCCCAGCTCTCAATTACAGCTGGATTCTTCGAGCATTACGTGTGGCTTCTTGCGTTCCAAAGCTTCTGAACTACTGGCGTTGCAAGAAACAAAAGTTCTGCCCACAGACACTTTCTTGCTCCCTCTGATTTCATGCTGCAGCCAAAAAAGCAAGGAATGGAGGCAAGATTCCACTCGTTTTGCCATACAGACTGGCCAGCATATACAGCATCCCCACGGTCACAAGTCAGCCGAGCAGGCTCCCCATCTCCTGCCCCAGCACACAGACCCAGTCTATTCTTTTCTCCTCATTCCACAAAGGTGAACTTTCAGAAGGACCTACTCAGCAAAATATTTTATCACATAGGCTTAGGAGTACGAAAAGCCAGCATAAGCAAAGTTATGGTTCTCCACCAGCTTTCTACTGGGTAGTTACCATCATACTATTTAAATTCACAACTTTTATGCTATTTCACAACGAGCATACTCTCTAACGGGAAGAAATAGATGTGCTATTGGTTACTATTTGTTTCCATTTTGGGAGGACTCTCGCTGAAGTTCTCTCCATTTCTGCATGCCTAACAAAGGTCAACAGTTCTTTTATTTAACCTCTGCAAGCAAAAAAAGTTGTGTTCTTTCCTTTCCAATATCCCCTAAGGTTACCTGTTCACTTGCGCCCAGCTGGTGACAGAAGGAATATCTGAAATCCTTCGCACACTTCAGATATGCAGCACAAATCAGTAAGTTTCAATATGAGAGGCCTCTCACAGCACATTAGTCTCACCCTCCGCTACAGTCATTTACTTCTTGCTTGATTTCCAATGATTTGGATTTTCCTTTTTTTTTTTCATTTTAGCGAATTTTTATCTCCCAAGCCACGAATGATGTGAGACTTGCCGACCACGGAAGCCACCACTAATGAGCAAACCCCCTCCAAGGCTTAAAAACAGGCTGGGACCCACAGAGGAGCGGCTTCAGTGAGAGACCCCTACTCTTTTCTTTTTTCTCTTTAGATGTTATTAACCTTATCTTCTTGTCCCAAATAGCTTCTTATGCTGAGACAACAAAAAATAAAATTGCTTCTGAAACTCTCTAACCATTCATTGCTAATTCTTTATTATATAAATGTTTTGCCTCCATAATAAACGCTTTGCAAGGACTATAACAAATTACCCTCTCTGCAGCATGTGAAAATCCAGAGCGAGATGTGGTTCTGCTCCTCCAAAGCCCGGCACCAGGCAACGTCAGACCAAAGCGCGAGCACAAGCTTCTCGGGCATCAGAGAAACACCGGGAACATCAGACGCCGAAACGCATGTAGGTGTATCAGCAGTCCTACCATCCATCTGTCAGAAACCTTCGATGTTCCTGCACATCACCCACTGGCAGAGCTGTCTGCCAAGCAAAAATATTATGAAATGTTCATTATACACTCAAATCTCCCCTCTTTCCCAAGGAGGAAATGGAAAAACCTGTCCCTCCGCACGCACACACTCAGATTCGTTACCAAGAAACAGCTAAAGGCTCTCAAAGTCACCCAGAAAGAAAACCTACCAAGAGACCAGGACTGTGAATTCAGATATATTTTAGCAAACTTTACTTACCAGAGGATACAGTGACTTTTAGTTCACATATCTCTCATTTTTTAAGGTACGTTAAAGACCAAGTTTACAATTAACTGAACAGACAGCGTACAAAAGGCTTTTAGAACTACACCATATGGTCGAGGGAAAGGAACAATCTGGACTATCCACATTTCAATCTGCAGGCTTGTCCACCTCTATAACACATTGTATTGCTGTAATAAAATATTAAGATAGAAATGTGAAAGTGAAAATAATCTATCATTTGCACTACCAGGGAACAAGGCATCCTACAGTCTAGTGCGCTTAATAAATATTTTAAGTTTTATGATTTTGGCATGCTGAATCAGATATAGTCAATAAAATTCCCAATTCATTTCAAACAGTATTTCCAGAAGGATATGGGTGGGTATTCAACTTACGCTTCAGGGAAATAAAAAATACCAGTTTACATGGGGTATACTGGCAGCAGTTTATGTAACAGATGACACATTCTTGGAAATCAAATAAAAGCAGAAAGAAAATACCCATTGTTGCTTAGTGAAGGACTAATCACATGATCACAGCTGGAACCAGTGTAAATCATTCATTAATAAAATTCTGTTATAGTAGTCACTTTTTTCTGCTTTTCAAATGCCAATAGAAAAAAAAAAAACAAACCTCTTTCAATTCTTCGCAGAAAGGATACATTTGTAAGTATTCCACAGTAACTATTAAACTTACTAAATCTTTGCAGAAAAAAATGCCTACAATTGAGGCATTGTTGGCGCTGAGGAAAATATAAATACTTCCATATTTTACACATAATCCCAGAACATAGTCCAGGAAGATACCTGCTACACTTGAAATTACTGGCCTGACTTCTGATGGCACAAAATCCCAATCTTGAGAAAAATCAGCTGAAGTCTTCTGTAGAGCACATTTTATAACATGAAAGAATATAAATGACAGCTTTATGACTCATATCCCTTAATGTAAACTAGAAAGCTGCGCTAGGTTAAATACAGACACTACAGAAGATGATCATGTAATACTCAAGGATTCCATAATTACACTCCGCGTTGGATATCGGTATCAGAGGCTCACGGCCAGCCCTGCTTTGAGCAGGAGGTTGGACTAGATGGCCTCCAACCGTCCCTTCCAACCTGAATTATCCTATGATCCCACATTCTTTCACAATACAGAGTTCTCCCTTCTTGACTTGTGACCTTTGTTTCCCCTTTCACTTTGGGAAAAAAAAAACAACAAGTATTGCAAGTTTTGTGTTCCATTGCCTCCAACAGCAGGGAAAAAAACTCCTACAAGTTTAGATGACTTTGCAGATAGCGAGTTATTAAATCTCAAAAGTCAGATCATCCTCGCAATTACTCTGAAAGCAACCTCCTGCTGTATCAGTGCCGGTATGTTCACTGTTCTAGTCACGGTATTACAGGATAAGAGTTCTTATCATTTCAGAGAAACTACTGAGAACAGTAAATATAAACGATACCATTTGATGCTTTAGACTGCAACAACATAAAAGTAAATGGGATAGGTCTTTCTCCAGCCCAAAAGAAAAATCAAAATCACACCATTCCTCATCATTCAGTGCAAACTCTGCAAGAACACAGCATTCAAAACTGTCAAGAATTCCTTTAATCGAATGGTTTCTTTACATTTGAAAGCTAAAAATACACGATCTCCCTCATTCTGTGCCTACTACGCAGTCTGAGCAAAGAATTGCAGCACCCTGGCTTGATAAGACATCTGGGTTTTATTGTCGAGCCTGCTGAGGACTTCTCCAACCTCCACCAGGCCACGGCCCCTTGAAATCCGGCTGCGTCAGACCCGCACGGCCAGCGGGAAGGCTCCAGCGCAAAGCTCCGCACGTGCTCACGTCTGCGCGTGGTCAAAGGCTCAGTCGCTCCGCTCTTCAGCTTACTGCAGTTATTCCTACCTCACCGCGACATCCTCAGATATACCTTACACGAAACTGGTTAATATAAAAGAGAAAACCCCAGTTTTCTAGTAATTAACTTCAAGCAGCACGAAATGACAGTTCAAAGCGCCGTCGCTGCTAACAGCAGTACTTACTTACTGGAGGAAACCCCTACCTAAGAAAACTAGAGCATACCAAGGGAGTGTAACCATTTTGTCAAATTCAGAAACCAGAAAGACCCCCAGATTTCCTGCTAGCTCCTATCTGGGCGATTATCTGTGCACTCCGTCGGAGCGGGTACAGTCTGCAGGCAGGCGTGTGAAGCGAGGATGTAAGTGCTAAAGAAAATCTGTGCCTGAAGAAAAGCAGTGGCAGAAAGCACCAGCTCTCACACATGTCCAGCCCACGATGCAGACAGGCAGCTTTTATATACCATTTTCTGCTCTTCCTCTCTTACAAATAATAAATATACTGCTTTTTTTCTTTTTCTTTTTTTTCTTTTTGGTAACAGAACAATACAGTAAAATAGATCACAACTGGCCAGGACACACAGGTAACTTTACTTCATGTTGTTTGTTGATGTGTTTCCACTCCAACAAATTTTTTTTTTTTGTCTCAAATAAAAGCTGTTGAGGAGTCTACCTGACCAGCTTCCGAGTTTTAAAGAACTTTTGCAGAAGAATTATACAGTGTAGTTCTCCATCTGATCAAAGGAGGTTGCCCTGATGCCCAGAAGAGCGGCACCCCACCACCCTGAAGCCTGCCAAGACACCCTGCTTTTCAGAAGCCTGTCCAAAGGGCTTGGAACCACAATGACAACAGGCCTAGGAAGACTCCTCCATATGCTTCCCACTAAATATTTGATTTTCTTCTTCACTCGTCTGCTTCCAGATGAAAGGTGAAGAAAATAAAAAGTTACAAATTTGGGGGGAAAAAGGGACATCACGATCACAGAACCACAGGATGGTAGGGGTTGGAAGGGACCTCTGTGGGTCACCCAGTCCAACCCCCCTGCCGAAGCAGGGTCACCCAGAGCAGGCTGCACAGCACCGCGTCCAGGCAG
>Ga0065711_1044601_pt1 | contig 13994 bp, 7 predicted proteins | sample Hoacrofraction12_FD_59098 | JGI IMG/M metagenome (GOLD analysis project Ga0065711, IMG submission 59098) | Hoatzin crop microbial communities from Cojedes, Venezuela - Epithelial fraction 12 v2 (version 2) | ecosystem: Host-associated > Birds > Digestive system > Esophagus > Crop | place...
TCCCCCCCCCCCCCCGAAAGCAGCTTCCTGCTGTATGTACTATTATTTACTGTGCCCTATTCTATTGGCTAACATCGTGCTTAATCCTGTGTTGTAGTCAAAATTGTTTTGCCAGGGTTCTGGCAGTTTGAAGTGGGGTACCAACCTTTTAGCAAACTCAAAACATTCAGCTGACTGACTTCCGAGTTACAAACCTGAACAATTTGCAGACACCTCCCATTGAGATATTGAGGAAATAGCTGATCAGGGCTTCCCAAGCACTCTGACTTGCGGCACTCCATAAAATCTCAATCATGTGATTTAGCAAGGCATAAATAAGCCTGGGCTTTTTTATAGGCTTAATTACACCCAGTGAAGCAATGTCTTTTTGCTTGAGCAGAGAGTTACCACGCTGCTGTGATGTCAAAACATTGCTAGGAGAGCAGAAAGGTTGAAGCAGAGCCCTAAGTTCACAGGACAAGCGGAAGGAGTGTGTGTACTCATGAGCCTGTTCTCTCTGCACATGTACACTTTCATGGGATTTAGTGGTGGGGTTTGTCTATGATGGTCAGACTCAATAACTCCCTGTTTGCCACCACTGCTGATTTTATAAATGACATCATCAAGACAAGTGTGAGTCTGGCTTTTTTTTCCCCCCCCTCATATGTAGTAATGAAAGACACATGAACTGATGGGGAGGAGGACACAGCCCACCTGGAGTAATTAGTGACTTCTGTTCAGCAAGGAGATCTTTACAGAACACCAGCAATAGCAATAGCTTTTTTCCGCTCAATTTTTCTGTGGTTTAGTGTCTCTCTGTCAATGCCTGTGGGATTTCACACTCATCCAGTCCATGTTCAACACCACCCTGGAAAATGGGAATTTTCTCTATGTTTTCATGAATAAGGAGGCTCGGGCAGGCTGATTGCCAAAGCATTTGGTGAGCCAATGCAGCTGCCACTGATGGGAGATTTTCCACTGTTAGTGGGAATGGGTGTAGCCAATGCCATTGCAGCCACTGTTGGGCCAATGCTTGGATCTCAAGGATTGTCTGTTAAATGCTGGAAGTAGTGCTCAGGGGAGAACACAGTGTGCAATTAATGTTGCATCATTATGTAATAGGCCTTGCTGGATGCTACCTTCTTGTTATACTGATTTCTCTATGAAAAAAAGAGAGAAAAGATGGCCATTTCCCTGTACAGCTTATTATTTAAGGTATAGTCAGATTAATGATAACTGGTTTTCAGTAATTGTAAATGGAAGTAAAAAGCATTTACAGGGCTTGGGGCTTCCTAACATGAGAGGACACTCCTAATAGGCTCCATCCAACACATTCACCCTCTGAAATAGACATAAAATTGTTGAATAATCACCATTTTGTGAAAAATGCTTTGAGATATTTCTCGTTCTGGCAAAGTGAACCATTCTTGTTTACTGGCCAGCTTTCATTTTCACTGCCTGTTATACTAAATGGCATCTTTACTGAGCTCAAATATTTTCTTGATCAAAGTCTTCAGTAATAAAGCACACTTTGAACTCAGCTTAGGAAGCTCATTCATTTCTTTCCAGTATTTGAAGTCCTTTGCCTGTTTTACAGGCTTAACAAACTCCCTTCAGTCCCACACCTAAATTGTCCTGAAATTCAGACTCGTCTCTTCTCCAGCCCCTGATTAGTTAGTCACCTGGACATTGCCATAGTCGTGAAGCTATGAGCCTGCCACTTTTCTGCTGAACTCTCAGCAGATTGCTTTCTTGTAGCCTTACCCTTTTTTCATTCAAGCACCCTCCCCAGGGTATGCGTTTCCATGTTGCCATACCACATGAAGTTCTGGCTTGGTTTTAGTTTGGTTCCCTTGTTCAGCCAAGAGACAGGGTTTTCTTCGTTGTTATTATTAAGGTGCTCAGCTTTTTGCAAACTACAGGGGGAGATGTTTGCTCATCAGTTTTTTTTTGCGTTAGGCACTCACTTTCCTTGGGGAAAAAGAACAAATGCAAAACTAAAAACTTTTATTTCTGCCTGTCCAACAAAAGGACCGCCTCGATACCAAAGAGAGAATGAGGGAGAGGAACTGCACTGTTTTCATTTCGCTTACAAGACATTTGGCTTAATCCTGTGTTTGGGCACTGTTCTTATTCTTTGGGGGTTGGTTCAGGCAGGTTTTTCTATCCAGTCCACTTTCTACTGTATTCTTCTTTTGCTTAGCTACAATTTATATGAAACTCTTATCTTATATAATTTATATAAAATAATTTATTTAAAAAGACTGCCCTACAAAGAGAATAAGTGATTTGGTGCCAGGCATAATAAATGGGTGAAAGAATTCCATCATTTTCCTAGTTTGTTCAAACATCATTCCATCTACAGAGATTTTCTCTAGTGTCATAGGAATTGAGAATCAGTGAAGGTGACTTATTCCGGGGAAAAAAACACTCCCTTTCTCGAGGTCTTTTCCTGCTTTATGTTTGCCCTTATTGTAGCAGTCTGGAGGGAAGGTGCTAATGCTGGAGCCAGGCCATGTGCATGGCTGCACAGACCACAGTCACTTAAGGCTCCTTTTTTATAACTCTTTTAAAATTATATCAATTTCAGAAAAAGAGTTTTGAATAAAAAAAAATCATCATGTGAATATGATCTTCAGGGAGCAAATTAAATGGGTTATAATTGTCTTCCCTAGTGAATTTATGGTGTGGGGAATTTCATGTCAATTCAGCCGACCGCCTCATTTTTCAAAGTGTTTCACTACGGGTTTTACATTTTCAGTTAAGCTGTTGCTATTTAAAAAGATGACTTCCATGTCATTTGCAAAGCATGTAGAAGCTGGAGGCAATTCAGCATTTTGACACTCTTAATTAACTGATGGCCTGTCATGAAAGTAGGTTGTAATTAAATGATATGGTAATTTTGGCCATGCTGCTTTTCAAACTATTTTTATATCCCATCATAATAATTCAGGTGGTGACATCATGTCAGTATATGTGCTTCTCCTTCCTCAATGCCTACTCAAGGATTGTTGCTCGTGGTTCAAAATAGCTTTAAGAAAATAAATTCCAACCAGTTCTTGGTGAAAGAGGAAACAGAAATTAAAAAAATTTCCTGTCACAGACTGTGGCCTGTCATCCTGTTGGGGTCTGTGAAGATGACGTGTAATATGTGACAACCTGCATGCCCTGTAAGAGATATTCACACATTCAGAGATCTGCAGGGTTCCTAGGGCAATCCAGCTGGGTTCAGGAAAAATGACTGGAGAAAACAAAGGTAATTTTGAGGTCTGCAGAGCGTGTGCCATGTTTGCTCTGGGATATTGCTAATCATGTGAGTAAGATTGTATTTGGATTTGTCCCCAAATATTTTTGATTAATGAAGATTATACTGTCTTCAACTAGAGGGGTGGGTTTTGAAATGGGAGTGCTTTTACTGGATAAGCAAATGTGGTTTTACGGAGGTATTCCAGGATGGACATGTCCTTAACACAGCCTGACAGTGTTACTGTTCAGAAATGAGTGGGATTTGCCAGAGGCTGGTAATACCCACTGCATTTTGAGCCAGGTTCTTTTGATGTCCATTGTCTGATGTGTAGCCCTGGGGAAATCTGTCGTCTATTCATCTCTTCAATCCTTTAATAACATCACTTGTGCCAGGAACATCATAATGCTGAACGCTGTGACTGAGGCGTTACTATGAATATGCTGAAGATCCTTGCTTGGTGTGTGATGAAATGATCTTTGGGGAATAAGTGAAACAAAAGCGTGTGTAGGATATCCTTTAATTCAATGAAGAATGTGGGTGGAGAAGCAATTGAAATGAACAAGATGCTTTGGATTTTCGTTAATGCTTTGAATACTTCAGGGTGTACTTAAACAAATCTTTGTGCATGAACAGTTTCACTGCTAAAAAAACCTAATGAAAGCAGGAGGAGCCCATGTCTTTTAACCATCTCCTTCTCTTACCTGCCCTCCATCGCACCTTTCTCCTGAGATCTGGGCACTGTATTCCCTGTGCCAGTTCTGAGAGGGGAGAGATAACCATACGAAGAAGTCTAGACCTATATGTGGCTGACTGACAAGCCACCTGCTGCTATAAGCTACTACAGCAGCTGCCTTCCCTCTGCTGTGCCCTCAGTAGTGGCAGTCATTTGCCACTTTCTCCTATAGCATTCACCAGTTGTCTCTTATGAGGACGGCTGAACTTGAACAACATGTTCCTGAATTGTTTAAGGGGAAAGGAACATGTACCTGCATCTGCAGCACAGATGTGTGAGCCTTTCTTCTTTAAAAGACTTAAAAAAATTATATGCACAAAGGATGGTGGTTTTGATGCCCACTGCGCCCACTGTCACTAAGGAACAGTAGGGTGGAAAAGATCAGTGTGACAATAGCAGAGAAGTGTTGCAAAAGTGGGGGCCTCCCAGATTCCTCCAAGAATAAAATTCCTTTTGCTGGAATTTGACTCTATCATGCATTGAATGATTTAATTACAAAAAATCATGAACCAGAACTTGAGAGTCATGTATGTCCATGCATAGCAGCTATTCATTTATCTCCAGCACAACAAAGAAGGGAAATGCTTAAGATAACAATGAGCCAACTATATCTACCACTTCCTTTCAAGTAAGTTTCAGTTCTTTTCCGTTCTAAAGAAAACTCAGCTCTTCATCTGAACCCAGAAAGACCTAAAGGATAAATTCATTGATTATTCTGTGATTCTGTGATTCTGTGATTCTGTGATTCATATATACATATTAGATCAAACCCTTCATGTAAACACTGCAAGAAAAAAAGGTAGTCTAGATGAAGTTTGATACTTCTGTTTACTTACATCCTCAAAAATCCCCCCAAACAGCAAAACCAAGCATACAGGAAATATGTAACTGCATGTTCATAGATGTGTTGACCACTCTGCACTTGGACTGAAGACTTGTTCTGAAACATATTTCCTATCTCAACCAGAAGCTATGAGCTTCATGCAAGATGTGTGGTCTTGCTGCTCCTGCTGTCCCTCATCCTCTGCCTTCCTGTGCCCAAGGACTCACTGGGCTCCTTCTGTCTGTGTCCTCCCTTCTCCTACCGAGACTGGCAGCTTTCTCTCTCCTCCATCAGGTTCACAGAGCTGCAGATCTCGAGGAATTGGTGGAGGAGGAAGGTACTGAGAAAAAATTGTATTTTAGCAGCCCATCTCAGGGCCTCAGCGCTCCACACTAATGTCTGCAAGGCACATGGAAACGCGCTGCATCACTTTTTGGTGCTGCTCGCAGAGCATATGTTACACAAGAAGTCAGAAGTAGTAGTTTCTGACCTTCGTCTGTTCTCCTTGTCTGTGTTCCCACCTTGGTCTTCAATTTATTTTTAGGTGCCTTTCACATAATCATAGAATAGTTGAGGTGGGAAGAGGTGTCTGGAGGTCTCTAACCCTCTGCTCAAGTAGGGTCAGCTAGAGCAGGTTGCTCAGGACCATGTCCAGTAGGGTTTTGAATATCTCCAAAGGTGGAGCCTCCACAACCCCTATGGGCAACCTATGACAGTGCTTGGCCACCCTCACAGTAGAGATTTTTTTTCTTATGTTTAAGGTGAATTTACAGAATGTTCAAGGTTTTTGACAAAAGCAAGTTAAAGCTGTCTAAGGCTGTTCCCGAAAGTTATGTTAACTTTTAGGTTTGACCATCCAAGAAGAAAAATTGATTTTTCAGCTGGTCTAGTGTACATGTGGATAGCTCTGCTTACTGTTGTATAGCTGTTATCCCCCCAGAAGAGAGGTCAGTAACACCAAGGCTATGGCAGTGCTCCTCCCACCAGGTGACACGGCCCTCTCAGCTCTGGCCATAGCCCTCAGCCTGCCTTGTAACAATACAACTGAGTATCTACAAGCTGAGCATGACACCATGTAAAGATGCAGAGAAACTTGTGATTTAAAGAGAAATTGAAAATGTCATAGTTTTTCCAGAACAAAGATGAATCAGAAGGAACATAGCAGAAATCAACAGAATAGAGGATTATACAGAGAAAGTAACATTGATTGTTCCTATATGAGAACAAAAGGGTATGAAGATAAATTGTGCAGTAGAGCATTTGCAGTTGATGAAAGAAGATACCTTTAAAGTACCACAATTAGTGCGTGGAACTCACTGTTAAAAGACATCACAGATTAAAACAAGATTTTAAAAGGTTTAGATTTTTTTTGTGGTATAAAATGTATGTCCATTTATATTAGATAAGTACAACAATGAATGGATTTATTTAATTTGTATACTGAATCAGTAAAAAAATCTGACAGCTTGTTTGGTCATAGAATATACTTCTGTTGTAAGAAGCAAAAAAAAGTCTCTGACATCAAAAGATCTGACATAGTTTTATTTTGGACTATATATAACTAAAATTGAGTCAAGTTTGATTTGTAGTGTTTTGATTTCTCCAAAATTGTTTTGTTCTTAGAATTTTCCTTGCATCTGAAGTGCTGACATTCGAGTGTGTGGGTTTCTGTTCATAAAAACAGTCATTCAAAAATCCTCCACAAAACATCCTCTGTGCTGCTGTTTGCTGGTGGAATTCCTTTCTGAAGCAGCCGATGCGGTCTGTTCTCAGACAGTGTACTGTCTGAACAAGTTTCGCCTCTACAAGTCCATCGAGCACTGAGTACGTTCACCGAAGCCCACACAAATGTTTGAGACGGTTATTTGTGTAGACCTCCTTCATGAGCTTGTAAGCTCTCTTATGGGCCCGTATCTGGTCTAGTTTTGGAGAATCTCAGTTTAAAAATCACCCATTCTTCACTGTTGTCCTTCCTGTTGGCCATGAAGTGTAGACATGTTGGTGGCATGTATGGAAAAGAGCATATGGCTTTTTAGAAAGGGCTGTCAAGAACTCAGGAACTTCCTTTAGAAGTTGTGAGATACGCTGGTCCCTCCCTCCTCACCAATATATCACACTTGAGGCAGATTTTTTTGACCGAAGTGGGACGAATTGTGACTTTTATCCAAACATCCAGAATCTCAATTCTCCTACCTTCCACCATCCTCTGGCACGCCTCCAACATTATTCCTGGAGTACTATCATCTTTGAAAGATGGAAAGTTTTAAACGATTGAGGAAATTAGTTAGTATCACAGCCAAGTGATATCCCAATGTACATGGGATAGGATGTAGAATCAGGAGTTCTGTGATTCTAGCCTGAACTCTTTAATGCATTTTTTGAGTGATAGGGAGCAGGTTGCTTAATCCCCATAGAAAGACTAACAGGTTTCAACTATTTGTAAAGTACTTTTAGTTCTTCAAACAGAAAATGCGTATTTCTCAGCATTTTAAGAAGACGAAGTTCTGTAGATGGAGCTCATTTTTCAAACTCCTATTCATTTTTGAATCTCAAAGGCCTTTTGTTTCAGTGAACCAGAAAGCACATATTTAGGTGATGATTTCATACCTTCCAAATGATAGCTTTTTCATGCCATCATCATAATAACACTTATCATGGGAGACTCTCAAAGTGGTTTCACAGACCTTCATAAGGTCTCATGCAGTACTTACTCATGCTGTAAATACAACTACTTCTACTGTACACACAAGGAGAGAGGATCTCTCCTTAAAAGCCAAATGTAAAAACATGCAACTTGAATGTCACTCAGCAAGTCAGCTAAAGAGTTGAACAAGAACCTGTTTCTCCCGATTCCAAATCCTGGCAGGTTTTTTGTTACTGAGCACAGACATGTTCATCTGGAACACCCTCAAAATACCTGAACCCCATGGGTATTCACTAAAGACATTTTCAGCTTCTGACCAGGAAAGTAATCAGAAAGGTACTTAAGCATTTCCAGGGCTTCCAAATACAGATGAATAGCAAAATAAACAACAAGAATGAAATGATCCAAATGTTTATTGTTAACAGGGACTACTAAATCCTGTAATTTGACTTCTTGCTTAGTAGAGGCTTTCAAATTACCTATATGAAAGTATCATATCTCCATCTCGAATACCAAGTCCAAATAACAAGCCTTGAAAAGTTGTCCTGTGAGTATTGGAAAAATAGCCCTTGTTTGCACATGGATTTGTCCTTCACGCTCTGACCTCTTCCTTGCTGTGACCCTAGCCCTGCCACGTCCATGATGACCCTCCTACCACAATGACCTCAGCTTCCTCCACATTGCCTGCAATGCCCCTAGGCCAACACAGCCCACGCTGGGAGTAAGGCGGCAGTGCACGCATACTGCCTGAGCAGCCGGAGCACACGCTGAACAACAAACTGGCTGCTGCCATGCTGAATATGTACGTACCAGCTGAGTTGGACTTGCTTTGGCTCGCCCCCTCTGTGTCTGGCCGTGGATTGCCACAAAACTTGTAAGAACTTAATTTTCCTTGAGACTTACCACTTTTTCAGCTGTGGCAGAAATTGGTCAAGAGATCCGAAAGATGTGGGAAGGAGGGAGGGGAAGAGAAAGACAAAAAATTTAATTGAATAAGTGTTGTTTCCTTATGAAGCTTGGGCTAATAAGCTGAAATGGGTGCCAGAGGGAGAGAAAAAGAAAAAATCAAGATGTAATTAGAGTCCAAACCCTTGTTCAAGCTCACACAGAAGTTTAGCACAGATACAGACACAGACCTTTAAAGCCTCCAGGCCAGTGTCTGGAATATGGAGAGAAAAGTGATGGATGTTTCAAGATTTAGCCAGCATAGACAGTAGAGAAATTATGTCCCCTTTTAAATGCATAACCTTTGTGAGTTTACTGTTGGAAAGGATTAAAATGCCATTTTTTTTTTTTTACTCCTAAGAATACATGGCACGTTTAAAATTTAAACTAGATAAAATAAGAGTAGGTATTCAGCATGGAATGACTCTAAATTGACCCACGCATTGAGATGGTGACCTAGCAGGTCTTATTCTTTTCTAGAGATTAAGTCATATCTGGTGGAAAATGCATCATAGATTAATTAAGTGCCCATGTATTAGTGGTTTTATTGTATGACTCACTAAATACTGAGTTAACCTTAATACAGGATTCTGAGGATATTTAGCCAAGCATATTTATTGATTCAGACTGTTCTGATGCAGGTGGTACTTCAGTATAATGGATGAAGCCTGCGCAAAATTTAGAAAAATCAAAGATTCGAGGCTGGTGAAGTCATAAAGCTGTAGCAGGAGCTGGACTAGTCCATCAGCCACTAGAGGGCAAAATCACGACATTGTAACCTTCGTCGCAGGTCTCTCGGTGTCTTTGGAGGGCTGTAATCAGAGAGTTGTTTTTTTCACGACAGAAACTGGTTAAATGATCGCTAAGCACTCCACTAGCAGCGGTGGTAATGAATATTGAGAGTATTGTTTCTGTCAGAGCGTGGTATGCAAGCAGTTACTAGCAACTGCATGGAAAAAAGCCAGCGTTTTATTCCATGAAACTGTGCATAAAAGCTTCAGTTACCCAAGAGGCTGGGACACTTAGGTTCACAGCGCTGGCCCTTTCTACTTGAGATCTTGCATATCAGTAGAAGGCTGAGTATTTGTATCAGGAACTACACTGGGAAAGTAATGAACATTTTTGCTGCAAGGTTTCCTAATTGTTTGATGATATCTGATCAGACTGGGAGAATCCTGAATGTTTCAATCAATGCCAGATTCTGAAGAGGTCCAGAGCCTCACGTACCACCCCTTACCCAAATCTGTCTTTGGCCTTCTAACATCAAGTGTTCCTGTTCTTCTCTCCCCTGGTTCTTGTCCTTTCCTGCACCTATGCCTATTTATCACTAAGCATCTATTCTCTGCTCCCGCTAAAACTCCTAGTCCGCTGTTTAGAGACCAGGGTTGGGTCAGCTTTGGTACGGACCTGAGAGACTGCTTGGCATGAGAAAGATCAGTATCCTGCCTGTGACAGTGGCCAGAAGCAGACGCCAGAGAAAGAGTTTGGTAGCAGGATAATCATATAGTCACACTTGTCAGGAGTAACCTCCCAGCTTCCAGCAACGTGTGTCTCAGACTTCTTGAGTGAGAAATGTTGTCTTTGTATGCAATATGCTTCAAAGGATTTGCCTTCTGTGAACAAGTCCACCCATCCCCTCAACCCATGTAAACATGACCATCCACACGGCTGCTCCCATCATGTGCTCAAGAACACATGATCTGTGTCAGATGATGCTGAAAGGGATGACAGGTTGTTACTTCCTAGCGCCCAGGGAAACTGACTTCTGCATAGATTAGTAACCAGAATCCACAGCTGTGATCATGTAGGTGTATATCACGGGCAACAGACTTACAGGACTGAACTCCTGCTTGTGTTAAAATAGAGTTTTTACAAACACTTGATTTTGATCTTGACATTCCAGTGCTGGGAATTCTAACTTGCTCCTCCCAAAAGTGTCTCAGTGATTGATTACCTTCACTGGTGGAAGACCTCACCAGGAAGCTCAATACATCTGCCTTTAGCATACAGTCACTGAATTTTGGAAGTACTTAAAACCTGTGACTGAGTCATCCCTTCAGCTTCTTTTTTGACACTGAAATAGACTGAACATTTTCACTTTCAGTCTAAATCGTTCTTATTGGTCTTCTCCGAACCATCTCTTTTTCAGCTTTTATTAAGGAATTAAGGAATTTGGATATCAGACTTCAGGAGCTGTTGGACTAGTACCAGATAAAAATAAAGACATCTTTCTGTATTCTCCTGTTTATAAAACCAGGGACTGCACTAGCCTGTTGGCCACGGCACCACACTGCCTGCTCATTTTCTTCTGAATATGTCTGATGACTCCCAAGATTTTTGAGCATTAACTTGTCAGAGCACAAATTCTCTCATCTTATAATCATGGTCTCTGTTCCTTGGTGCATGTTTTTACATTTGGCTGTACGGAAATGCTTATTACTTGTTATCAAGCTGTCTCAGATACTTTACATCATGACTTGTTATTTATCACTCCCTATTGCTTACAGCATTTGAAAACTTTGTAAGTGATGATTTTATGCTTTCCTCAGAGCCATTAATATCAATATGATATAGTGTAGAACTAATTGCTGTAGCACCCAGAAACACATTCTTTGATGATGACTTCTTATTTCCTCATTTTGTAACTGTCAGTTAGCCAGAGTCTGAACAGTTTAATATGCGCTGTGATGAGTCTGTATCATTCTGGCTTCTTAATTAAAATGCTGCAAGTTACCAAAACAAATATTTTGCAGACCTACTTACCTTGATCAACCAGAATTGTAATGCTATTTTAAAAATCAAATTATTTGGGCAAGATTTATTTTCCCCATTAATTTTCAGTTATTTTGTTTCCATCCTTTAATTCTTTTTAATCGAGCAAAATAGGTAATGTCTGATTATATTACCCAGAATTCTTGTCAGGCTGGCAGGTCATAATTACCCTGGTCACCTTGTTTACCCTTTTAAAATCTTGGTACAATATTTCATCCAGTAGTCTGGAACTTTAACAGCGTTCCAAGATTTATTGAAAATCAACATTAATGGGCTGAAGATACTCTGTGCCAGTGCTTTTAAAACTTTTGGATCCAAGTTACCTAGACCTGCTGATGCCCAGCTTTATTAGCTTCTGTTTAACATCCTCCTCAGTGCCTGTTGTAATGGAATGTATTTCATCATCATCGTATGATATTTGTATATGGCTCTTCCTCAAATACAGACCAGAAACAGTTATTGAGCTCTTCTGCCTTTCCTACGTTATTGTTAACCATTCTGCTCTTTCCATCTAGTAACAGACTGCAGTCTTTGTTTTCCCCCAAGTTTCGACAAGTAGTTAAAAAACTTTTTTATTTGTCCTTAACTCTGTTGTTCACAGACTACTCTTGCATCATTTTGAACCCCGTATCAATTGCCCGTAACTCCTAGCTTCCAGTGTACATACATTGCTACAGACACACAACTTTTTATTGACCCTCTAACTCTCCACTGCCCCCTTCAACAGTGCATCTCATGGCTTCGCTTCACCTTTCTAACCGTGGTCTTCTCATCCATTTTACAGTTCCCTGCCTTTCATAAGTTGGAGTCTCCCCTTCCATATGCTCTCCTTCATGCCTCTTCCTTGGTACCCTCTTATACAGAGCTGGGTGAAGGTGGTAAAAGACTTGGGAAAAGAGGGGGTAAACTCAATACCAAATGTCCATGCTATCATGTGGGATACTGCTAGGCGTGATTTCTCATCACGACGCTGCGGAGGCTCACTGACGTGAGGCTGATGTACACAGCAGAGCTGAAGAGACTTTTTGGAGAATTTGTAACTCTGACGCTTGCACTGAATGTGTGAAGTAGCAGGTCATGGTCCATGTCCCATAGCCTTGCTGGGGCTTGGGATCAGAAATTTGGTCTGCATATGGGGTTTCTCACTATCCATACCCAAACGTTTCCTGTTCGGACACTAGCAGAGGGAGTACAGTGAGAACACATGATGGGAAATCGCCCTGCTTCAAGCTCAGGCATCTGGCACCACAAGTGTCCGGAGCAGCAACCTGAGTTTTGCTGAGTTCCTGCTCCTCTGGATAAATCTTCATTGGGACCAAGTCACGTGGCATCCAAGACACACATAGTCACCAAGAAGGGACGGGGCATGAGACCATGTCCCATTACCTTAACTCATAGAGATGTTTCCCATCTCTCCCAACTCCTTTTCTGCATGCTTTCATGAGGTGGCCTTCTTGCGAAACAGCCAATTATGATATCCTTCAGGTAAAATCTCTGGTGCGAAAACAGTCCAATGAATGGCTGTATGCAGAGGGATTAAAGTAGAACAAAAATTACGGTAGTGATATGCTTCTGTGAGACGTGTGTGGATGGCAAACCTATGTGCTTGCATGCATTTGGCCAGAGGGTACAAAGTGTTACATTGCTCACCCTTTAATTTATTTCCTTTTTGCTTGTCAGGCGTATTGTGTGTTTAGCAGTCTGAGGTGTTTAATGAGAATTGTTTTGGGGATACTAATTGTGTATTGGACTGATCTGAACTCCTCATCTGTGCTTTAGAAGCACGACACCACTAATTGCTAAAGAGATAGCAAGTTGGGGTTAACCGGGAACTCTTCATGGGAAAAATAATTTCCATCTCCATAAACGTGCTACTACCAGCTATGATTGATTCGCATTTTGTATCTCCTCAGCTCTTTGCCCATGGATTGATGATTCAGTTGATTGGCAGTATCTTGTCTTTTCTGCTTGAAAAGCACATAGTTCTACCAGAATCAATGAAAAAACATTAAGTGGTTCCCTTTCATTTCAGGTGGGATGGGCTGATGCTCTTGAAGCAAGAAGGCCTAGATTTTATCACTGGGGCCCACTGCACCATATTCACTGCCATGTGCAGGAAGTTAATGGAGAAGCGTAACCTGCTGGAAAGCGATAGCCTGCAAGTGCGAAGACCCGAGGAGCGGGAATGGCAGTGCAGCTGCGTTAGCAGCCACCACACTCGCCTTTCCCTCCCTCCCAGGGGTGACATGGACCTCCGCTGCAGCTGGGAGGAGGCCAGGGCGCAGCCCGAAGTTGAGGGGATGGCGGCTCTTCCCCCTTCCCTCAGTGCAGGGCGAGCCGTTCCTGAGGGTGAGACGAGGCGAGGGGGTTCCTGAGGCGAGGGGGTTCCTGAGGCGAGGGGCTCTGGCAGCGAGGGTGTTCCTGAGGTGAGAGGGTTCCTGAGGTGAGGGGTTTCTGAGGCGAGGGGGTACTGAGATGAGGTGGTTCCTGCAAGCAAGGGGCTCATGAGGCGAGGGGCTCCTGAGGCAAGGGGGTTCCTGAGGCAACGGGGTCCTGAGGCGAGGGGATTCCTGAGGCGAGGGGCTCCTGAGGCGAGAGGGTTCCTGAGGGGAGGGGGTCCTGAGGCGAGGGGCTCCTGAGGCAAGGGGGTCCTGAGGCGAGGGGCTCCTGAGGCGAGGGGATTCCTGAAGCGAGGGGTTCCTAAGGTGAGGGAGTTCCTGAAGCGAGGGATTTCCTGAAGCGAGGGAGTTCCTGAGGCTCCTGACTGCCACAAGTCCCACGCGGGAAGTGACACTTCGAGTTCCCGAGTGCCCGCAGCCAGGCGGGGAAAGGCGTCCCGCTCCCGGCATGG
>Ga0065711_1044609_pt1 | contig 13994 bp, 14 predicted proteins | sample Hoacrofraction12_FD_59098 | JGI IMG/M metagenome (GOLD analysis project Ga0065711, IMG submission 59098) | Hoatzin crop microbial communities from Cojedes, Venezuela - Epithelial fraction 12 v2 (version 2) | ecosystem: Host-associated > Birds > Digestive system > Esophagus > Crop | place...
TGCCCTTAGGTGTCGTGTCCTTCAAGAGCAGTGCCTTTGGCCAACCCTGGAGCAGCGCTTAATGGGCTCTGGAGATAATCCCCTAGAGTCGTCCTCATCTGAAAGAAAGTTTAGTCTGTGGGGAAGGAGAGGAATTCAGAGAAAACAGACCTAGCTCACATTAATGAGCTTAGATCTTGCAAAGCCATTTTTTATTCCTTCACAATGACTTTGCTCCTTCTGTGTTCAGCAACAACATCCACTATGGAAGTGGATAGACTGAGTCTATTCTTAGCTGTTTCACCGACTGGTTTTGTGCTGCCATGGTGTTTGGTGGTCACCACTGATTCTCATGTGTGGAAAATTATCCAGAGGTATGTCACAGAAGAATAACTACCTTGTTTTTACTGAGTTGGATAGAGGAAAATCCTCTATCTAGAGTGAGACATGTTGATCTGCTTCTTATCATACTACAAGCCGATCCTGGTATGGGCTACTGGCCCACAAACTGTTCAGTGTAGCACGTGAACCTGCAGAATGCCATGTTTTTGTCTTTCGGAAATTAAATTAACCCTCTCTATCATTGCCAGAAAACAAAAAGACACAGCAGTTTGCTGATCTGATGCCAAATATATTGTGAAGGGAAATACATAAAGTCTGGTTTTAGGAACATGCCGACCTGATAAAACAAGTGGCATATTTGGCCATTAAGTGTAGATTAAAACTATACTTGTGTGTAACAAGTTCACAGGATAGGCAGACTACCTAGTCCCTTTATGTAGTCACTCGCTGAAAGTAACTTTCTGTAGCATGTTTGTCCTACCTGATAGTAAGGGCCTTTACCTGTTAGAAGCAACTCTATTCATACGTCTCCTCTGTGTTTGAAGAGGCTGACACTACATTGCCTGTCCAAAGCAGTTTAGCCATTAGCGTTGAAGAGAAGGAGGGGTGTTAGCCCCTCTTCTGAACCATCAGAGAAGCCTGAATTCAAACACCAGGATCACAATAATCACTGATTGGTAAGGTCTTTGGCAAAGGCAAAATTAAATCTTGCTCCAAACAAGACTCATCTTCAGGCATATTTATGCAGTATTTGTGCTGTATTCTAGCAGTTAATCTGGGGCTTGAAATGTATTCTTTTATCCCAGGGTTAAGTTTACATGAGCAATTAGAAGTCAGAATCTGGGCAGCATTTTACTGAATGTCATAATCACAACATATCTAAGATCAATCTCATTCCTTCCTTTTTACATTTTAACTATTAATACTGTTTTGTTTCCCTCTGAAATCATGAACATCAGTACTTTTTTCTCCCTTTCTTTTAATAATTCCCTGAATAGTATTCTGTCAGTAGATTGGCATGAGTGGTTTGTTGCCTAAAATATCATTTCTATGACAAAGTGAGCTCTTACACCATTTTTCTTTTACAAACATGTCTGGCTTGGTAGGAGTTTATTAATGCTTTGATTTTATATTTTTCTTCTTTTAAACACTTGTCAGAGTGTGGTTATCTACATTCCTGGGATAGATATTAATGTGGGTTTTGCCTATGAAGTCTCAAATAGTAACTGTAACAAATAAGCAAAAGAGGATACTCATAAATAAGAGCATTATGCATTTATATGGGCAGGTTATGTGGTGTATGGTTAAGAGGCAATTAATTTTAATATAAAGGAATTCTTTGAGGTTACGGGGGGCTTTTTGTTTGGAAAAAAGAATTTTAAGAAGGCTCTAGCAGAGATTACAGTGGAGTTAGACATATAAGGACTGAGCAGAAGAAGCTTCCTCACACGGTGAACTCTTCAGAGCAGGAACCATTTTGTCTTACATTTGTATAGTACTTGGCACAGCAGTGCCCTGTGCTAGTGTCCTGCTCTGTGACTCACTCTTGCATTTTTGCATGGTTACAAAATTTGTTCTAGAAGATGACAGTGAAAGGGCTTTGGAAGCTGGCATCCTTACTAGACTGGAGAATTGAGGTACACAGTGATATATGTCAAAACTGGCAAACTTGCCATTTTTTAAATCAGCTTGCTCTGTTTTTTTTGGCTAGGTTTAGTACCATGTGACTATATAGATTGAAGAGGAACTACTTAATGTGGGCTCAGGTAGCAGTGATGGTGTAGCTCAGAAAATGCCCAGAATTTGTATTGCTTTGTGTAAGACAGCATTTTTTTCTTCCTAAGTGTCTTGGCAGCATAAAGAGTTGGTAATCTTGTTAGCAATAATGCCTTAACAACTTTCTTGTGACTTAACATAACTCCTAAATCTTCCTATCAGTTGTGCAAGTCTGTGTCTGTCAGTTTAACTAGGATCTGCCATGACTTTCTTGATTTTTTTTAATTGACTTTGAGCAAGAGTTTGGTGTGTAATTAACACAACTCTATGTACTGCTGAAAGTAGATGGATTCTGCAGCTTAAAAAAATCTTCTTCAGAAAGTTTAAGGCTAAGGATATCATCTGAGCATCAGTTCTGACACAACTCCGTGTTTGTCACACGCCCCAAAATTTCCATCTGTACTGCCATTTTTGTCTGAATCTTCCTTCTTCCAGAAACACATGTAGTGTTGGTTTAAATATAGCAAAAAAGAGATATTTGTTATAATCTCTGGTAATTTATTGCACTAAGTATTCTTATAAGTGTTTTGATTTTAAATCAAGAAAAAAAGCAATGTCTTATTTCTAAATTGAATTTATCTGGCTTCTTCTTCCATACACTTGTTTCCTTCCTCTGCTAAGCTAAAGAGCCCATTTGTACTTGATAAATTGGTGTTGACTGTAACCAAGATACCTCTATCTCTCTTTTTTCCAAAACTTGACAAGTCAAGCTCTTACTACCTTTCTCTCCATAATACATTTTATCCAGCCATTGGAGGCTTGGGATTGTTTTGTTTTGATCTGTTTTTCTTTTTAATACCTCCTTTTCAGTTGCTGTTTCTTGGTTTAGTATTGTGGTTTTGCCTCAATTTGCAACAAAGAACCACGCAATTACTCTCTCACTCTTTCCCCCTCCCCAGTGGGATGGGGAGGAGAATCAGAAGGAAAAAAGGCAAAAAAACACATGGTTTGGGATGAGAAGAGTTTAACAGAATGGCAAAGAGAGAAGAAAACAGCAAGCAATAATACTGATAAAAAGCATTTACGTCATGCAGTGTTCTCACCACCCATTGCTCACCTTGCTTCTGAGTAGCCAAAAGCCTCTCCAGCCAGCTCCCCACTTAAATACTGAGCATGGCATCACATGGTATAGAATATCCCAACGGATTAGCTGTTTGGGTCAGCCCAACCAGCTTCTTGTGAAAATTAACTCTATCCCAGCTGAACCCAGGACATTATCCACCAGTTCTTCTATACCATCTATGCCATGCCCTGGGTCCACACTTTACTAGCACTTCTTCTGAGTTTGTATGTGTATATATATACACACGCATAAATATAATTTCCTTAGTTTACAGACCATCCCTCTAAAAAGTCTGTTGAGTTCATTTAGTGTATGGTGTTGGGGTCCATCTGTTGCAGCAGTCTTTCAGGGCAGGAGAGCTGATGTGTGGTGATGGGCAGTTGCATGCTGCATCCGGAGCTCATGGCTGGTGTATCTCATGCGGCCCGTGCCCACAATCTGCAGGTTGAATATGTCGATCTTGACGAAGTTGTTGGGTGCCAGTTGTTGAAGCCAGGTCCAGTCCCATCACCGCTGTGCTCTGCTAGGTTTCGTCAAAGTCCACCCTCCATTAGTTTGGGTGATTCTGACTGTAATATTCTTTATATAACATATAACAACGATAGTAGTGATAACAGACAGTGATAGGGTCATTTAGCGGTTAACATCATACAATTTCGTTTTATTGACTATTCTCGCCCAAGATCAAATCCCCATGAGGTACACATCAGAATTCCCCATCCTTTTGCATCACTCACCTGGTGCACCCAGGTCCTTGAGCAAAAGCAATCCCATGGACAGGTTTACCTTTGCCTGAGGCAGGACTAACCCAGACTGTCTTCCCTAACATATTCCTCTTGTGCACTATGGGGACTTTATCCCCTTCTGCAGGGCGCTGAGGTTTTGATTGGACAGGGCCAGCCCAGTTCGTGGATCCTCTAGTGTTAACCAACCAGGTGGCCTTTGCTAAATGAGTATCCCAGTTTTTGAAAGTCCCACCCCCCATTGATCTCAGTGGTTTTTAGCAGTCCATCGTACCATTCAATTTTTCTTAAAACACCTTTCCCCCACCCCTTCCTTCTTCTCGGGCTCAACTTCACTCCCATTTCTCTCCCTCCTCCCCCCAAGCGACGAAGTGGAACAGGGAGTGGCGGTTACGGTCAGTTCATTGCACGTCTCTGCCACTCCTTCCTTCTCAAGGGGAAGACTCTTCACACTCTTCCCCTGCTCCAGCATGAGCTCCCTCTTACAGGAGACAGTTCTCCACAAACTTATCCAGCTCTTCACGAACTGCCGCAGCACGGGTCCTTCCCACGGGGTGCAGTCCTTCAGGAACAGGCTGCTCCAGCGTGGGTCCCCATGGGGTCACAAGCCCTGCCAGCAAACCTGCTCCGGCATGGACTCCTCTCTCCATGGGTCCACAGGTCCTGGCAGGAGCCTGCTCAAACGCGGGCTCCCTACGGGGTCACAGCTTCCTTCAGGCATCCACCTGGTCCGGCATGGGGTCCCTTCTACAGGCTACAGGTGGATATCTGCTCCACCGTGGACCTCCATGAACTGCAGGGGAACAACCTGCCTCACCATGGTCTTCAGCACGAGTTGCAAGGGAAGGGTGTCTGCTCCGGCATCTTGAGCACCTCCTCCCCCTTCTTCTTCACTGACCTTGGTGTCTGCAGAGTTGTTTCTCTCACTTCATCTCATTCCTCTCTCTAACTGCTATCTCCCCGTAGTATTTTTTTTCTCTTCCCTTTCTTAACTATTTTACCACAGAGGTGCTACCACCATTGCTAATTGGCTTGGCCTTGGCCAGCAGTGGGTCCGTCTTAGAGCTGGCTGGCACTGGCTTTATCAGACATGGGGGAAGCTTCTCACAACTTCTCGAAGAAGCCACCCCTATAGCCCCTCCACTGCCAACACCTTACCACACAAACGCATAACAATTATCAGATTTAGAAAATAGGCAGCAGAACCATATGTTGGTATCAGCATCAGTGAGATGGAGGTCACCTTCCTATTGCTGTACTTACTGGAGGCCACTGGTCCTCTTTCTACCTCACAACAGTGGAGCTCATGTTTGTTACTTCTGTATTAACCCTTTAAACCTCCTGAAAATAGAGCATCCCTTGCTGTCCGTGAATGCTTGTCATTTCACTATCTTAAGCCCCATTTTCTTTGAGTGAATAGGACTCAGCTTAACGAGTAAATGAGTTCGTTTATGAGGACTGCCCTGTTTTCTCTCTCTTTCTGTCTTTTCCCTTTCTAACATTCTTTCTACCATCTGTAAGTTTATCAGCATTAAATTATGAATACTTCTACATCACAGATTAAAATATTGAGTAACTTTGGTCCTAGTCTGATCACAAAGGAAATGCATCAGAAACAGACTAAGTGGTGATTTCCTCTTGTCACCTTCTTCGTGAAGTCTTTACTTTGGCAGCTCTAATGCTTCCTAACATGAAAGTCATTAATATAGTAATATATCACTAATTACAAGCAGAATAATTTGAGATAACACAAATATTTCAGTACAGACTAAGAAAATTGCCTTTATACAGATACGTTTGCCAGTTAAATGTGTAATCTCATGAATAATGAAAGTAGGGTTCTTACATTGTTTTCCTTAAAACTCCATCAATTAGCACTAATTGACAAATTTTCTTCTCTGAAACTTCTGTGAGTTTTTTTCACTACTTTGCCTGTTGTCAGTGTAACTGTAGTCAATAATTTCCAGGTCAACCCACTTGCTATTTTTGAACATGACTATGACAATAGCACACATTTGCACTTCCCCAGACAATTTGTGATTTATTAGAAAATTAACACCAGTGGGCCAATGAGTTCCTTAACAAATATGTTATGGTTGCTAGGCACAATTTCTCATGGACTAGTATGTACTAATATTGCCTAAATACTCCATAGTACTTCTTTATCCCATGCGATACAAATGAAGAATACACAAATTTCAGTCTGCATCACTGATAGGAGTCCACAGGTTGGCCAGTCAGATAACACTGCAGGGAATTAGACTTAGGAGCTGTTTTCTGTTGGTTTGTGTATTTGTTTTACATCTGAAGTTGACTTTCTGTGGAGTTTCATGGAAAGAATGCAGAAGCCTAGAGATATTTTAAACTGGCTTGCACTATTTTTGAGTAAGTCAGAAAATCCTTTAATAGCTCAAAATGCAAGGGAAAGGTTTTGTGTATCTAAACAAGAGCCTCCAGTAAACTGTCAGCTTCTGTGGCTGTTAAGGTCTTTTCTAGAGCTGCACCAGTTTCGATGTCTAAGTGGAAGATCCCAGTATTCATGTTTACTCCAATCCTGCCCTTGGTGATAACGTTTTGAAGACTGTCTATGGGCTGGTTCCTAAAAACAAAGTAGAGGGATGGGGGAACAAAAGTGATAGCAAATTCTTTTAGTTAACTGGGACTCGTGAAGTGCCAGGATTCAGAATACCCAACTGGAGTAATCAGTCTGGGCTTTCTTGCAGTTATGAGAAAATAAACTTGTTTCAGGTCATGAAGGGTTTTTGCAGAGGAAATACCAAATACTTCCTTGAAAGACATTTGGCTTTCTAGCCCCGGGAATTGACTGTAGCTCTAGATCACAGAACATAGGCCTATTGGGGAGTTTCCTGTCCTCATGAAATCGCATCAGGTTTTGCCTGTTTGGTTTTTAATCATGTTACATAGATTTATACAATTTTTTAGACTGGAAATTATCTTTGGCTTGCTGTCCAGTTGTCTCTTTAAACAGCAGAGACACATGAATTTATATTTGCTAGATGCCTGCAAGAATACTTTTCTAGTGTCCCTTCTCCATTTGGAATGGAACTGCAGCTCGTGACATTTTTGGCTCAGCCTGACTCATGGAGCTGAGTTGCCTCAGGGAAGGCACGTGGCTTTTCTTTTCACCCTGTGGTTGCCTGAGCACATGTGAGTGAGGGGTCAGTTCTCTTCTGAGATAGTTTTCATATTCTTTCTCAGGGGGGAAATTGTCATTATTTAGAGGTTCTTGATTTTGTGGAGGATAAGGAGGTGGGAAAAATTAATTTTCTTCTAACCCTTGTGTATGTCTGGCAAACCAGATTTGTTGAGAACCATTTGAATGTTTTTCATAAGATTTATCTTGAATAATAACATCCAGTTTTACAGTGAGGAAAAATCTGAATGCCAAAATCATAATTGCCATGTCAGAAGTGAGGTCTAGTCTCCAAGGGGAGCCAGTAAACTCTCAAAATTCTTCTAATAGAGGGCTATTCTTTTCAAAGACCTTTCGCGGTCCTTTTGAAGGACCAGTGTCACCTGTGCCTGTGCCACCTCCCACATCACAAGGGATATATTTGATGGGGAGTCTGGGATCAGGCGCTCTGGAAGGCAGAAGGCAGCCTCCAGTCAACAGAAAGGTGGCAAACAGCAAGAGGTCCTGGGAAATTTCCTTACGTGTCAGGACACAGACAAAGTGTCAAACAAAGATCATCTATACAATTTTGCCATTAATTAGGAAAGACTGAGAAAGGTAAATGGAGGAAGGGGAGAATGTATTACTGTGGCTGAAGTAAGAGGAGGGTGGAAGCATTCTGGACAGGCTAACGGCAAAGGCTGGACGTGCACAATGTCTCAGGCTGTGTGTGGGGGACAGGCCAGGCTTCCCAGTGAGGAAGGAGAAAGTAAGCCCACACTTCATCCTCACTTAATGAGGGATATTTGGAAGGGGAAAGTCCGGAGTGTTTTAACTGAGATTCTCCCTAGGGAGCAAAGTACTTCACTGTTCCAAGCAATGCAAGTGAACCTAAGGGATTAGGTAAACCACAGTTCTCCTTCCTCATCCCCCAGCTACTGGGAACAGCTTCTGTTTTAGTTCACAGAGTATTATTTTCTAAGAGGAAATGTATTTCCCTTGGGTCATACCAAGCTTCCCTTGGTAACTATAGAGCTTATGTTGCATCCTGTTTCTGCAAACCCAATGAAGTCAAATTTTGCTTTTTTGTTTAAAAAGAAATGGATTTTTTACAGTGACTAATTTGATTGCCACTGATATATTGGACTTTCTAAAAGATGTTTTACAATATCAGACACTTGTTCTCTGAGTAATTAAAGCAAAAAGAAAATGACTCTGTCATCTTTAAACTTGGGCACTAAGCTGAAGTTCTGCTTTCACACGTGGGTGCTCCTGGGATAGTTAGAGATAAGGCAGAATCAAAATATTGTAGATGGTCACTTGACAGATGCCCTCTTATTTACAGTCCTACACTACTAGCACTTTTGGGAAAAGATCATCAGAGTGAGGATTTCTTATCCCTGCTATAAGACAAAGGACAGAAGCAGAGATTCTGCTCTGGGTCTTCTCTATCCTCATCCATTAACCACTTTAGGGCTGCAGGGACAGCTTTGAGTATCCTAGGGAACAGCAATAAGATTAAATTTATCTATCAATGTGGGTTTTTTTATTTAGCATTAATAAAGTTCCAATTCTGATGTTGAATTTTTAAGGACAAAACATCATTTTCTAGCAGTGAAGATCACCTGTAGTAAAGGATTGGATCACTTGATGCATTTTGTTCCTTAATAGCACTAAGGTTTTTGTGAACTGCAGTATAACATCCATTTCATCTCTCCTTCCTTTGTATTAGGGACACTGTGTTCACTTACCATTGAGAAGGCCATGCCTGAAGATGGGGGCGAATATAAATGCCTAGCTGAGAATGCAGCAGGAAAAGCTGAATGTGCTTGCAAAGTGCTGGTAGAAGGTAAGTACTTGGCTGGATATGGGAAAACACTTCCTTAGAACTTCCTCCTTCCCCCCTTTATTTCCCAATACCACTCTTTATGAATCATAGAATCACAGAATCATTAACATTGGAAAAGACCACTAAAATCATCAAGTTCAACCATCAACCCATCACCACCATGCCTACTAAACCATGTTCTGAGGTGCCACTTCTACACGTTTTTTGAACATCTCCAGGGATGGTGACTCCACCACTTCCCTGGGCAGCCTATTCCAATGTCTGACCACTCTTTCAGTAAAGAAATTTTTCCTAATATCCAATCTAAACCTCCCCTGATGCAACTTCAGGCCATTTCCTCTCATCCTCTTGTATTGTCACTAGTTACTTGGGAGAAGAGACCAACACTCGCCTCAATGCAATCTCCTTTCAGGTAGTCGTAGAGAGTGATAAGGTCTCCCCTCAGCCTCCTCTTCTCCAGACTAAACAGCCCCAGTTCCCTCAGCCGTTCCTCACAAGACTTGTTCTCCAGAACCCTCACCAGCCTCGCTGCTCTTCTCTGGACAGGCTCCAGCACCTCAATGTCTGTCTAGTAGTGAGGGGCCCAGAACTGAAGACAGCACTCGAGGTGTGGTCTCACCAGTACCGAGTACAGGGGTACCATCACTTCCCTACTCCTGCTGGCCACACTATTCATGATACAAGCCAGGAAGCTGTTGGCCTTCTTGGCCACCTGGGCACACTGCTGGCTTATGTTCAGGAGGATGTTGACCAGTACCGTCAGGTCCCTTTCTGCCAGGCAGCTTTCCAGCCACTTCTCCCCAAGCCTGTAGCATTGCATGGGGTTGTTGTGCAGAACTTGGCACTTGGCCTTGTTGAGCCTCAGACGACTGACCTCAGCCCATCAATCCAGTCTGTTCATATCCCTCTGCAGAGCCTTCTTACTCTCGAGCAGATCAACTGTCCTATGAACTTCATACAAGAAAAAGAACTCTGCCTCCTTCCCTCCTGCGCTTTTTGGTCAATACACAAATCATTGTCTACCATAAAGGAGCATAAGCAGAGACACAGTATAGAGCCAAGGGCTCTGGCTGCTTTCTGGAATAAACTATGTTCTCCTGCTGCCCACTGTATTTCTACAAGGGTTTTAGAACAGTAAGTTGAACCCATGAAGATTTGCTTCTGAGCTCTGTGCATTCTTTAAGAGCACATAGGAATTCAACGTGTGAGCATGGGCACCAATCTGGCTCAGAACTATGTATGGCACATTTCTCAGTCTAGAACTTTCAATTCTTCTCATTGAATGACATTTGGTCATTTGCTTTTTTCTAGTGGGACTGAGTAAAAATAAAAAAATTAGCAGCTCAACCACCCTTGTATGCCATAGTCTTAGAACACGGACAATTTGCCAACCGAGGTACCTGTTTTCAGCCTCAGTCATGCTGATGACACTGCACTCTTGCCAAGGAGTCTTGGCCTTGGGCAAATAATTTGTCATGAGGTTGAGAGCACAAACTGTAAAAAATGCCATGGACTTTGAGTTACGGAAGAGACTTTAAGTTACTAAATGTGCTGTTTATCAGCTCACCTTCTGGTGAGCTCATTCTTGAATACTCTGATACTTTCCATTATAACTAAAAATAACATAAAATTAAACAACAAGCCCAATAACATAGATCTTGGGTACTAAGCCTTCACAACTGTGTTGCAGATGTGGTATTTGGGGCAGGAGGTCTAGAAAAGGAAACTATTATTTGTTTTCCTAATGTAGCATGACACAGGATAAGAACACAATCCTGTAACTCCATCAGTAAGGATCAGTCTTCAAGTTGTTGGAAAAGGAATGAACTATAAATATAATTAGAATTAATCATATTGCTTCCTGTAATGGCACCTTCCGTAATACTGTGGTCACAACATAGTCTGCTTAGATATTTAATAAGCTATCATTTATATTTCTGTAGTTTAAAGTAATATATTTTACCAGCACTGAAGTTCAAAGAAGATTACCAAGAAGAGGTTTTAAGTGAAGTCTAGTACCCTGTAACACCTTAACTACCACAGATGCAGAGGGTTAAAGGATCAGCTCATCAAGAACTTAGCACACAGTGGTTCTCCAGAGCTGCCCTGGCATCTTTTAAATGTCTTAGTCACCTATGTGCTTTTTCCTTTGACTTTGTCTTCTGATCTCCTTCAAGTAGTTGCTTTTCTTCATGAAGCCTCCCTTAGCATATTTCCCACTTCCAATTTCCTGATGGGCAGTGCATGTTCTAGGAGGCTGGAGGCAGACTTTGGCTTGCAAAGTCCCGATCATGGGAGGCTGTCAGCTCATGGCGTATTCATTGCATGATGACATGAACGGCATTACATCAGCTGTCTGGCTCGCCCTGGTAGTGTCATTCATAGTGTTAGGAGCTCTTTGCTCACGTAATATTGGACACCAGAATGACCGCGTTCCTTACCTTGACACTGGCTGCCTTGTCTGAATTTTCCATTCTCTATTGGCATGCTGCTTTGCGTGGCTGAGAAGAGGTTTTTGAGAAATGGCACTGCAGCAAACTCCAGCTATCTAAGAGAGACACCGTTTGATATCCCATGTCTGTGACTGGCAGAGGGGATGAATGTTACAATCATGATCTAAAACAACAATTAAAATTGCTCCCTTCTATTCAGTCTGCTGTCAGCATCCTAGATGCTGATTTTTTGACTCAACAAGTAACCATATATATCATTATAGTCCTTTTGGCCCCAAGGACTCAAATCAGATTGGAGGAGTATTTTATTTCAGTTGTCAGGTAGCTCAGGGACAAGTCTGTAGAATCTGAGTGTCTGAACTCAGATCTAGCACAGCGTTCTGCTCTGAATTGTTTGCTAGGACATTCTGTCTTCCCCTGTTAACTTTCTAGGAAACCTCTACATTTCATGCTCTGGCACCTAGAATTAGGTTGTTCCATAACTTTTATGTTAACTTTTCTCTGGTAACTAAGTTTCAAACAGCTATATCTCGTGCACAAATCCTCTGAAGGATAAACATTTGAAAGCTATAAATTGATACAGCTATTGCTGAGATCATATTCCAGATTTGGGATCTTTCTTCCAAACAGAAATGTCAGGATCAAACAATCTAACACATGGAGCTCATTAGGATTTGCATTATATGACTTGCTCAGTCTGGGATAACCTTGCTGAAAAAATGTTGCACCTCCTAGGTATATGTGTCTATGCCATATGGGATACACATGGAAGAGAGCCTGTATTGGCTCTCAGCTATTGCTGGAGCCTGAAGTGCTGAGTAGTTGCTGGATATGAGCTGTGCAATCTTGAGAACAATAAAATCCATCAAACTTGTGTCCTGTGGTGTCCCTTTTGCCATTTTTATTTAGGAATGAACCAATGTGTAATAATATCTTGTTGGAAAGATTTAAACATACAGAAGAAATGCCATTTTTCAAAATGTGTTCACCTATGTAGATCACATAGACAATGGAATAGAAGAATAATGCGGCAAGAAATTCTTCTGGATGAAATGATACTTCAAATATACCTTTGTTTCCCTCTTCCATGCACTGCCTAAAGCAGCTTTGTGCATGTTGTACTTTGTTCTATTAAGTTAAAATAGACCTGTCAGCTTAGATGGTTCCACTTGTCTGGTTGCTTTGTCAAGTTCTCAGTGCAGCTGCTTTCACTAAGGGCTTCTCCCTCTCTGTGGCATTCTCCAGCAAGTCTGTGCAGAGAATCTTTCTTAAAAACCAAAAGGACAGCAGTCTCCTCTAACTTTACAGAAAGATCCAAAACAAATAGATGGTAATAGGAAGCTTTTTCATTACTGATTTTTAAATAAGATTTGTATTTTATTATTTGTTTTGGTTGCAGATTCCTCATCCACAAAGACCTCAAAGCCTACGGAGAAGAAGACCAAGAAGCCTAAGACAACACTTCCCCCCGTGCTGCCAACAGAGAGTAAGTGACAGTGATTTTGATTACTTCCTTTTCACTGGCAACAAAAGAGTGCTTTGGGATTCTGTGGTCATTCCCTTCTGTTTGCAGGCATAGTATCAGAAGATTGTGCTGTTTCTTTCACCCTTGCACGCAAGTCATGTGAAATGAGTTTTTGCCTTGTGAGGATTAGAAGTAAGGGCTGAAACAGTGAGTTCAGACCTAGCCCACCCTATTCTCAGTTTTCCATTATGATGCCATAAACTTATGACACAGATTTACTTTTGGCTGCCTCCCAAAGAGCACAGAAATTCTCAAGTAGTTTGCTTCAAGTCGTGTTGAGTCCTGTGTAGACAATATACTGTCTTACCAAGATGTCTTGATGGAAGAGTCCTGTAGCATAATCTGTCCTTTTTTCCATGACCATGGGGAGTGGCTTCGTGAATTTTATATACCTTGGTTTAAGCCTAAATGCTATACTTGCTTTTAATGTTTTCTGAAATAACAAATCAGGTATAAATTCCCATGTTTGCTATTCTGCATACATGCATTTGACTAAGAGGAAATTTTAAATGGTAAAGGCGGTAGAATAATGTCACTTTAGAAATTCCTAATACTGCTGCTACTTTTGAAATTAAGTGTCCGTGGGACACAAGTATCTCTTAAATCAAACACTGGAATTGTCTATCTAAGAGGTCCACCATGCGAAGTCCTAAAAAAGATGTAAAGACACGGTTCTAATGGAAACATGAAATATTTTATCCAGCACTTTCAAAAACAAAAACAAAAAAAAATCTGACTTTCCAACATGGAACATTTTTAGCTGCTTTCAAGAGGACTCAGTGCAGTTTTGTACTGATTGATGACCACACATAATAATTGTGCTTCTGGAATTGTTGACTTACACAGAGCTATGCCCTGGGCTACAGCTATTTCTGAGTTGCTGGCTGAGCATTATAACGTTCCCTCCAGCCAGTGTTACGGGGTTGTGGGAGGGGTCACACCAACATGCTCCACATCTGCACCTGACCTTCAAATGCTGTAAATAGTAGTAATTAAGAATCACAGAATCACAGAATCACAGAATCACAGAATAGTAGGGGTTGGAAGGGACCTCTGTGGGTCATCTAGTCCAACCCCCCTGCCGAAGCAGGGTCACCTACAGCAGGCTGCACAGGACCGCATCCAGGCGGG
>Ga0065711_1044610_pt1 | contig 13994 bp, 5 predicted proteins | sample Hoacrofraction12_FD_59098 | JGI IMG/M metagenome (GOLD analysis project Ga0065711, IMG submission 59098) | Hoatzin crop microbial communities from Cojedes, Venezuela - Epithelial fraction 12 v2 (version 2) | ecosystem: Host-associated > Birds > Digestive system > Esophagus > Crop | place...
AAGCTCAATGCATTCCAGTTGCTCCTTCACATATAGAGCAACTCCCCCACCTCTCCTTGTTGGTCTGTCTTTCCTAAAGAGTCTGTAGCCATCCATGACAGCATGCCAGTCATGCGAGTTGTTCCACCACGTTTCTGTGATGGCGACCAAGTCATAGCTGTCCTGCTGTACAATGGCTTCCAGCTCCTCCTGTTTATGGCCCATGCTACGTGCGTTGGTATAGACACACTTGAGCTGGGCTGTCAATCTCACCCCTGACCCTGGCACGCCAAGCCTAGGCTCATCCCTAGTGAGCTGGGCGATGTCCCCTTCCCCCTTTGAACCTAGTTTAAAGCCCTCTCAATGAGCCCTGCCAGCTCGTGGCCAAGAATCCTTTTTCCCCTTTGAGATAGCTGTGATGCGCCTGTTGCCAGCAGGCCCAGTGGTGTGTACACTTCCCTGTGATCAAAAAAGCCAAAATTTGACCGATGGCACCAGTCCCTGAGCCACCTGTTAACCAGGTGAGTTTTCCTGCCCCTTTCAGTGTTGTTCCCTGCCATTGATGGGATGGAGGAAAACACCATCTGCGCCCCTGATCCCTCAACCAGTCGCCCCAGTGCCCTGAAGTCCCTTTTGATGGCCTTGGGACTTCTCTCCGCTATCTCATCCTCGCCAACTTGCATTACCAAGAGGGGCTAGTAATCAGAAGGCCAATGAAGCCCCAATTTTTTTCAGGTGTTTTTTTGTTACCAATTTGTTGTTCATTGAAACTGGAAATATTTTTTATAACCAAAGTGCATTAAATGATGTACTTGGACATCTTTGATAGTGTGTTTCAGAGACCTGGATGAAACCTTTTGCTTTCCCGTGAATGTGCTACTGAAGTGCATGTACTATTTAGCGTTTTGGTGTAAGAGGAGGACTTGCTGCATTTGTGTTCACAGCACTGGGCAAGCATTACAGTGCATTGGAGTACCTCCTCTAGAGAAAGTTGCCAGACCTCAGCTAGCTGTCTTTCCTACCAATAATTGTAACACTGCTTGTCTTAACAAGGTTGGTGAAGTGTAATATGTTTTCTCTGAGACAGAGGCCATTTAATTCAGCTCATACTGCTTGCAGAGGGATACTGGTTATTATTTTCAAAAAGGAAATTGATTTTCATTGACCTAGCTTTTAGCATCACTGGTCTCTAACCCAGCCCTTACATCGTAGTTAAAGCATGTCTCACAGACACTTACAGTACTGTGGGGTGAAAGGTGCCAGTTAATTTTGTTTAATAATTTGTGAATCCTAAAAGAATGAAATATTCAGCATTGCTGGGTCAGTCAGAGATCACTTTAATATTAAATGAAGCTTCAGAGTAAATAATGCTTTTTCTCTTTTTCTTTTCTTCCTGTTTGAACTACAGTTAAAATTTTGGATTAAGATAGAGAAAAATAATTTATTTCAAGCTAAAAATGGCCCAATTGCATAGTTGTGATCTAACTTCAGAGGTTCAGTTAGCTTGCTGAATTTATTTCCCCTTGTAACATTTATATATTTTGTATACAATATATAAAGTAGATAAAAACATACTCTTTATACGAGTCTTTTAAGTTTATTTATTTCTCTCCAGCCCTTTTTTTTAAAAAAAAGATGATGACGACTCCAGTCCCTACCCTTCACCTTCTTTGCCGAAATTCTGTCCCTCTTGTTCCTCCCAGTTCCTGGATCTCTATAATCAAACACCGCACTTTACCACTCAGACAGAACGTAGGGGCACTCCTTACTTTTGCTTGGATTTCTCATTTGAGCTATTTCTCCTTCCTCTTTCAATTCACTAAATTTACACCTCTGGGCATGTATTAGTTTCCATTGCTGGCTGTAGGCTCTTTCCCCTGTTCACCCAGCTGGTGAAAGGTTACAAATCATTTGTCGTGGGATATAGTAGTTGCACACCTTATCTGATATAGAATGAAGATCTTGCTGTGAGCTTTGCAGAGCCCACAGGTGACACATTTATGATGAACAGTGCTTTTTCTACATCAACCCCCACCTGCCTTAAGCCTTTGTTACTTCGAGTGTATGTTGTCATGCACACAGTAAAAATTTCTCAGTACCACTTGGATTCTCCTCTGCTTAGATAAAAAAAGGCTGTTAAAACTTTAACACCTGTTTAGTACAACTCCCATTAGGGTTGTATTTGTAATTATTTAACTACATAAAGTTACAGAATGTATTAAAAGTTCTTACTGTGCTCAGGCTGCTGCTTCAACATAAAGCTGGACAAAATCCTTGACTGCTTATAAGGTGTCAGCCTCTGTTGTATGAGCAGTTGGATTTGAATCCCACATCCCCCAGTAGTCCCTGAATGGTTTGCTCAGAGCTTCTCCTAACACTTCACTTGGCACTGCATGCTGATAACTCAGCATAGGTTACATTCATTTCATACTTGTGAAATTTTTCTAAGCAACCGTAGCAGCCAGAGCCATGTTTCAAAGAAAAGAGAAAAAAAACACAGTGTGGGTGACATGAGGTTTGTCCAAATGCTATTAGCTAATCCTTTTCAAACACATCTTTGAGCAGTGTTGCTCTAAGTAAAGAAATTAAAAGAAAAAAACCCCAAACCCTGCTCATATTTAGTATTTCAAGCAGATTTAGCTGGGAAAGGGAGCTCTCACTATGTGACTCCAAGTGGAGGAGGAAACTTGCTTCTCTTTTTTATCAAAGGTACTTACTGCATTGTCTGATCTTTGGTTAGCAGGTGGTAGAAGGTTTCCTGAAGCTGTAGAGAGTGTTTGAATTTCATGTGACATGACCTATAACTGATTTTATGCACTGAACAGAAGGAAGGGGAAAGAGATTTCATCTTGGCTACACAGAAACCTGTTCAGCTTCTCAGCCACTTATGCCAACAGAAGGAAAGAGGCAAACTGTGTCGGAGAAGCATGTAATTTGGTTTTGGCAGGCACACATGGCACAATTTGCAGTGTCCAAGGAAGCTGGAAAGCTCTCAGAAAGGTGAAGAGAGCAGACTAGGACTGATTTAGGGGTAAAATTTTGAAGTACAAGTGTGGGTGCAATGGATCTTGTAAATCCAGTGGACTTACTTTTAAGGAGTGAATTTCAGGAGTAGTAACTAAAAATATAGGCCATACGTTTCACAGCTTTTTCATGTCCAGTAACAACCACGTTGTTGGTTATCTTACACAATAAATCATTCACCAAAATCATATATTTTTCAATGCCATGGATTACCCCAGGGAAATTACTGCTGGTTTTTGTCCTAGAGTATGTATTTGTAGACCATTACAATAAACATTTAATTTGTGACAAAGCAAATGAATTTGCACTCAAATTATAAAATAAGTTCATGCACTACAAGCAAGGTAATACACTATAAGATACAGTATTGTATTGCTCTAAGCATCTTTTTGGGTACTGTCACATACACGAGTAACCCTAGAAAAGCCCAACAGCAGTATAACTTTATAACCAACTGTGGTCTTCCAGAGCTTGAAGAATCCTAGACTGAGAAGGAAATCAATAAATGTATAACTTAGTTCACTTGAAAAATTCGAGAATCAGTCTTGTAGCCCAAATTATGACCATATGAAAATAGAAAATAGCATTTTCCCATAATATATAGATTACCAGCTACAGAAAAATTACGAGGTCTTCTCAAAAGCACCATATGTTTTAATCTTAAGAACTGCATTTTAAGATTATAAGGGAGAAGTTTATGCAGTTTCTGCCCTCATTATCCAATACATTATTAATAGTCTTTCCATTCATTGACAGTAATGATCAAAGCTTAAAACAAAACTAAAGATAATTAAATATGTATCAGTCACAGTGGTAATGAATTGCAGTAGCTTTATACAAGTGCATGTGTATTCAAGATTTATAAGGTACCATAATATATGTAGATTATAAACATGCATACCTACAAGCAGAGTTTATCTCAAAATTTCATTATGTTTATAACTACTTTTATGGCAAGTTATAATCAATCTCTGATTAATAGCAGGAGTAAGAATTTAGTTTAAAACATATATCAAAACTGATCTTATTTTACTGACCTTGAAGGTTTTATGAAAGTTGCAAGAAAGGTAATGAGCTCTCACACACATTACCAGAAGTGCTAAATCACAAAGTGGAAAAAAGAATGTGGTCTTAATCAAAATATGTAACCTTTAGACATGCTAAATTTAGCTCAAATAAAATCTGCAATAGGTTGCCTTGGAAAATGTTGCTATAGCTGCAAGGACACATTTCTGGCTATTGGTAGGGAAAAGGTAATCTTTCAAATTGCAGTATGTATGCAACAAGTTTATATGGTGAAGGTTTACATAGCCTTCATCTGAGGAGACCAGACTTCACAGATTCATACCTTTGAAATGTAAAAATTACTTCTTTTTGGCCTGATTAGTCATTAGGTTCATTTAAAATTATAGCATAAAAGCCTGAAGTTCATTGAATGATAGTTTAATGGTTAACTTGCCTTGATGGAAACAAACTGCTGGGGAAAACAGCATTAAACAGTAAATACGTAATTCTTCCCTTCAGACTGAAACAATTACAAATGAACTTTCAGCAATATTTCAATGGTATGTTAATCCAGCACTTTTCATTAGTTTCCCTTCACATCACTGAGAAAATTAATATTTTAGTACATTAAATGTAATTTTAATTATGTGATTTAAATCTGTGTAAAATTAACTGAGAATGCTGAATAGTTTTTGATAATTTGTCATATACAAAAGGCCAAATCTTTGTTCTTGTGTTTTACTTATGAAAGTCAGGATTTGTTCTGTGCAATGTAATGGCACTCCTTTTAACCAACATGTGCAACAAAATGGGATAGCATTCTTTCAAGCTATTATGAATTTTTTTCACTTAATTTTAGTTGTGCCTTGTCAATACAGAGAATGAAACTAGTTACCCAAAAGCATTTTTTTTTTGTGCATGTGCAACCATTACTAGCTTTATCTAGCTCTCATTATCTAGGATTTTTTACTGTCACCCAACCCTGGCATATCAAACGCCATTTGAAGGATTCTTTACTCCTTTGAATGCAGCTTTTGACCGTGGGCACTCAATGAAGTCGAGTACTAGTTGACAATTTTAAAGAGTTTGTTTAAATGACTTTCCTAAGGCAGTTCAGTTACGAGATGGTCTATTAACAAAGCCTGGAACAGCCTTTTGGAGGTTCTGTAATCCAGTCCCACAGCCAGTGTATTAAACCACAACAAACCTCTTGAGAAAGATTAATTTTTGTTCTAAAACATTTTTTCATGTTAACCTTTCAGGAAACACAAAAGTAAATATTAAGTAAAGAATAAATAGAACCATTCATAAAATTATTTTTGATAATTAGACTAAAAATGTTATCTACTCAAACTTTACGAAATAGCATCAGCTAGACTACCTTTGTAAGAATCGCTTCTTTTGTCAATAAGAACTTCTTCTGTGGCATGAACCATTTCTTCAAAGTCCACCTCAGTGGTTTTCTCTGTCACAGATGGGTAATCAGCTATCCCAGAGAACAGGGGCTTTTGCTCATCTTCAATGGAGGACACAAAAGATGAAGACCCACTTCTTTTCTCCTCAAAGTGTTTCTTAATAGATTGATAGTATCTGGTGGTGTCCCCTGAGGGTTCAGGATCACTCTGATCATTCTCTTTGAGATAATCTGTTAAATAGAAATAATTGTGTACAATAATATGCAGTTCATGAAATTGTGTTTATTCTGGTCTGAGAATGGAGATGATTATTGTATCAGTTAGGAAGTTCACTGTCTATTAGAATAAATTACTTTAAAGCCTTTTTTGATTCCAGTATCAGAGGATATTTATATTTCTTTTGAAGTCCTACAAGATATTTGCATGTATGTAGTAAGGATTCGTAGTCCCTAAACCATAACTCATTATGCAAAAATTTGCTTATATCAGAACAGCAAAGGTTTTAGCCCTCCTGTTTACTTTGTTTTTTCCAGGTGAGGGTGAGATCTGAGAAAGCCTTATATTCCAAAGTTTTAAAAAATTAATCCGTTATTTCATTCCCTCTTCCAATTTCTCACATTCTTGGGCATTTCTCACAGTCTTGACAGGCTAACAGTCACGGATGTCAGACTCAGTATCAGAATTACTCATTTAAGTTATGCCCACATAAGAGCATCTTTGCTGATTATTCTTTCCTCAGAAAAAGCAAATGTATTAATCAACCACTCAACCTCAAAATGTCTGAGCCCACCTAAACAGAGAACATATTTCTCCATGCTCATTACTGTCAAACCTATACTTAGGATTTATATGGCAGAGAGAAACTCTATTGGTACGAAAAGAAGGGAGTTCTTTGTCAGATCATCTCAAAACAACTCTCCAAAGTAGCCCAAATTCCTTAGCTGTTAGAATTAATCGCAATTCTCTGAACACCGAATCTTTTGAATATGAAGAGTACGCAACATGCTGCGATATATATATGGTAGCGGAGTATCAATCGAGTTGAGAATGATTCTTTCATTAATCACATTCAAGGTCTGTAGTAAGGAATAGCATGTTCAGTCCTTAGAGAAGGACTTTAAGAAGTCTCTTCTCTTTCCACTTTAAGAAGTGCAAAATAAAACTAGATTTAAAGCAGATGCCTGTAGAAACACATTATAAAAATTAAATAGGATTAAAACCCAAGAATAATCATTTGTGAATACAGAGGATTGCTGATCTCTTTTCAGCATAAACTTGAAGCTAATTTCCAATTCAATATTTGGTCTTACCTATTTTTAACTGAAATGTCAAGATAATTCCAGTTCTGGTATTTATTTAAAACACATTTTAGCAGCGTAGTCTCAACAACATATAAATACTGTAACTAGTTTGCATTAACTTCCTGGGGAGACAGCATGATTCCCCATCTGCTTTGTGCTAATTGCTAATCAACATAGCTCTGGAATGTCTGTAGTCTTTACAGCCTACAGCAGTGGTTAATACAACGTTTAGTATATTCCCTAGGTTTCTTCTCTGGTTTCTGGTCACTATAAGGAAATGAAACTGTGGCCTCATCTATTCCTCTTTATCTGCACATAAAGAGAATGCAGCATCCGTACAGAGCACTCTGCAGGAGTCCAGATATTGCGAGCAGTGAGGGCAGGTGATGGTGAACAAAATAAAACCAATACTAAAGCAGGCCTCCTGTAACTGTACCCTCGAGAGTCTCCAAGGGCAGTTAACGCAGCCCTGGACTGAAGTGACTGTATTTGGCTTCTGTTAAGCAGGATTACTAGCTGTAAGTGGTACTGGTGGTACTCTGATACTGGGAAGACCTCAACACAAATGCAAATAGACTGGCAGTGCAGAGCTCTTGGGCAGTGCTTGGACTGGAGAGTCAAGTACCATGTTCTGTGTAATCCCATCTCCAAAACAGTACAAAATGAAAAGAAAACTTCATAAGAAAATTCTAATGTAGATGTCTCTCATGGCTTTCTTCTGGGAATATATGGTGAAATACATACAGCCATGCTACAGTAAATTGTCTTAATTACTTAAAGCTTGACTGACTTCAACCTGTGAAAAAGACCTTCTAATGAAAGCTTGAAATTGCCATTTTTTAGGGTAATTTTTTATATTCCTTGGGTTTTGTGCACTAATGGTAGCTGTAATGAGCACCCTGTGGAATACAAATTAATCAGTGGACTGATTTTAAGAGGAGGTCATTGACACTCTAATGAAAAAAATTGTATAGCAGCTGAAGTATAGCAGACTGTCTTATCTGTCATATTCATAGAATACTAAAATATCTAGAAATAAGAAGCCATATTCTGCTGACAATTACACTGCTGTGAAACCAAGGTAATGCAATTGATAACCCTTCATTTACTCTCCATCTATGTCGGAACACCAGAACGTACTCTTTTCCAACTGCTGTCCAGGTGTGATGAACTCACTGGCATTAGAAGGAAAGCAGAGATCTGTTCAATGTAGGGTCCTGCCTACTGAAATCAGGGAAGATTTGTTCATCAGCTGATCTGTTTCAAAATATGCATCTTTGGCTTTACTGCCATTGCTTTGTCCGCTAGCCATCTGGCAACAGTCAGAGAGTCAAAAGTTGTTTTCCTTTTAAAAGTAAAAGACTTCTGTTTAATGCTAAATATTCTTCTGTCTGGAGAATAATCCTGGGATACTCTGCACCTAGAGTAGGAATTAAAAAGTAAACTGCATTTTTTGTTTGGCTCGGCAGGACCTGATGATGGTGCAAGCTCTGTACTTTAGCTCAACAGCTTAGCAGTGCCTCTGTAGCTCAGTGGAAGTATGTTACAAATAATATGTAGGTAGTGCTTTATTCAGAGTGTGAATTTCTTAAATGCCTCCTTCCTTCTGCAATGAAATCCAGTGATTGGTTTGGAATGGATTTTCCAGAAAGGGTTTTCTATCTGTATATGTTTATGTATGAATAAGTTCACTTTCTATCACACACACTCGAGGTTTCAAAATGTTTGTCTTCTCCTTTCTCTTCAGTTTTCAAAATAAATGTAATTATTAAAAAAACCCGTCATGCTAGTGCTTCCTCCTTCCTTTTTCCAGTAAGACAAGTTTCACTCCCTGATTCTGACTGCTAGAAACTATGTTTTGTTGATGATGATTATTTTGCAACTTCCTGCTTTACCAAACACGTACAAACATAATTTACACTCTTTATGGGACTCATTTTAGCCTGTTATGTGTTTTGGGTGTCTGCCAAGTTTACAGGCAATGTCCTCTGAGAGTTGCTGTCTGGAAATTCCAGAATCTTCATAGAGATTATCAGAAGGTTTGTGACCTGCTTTTCACACTTGCACTGGCAAAAGAACAGAAGAAACAGGGTTCTCATGAGGGCAAAGAAATATAGCTATGGCATAGACTCACAGATATACTGGCATAAAATCCAGCTTGGTGGGATGGTCACCGGAGATCAAACAAGTTCGTTCTGTGTGCCACGGTCAGCCTGTAGCATTGAAGTTTTGCATTATTCAGACAGTGGCAGTCTTCATGATCTAGACATAGTTTCTCTTAATGTACTAGTCTGCTGCAAACCATATTGGTGAAAGTGTCAGTAATATATTGTACGTGGAGTAGCATTGTTTAATATCACTGTAATTTCATTAACTGAAATTTGTCATACTTAATCAGGCTAGCTATGTAGCCTAGTGTTTCAGAAGGTGGCAAATTTTTACTACCTTTTTCAGCCATTCAGTAAAAATTCCCATAATATGCCTAGACAAATTCAATTTTGTGCAGGAAATGAGGTGAATGACTTCCTCACCCCCGCAGAAAGCAATTTATATCCCAAACGGTAAAACAGATAATCCTTATCATTAACACAATTTGCGTAATGATAAATGTGTTCAGCAGACAAGACATCTTCCCTTTTCTTTGAAAAAACTTTATGCTACAGCAAGTACATCCCTTGGTAAGCAGAAATGCATGCTGTGACTTGGAAGGAGGGATGGCTGGTTGCTCAAAAGGTCTGCAGATCTTCAGATTCCCAGCAAGTATTTTGATTCAACTGTTATTAGCTCTTTCTTATGCGATACTCACAAATATTTCTGTGGTGGTCAATCTGTCTTTCCCACATATGAGCAAAGTATTTTTAGATCATCATGACTACTTGTTATCTGTTCTTTATTTTAAAAATGTCGGTTACCTTGTTAGAGGGCAGAAAAATACCTTACGTGCCCACCCATGCACCAGGGGCAGCAAATACCTGGAATGTAAAAGTCAGTGACCAAGCATTTCTGATTGTGTGTTAAAGACAATACCACAAACAGGGTTGAAAAAGTGCAAATATGTCAAAGAAGAAAAAGTTGTTGATGCCTAATTTCAACACTGATGTTCCAGCCATGCCTATGTTTTCCACCATGTGGATGGGGAGCAGCATAAAATCACTCAGGGAAAATCGTAATCCTAATGCCTGCAGTCACTGCTTTTCTCTTAGTGGTGTAAGAACGATATAATCGATACACAATACTTATGTAATATAAGAAATTACTGGTACTGTGGAGCAGGGCCAATATAGAATCAGGGGTGATTCCAGAGAAGTCTACTCAAACTGTATGCAGGCTAAACTACTCTACAGAATGCTGGTCAGGGACTTTAGGATTATCAAACTGCTAATTAAAATGATCTTAATTCTTTTTCTTTGCTGCTTGCTTCATACGTAGTTGAATGTGACTGGTATGGAGTACATTACTAAATATAACTGAATGCCTTCTGATGGACTGGGTAATGGGAGAATATCAAAAAGGAGGAAGCTGACTGCTTGTGAACATGAAAATGAAAAGCAACCCAATGTCTGGTCATTCAGTAGAGAACAGTTGCCATGGTGAAGACATACTTTTTTGCCATCTTTTTCATACAACTAAGAATAAAAGAAAAAATTAAAGTAATTTGTATTCCTTTAAGTTATATTATCATAACACTGAAATCCATGGGCAAGATGTCTGACACTTTCATTTCTATTTCCATGCTTTCTTTGACTTGGGTCTTTCAGAATGGATCTCTTAACCCAATCTGCAATTAATATTTTTACTTGAAAATTATGTTCGTATAGGACCTACCAATGACAGACGTCAGAATGGATTTTTATTTCACAAGTTCTATTAATGCTTTGCTGCTTAATTTTAGTGAATTTAAAATTTTCAGAGATTTTTGGGTAATTTTTTATGTTCATGGGATTTTGTACACTAACAGTAGCAGCAATGAGCACCCTGTGGAATACAAATCAATCAGTGGACTAATATTAAGAGGAGGTCATTGAGAGTCTAATGAAAAAAATTGTATAGCAGCTGAAGCATAGCAGACTTCAGAGAGAAAACTGTACTGCCTTGCAAACACTCATACGAGAAAAAGTATGAAGAACTTCAGTGTATTTATTTTTGAGTGGGCAAAGGACATGATCCCCACAATCTTTACAAATACATGACAAGCAATAGATAAAATTCTGGACTTCATTTTGTATGCAACATTTGAAATGAGAGCTAGTCCACCTTTCCTACCAGAAAATTTGTCTGAGAACTGATTTTGGCCTTGTCTATGGAGATATTAATGCTTCTGAAACATCAGAAAGTGCTGTAACTTACCCTGAATTCACTTAAACAAACCTAAGACATTTATAAATCTTGAGTTTTAGTGCTTGAGCTCTTGTCTCAGAATCAACTTGGCCTACACTCAGACTCAGAGTCCTGACACTGCCTATTGTGACATCTGGACGCTTGTCAAAACTAGCTTCAGCTTATGTCCTGACAAGGAACATGTCTTGGGAAAGGTCGTCTGAAAGTCGATTCCAGAAGTTGAACAACTTTAACAAAGCACTCTACCATTTTTCAGCTGAAGAGAAATCTGTCTGTTGTCAGGACAGTCTTCTACTGTAGTCATGATCATCTCAGTTCATGACTGGTGATCAGGGAAACAGAGCAGTGCTGCCTTCCTAAACATATTTGAGTGACTGCTGAAAGCATAACTTGCTCCAGCATCTGCACATTACCAATACATCCCTGAGGACAAAATAATACAGAATTACTCTTTTAAGGAAAGTTTAATCATAAAGTCCTTACAACTAATAACCTGAAGTGATAAGAAAGCATAAATTAATATCTCTAGAGCTTTTTCTTGTCCTTGGCGAAATATCATTGATGATTATAGCACTGTTCAAGGTAACAGAATGTCTGATTATTAGTACTAGAAAAATTAACTCCTTTTTGGATGATTTTAATGCATGAAAACTGTATGGAAAAATCACAAATTTAGTGTACTTGAAAAATGCAAAGTAGTCTGAAAGCTGTGCAAAATGTGTATTGGATAGCCTTAGAAGTTCAGACCTAAATATTTTCCAAATGATCTCAGTTAAAAAAATTGAAATTGGTGTGGTCAGGAGAAGTAGTTCGTCCTAAAGCTCTGAAAACAAACTGTACTGTTAAAATCTGCAATGTATGTTGTGTAGCAAGGGTCTCTGAACAGGAAAAAGATTTATATATCACTTATAATATAGTAATAATGCTTAGTACAATGAGAGAATTAACACAAAGGCTGCCTTTCACATACACTGTATTTCCTTTTGTTAATCTAAATAATCAAATAGTATTCTGATGGTTAGTTGCACTAGAATTCGCTTTTAAAAGAGGAAAGTTGCATTTCACAGCTCTTTAGTTATAATTAGGGGAGATAATAAAGCACACAGTACTGCTCAGCGATAAAGATATTTCTTCACATTTGAGGACCAAAGGATTATAAATTTTAGAAATAAAAAGGAGCTGAAGTCATCACATATTCATTAATAATTTAATTTAGCAACAGTCCCAGATTTTTATGATAAGACGAGGACTGGCTACATTACTACAATTTTTACTTCTGTGAACATCATATAGTTATGCCTTTCTACAGCATAATATCCAGCAGAACCTAGGTGAACCAAAGAACAAATGAAAATAGATTTTTTCCATGTGAGATGTTTTGGCTTAAAAATAATCTTTTGAAACAGACACAGTTATATCAAAGCTGGGCCATTTTCAGAAAATGGCAGAGACAGGAGTTCTTAAAGGTGCACAGACTTTTCTGGTAGAAAGAATTTATCTAAAGTTCCACCAGGCACATGGATTTCATAGAATTATAGAATCATTAAGGTTGGAAAACACCTCTAAGATCATCAAGTCCAGCCATCCACCCAACACCACCATGCCTACTAAACCATGTCCTGAAGTGCCACGTCTACACATTTTTTGAACACCTCCAGGGATGGTGACTCCACCACTTCCGTGGGCAGCCTTTTCCAATGTCTGACTGCTCTTTCAGTAAAGAAATTTTTCCTAATATCTAATCTATACCTCCCCTGATGCAACTTGAGGCCATTTCCTCTCATCCTATTGCTAGTTACTTGGGAGAAGAGACCAACACCTGCCTCACTACAACCTCCTTTCAGGTAGCTGTAGAGAGCAATAAGATCTCCCCTGAGCCTCCTCTTCTCCAGACTAAACAACCCCAGTTCCCTCAGCCACTCCTCATCAGACTTGTTCTCTAGACTCTTCACCAGCTTTGTTGCCCCCTGACACGCTCCAGCACCTCGATGTCCTTCTTGTAGTGTGGGGCACAAAACTGAATGCAGTATTCAAGGTGCAGCCTCACCAGTGCTGAGTACAGGGGGACGATCACCTCCCTACTCCTGCTGGCCACACCGTTCCAGATACAAGCCACGATGCCATTGGCCTTCCTGGCCACCTGGGCTCACTGCTGGCTCATGTTCAGCCAGCTGTCGACCAACACCCCAAGATCCTTTCCTGCTTGGCAGCTTTCCAGCCACTCCTCCCCAAGTCTGTAGCATTGCATGGGGTTGTTGTGACTGAAGTGCAGGACACGGCACTTGACTTGTTGCACTTCATACAATTGACCTTGGGCTGTTGATCCATCATGTCCAGATCCCTTTGCAGAGCCTTGCTACCCTGGAGCAGATTGACACTCCTGCCTGGGATTTTTGTGTTTATAAGTCCTTGTTCAGCACCTTGGTACAGTAGATGTCTGTAGACTGGTCAGATCTCAAAATTCGAAACAAAGCCAAAGTCTTACAATAGCTCCTGAAACCTGGGGTGAGGAAATCTTTACATTCTTTTATATTCAGTTACTGGTAGTGTTTTAGGAAGGTTAAAACTTTTTCTCCTCTCAGTAGTAAAAAGGTTTCACAGAATCACAGAATCACAGAATCACAGAATAGTAGCGGTTGGAAGGGACCTCTGTGGGTCATCTAGTCCAACCCTCCTGCCGAAGCAGGGTCACCTACAGCAAGCTGCACAGGACCTTGTCCAGGCAAGTCTTGAATATCTCCAGAGAAGGAGACTCCACAACCTCCCTGGGCAGCCTGTTCCAGTGCTCCGTCACCCTCAGAGGGAAGAAGTTCTTCCTCATGTCAGACGGAACTTCCTGTGCCTCAGTTTGTGCCCATTGCCCCTTGTCCTGTCACTGGGCACTACTGAAAAGAGCTTGGCCCCATCCTCCTGACACCCACCCTTCAGATAT
>Ga0065711_1044611_pt1 | contig 13994 bp, 13 predicted proteins | sample Hoacrofraction12_FD_59098 | JGI IMG/M metagenome (GOLD analysis project Ga0065711, IMG submission 59098) | Hoatzin crop microbial communities from Cojedes, Venezuela - Epithelial fraction 12 v2 (version 2) | ecosystem: Host-associated > Birds > Digestive system > Esophagus > Crop | place...
GGGGGGGGGGGGGGGGAAAGTGCCAGAAGCCAGAGATCTCGAGGTGTTAATTGAAAAGACAGCAAAAGGAAGAGGGAGGAGAGCAGGGTTCACTAGTAAGCAGTATGACCTTCTGAAATCTGTTTGCTAGGTTAGGGCAAAGGCAGGAAAAGTACCCGTGTGCAATGGCTGCCAATGCTGTTATCTGTCATGCTTCCTCCAGGGAAGCCTTGTAGAAACTGGGAAGGATTCTGTAAGGATTGCTGTGAAAATCACCAGTACTTAATAGAGAATGAAATGTGCTATGGATTTTTTTCAAATTTTCTCCAGCTATATGGCAAATAAACGCTCTACATTTAGTTCTCTAAAGTAGCGTTAGAAAAGCTATTGTGAAAAAAGTGTGAAAGGAGCCAGTTATTAAAGGATGTGATAATACCATTTTCCACTCTTACTCCTTTTTCAGGAAGGATGTAAATCTTAAGGAATTTACAGTCGACACAACAGATCTGACTCAGTACAGAAGTGAAGACATCAGGCTGGGTATGCATCAGCTAGCAACCATTCTCCAAACCAGGTCAAAACTCGTTATAGCTGAGGATTTTCTAATGGCATTTAGATGCCCATTTTGAAATGACTTAACCTCCTGATTTTAAATGGCAACTTTGAGAATCTCCACCCACAAGTCGGTGCAAGCAGAGGGACTGCAGCTGGAGAGGGCAGTCCTGACTCTTGGGTGTCACTAGAGGCTGATTGATGAGGTTGGTCAGTAATGGGGCACAGCTGCTTTTGTTTCACCTGGGGTTTCTGGGGTTCATTCTTTGACATTTGCCTGAAGGCCAAATTCAAATGAGTGAAAAACAATGTGGAATGAGATGGAGACAACATCTAGGGAAGAGGATTCCTCAAATTTAAGCAGTTTGTGTAGCAAAGAGGATCAACAAGGCAGTTCTCTAGGATCTGCTGTCCAAGAAACAAAAAGCATTTGTCAATATGAATAGTATCATTCTACAGTACAGAAAAACTAGCTCAGAGTGAGTGATCTAGAACACAAAAGATAGAAATTACAAAAACCGCTGGAACTCCTGGTGACATGAAATATACTGAAAAGAGGGGAAGGAAGCTAATCTCACTGGTGATCCGTGAAAGTGTTTTTGCTGGGATATGTAGGACTGACTCGGAGAACTTCCAGCATTCCTGAAGATGGATGCTGCTCCTTACTAGAGCTTGAAGGTGCAGCCTTGAGTTTATTGTGTCAGTAAATGATCAGGGGTGTCTTCTTGCTGGGACTGGGAGTGGATTGTCTGTAGAGCAAAACTGATCCTCTTGTCTGCACTGCCCTGAGGTTCCTGAAGACTTGCTGTGATGCCAAGTTCATACCTGCTGCAACTTGCTGTATGTCAGTGAACGTGTTGAGAAACCAGGAAACAATTGTCTGTCCCTTTATTTCTTCTGTGCACCCCCAGTAAAGGTACAACCTTTAAAAGAACAAGCTGACAAACTTTAGGTCCCAAGCTACAGAATTGCTGTAAGGGCCCCGAGTAAACAAGACGTAGATACAAAATCTGAAGTAAAGAACAAAGAAGTTGCAGAGGGTGGGTTGCAGACTGGGACAGCAGCAAGTACAGGTTCTTCTCCGTATGTCTCAGGAGAGCTCCCCTGTGAGCAAATTCTTTGAGTAACTGCATTGGTCACCTTCAATTGAGCTTCACATAGATAATCCAGAGCTTTTTGTTAATGCTGGAAGAACCTGTGGTACCTGTGAGGACCAGGAAGCTGAAGTATGCATAACTGACTAGTGCCAGGGGCAAACATGGAGTCATAGCAGGTTTCCTTTTCCTGCAGAGCGGCTGAGTAGCTCCATGAGTTACTGCTAGAGATCTGGAGATGCCAGGCCTAGAGAACTTCAAGGAAGGACCGATCACATGTCCGCCCTGCCTGTAAAGCTTTGTTTTCTTTTAAGGTTCTAATGGCTGTCTGAATTATACTCCTCCCTTACACAGATTACAAAAACAACATCCTGAAGGAGAAGGCTGAGCAAGCCAGAAGCTTCCCAGCAAAGAACATTGATTTAGACAAAGGTAATAATGACCTGCTTCACCCTAATTGGTGGCTCTAGGAGCCTTCGGGTGGGTTGAAGGAGGGAGGAGGGAAGAACACAGTTGAGCAGTGAGCTGACCAAGCCACAGCCGCATGAGGAATGATAAACATCATGACAAATGGCAGCAGGAATGAGAAGCTAGTTCCCTCCCTATCCTTTCATCACGGAGCCACAAGATGCAAGTAGTGATTAGGCTTTTAAAAACTTTTGGCGTGGCGCAAATAGAATTTTTCTTTATTGGAAAAAGAATGCCTTGCAGGGCTGGAATAGTGCATTCTGTACTGTAACCTCAGAGGGAGATGTGTCTCAAAAAATGTCCTGGCATGGAGCTTGACAGGAAAACACTGTGCAGAAGAGTGTTTTGAGTTGAATTAATTTATGGGTAATGGGCAGTCACTTGCTTCATCCAACAAAAGCAAACAGCTCTCCCTCCCTAGGGGCTGAATCTCCTTTAGCTTATGCAGTATTAATCCTGACTATTATGCCTCAGTTTGTAGAGTCATATTTATGTCAAGCAGTGCTTGTAAGAAGTTGTCAGGTTCCATGACTCCTTTCACAGGAATTTAGAATAAAATAAATGTGACTGAAATTATATCAAGAAGGGGATGGTCTGGAGAGTCCATGAGTTGCCTTAGGCATGCTGTTCTTGATGGAATTCTCAGTGGTATTTTTACCTAAATTCTGCAGAGATGATCTGTGCAATAATTTTAATAATCTCACTGTGGGCTTTATGAAGAGGATATTGGGGACATGGTGGACTGCAAACGGTCACTTGTCACAGTATAGCTAAGTCCATATTACACTGTGCTTCTTTGGATGGTTTGAAATCTCTCTTCAGGTACTGACCTCCATTTCAATTTGCTTTCAGATTTCAGGAAGGAATATTGTAAATGAAGACATTCCCAAGCTGCTGGCTGGACCAGAAGCTTCAATCAAAGATAGATAAATGGAAGAGAGATGCCTTTTCTTAATATCATGTCCCTCCAGTTACTATAGATTTTTTCACGTAGACTTTCTCCCCACCAAGCACAAGGGTATTTGCAAATGCTTCTTGAAAGAGTTAAACCATCTGTCTTATGTGCACTTATGACGGGTTTGGGTTGCCTTTTCTTCTGTTCTCCCAGTCCTCCATTCCCCTTTTCTTTCTTGATATTATTGTTGGTTTTATGCATCAATGATTTTTATGAGCTGAATCAGCAGACCTTTTGCTTTGATGTTACTGCTTTAAATAAACCAACCTGCATCACTAATCTTGAGCCATCATTATATCAGGCATTTTTCCATATAGTGTATTCATCAGAAAAATAATGGCAAAGCCTGGCTGTGATCTCTCATAGGCTGCCATAAATCAGGAGAAGCAGTACTGTCACACAGCACTTTACATATTCCAGGTGAAGTACAAAGAGTACACCCCTTCACAAATGACAATGTGAAAACCTCGCCTTATGAATGGGGAACTGTCAGTGTCCTTCTGTTACGGGGGAAAGGGAGGCACACAAATGACCAAGGGCAGGGTTGGGATCAGCTCCAAAGAGCTCTGTATTTCTCACTCTAAGCTTGTTTGTTGATCTGTTTTTGTTTCAGTGCAGACCAAATCAAATTTGGCATGAGCAGACACTTTCAGCTGAAGTTGATGGAGTTACAGTGCTGTAATACCAGTCTCAGTTAGATCAGAACCAGAAGTGTTATGGAGAGGGCTAAACTCCTGTGTGGAATCTGGAATGTGATTTTCCTGCAGTCCTTGGGTGGATCCAGGCCACACAGAGCTTGTGTGCACATCAAAACGAAGGTATGATTACAGCACAGGTAGACAGATTGTTAAAAGGAATAGCTTCTCATGAGCAGACCATGAGGAAGGAGAGTAACAACACGCTCCACTAAATATAAATATAAATATAAATAGGCTCTCAGGAATTTTCCTGGGCCAGGGTCTCAGAAGGGGAGTTGAGGAGGGAAATGAGTCTGTTCTTGTGGATTCTGGCATTGTTTTGCGGAGCGGATGCCTGAGATAGTGGGTCTGTGGGCTGCAGGGGGGTTCTGCGTATGTGTCAGGTTGGGAACGTCCAAAAACTGGAAGTCAGTAATTCAGGGTTGTAATCCAAGCAAAGTAAAGCATCAGGAAAGCTGGAGAATAGTAACAGTTTTACACAGCTCCTGTGACTACTTGGGATATTCTGCAGCACCATTCCCAAACCAGGCACGCCTGTGGTCCTTGGGGTATGGAAGAAAAGGTCTTTCCTGCGGTTGTGAGCGTGATGACAGTGGCTTGTGTTCTTGTTGTGTAAGGGTGAAAGCGGCCGAGGATGAGGACTGCCAGCCTGCTCTTTGGTGGTCTGAAGGGAGTGGCAGAGGGAGGGATTGTGCGTGGTCTTGGTGGCTGAATGGAACTGGGGCAGGGTCTCCGGGATGCTGTGGGGGGTGGAAGTGTGAAGAGGGGCTTGCGTGGAACTGCTGTGAGGGTGAGGGAGGATGTGAGGGTGACGGTGCGGATTCAGTCCTGAAGCAGTGCTCTGCTTGCGACTGGTATCTCGGCATGGATTTCATCCTGGGGATGGAGAGTTCTGAGGTCTTTGCAGGTGATGCAGTAGCTGTGGTCCAAGGGAAGTGTCTCAGTCTACCAGCAAACAGTTGGGGATGGGACCTGCTGCCTAGTGTGGTACGCATGTTGGCTGTTGTTTTAGCCACCTTCACCACTTACCCAGGAACATGTCAGAGCCATCTAATAGGGGCACAAGTTTGGTCAAAGCAGAAGGAGATGTCTTGGCTGGGTGAAGCTGCCCACTGCGGGAGCACAGGTACTGTAAGGGCCCAGGGCTGTTCTGCGAGCTGGCCAACGCTGTGGGCCTCCCTAGCGTAGGAATCGGTGTCCAGTCCCATACCCACCCCTTTCTTTCCACCCCTACCAACCTGGGTGGCTTGTCTGACTGATGACAATGTTCTTAGACATCTGAACCCCATTTCAGAGCCCCTCTCCCTCCTCCTGCAAACACCCCTGGTCTCTGCTGTTGCGTGCCAGGGCTCAGGAGGACTCCCAGCAACTCAGGGGTACCCTGCACTGGGTGTGATGGTCGCTGAGTGGCAGCTACTGACACTGAAGCTGAGCGCAGCTCCCTAGCTTGGCCAGAAGTGTGGTGGGCAAGGCCTCCTGCGTACCAGAAGGAACTGGTCAGGAGCTAGGAAAGGTCTGTTCAGGAGCTAGGGCATCAGTACTTCAGTGCACGCTGTTTGTAGGAGTGGACAATGGACTGTGTCAATTTTTAGAGGTATTAATGCTTCTCTCTGTAGTGAGGACTATGTTAAAGAATAAATATATTTGGTACCTTTATTTTTAATGCCTTCAAATGTTAAAAGTATTAATAATAGAATACAACAGTAGAGGTGGAGGTGAGCCTTCCTAAGCTACAGCTGGGCAGATCCTTATCTTTTAGCTTGCTTAGCCCTTCCACTGCTTTCGGGACAGTTTTTGTGATTTGCGATTAACTGCCTTTATCTTCACGTAAGATTCACCCCTAGAAAAGTGCTCAGACTGGGCAGACCCATGACGAGGAGGGTCGGGGTTGGGCCTGGGTCCCTGTTTGCCTGTCCTTCCCCAGAGCAGACAGCCCTTCTTTGGCTGGACCTCATTGAAACCCAGGCCGCGTTCCTGCAGGTGCGTACGGCTGCGCTGGTTATTCCATCAGGGTGGCACGGTCTCAAGTAATTGTCATTAATGTCTTTCTCCCTCCCTTTCATGTCTGTGAGTCAAAGGTTGGAGATCTTTACTTGCCAGTTCAAATTGCTTAGCACAGCTCATACAGACACCAGCTCAAAGTGGGGTTACTCATAAACTCCAGAGGCATTTAAATATTTTATTTGACTTCTAGGCTGCAAAACAGCTTAAGGGAAAAAAAAATTTAATATGTTCTCTGAAACAAGCGCTAGGAAGAGCTTTATGAGTTCCTGTTCCTTGCTTTGATCGCTACGTTGAATTTGGGTAATGGTCAGACACGCCAGAATAACTCTAGACCAAGTGGAGATTATGGCCCTTTTTTCTTCAGGAGAGGCGTATGTTGTGTGATTGGACTGATGATCAGAATGGTGGCTTTCAAAAGCAGCCTGTCACATCCAGTGTGTAATTTAGTGTGTTAAAATCCTGGCTGAAAGAGAGCCAGGTGAGACTGCTGGGTAACCAGCTGTATTTTCAAGCTGTTGGAAAAAGAAAGAAAATGCTAAACTGAAGAGTTTTGCTTGTTTATTTGTTGACACAGAGGAATTATCAAAGGCTGTTTGCCCTTAAATACTGGTGAGAAGCCATTTAGGTCCTTTACATATGCGCTTTGTATTCTGTCGGCCTTTGGCGTTGGCATGAAGTCTATCTAGCTGATCTTGTGTGAGAAAATGAGGAGGCTCAGTGTGCAATTAACCACTAGGCCAGGGGCAGGACCACTGTTTCCTGTTCCCACTCTGCCACAGACTCTGTGCAATTATAGACAGGTTGCTTTTCTTTCTCTCATCTCAGCATTTCTTTCCCTAATATGGGACAGTAACTTGCCCCTCGTGGAGAAACCATTTTTTAATGTGTGTGGCACTTTGGTAAACGTGCTTTGCCCGAGTTATTCGAAGTCGTGTTCCCCCGTACAAACGGAGTGCTGCGTCTCCAGGGACTTCTTTACCTCTCACTTTGCAGGCTCCTGGCAGGCTTTGCCTCGTTGTAGTCTCCTTGGTTTCCCAAGACCTGCATTTTAAGGTCAGTTAGTTAAAATAATAACAACCCCTAATATTTTTATACCAATTACTTCTCGGTGAGTACTCCAGCTCAATGAGAGCAGAGAGGTGAAAGTCTCTTTTAGGGTAATGTATGGACTATAAGCCTTTGTTGTGGAAGAAGGAAAGGGTGTATGGCAATGATCTTCAAAGGGGTTAAAACTGAGACTAGAACTAGAGCCCCTTCTTTTCAGCTCTGTGCACACTCTGCTTCCTCTCAAGACTGAGAGCAGGACTTGTTCCATAAAGCTTGGTTTTTTTCTTTGTTGTAACAGAATTAATTTTCATTATTATTGTTACTTAACTTTTACCATTTGTCATTGTTGTGTAACTCTCCTAACATTTCAGAAATAAAGGAGAATGTAATGGAGTTTCAAGTTAAGGTTGATTTTATTTCTTGCTCTTTGGAGATGCCATCTAAGCTATTAGCCAGCATTAGCTAATTCTTCCCAATAGCCGTGCAGCGTGCCTCATCTCGGAGCATCCTGAAGTGCCTGACAAAGAGCAGACTGGATGCATGAAGTTATTCCAGTGATCTCAGTATGGTTTCCACGTGGGACATCATCATTTGACTTGGTCATGGGACCCACAGACAAATTCTAGCTCTCCAGAAGTGTTGTGTAATGAACAGATCTGCGGCTGTAGAGGGAGTTCAGACGATCTATCAGAGATGAAGGCTGGCAGCTCCTTCATAGTACATAATGCTGCAGGTCCAGAAGGGAAGATAACAAACCCTGCTGGAATAGTTAACTGCACAGTTTCATGCTTCACTCCCAGCCCAAATTCCTCTTTTCCTAGCAGAACTAACACCTTGCAAAGTTCCTGCTGCACATTCTGCTCTTGGAGGGCTTCCACCCCCTGAGTAGTATCCCAGCTGGCGTGACAGAGTTCTTCCAGGGACACTGATGGAAACAGCTTGTATTGCTGCTTGGATGGACAGTGCAGGGTGAAGATGCAAGAATTTAAGGGATCAAAGCAGGATATGAAACTAAAAAGTGGCAAAGTAGTGTGTTTAGCAAACTAAGATTATTGACTAGCTCTGGTGAAAGTATTATCTTCTCTCTTACCTGGTTGGAAATCATACTACAGCCGATGTCCTGCCATTTCATACCACCTCTTCACTGGGGTGAATCACCCTGTGATGGCTGCGTGTGCTTTCTCAGATAACCAGAGGGGGAAAAAAACCCCAACAGGTTAAAAAGGTCGGGAGATGAAGACAATGAGAAGTGGATGGGGAGTAGTTCCTTCTCTCTGGGCTCTGCTGTTGCTGAGAATGAGTGATGAGTTCTTGAGCAGGTGGAGCCAGGGGCCATGGACAATAAAGATCTCGTCCAAAATGCCCTTTCTGGTACTGTTGAGGGACTTTCTTTCTGGTCAGTCGCTGCTATAACCTATAAGTGAGGCTCTTCACGGTCAGGAGAAGCCAAATGAGAACTACTGAAAAAAAGATACTTTGGGCAAAGTGAGATCATCCTGAAGCTGGTGCCAGTCCCACTGGGAACATCTGACGCAACAGCATTTCTCTAAGATTTAAACTTACCTTTTTTTTTATTATTTCCCCCCTTAAATGCCACAGGCAAACTAGAGCACCATGCCATAAAACCCAAAAGTCTTCATATTATACTACTGATGCTGGGAGCCACAGATGCCACCATTTTGCTGGACTGAGGTGACACATGTTGGATTGGATTTCTATATTTGTTCTTTGCTGGGGGAATATGGAGCTTGAGTGGAGTTTTTTTTTAAGGGCTTCAAAACCACAAATGTAGTGTTTGCAGGCCTGGTTGGTTGTACTTGCCTGACACTATGCATGTACAAATTGCCTGATTCCTTCTTGAACACAGTGTGGCTTTTTTTTCTGCCATGGGGGAGCCTGCGAAAAAGGCAGCTGCAATTATGCAATTATCTTGAGGTCTTACTGCATAGCCTTAGCTAGTGCCAGCTGCCATGAATGCTTTCGGCCGTGGTCCGTTCTGCTGGTACACTGGGTCTCTGCTGGCAGGCTCCAGCCCAGGCACTGTTGGTTATTTCTTGCTGGGGCATCTTGTTACTTCTCTGTGTCTCTGCAGGCAATGGGTCTGATTTTCCAGGAAGGCAGCTGGGAATAAGGAAAAGCTAATTTAGCAACCACAGGGCCTGCTTTGCAGACCCCTGAAATTAAATATTTTCATTGTCTTCAACTTGACTGAAATGAAGTCCAGATTGTCCCCATTTCCTTTCTGCCTCCCAGTCTAGGAGGAGTCTAACCAGTGGAGAGGGATGTGCTAGTCATTAACACAACAAATTTCTGAGGGGAAGAAGAAACACCGGGGACGTGAGAGAAGTAGGATAAAGATCCGAACAGACATTCCTAAGGAAAAAAAAACCTTCACTGTTTCCTAGAGGTCAGGTTTTTAAACGTGTATGTGGCTCTCTGCTGATCAGCTGCTCTGAAGGCAGTGGCTTCAGGGAAATTTTTCAAGTGTGGCTCTCCCCTTTTCAAAAAGTTCTGCAGCTGCTAAGCAGAGGTAGGAGAACCAGAAAATGGCTGAGGAAAGAAAATAGATTGAGACATGGTGCGTAGGAGCTGGGATCGACCCATTAAACTCATTGATGAGGTTGCATCGCATGAAAGTGTTTGAAAATGCTTGAGACTGCCAAAAATGTACGTGTGCAGTAGTGACTGGTTCTCCACGACTGGCACTACGAAGACTCCAGAAAAAGTGTGGGAGTGCCGAGTTTTCATAGCTGGTGTCTGATGTTCTAACCCACAGCATTTTGTGTATGTGGTTCAGCAACAAGTGAGGTCTTGCCTCCTTCCCTTCACAGTCGGAGCTTTTTGCCCAGACAACAGAGGGTCTCATAAAAATTTCCCTCTGAAGACTCATCTACAGCAAACACATGATGGAGACACAGGTACTTCATCAAAACCAGCTTGATGTCACTCAGTGATTTGAAGAGCTCAACCTGTTGCCTTTTGCAATAACATTTCACATCGTTGCAGACTCATCTCCACTGTTTTCATTGTTGCTTTAAAGTACAGCTGAGTTCCAGGACAGAACTTAGCAGCATCTCTGTGGCAGGGCCTAGGGAGGTTGATGCCATTCTGTAGGAGTATCTGATTTTCACTTGACGTTTGCTGTTGCTGGGAGACCTTGAAAGGACAGGAATGCAGTTTGTGCAGTGTGATAATTCTTCCATCACTACGGGGTCATACTGAGATGCATCAGACTTTTGGCAGCAGTAACTGAACAGTCATCAATAGACTCAAGTTAGATGAGAGAGACTGAAACTGGAGGAGACACTCTTCATTCCTGTGAATCCCATAAGTTATGTGCATCTGCTAACAACGTTGGTTAGTATTTTCCATTCTTCTAATTTCTTTTTAGCAGTCCCTGTGGAGCACCAACATGAATGTTGTTCTCTGTTCTTCTCTTTTCCCCTCCCATGTGAAGTACACGGTGCCGCATTCCTACAGACCTGTAGGGCGATATCCCTCCGTAACACACGTTCCTCAGTTCAGAGAGTTTTTGGAATTGTCACTGAAAATACCCTCTGTCATTTCCCCCCAGGTTTCTTTGTGTCTGAATCCAGTGGCAGTGAAAGCCCTGGGGAGCTTTGCCCAGCAGGCGGGGAGCAGATTGCTGGACTGGAAGTCTTTTGCCTCCCTCTAGTGCTTGATGTCTTTATTTTCATGTAAACTCTGGGGACCGAGTTCTGCCATGACCTGACTGTGCCCAAGGTCCGCTGCACAGAGAGGAAGAATAAAAGAAAAAAGATCTTGCAGATCTTTTAGATCGGATCCGTAAGTAGTGTAAACTGACTTGGATTGCATCCTGCCGACACGTTCCAGCTTGGGAGCCAGCCTACAGCATCTAAATTTTACGCACATCCAAACTGTGTGGTTGCAGTTATATCTTTCTGCTTCTCTTTCAGGATCATTTTCATGTTTAGTTCTTATTGATGCTGATCTTGCCCATGTGAATCAGTAGAATAAGATGGAGTCTCTGCCCCCAGATGAGGAGCAGCTGTGTAACTTGCCTTTTTGAATGCGCTGAAAGTCTTCACATAGTGCTCAGTGTTTACACGGGGAAACTCAGGATCTCTGAAGGGGAGGAACAGGTTGGCTAACAGTTCCTGTGTGGTTCATTCAGACACCAGCTTCTGACACAGCCCTTCAATGATAAAAGTCAAAAATCCATTTCTCCTTTTATTTTTAAACAATGGTGATTTTGGAGAAAGTACTTAAGCGAAGGAATATATGGATTAGTCCCACTGATGGGACTCAACACTTTGGCAACCCAGATTTTGTGTCTCTAGGTCACTCCTGTGATTCCAATTTGGAAGAAATCTTCCCTGGCTAGCGGGTGTCGTCAGTTTAGTTCCTGACGCATCTGTGCTACTGGCCGCCTTGTAGGTATGGTCAGTCCTGCAAGTGGCATGGCTCACTGGCAGAAACTGGTGGGAAGCTTGCAGCGATGCCAACCGTATTGGTCCTGCTGTGCTGCTGAAACAAATGACAGCAGAAGTCTTCGTTCCCCAGGGTTGACTATCCAAATGAAAGTCCTCATAGTCAAACCGGATTTCACTGACATGAGTGGCAAAACTGCCAGCAACTGACTCTTGAGAAGAAATAATCCTGCAAGTAAAAGATGATTTTGTTCTTTTGTGAGTACATTCTTGCAGGTGGATTAAAAATACCCATGAGTGGGTATTCTCTGAGTGGGTCCCAAGCCACAGCTTTGGTGAGTGTCAAGAGTGCTCAGAGCTTCGGTTTTCTTTTTGTCATCTCTCTTTAAACAAATACTTATTTGCTAAGCACCCAGAGTGCGATGAGCTTTTTGAATTCACTGAGACAAGCAACAACCATCACTCTGAGTCAAAGGATGGCTTTTTAAAAGCGCTTGCTTATCCTGTGTGTGGTAATGAAGTGCGCTGCTAAATGCATGAAGAAAAGGGTGAGCGGCTTTTATGCCTCAGGACACTCTCTGCTCCCTGCAGGGGCCAGCAAGACTATTTGCTCTATCACAGAGAGCGCAGCTCTAATAGCAAGAGATTTTATGCCTTCTGTTTATTTTCCACTGAAGTGTTAAGGCCTGAACTCCACAAGAAGCAAGATATCAGCCCTGATGGACCAGTGGTTCGCTAAGGTGGTGTATTCTGCATTCCTATGACTGCTCTTTAATTGGATTAGCTTATGGTTTGACTGTAACATGAAAGTGGGTTATCTCCTCTCTTCTGTGCTTTACGGGGACACAGAAAGCTTTTTGTGAGTCATAGATCCAGTCTTATCATGTCTGTTCCAAGGTAGTCATCTGACAATTACACAACTCATTATATTTCCAGTTGTCAAAAGTAAAAGCAAAGCTAATAGAGCAAGAACAGCGCTCTTGGCAGATTTAGTCTTTGTGTGGATACCACCTGGGTCTCTGACGAATTCAGGAGGTCATTAAGTATGAACTGGAAACCAAAGGGTTGGATGTTAATATTTTGCCTGAGTTTCATACTGCAAAAACTACATAAAATCTCAGTATCTCAGAAAATACAGCTTGTACTAGAGTTATCCTACAGTCCTGCCAAAGGAAGCCTTTCCCATTCTTGCTCAGAGATTGGTGTGTGTGGTAGAATTGATGGGTTCATGGCATACTTTCCATACCAAGAGTACTCTTAGGTGCTTGCAGAGCCGTAGCATGTGTCTGCACACACGTGCAGGACATGAGTTCCAGTGCCACAGGTAATTCAGTCACTGGGCTGTGATTTACCCCTTCCCAGAACGCAGCTGAATATTCTGAGAAGTGAACGTCCTCTTTCTTTGAAAGGGAAAAAGAGAGAATGTCATTAGCTTGGGATTTTCCTGAAGAAGTGGGTTTTTTTTAATGAATAAAAGATTCCTTGAGAGCTAAGCACACTGTTCTGAAATCTTTAATTTTCTGGCTGTCATTTCTAGAAAGAAAGGTGAACTCTTCCCAAATACGGCACGTGAAAATATGGTGCTCTAAAGATTTTTCTCTGGACTGCGTGTGCCATAACATACCTATCTCACCTGGCAGCATTGAGCAGTGACTCTTGCCATTCTAGAGCGGATAGGTCTAAAGCTTGCTCCGTGCCAAGCACCTCCATGGGCTCTGTGCCCACCGGGCTTCCACTGAAGCGGCTACTACGAGTAGTTTCTTCTGAGCCACGAATGTGTCTCTGCTCTCTCATCAGCATAAACTGCGGAGAAGCCAACTCCACTGCGGAAAAGATCACGATCTGCAGAGAATCCGTGAGCTCGTCCCTGAGACAGAACCCATCTCAATTCTCCTGAAACACGAAGGGCACCGCTCTGCTGGGGGAGTGGAGGCCGAATGCTTGAGATACCTGAAATACAGCAGTCTGCTTGCTTTATAACGTGGCGAGTAACGTATGTTAGGCAGCGCTCTGCACTGCCCACCTTTCCTATAAGCACACTGCAGACACTATTATCTTGTAAAGACTGCTGAGTTAGAATAGGGAGCTTTACTAACTGAGTATAGGTATAGTAACGTACCTCCCTCCCTTTTCCTGCTGCTGGGGGAATAGGGGTGCTGACCACCTTTGTACAATACCTAGGGGTCTGTACCTGGAAAGTGGTTGATAATTCCTAGAAGGAGAAAAGAAAGAGAGAGCTGCCAGGAGACTAATTTGTATGGCGTTTATAAAACCCTTCGGGAGCGTTTACTGGGAAGCCAGCGGCTGGGATGCCCGTACCCAACAGCGCTGCTCGCCTGCCTCTGCTCCCACACATCGCGCCAGCCCCGAACGCGCTGCGGGAGCGTTTCTGCCCCTGAGCAGCCCGAGCGTGAGGGGTGGTTTTTCGGGCAAGGAGAGAGCGCGTAGCACCCTCCCTCCTGCCGGTCGCTCCCTGGGAGAGGACGGGACCGGGTTGCTAAGGTCGGTCCCGCCGCCTCTCCGGGAGAGGCACGAAGCAGCAGGACGGTGCTGGCGCTCCGCAGCCTTGTGGGGCCTGGCCTCACCTCACGGGGCCCGGCTTCACCTCACCGGGCCGGGCCTCACCTGACGGGGCCCGGCCTCATCTCACCGGGCCGGGCTTCATCTCACTGGGCCGGGCCTCACCTCACCGGGCCCGCTCTCACCTGACGGGGCCCGGCTGTGGTGCCGCCGCGCCGGCAGGGGGCGCGGGGCGGGCGGGCAGAGCGGCGCTGGCGGGAGGAGC
>Ga0065711_1044612_pt1 | contig 13993 bp, 4 predicted proteins | sample Hoacrofraction12_FD_59098 | JGI IMG/M metagenome (GOLD analysis project Ga0065711, IMG submission 59098) | Hoatzin crop microbial communities from Cojedes, Venezuela - Epithelial fraction 12 v2 (version 2) | ecosystem: Host-associated > Birds > Digestive system > Esophagus > Crop | place...
TATATATATATATATGGCCCAGATGGGAGAAAGTAGATACTAGCATTGAAAATGTCAAGACATTCTGAGATTAGTTAACATTTACACTTGCAGATTTTAAATGTTTTCACTGGCATTCATTTAGATGTGAAGCTCATGAAACAAAACATTATGTTAAGAATTTCTTTTTTTTTTAAGGCAGGAAGCTTTTAAGAACAAAAGGTTAAGGAGATCTGTTTAAATATATTCATGTTTTGCTAGTAGAGCTGATGTGGTGAGAACATCAGCATTTGCTGTATTTGGGATATTATAAGTTAATTTAGCATTTCTATCCATAGCTAATGTCACCTTTTTTTGCTGGTGTCTAGCATAGAGACATTTGAGAGCAAAAATAAGTCTTAAATGACAGACTTCTTGTTGCTTCCTGTTAAAGTAGCATATTTTATCTTGATAGGCTTTCACTGCTAAGGGTTGAGCTTATGCTTCACTTTTTGCTTTCAGTCTTGAGCTGGAAGTATCTTGTCTACTGGAGGAAAGGGCGTGGGAGAATAATTACCTGAAGGACACTTATTTGTGCTGCTTACCTATTTGCTACCTATTTGCTACCTATTTGCTTATGTTTTATGATGTAAACAGTTGCTCTTGAGTAGTTGCTGTAACTTTGAACAGTCTTATAAATACCACTTTCATTACCACCGATGCAGAAACTGAGAAGTTGTATTTGACAGAAAGATGAGAGAGATCTCTAACTCAAGGTAAGAGAACGTGAACAATGCAAACAAAGTATTTGTTAAATGGGAAGAGAGGGATAGAAACTGAAAATGCAGCTTCCTATTAAAGCAACAGCACTAAAATACATTTTTATTGAAAATAACACTATTAGGTATTTTGTTTTTTGTTCAAGCCTCAGATTATTGTTTTAAGTTTGTTTATTAATGGTCTTCAAAGTCAGCTGTGTAATATGACCATGGTATACCACAAAAGCAATAAGCCTAAAAGCTGTCACATATTTAGATACTTTTGGACATTGAGGGATAAGCTAATTCTCGAGGGTGGGGTTTTTTAACGCAGGGGTTGGCAGCACGATGATGACCCGGATTTAGTCAGTATAGATGGGGGTTATAATTAATTTCTTAGCTTGTTACCAACACATAAATCCGCTTTCCTTCTCAACAGTTAGCCCAGAGAGAATAACTGCCCAGTGCAATAAAGGAGGACATAACCAATGATCAGTAGAGAGAATGGATGTGGCCTCAAGAAAGAAAACGTGTTGAAAGAAAATAGGGAATGCTTCAGGGAATTTCACCATTTTACCTGAAAGAACCCAGACTGAGTGGTTTTGACTTTGTAGCTAAACTGCCAGTGTTGTTTCATAAAAAGATAGGCATCTGAATCTGTTTGGAATAAAGAAGAGTAACAGTGGGGGGTTTTATTTGTTTTTTCTTTTAAGAGATGTAATGTGCTTATAATGACAGGAGGGTTTTGTTCTATGTAGCACAGTGCTGAGAGCTAGTTGGCTAGTGTGATGTTTTGTACAAAAATTTTTCAAAGCTCTGTTGTACATTAAGAAATCCTATTTTACAGTATTTTCAGAATTGTAGGGCGTATTCAAAAGCATATCTTGTGATTCTTTTTTTTAATGTGGCATAATGGATTTTACTTTTTTTCTCACTCAAGTTAACTCCACAGGGCTATCTCAAGTGTGCAAGAACAAACTAGAGAACATGTATTTTATGCATTAACAGGATTGTTTACTGTGAGCTGAAGTAAACAGGATTATTTACTCTGAATTGAAGATAATGGTATTTCATGGTGTCACTAAAATGGCTTATTTTAACTTTTATGGTGATGATGCCAACTAAGAAGCGTTCAAATTCAGTCAGCCCCTAGGATGAGCTTAGAGAAGTAGGATTCTTAAGGTTTTTTTTTAACTTTAATCATATCAACCAGCATAGGCTGAGAGGTATATTTTGCATTTCCCAATTCCACAGCAGATCCTTTTCCCACACTGACTTGTTCATTATCCCAGAAATCAACCCATTAAAGCTGGTGGAGATTACTGAGAAATGAAGCATTATTCAGTACATCAGAATTGGGTGTCGGTGTTTAGTTTGTAATTCAGACTTTGGCAGGACTTACATGTGTTATACAAAATTAAGGATTCAATAAAAATAAATTGGTGAAGTTTGCAATGAGGGAAGAAAAATTCTTCCTAAACTAGGTCATTTTCTTTGGTCAGAAGACTTAACAACGAATGAGAAGTTTAAAAAATAGGGTCTCTGATAGAAATATAATGTGGAGCTCTTTATTTTTTTTTTAATGTGGAATAGAAGTAATACTCATCTTTGTTTCATATTAAAAGATTTTCAGGACTGAAGACTTAACAATTTGAAGGCAGACCGGTAAGGGGAGCTCTTGCCAATATTTTAAACTGCTTTTTAAAAAATTGCTGGAGCATGGGCAATAGTGGGTCAGAGACTCCCCATGCTTTGGAACATTAATATCTTTCTCTCTGGATGTGCTTTCAGCTGGGGATTAACATTTTACTTCAAGGGATCCTTCTAGAAGGATATTTGAGTTAGGGATTTTGGAATGTAGTATCTCGAGCAACAAAATTTCTTAGATGTTTAGTTATTCAACGTTTTCTGCCTATGCTTAGGTGCACAGTTCTGTTACATTAAAATGATGTGTCTGAAATATGGTCTTCCCTTCAGATGTTTCTGGTAGGTCTGCGTATGTCCACACCACTAGCCTGCTTTAGGAGTTGCTCTGTATTAAGTTACATCGTTTTCAGTAAGCATAAATCACAGGAAGACATTGTTGATACAGTCAGAAGTAACTTCTGTGAAGGTTGTTTCTCTTTATTTCCTCATCATACAAAATGCATGTGATTGTAGGGTACCTGTTCCTCAGTGCACGTGCACCATACCATATGGAAGATACATAAAAGAACTGTTCAGTCTTACTGTATTTAAGTCTGCTCTGGAGATTTCTGCATCTGTATCCCTAGGGTGTTGCTAATAGTACATAGAAAAGAGACATACAGAAAGATTTTCCCTGATCACCCCCCAAAGTGAATAGCTTTATTGGTTTACACATCTATAAAGGTAAAATTCAGTATGTTATCTAAGCAAACAAAAAAATGCACAATACCTGCCAGGCAAGTTTTAATGTGAGGGCGGAAAAAACCCTACTTCCTTGGACATTAGTGGTTGCATTTTTTGTATAGGCAGAAAAAGTAATTTCTCTCCTCTGATTGTGTAGCAGTAATAAGCAGATCACCAGCGTAAAATTGCTGTCCAGTGAACAAATTTAAAAAGTGAAAATTTTAGAGTGTTATTGTTAGCTTTTTGTGCTTGAGCAATTCTAGGTGTTGGTAACAACAGCAAGTATAAGGTTCCAGGAAGAGATCTCATTTTCAGATTAAAATGTTTCTTATGCCAAAAGAAAAGCAGACTTAAAATAATATCCGTGCAGGAATGTGCTTCAGCATGCCAGAGAAAATCCACCCAACACCAACACTCTGACAGATAATTGATTAGCCGTAAAACTACCCCTCAGGAAGATACAGCAAGCAAGATTTCTGGATGACTATAGATTGAAGGAGTTGGCTGTCAGAGCTATACAGTTGTTCACTTTTCTATTACAGGAAAGATGGACTCAGTTGTGAACTACAAGATGTGTGGAATGATGGGTACATTTGCAGCTGTGAAGAGATCACTTGCACATAAGAAAGTATTACACATTTCTATAATGTTGGCATAGCTGATATACTGTCAGTAGTGAGAGGTAAACATACTAAGCAAACCTCTAATTTGTCAGCATTTTGTGTTGTGCTCCTGATGTTTTGAAGCTAGAGTGGTGAGGTAGGAGGACTAAAGAGAAAGAAAGTGGGGAAGAGTATTTTAGGTTTGTAACTAGCACTTCCTGTTAATTCTGAAATTGAACAAGATCACAAGGAGCATAAGGACAAAATTGAGAGAGAGATTGCACTGAAATTAGTTTTAATTTTGTATCCAAAAATGTACTTGCAATTAACTAGAACTTAATTGGATTACAGAAGGTCCTGTATTTATCTTCAGAGCCAACCCATCCCGAGGACTAGGAAAGCAAGTTTTCTTTGTTATGCTTATTATTCTGCCTTGCTTCCATCCTAGATGGGACCACCTTTCCTTATGGAGTAATAGCATAGTTTTACTTCCTTTTAACCTCTGGATTCTCCTATATTGGAAACTTTATTGGGTGTAGAATATGTTTTGCATGTGTGGTGTATGTATATCATTAGGTATATAGGTATTCCAGAAGCTAGAGATTCAGCAGCGAAGAGTAACCCTGGAGTAATGATAAACTGTATCATGAACCAGCTTGAAATTAAGATATGAAAGAAAAATCTCTCTTCAGCTGTAATATTAAGCATGCTTCCTGCATTTGATTTTGCTTTTGGTCTAAACTGAGACTAATTATATCTTTCAATTTTGGGAAAGTTATGAAGTTAGTATAAAATTTAAGAAAAAAGAGGCCGGATTCCTTAAGGGATATTTGAAATGTATATTGTCAAGCACAGCCATGGTGAGGTCAGTGTGATAGAGGACAGTGACAGCTTTTTGCTGCTGGCTAAATTGCCATTTGGGCATAGGCAGCTGCAAACAGCATTTTAGAGGAGCAGGAGAGTAGGGACGAGGGGTGGGCAAAGCTAAGCATCTGAACAAATCTGTCAGGAGGACCAGGGAACCTGAATTCTTGGAGCTAGTAAATGTTTTCCCTTTTGGCTTTGAGTAGCTTTACTTCAAAGCCATTTCTGCCAATTTAATCTGCTGTGTGACAGCAGGAGCCAGAAGGAGGTGTAGGGAGTGGGAAGGAGGGATTCTGAGGGTGTATGTGATTCAGAAGGTGGTTCCTAAAGTTGTTTGCTACAAGTATGAAAAACTAGACCAAGCTGAAACCGCCTTTTCAATACGCAGAGTTATTCTCGCTCATTTCTTTTTTTAAAATGTACTACAAAACAAAGGAACTGTGAAGGTGCTGGAAGGAACTTCTGTTGTTTGAATTGCTAAGTACAAGAAGCAACCTGCTACACCTCTCAATTTGAAACAGTGATGAAGGCTTTTGTGTGGTGGGTTTTATCAGTATTGTCATAATTACGCAAAGATCACAACAAAAACAAGTCATAGAAACAGAGAAGACTAATATAAATAGCCTAAGTTTAAGAATAGTGGTCAGACATTGACAACACTTCATCCTTGCTCAAGCTTGAGATTAATTTCTTGTGCCAGTATTTTAGTTTCTAGTGGTTAGGAGGCTTGCCTTGGGTCATCTGGGGCAGAATCATTAGTTGGACATGCTGTCACTCTTGGGTCGAGGGAACACCAAAGTCTGGATTTTTCAGTCTCAAGAACTGCTACAAATTTTTCTATTTTGTCCTAACACCCAGTATACAATAATGAGTCATGCAGGTTTGTAATGTCTATGATGACATGAAGTAATGCAATAATGAAGTATCATGTACAGGTAAAAGGCTAGCGTACAGAGAATTAAAATATGTAGGAGAATAACTTGTGTGTATGCCAGTAGGTATTGAATGCACTTCATTCAAAGTATGATCTCTGGTGCCAAGTGATTGATTTTTTTAATGAAGCACCCATTTACATATATGTAAATTGTGTAACAAGTGTTGAGAACATAGACAAAGTGCCAAGTCATTAGTTCCAATTTCTTGCAGATGTTGGTAAGAAAATAATTTAAAAGCAAATATTAGCAAAGCAATTAAGGGTTTGTTCAAGCAAATATGAACTTACTACTTGGAGTTAATCTGCTAGCTTTCAAGACCTGATCATATGTGATACTAAGTCCTACATTTAACAGTAATGTTTTTGCTTCTGCCTTATTACTAGAGCTGTGAAAATTAGTTGTTTCTGAGAAGGGAAGACGTTAACATTATTGTGGTGAGACTCTCTCACCACTTAAAGAACAATTCACTTTTAACTAATATAATCTAGCAGAGAAGTGAGGAGTCTGACATTGCTCTGTGCAAGGTAGCTTTCCTTTGCCCTAAAGCAGACTTCCCCATCTGTAAAATGGGGATAAGTACTTCTTTTTCTGCTACTCCTACTAAGCAAGACTGCGGCCTTGCTTTGTATTCTATCTATACAAAAAGCACAATGGAAGTCTGTCCTGCTCTCTTTTCCTACTAAAATATAAAGTATTCTCTAGTAAAAGTAAATGTTGGGGTACTTCATAGCATACATAGGAAAATATGCATTCAATTGTAGGAGATCTTACTATGCTAGTATGTCACCTTACAAGTGTGCATATTAAATATTGTTGTCAATCAAAGATTCTTAGGTCTTCATAGCATCACATCCTGGCCTAACCACAATTCTGGGTGACAAGTTAGGAATACTCTATGTGTATCTAACAGCTGTATATGTATGTATACACACACACGTGTGTGTATACATATAAATACACACAACCCCCCGTGTGTATATGTGTCTGTGTGTGCATGTATCTGTGTGCATGCAGTGTGTATATATAATCACTGCAGCTACATTGTGCTTACCTCATGGGAGGAAGATACCCTTCCTGGCCCAACAATATTTCTTACGATTTAGGGACGAAAGGCGTGCTTTTGCAGTCCTTGCACTGAGTAGCATCATTGGAAGCCCCAAGCAGGTGGTGGGGCTCTCAAGGGGGAACAAGCATAGGAAATTGGGATGCTAATAAGGGTAACCAACCAGACCTTTCACATCTGCAATTTATTTTGTCCTTCTAAAACTGGGATTAGAATGAGCAGTGAGATCCCCAATAGGGCATTCATTAAAGTAAGCTTGCTTTTTTTTTTTATTTTCATTGTACATAGAGCTGCTTTTTATCATTGTATTATAGTTTGCTAAAACTGCAGAAAAAAATCAGTATATTCATCATATTCTTGCAGTGCATGTTGCTACTGTTAAATCTATATTGAAATTATTTTTTTCAGTGGAGTAAAAAGACTGAAATATGTGATCATGTTCCATTATAGGACTACCCACAGCAAATGCAGGTATCATGCTATAATTATGTTATTTCTTAAGAATTAACATTTGATTTTGCAACAATCTCTATTTGTTGTATTTTCTACTATGGAAGGGGATAGTACAGATGATACTTATTTGCGACTGGTGATAAACTGGTTTTAGAAATCTGCTGCTTCAAACCTTGAATATTTTAGTGGCTTATCTCTTACTCATATTTTTCAAGAACTCTCTCTTTATTTTTGTATTTGAATGTTGTCTCCATTGAATTTTGCAAAAAAAGGATTGCTTAAGCTTTGCTGTGCTGTCCTCTTACTTGAACTGCTTGTGAGACCACACTTTCAAGTGATAAGAGGTTTTGTAGAAAAAAGATATATATAGATGGCATGGGTCTCTGTAGATTTAAACTAAAAGAGATATATCTCAGCCATTAAAGCACTTGTCTGAAAAGTCTAGGTACCTTGGAAGTATTTCCACCACCTGCTGTTTATTTTAATATTCTAATGTGGGCTTTGCTGAGAAAGTTATATTAATTGCTTTTCTTATATTGTAGACATATTCAATGGCCTCACTTTGAACTAGGGTTTCATAATGCTAAACTTCTTATGAAATGCATGAAAAAGGGGCCTAATCTGATGTAGCAAATAAAATAGGCAAAAAATGACTGTTTAATAGAGTAACATAGATAGAACCATGTCTGTCTCTCCTGGCCCTGCTCTGTACCCATTTCAAGTTTAATTTATCACTCTTCAATGTAATTAATTGCAATTAATTGCAATTAATTGCAGTATTCTAGGTGAAGTCTTCCCAGTATCAGTGCAATAGAGTTTGTATTCCAGATCTCTCTTGGAAAAAAAAGACTCCCATGATACTCCCCTGGGAGTATGACCCTGTTTCGTTATCTCATCAGACTGATACCCAATGGATATTCTGTTGTTGACCAATAGATACAGATTTTTTTTTTCTTCTCCTCTCTTTTCAGTTGATGCCTTCAGTTTGAAAAGAACATTTGCAAGTCCTTCAGTTTGTGATGTTGAACTCTGTACTATCATATTTCATTTTTTTAGTTGGTCTGCTTCTGTGGGTCATCCGTTCTTTTCTGAATGATATATATTCTGGTTCTAGTCTTACTGTTGCTTCTCAAGTTTGTGTTGTCAGCAATTTTTATTAGCACACTCAAGTTTTTGTTCTAAGGTCAACTAACAAAAATATTTAAAAGGTCAGCATCATGACTGATTGTTCACGGACTCCATTTATAATATCTCTTCAGTCTAACTGTTTTCTTTGGAGCGCCATCCACTGCCATACTTACTAATTCCCATCCCTTGCCATCTGTACTAATCCTCATTTCTTCAGTTTAATTAGTATGTCATGTGGCACCATTTGAAATGTTAAATGAAGTTAAAAAAATACATGAATATATTTCCCTTGTTTAGCACATCAGTAATCTGGTGAAAAAAAATACATAAGTTGCATTTCTATTCAACTTAGTGTATATTGTTCCATTTTCCCATTTACTGAAGTGTCTTTGTTCTTCCCTACAAAATGTTTTTCAAATCCTCACGTGCCATTCAGGCCAGTTAGATAACTCTGAGCTTGCCCTTATTGTTCCCTTTCTTGAGCACAGGTACAGTATTGTCTTTTGTATATCCTAGGGTTTGCAGACTTAATTAAAAAAAAAAAAAATTGTTGCTGGTTTTGACATGTCAGTTCTTTCAGTATCCTGGGATGGTATCATATTTTCCCCGTTCAGGTCACATCAAGCTCCTTGAAGAAGGTGGGGAAAAAAAAAATAAAGTGGAAGGTTGGAGCTGCTTCCACAACAAATATGAGGCAGGAGGATGCTGGAGTGAACAGCCAGTCCATTGGAGGGTTTGCTTAATCATCAGCCAGCCTGGCTGCTCTCCTCAGCTACTGAGGAAATCCTCATTCTTTTGGGGAATCTGCCCAGCCAGGCTGACTTGCTTCTCTTTCTCTGCTGTGTTCCTCTGTGGTGGAGGAAAATTGCAAGGTTAGGTGCATCAAAATGAAAATGCCTTTTGGAATCAGTTGAGTGTATAAAGCAAACAAAAATGAGTTCAGTTGGTGTGTGAAAAAAGTACGAGTGAATAGACTTGCATGTGAAAAAAGTGAGCAAGTTTGCATGTAAGACTCTCCAATACATTAAAAATGGGATAGTCATTCATGCTGGAAATCCAGATAGAGGTGAAGGAGGAAGATAGAATAACTGAGAATAACTTGTAGATACAAGAAAAGTTTTCTCATTGCAACACAAGACACCCAAGTACATATTCTAGTTTAGGTCTTGTGATGTAGTCTGCCAGAAGGTGAAATGTTTATGTCCTTTTTTAATTTTTTACAACCTGTAAAGACTATTTGCAATTTTATTTCTCTTAATTTAGAGTATTTTGGTATTCCTCAGCTTCCCTTTCTTTGAAGGACTGAGAAACTGGAGTGAAATAATGACCTACCTTAATTTGAGTTTTAGGCTTCTTGATTGTGTAGCAGAAGTAATTGAGTTGGGAGCTCTTTAAAATCTCCAGGTAATTATTTTTGTTATTACATTTAATTCTAACAGCTGGTAATGGAAATAAACTGAACTTAAAGACATTGAAATTTAGCCTTTATGCTGATGATTAGTACCACTGATGGACTCTGGGTTGAAAAGAAATCTGTGTTTGCTCAAACACAGCAGAATTCACTATGGCTAGAAGGAGCAGGGACATTTGAGGAAATCCATCCACTACTGCCAGCCAGAGACATTTCAGGTTGGGCAACTGAAATTGGAGAATTTTGTTTTCCTGAAACCTGTAAATATTAATGGACTTTCTATGGTGTTGGCCTACGTTTCTAAGATCCTTACAAAAATCTTACCCTGAGCTCAGACATTCTTCCACATCCATTTTACTAAACATTGGGAAGTCCCATTCAGGAGTTGTAGAGCAGCAATACTGATGCAGTCTTCTGAAAAGTCACTGGCCAGCAACAAATAATGCAGTCGTAGTCTGATGGAGGCAGCTCATGTAGACCATCAAAGCAGTGAGAGGTATGAGCAGGATTTCCCCTTACATGTCTGTTGTAGACTGAAATGGAATCAAATATTGTTTTCTTTTGGCAGTTTAAATAGAATTTAAATGATGCATTTTTCAGAAAGCCAGGGCTAACTTTCAATGCAAAGACCTCAATCCTGTGAATACTTAGGCATATTAGTTTGTTGAACTCAAAGATGTTGAAAAGTTTTTATAACGATGAGGCTTGAGTGCAGATTTAACAGCATGCCAATGCTGAAGTCATTTTGCTTACCTGCTAATGATTACATGTGGGAGAGGCATCAACTTTATTGGTTATTTTTGTGGATATAGGCCACATTTCCCTTGGGTAGCTCAAGAACTGGTTTTTGATTTTGCTTTTTCCTACCTTAGTTATCTGGACTTACTACATCTGCATCTTTAAATTAAACTGTCTTTGGGATGAGATTAATTATGAAGAGCTACATCTCCAAAAGAGACTAAAAAAAAAAAATCTCAAAAAAACAAACCAAACAAACAAAACCACAAAAATACCTCTGTGTTAAACTAAGGAATTCAAAAGGATCTTAACAATAATGGTTACATTTGATTTTTCAGGTGTGCTTCTCCTTTCTCATGGAGCATATGAAATGCTTCTAAGAAGTGATTGTATGATTTAAAAAAACAACCACTCTTGACTTTACATATAAAGAGTATCTAGAGAATTATCAGCGTACTGGTTCTGGGAAGATAAAGCCTGCAGAAATCACACTCACACTTTTGTTCTTTGCAGTTGTGATGTCACTTGCATTTGGAAGGCAACCAAGTCCTGTGCTTTGTTTTCTGTCCTAACATACCAAAGTTGTATAAATGAACAAGAACAGAGTGAGTTTGTGAATGGAGAAGAAATAATGAAAAGTGAAATTACATGTGGGAAAAAAAAATTGTCTGCAGTGAAAACATTTAATGTGAGAGAGTGTGAATATTTTACTTGAAGAGAAAAAAATTGAGATGTTCTGGCTGGGCAGACTAAGGAGGGTGAGTTGAAGAAATTGTTTTCTTATGTTTTCTTTTTGAAATAAAAAATTTCCACATTCAACAAAATTCACGTAGTTGCTCATAGACACATGGGATTTACCTGCCTTCATGAATGATCATAGCTACTCGTTTTAAATGTGTCTGCCTTTTAAAAAAGTAAGAGATATTATAAGAAAATCTTCCTGAAAGAGGCCAGCCTTTGGTTCTTTAGAGGGAAGGGTTATGAATATGGGATTAATGGTTTATAGAAATGGACAGATTTGGAGTATTTGGAAACTATGGAGACTCCATACTCCATTTGGAGAATGGAGTAGCTGCTTACTCTCACAGCTGGGTAAGATGTAAAAACATTGGCCTGGGTAAGACTGAAATGAACAGAGCCGAGTTCCTTCTGAAAAGATACGTGTCTTACTGCCTTTGACGTTAATTTCACAGTATTCCAATAGCAAAAATGAATTTACAAGTTTTTCTGTACAGTTTCTTGACTGGTCTTTTATTGTCCTGTCAAGCTGGATAGGTAACTAAGGTTTTCTTTAGATTTGTAATACCAAGAAGTGAGTAGAAAAACAACTTTAAAATGTGGGGTTTTTTAGGCTTCATAATATAATTAACAGTGTTGCATGATATGATGATTTTTGTAATGCAATTTTAGGTTAAAGTCTCTATTCATTTGTACTCCTGAAGTTGCATTAAACATTGTAGTTGGACTATTGAAAATTTTATGCTCTTAGCTCTGTAACACAATGCACTGGTGCTTTAGGTCAAGCTGGAGGAAGGCATGGAGTAGGCTAGTGAAGGAAAAGGTTGTCTCTCCACTTTGAGTTTTCTGGTTTTTACGTATATTTTTATTTAAAAAAATAACTTTGGAACATGAATTGAGTATTAAGAGTTTTAAAATGCTTGATTGTCCTAAAGGTGTACCTTTAATCAGAGAAAAAGAAAAAGATAGTAGTTGCACAGAGCTGATGCAATGCAGTACTGGTATTTCCCTAAGTATTATCTGTCTCTGCATTTATAGAGCAGCAGCATCCTGTAGGCAAGTTAAGAGTGTGTGCTATTGCTGTAAATAATAGAGGTTTTGACTTGTGTTTTGACTTTGGAAGCAGAGGCCTTGTCTTAGCTGCAAGGGTACTGCTGGGTTCTAGTCATTCAGATCATGGACTTGATTTGAGATTGCTGTTGCTCCCCTTCTGCACATGGGCGAATGCTGCAGTGCATCCCTGATGTGGAGTCAGGTCTTGCTGATTCACACACACAGATGAAAAAGATGGGGAATTGCTTCCCTGTTGCAAAGTTTAAACATAGCCTGAAGTATCTGGTTCTGATTCCAGGGACTCTGGTGTAACTGTGAATTTGGTTTTGGAAAACAAATGTGTTACGTTGATAGAATGAGCTGCAGCAGTGAGAAGAGTTCATCCTCCTGTGTGTTTTTTATCAGTCCTCAACATGTGCAGGATAGGTAGGACTTCTGCAAGGTATTGCTTGAAGTCATGGTCGTAGTTTGTAGAAGCTGGGGAACAACTACCAGACATAGTTTTCTCTTGTAATTGTCAATGCAGCTACAGAAAACTTCTAATACATCTGAGAGAAGGGACTAGCAGGCAACACACGCTGTGCCACGGGTGAAGAGGACAGGATTACAAACCAAGTTAAAGCTGCAGCTGTGTTTTGGAAACCTCTCTGTGATGTTTTTTGCTCCGCTACCTAAACTTAATTCTTATGATTGCCTGTAAATTAGAAGTTGACCTAAGGCACCAGTGCTTAAGTTAAACACAATAATTCAGTGATGTGGTTTTAATTGTTTTGGCTCCTCAAAATCTTCTAGCAAAGAAGTAATCCCAATATAGTACATCTATGCCTGCCAGTAAGGGTGATGGTGGTTGGTTGTCTTTTGCAGGTATCTAGGGAGTAATTTAGGGACTCTGGTCTTCACAGCTCACCAGTTCATAACAAGTGCTGGAATGCATCCAAAAATGGAGTCCTAGCTCCCTGATACCTTCTTACTGCGCTTTAGCTATAGGACAGTTATTCCACCTGTAGTGATGCCCAAGGGCTTAGCCTGTGTACTGCAACTAAAAATCTTCAGTATAAAAAGCCACTTGTTTCCAAATGAGGATAATATTAACAGAAGAAATCTATACCTAGTTCTAAGACATTATCTCAGGCTTCAGGTTTGCATAGACCTAGATGGTCTATGGCACAAAGTTTGGCCCCTTCTCGCTATAGGTTGTAAGATGAAATCCTTTCTGTGCTTTGGGGAATAGCGTGAAAAATATTCACATCTTTAGTTTCTGAAACAGTAAGTTTTGGTTCCCGTGTGCTACTCTTTAAACGGCTTTTTGTAGAGCTGATGGTTCTTTTGTTCCTGGCTTCCTTACAGTGCTAAGTGCTTCGCAGCTTTCATGTATCGGCATTTCGTCGCTGCTCTCTGGAGAAAGGGGGTGCGCACCGAGTGTGGTACCCGAACGCAGCTTCAGGGTTCGTTTGCGGTACAAATGGCTTTTTACTAAGGCTCCCCCAGGTCCTGCAGCGTCGGCATCTCTGGGCTGCACCCCAAATCCCGCAGTCTGGGGACAGAGGCACCCCCTTGACCCGTTATGGCGAGCGTGATTTTCTGGGGGCAAAGGCTGTGCTTAGCGCGGGGCTGCTGCTGATCGACGCGGTGAATTTTCCCTCGCCGAGGCCGGCGGGAACACGGCGGTGTCGGTGTCGGGACCGGCGGGCGCTGCGGGGAGAGGTGCTGGTGCCCCGGCTCCGGGCACCTGACGCTGCTCCCTCCCTCCTCGCTCGCCGTGAGGGGAGGAAGGAAAAGCCAGCTCCGAGTGCTTTGTGATCGAATAACCCCCAGCGTCATCTTGGCCTTCCGAAGGCGCATTGGCATTGCTTTTTCCGAGGAAGGTGAGGGGCTGAGGGGGGACGGCGAGAGGGGGTGGCAGCCTTGGGCCCCCCCCCCCC
>Ga0065711_1044613_pt1 | contig 13992 bp, 12 predicted proteins | sample Hoacrofraction12_FD_59098 | JGI IMG/M metagenome (GOLD analysis project Ga0065711, IMG submission 59098) | Hoatzin crop microbial communities from Cojedes, Venezuela - Epithelial fraction 12 v2 (version 2) | ecosystem: Host-associated > Birds > Digestive system > Esophagus > Crop | place...
ATAATTCTGCCTGTCTCCTTAGGGCCAAATCTATATGTGTTTCATTTTTCTTAATATTATTCTCATGTGTAAAGAAGGCAGCGCTCAGCATACAAGTCTTTCTTCAAGGTTTTGGTGGTGTAGGCTTGTGGTGAAGGGGGAAGACTTTCCATGGTAACACCACTAATAAAAACTTGTCAATACAGGAGATGGGGCTCTAACTTCTTGGTTCATCCCGGTAAGTCCAGTTTTCTGTGTATGTGACTAAGAAGTGTCCTACTTCTTATATGGGCCAGGAACAGATGTTTAGGGAAAACACAGAAGACCTAGGGCACATATCACAAAGTAATTCAACCTCATTACACTCAGCCAGTTTCCAAGAAGCAATAGTTTTAGATTACCTGAGGTAGAGGTTACACATGGACAAAGTTTGAAGAATCACTGGTGGACCTATTCTTGATGAATTTGCCTCATCCCTTGCAGAATTCATTAGTCCTTTTGGTCTCTATGAGGCCCAGCAGTAGGGAATCTCATGTCTTTGTCCATTGCTTTTGTAACTGCTGTCTCACACTGTCAATAGTACTTGTATGAGTACATTGCAATTAAGCATTTCTTCATGTTCTCTGCCAGCTTCAGCACTGCACAGCAGTCTGTCAGATTCCATTTCTGCCATTTTTTTTCTGTGATGAAGAGAGCAAGACCTTATAGCCCCTCCTTGTAGAGAAGCCTCCAATCATCTTTATTGCCCTTCTCTCTACATTTACTGTGTTCTTTTTAAGATGCAACATAATTTTGGATCCTGGATAAGTTCCAATGTAGCAATAATAAATATAAGAACATACATCGGATATTACACTCTCTAGGCCTGTCATTCCATCTTTCGGTCGATCAATCTCACTTGATGTTTTTTTGGCCATTTTTTTCTCATTTTCATTTTCCATGGAGACATATCCCCTACATTTTCCTTCCCAATTGTCGTGTGATGGGAAGATGAAAGACATTGTCTGCTCTTTAGGTCTGCGACTGAAACAATACCCTAGAATATAAACAAAGGTATACCACAATCAAAGTATAGATTAAAAGGCCTATCTAAAAAATGTTAATTAAAAATATCTACACTTAAACAGTGGGTACTTACTATGTCCCCCTCATTCCTTGCATGGTAAATAAGACCATTTCTGTGTACTTAATCAGAACACATTTTAAATCACACTGTATAGTATACTTTGTGGCAATACGTGATTGCCAAAGTCTATAAAATATGATGAAGTTAAGAAGTTGCAGCTGAACTAACAATATATTCTCCTGGAAGGAGACATTGAATAAATCGTGGGTGGTGTTTGATAGCTAATTAAAGTTCTTACAAGAGCTCTGCTACATTTCTCTGCATTCTTCAGTCATAACCTTTTAAACAAGTACTTGCAATTGTAAATATTCCCCTACACTTCCAAGGTATTAACAAGTTAATGTCCCTCTTGCAATGACCAGTTAGCATAATGAATACAAATGTAAGAGAACATTTCTCATCAGAAAGTAATAATTTTATTTGATTTTTTGGTGACAATAGCGATTCCTGTTGTGGGAACATTCATGTGCATATATTCACATATATTTCTTCAAAGATTGACACAGTTGATTTAGAGTCAGATGCAGATTTTCCCCAATAGAAAGGACACAGATTTCTGTGATGGGAAAGAAAGAAATTATCTTCCCTCAATTTTGTCAAAGGCAAAAATGAGCAATACGAACAAAATGGTTTCCAAATGCAATATTGTGTGATAAGCACTAATGAATGAAGATAGATGGTATGGTCTTGTAAATCATTCACAGAGAAGATTAAGCAGCAGATCTGACTTTTACCTTAGAGTTTGTCGTGGAGTCATTCAGAAGTCAAGCTAATCACTCTGAACTAGATTTCATAAAGTACCAGATGACTTCACTTGTCTCATTTTTTCCTGTGTGCGCCATCAGAGAGGACCAAGATCTGATATTAAAAAATGCAGTTTCTAGAGACCAGTCTTAAAGCTGTAGATTGACTGAAAATCTGCAGAGCCCTTCCTAAGGCCTTGATCAAGCAAACCCCTTTAGCTTATGTGTAAGTATGTGACTGCTTTCTTCCAATGGCTGACTCAAAGGGGTCCATACTGCACAAGCCACAGTTCTTCTACTCCAGGGCCTAGGGTAGCCATGGGTTGCCCTGGAAGCAGCTTTCCACCTTGCTTTCCCCTCCTCCTTCCTGCCTTGAGCCCTCCCAAGCATGCAGAAAATGTCTTGTAGCCCTCACTCAACTGGAAAATTTTGGGGTGCCATTTGGGATTTGTCCAACCCTTTCCTGTGATCTTTAGTCAGCCACTTTTTTTAACATTAGCTGTAGGGCTTTTTTACTTCATTTCCCCTAGAAGGAATTGTAATACTGGCCACATTCACATCCTACGCAAAGCTCTGTTAGTGCTTGGAAAGCTTTTTGAGGTCCAGAGATGAAAAGTACACAGCAATGCAAAGGCTTATCAGATGGTTACAGCATCAGAATATAATTATTCAACTTCAAATTCAGCTATAAAGAAACATGTTGATAGAGAGAGGGTAAACACACTTGCATGAAATCTGAACCCATCCAACTTTTCCAGTTCAGACTGTATTAACCACTTCCCTTTCCTGAGTCCTTCTTCCTCCCATGCATCAACCTCAATCCAAGTTTGTTATTCACTTGTGCCCATGAAAAGGGCTGGTTTGACACTGCCCTGCTAGTTAAGACTGATCTCATTTGTTTTCTACTTCTTTGCTTGTTTGTGAAGAAATATTTCCCCCCTCACTCTGGGGGCACCCAGGGAGGTAGAAGTTAAAACTTAATGCCACAGTCTGTTTCTCCATTTTAGCAGATCAAAACCCATCTCTCATTGAAGAATCCAGTTTGCCATCTCTCATCACCATGGAGATAAATTGCTGCAAGCATGACAAAGACTCACACAAAGTTTTAGCCATATCCATACTTAATCCTGCTTTTCATCACCCCTGGTTTCATCTACTTTCCTGCAGTTCCACTCACAGACAATATTCTGCACAAGTGAGCAGCCTCCTACCTACTGCCATAAGAATTGCACCTCTTCTGTGTCTGAGGAGGCATTTCAGAGCCCCTTTTGCAATAAGAGCAGACGTATTAAAATTGACAGAAAAGCACTTTTCCTAGCTGACTATAGTCCTGGAAGCCTCAGAGCTGATGCCTATTCTTGGTGTGTCTTTCCTTATGCATATTTCAAAAAAAAAGAGAAGTAAGATGTAATTGTTAGGATACTGATCCAGATCAGATGTGAATCACAAACTACAGCTGGTGAAAATTTTTCTATTTCATATATAAACACAGATGGAAAATGACAACAGTCTTTCAACATCTTATTTTTTACACTCTTTCACTCTATGGTTGACTATATTGAGTGTGTGTATACATGTTTTTATATATGTATACATGAAAAAGCACTTTTTAAAAAAATTATTCTCTTTCTTTTTTGTCTAGACCCATGCAAACTGGCTAAGCCGTTAGCGGACAGCTCTTAATACAGCTCAGGAAGATGAGACCTCTGATCACCTCCCAGAATGCTGCGAGATAATTGAAATTAAAAAGAAAGGCACCGTGTCTTGTGGATGGGATCCAGAGTCCAGGGACTCATTTTGCCTCCCACATCCCTGCTTTCATGAGTTGAGCCCCTCACCCACCCCACACATCAAGGTCACTCCTGCTGAGAGCAGCTTATGGTCTCACAGCTCCACGACATCCCCTGAGAGATTTGGTCAGACCAACCATGATTTCCTGCAAATATCTGAGGAGATCAAGGTTGTACCTGCCCATGTAGATAGTAAAAACAACAGAGCAAGATACAGATTTGCCTCCTCCCTGCCCTGCTTTATGGGACAGTTGGGGGAAAATTTCACACCTGTGCTTGTATCTCAGCCCCTGATATACCTCCATCAGTACTGACTGTATTAAACAAAGTCCTTTCTAGCCCGGCAAGGTACCCCTCCTCTCACACCTCTTGGTATCAGCTGGCATGCTGGCATCCCTCAAATCCTTCCTGATGTGCTGCATTTGCTCTCCCGCTCTCTTTCTTTCTGGTAAAGTGTGAAGATTTGCAAAAAGTGATGGGTGAGGAGCCATCCTCCTGTCACAACCAGCTGGTGTTAATGCTGCACAGTCTACCCAGCTCCCTGAACCTCCCCAGGTCACCATTTGCCCCTATGCACCACAGCCCAGGCTCCTTGCAAATAAAAGCAAAAGAAGGAGAAATGCAAATGTGCCCTCTGTGGCACCTCCATACACAGCTGTGGGGCCCTGGAGCACAGTTTGGGAGAGAGATGCCCTGGTGCAAGGCACGAAAGAAACCTCCTGCCTTGCCCACTGGCAGGTCCCAGCTTCACTCCTACCGTGCTGCATCTTCCCAGGGTGGCCCTGGGGCTCTGCCTGCCTCCCTCACGGCCTGGCAGCCCCACAACAGCCCCATGGCAGGTCAGGGAACCGCCTGCCCTCCCAGAGGGACCCAGCTGCTGTGTCCATCACCCACCTCAGGTGCCAGGACAGTGTGGGCAGGTCACCTTCTCCTCAGCCCCCACGTCCTTCAGATACTGCTTACGACATCAACATTGCAAAAGCAAGAAGCAGCTTATTCCACACTAAAATTAAAAAATATGTAAGATTGACTTAGAAGCTGAAAGATTGTTATAACTGCAAATGTATTAGGGGTGTTTTCTTTTGCTCTCTGGGTTTTCAGCATTCCTGGTTGTCTTTCCAAGATTTCTGTTGCAAGAAGAAGGATTAGAAACCATTTATTTCCCTTGTAGAGCTGAGGTTGTCATATAAATGTGGTTCCAGGAGCTGGAGTTTTAGGAAAAGAATGGCAAGCATTCCCTGTAAAATTATGAATGTTAGCAACACTCTTTGTATTTATGAAAACCTAAGTGAGGCCCAGCAATGAATAAACGGTGGAGCTAAGACTACAATGAGACCTGAGAAATCCAGGCTTGACTCTTTAATTTGCCACAGGATTTCTGTATCACCTCAGGGAAATGGATCCTGCTTAGTTTCACTGAAGATGTTGAGTCCCCTTAGTTTGGCAGGGCAGGGAACAGAGTGCATAGCATCTTTAAGGACAGAGCCCTCTGTGCTTCAGTGTCCTATATATAAACCTTGGATGAAGCTACTTCTTCCATCCTTCTGCTCTCCAGTGATCAGGTTATTCTCTGCAGCAGGGATTTTCCCCATGAACTTGACACACGTTCAAAAAACACTCGGTAACGGTTAACATAATTAATCCTCTGCATTAATTTCTGCACCATCATTACTCTGAAGGGGTAATGTTTTGGTGCGTAGAAAAGTTACATACGTTGAAAAAGCAACAAATATCGACATTGCTAGATGAGTCTGCCGTAAGTCTGCATTTCAGCGAGTGTGTGGGGACTGTGTACCTGCAGGATCCCACATGCAGCAAAGCAGCCAGTGATATGAAACTGAAAAAAACATGATTTGCTAATTTACAACTAATAATTAAAAGGGCCTGTCAAGGAGCCAGGCTTCCTCAGCATGTGTTTAACATTACTTCTGAGAAGGTCATTGCTGGCTTCTCTGGGAAGGGAGTTCCGGAGAGGGTACAGTAAGTGCACGGAGTTTAAATGAGCAGCCCCGGCGCAGACATTTCGCAGTCTTCAGGGATGCACAAACAATTCTGCCTCGGCGGCGCAGAAACAATGCCCTGTATTCACAAAGACTACAGGAACTTCAATATTGTGTGGAGGGGAGGTGGGGGTGAGGGAAGTCTTGAAATGCGGATAAATCGGTATTCACCAAGTGCCATTCCTTAATTTACAACAGTCTTTAACTTCGGAGGCAATTGCCAAGGTGCTCATAAAAAGAGAAATGATGAATATTCAGGATGTCTTCTGAATCCATTAGGTAACCGAGGATGAGGTCTCCATATGTATAACTTCTGCTGTTTTCACATGCTGATAGAGAGAGTGCCAAGATGGCGTCAGGAAGAAAAATGGCTCCCTAAGTTGCCAATGGGGAGAGAGGAAAGGAGAAAAAAGTGTATATCAAGTGCATGGAAATGAAAATTTGTTTAAGTACAGTAATTCAACTGCATGGCATGGTGTGAACCTGGCTCTCAGAGCTATCTGGCATGGCCAGCTCTGTGGACAGGTGTGCATAGGATCACTGTCAAGTTGAAAGCAGTCACTGGAAGGTTTTCTTTTTTCCACACCATCCACTCCAAGGGTCTCAGAGAACCTGAGTGAATTCGGCCTCAGGATAAGGAAAGGCTCAAGCTGGACCACGAAGAAGAAAAGCTCAACCAACAGAGGCTGAAAGAAGCACTAAGTGTCTGGCCCTGGGTGAGAAGCAAGTCAGTGATGGAACAGGCTTTCTCCTTCATCCTCTCCCCAACACCCCGGTTCCCTCCTTGACAATCTTTACTGACATCCTAGATAAGGTAGGCAAGGCACTTACAATCACAATCGGTAACTGATGAGGAAAACATGCTGTCCAGTTATAATGTCTCCTGGATGCCATGAATCACAGAGGATCACAGGCTATTAATCACCAAAGGGTGGAAGGGACGAGTTTAAAGTCATGTGTACCAAACACAGCCATTTCTCTGGGGAATCTCAGACCTGGCATGATTCATTTTGCTTTCTCTGTGAGGAATTGCAGGGGTTAGAAGAATAAATAGTGCCACAGCCTCCTGAGTTCAGCTGGTAGCGAGGCCAAGCCTCCCATTGAGGAGAGGAGACTTAAGTCGCAGGAGATGCGTATTGCCACAGCAGGCATGGAGGTGCGTAACAGTGACACTCCTCTGGTGCCAGAGTCAGTCCAAGGGTACTATTCAGTCCTCTGTCTCTTCCCCGAAAGACTGTAGGGAGTCATGGGGATTCACAGGGAAAGCAGAAGGGTGACAGCCTTCATTGTCCCTGTCTCTTGGGGTTGTCTGTATCCTGATTTGGTAACAACTCAGGTTCACAGCCTGTCTCTGGAACCACTCTGGGTGCCTGTGTGATGAGGCATCCCAAATGCAGCTTTCTAGAAGGAAGGGGCTATCCTGTGCGAGGCTGTATTGCCCATGAGCAAGGGGCAGATGTTAGTTACCTACCTTTCACTAGAAAGGTAACCATAAAATGTGGTGGGGTGACCATAAAATGTGGTGGGGACATACGGAGAGGTCTCACTGAGAACGTCTGGCAAATTGTAGTAGTCTTTATTGCTGCTCTTTAGGCAAGTTAAGAGACAGCAGTTGAAGACCAGATAGCATGTGAGGCTCTACCGCAGATACCAGGTCATCACAGATCCATATACGCAGCTCAGGGACCTTCAAGTCTGGTTGTTTGCGTAGCTGTTGGTATTGTTTCTCGTTTTTTCCACATCAGTCTTCCACTCATTTTAAATAAAAAATGCTAACACACCCGGAGCAGAACGAGCAGTTGACTTAGTAATGACAAATATAATTCTTTAGACTCACAGATCATCTGGCCACCGACTTTGAGTTCAGTTCAGTTCAGGCTTGAGTTTTTCATTCTTTGCAATTTTTTACAGAACACTTCATGCTCACACAGCTCAATTTTCTAGGGTGCTTTTTTCTTTTTAGAATTGTATTTTCTGACCAATCACTCATTATTTCCCATATAGGACTGGTCACCACTTCTGGTCAGGATGTTCCTAATCTATGAGGAACCAAGTGAAACACATTACATGAGAGAGGGTACTTCCATCATTAATCCCCAGCATTTACATTCACACACGAGTACCTTGCCCACATGCAAGAAAGGGCATTTGCAAGAAGAACAATAAAACTTGGCACAAGGATGAGCAGCTCCCATTTGAGCGTTCGCAGGAAGCTGTCAAAAAGGAGAGTGGTAGAAACATGCTGAGTCCAGAGCATCTCACAGAATTGTTCCATGGACTTGTTCCACAATTGTCTTTCCTCCCTCTGCGCTCAGCTGCAATCACCATGAGTGCATGGGGACATGGGCAACACGAGCACATGCTTTTCCCACTGCTTCTAAGGTTAATATGAATAATGTTCCACAATCTGTTATTGTGGAAATACCAGCGATCATCCTCCAAAAGCGAGCCAAAGAGTTATAGCTAGACATTAGTAAGAAGGGACCAAAGCATCTCTAGGATGGCAGAATGACACCACTGCAGAGACTAGCAGGATGAAAAGCTCCAAATGAGTTTTCCCCAATCTACTGTCAGCAATCATTCCTTATGCAGCACTCTGAGGAGTTCAGCAACACGGCGCATTCTGGGCTCGCAGCAGCAGAGGCAGCACTGAAGTGTACAGTTCAGCTGGTGAGCTGCAGACAGTCAGTGGCGTGATTAGCCATGGTCTGAGCAGGTAGCCAGCAGTGTCTGCATTCCAGACCACAACTAAGAGTCTCTTTCACAGTTCATTGCACTGCAATCAAAATTAATTTTCCTTCATCATTTTATTCTTGTGAAGGAAAAAAAATAAATTTGAGGACTTAATAGGAGGGAAAACCCACAGGGCACTTAGCTGAAGGAGCTCTCTGAAAGAGGCTCTGAAGATGGAAGTCTTGTCTGTCATCTCAGCTGCTAAGTAATACTAGTGGTGGGACTCCTGGAAAAATTAGTACAAATTGCATTGCAGAAAGGACTGCTGCAGAGATGTTTCTGTGTAGTTTTATGGTTGCGGTGAAGACCAGTGGGCGTTAAACTTGTCTTCAGGGGTATAATTTGGGTAAATCTCAACTTCCAAGTCCTCAGTCCCTGAACTTAAAAGGCAGATTCCCCTCTAACCACTGCCCTGCTTCCAGATCTCGCACTTACAACACTGTGTGCAGGTATTTGTGCCACCAAAAATCATGGCAGCTTTTCCAGAAGTGTCTGTATCCAGGATGGTTGGGTACATATTTTGGAAGCTATGATGACTTTCCCAGACCTTTCTTCCCGAGGCAAAATGAAAAGCACTAGTTGGAAACAGAACATCTGTATACTTCTGCCTTGCTATGAATACAAGGTTCATCTATTTTTCCCCTTTTTTCCATCAAGAAAAGTAGCATTTCATATGAGTTATTGCACGTGATGGATGTTGCCAGTTAGGACCACACTATCATCCTATTGCCTGTGTACTCTTTAGAATCTATTGTCATAGTTCAGGATATTTCCAGCTCCAGTTTTACAAAGTCATTTCTCATGGTTACCTACAACCAAGTGCAATGAAAAGGCCCAGATTATCAATGCTGATGCTGGTATCCATCATTTTCATCCCTCTATCATGGGAGATTCAGATACGGATATTTGTAGGAAGGTGAGTGCAGGACCTCAAGACAAGCAGAGTGAGAGGACTGAAGTTCTCTTCTACATTTCTACTCAACACCAACCACAGCAGTGGAGACTTTCCAGATTGTCATGTCAAAGTGCTTCAGCACTGACCACCTCTCAGGAAGAGTTAGTGGTTTACGCCTCATGATCCTCCATGCCCATTCCCCTTTCCATGCCTCAGTTGTTTTTACTCTTAAAAAGAGAAACGTTATAGACTCAGCTGCAGGGAAACATCTGAGCTGCTTTGCATGGATGAAGGGCTGACTGCAACACTACTGGGACCTGAATCTCTGGATTTAGAGGGTTCTGTTTAGAACAAGCTTGGCTTATTAAGTGACAAAGTCATCTATTCAAATGCAATGAGCTTAAGCTTTTTCTTCTAACAGCATAACTTCATTCACTTCAATGGAATTGCATTTGGTTTACACAGGTGTGAGAGGGAAATCAAGTAGCATATAGAAATGTTTTCTTTTGAAATATTTTTGGAGAAGAGGGGTAAAAAATCTGCTTTTAGACCAATGCAAACATTTTCATGGAAATTTTCATTAGGGTTAAAATTTTCTGGAAAAAAAATGGAAATGTTTTTTTTTTCCCTGTAAAATAGTTTGATTTTCAAAAATCCCACAAACATTTAAATGGAAATCTAAATATTTTCACAAAAATTTTAATTGTATTTTTAAAGCTTTAGGTTTCCATTTTTTTATCAAAAATTGAAGTCTTTTGTCAAAATATTTAGAAAAACTAACGTATTTTTTCAAAATATCCCATAACAGCTTTTTTAAAGAAACTGTAATAGAAAGATTATAAGGATTAAGAACATGAAACCAATAAAAAACTGTCACAACTGAGCCTGACAACCTAACTGTGGAAGTTAACATATGTGAAACCTGGGATGAACATGAGTTGATAATCTATAGGTTTAAGATGGTTCTACTAACATACTTCACAGATGGGCAAGTGAAGGGCAAGGGGAGGGTTTTTCCTGAATTTGGATTTTGCATAGCTTGCATAAAACTAAGAAGGAAGTGAAAGGAGAACGGAGAGAGAGGGAGAGAAAACAAAAAGATAATATAGGCAATAGTCACCTCTGTACGTTATGACCCCCCTCAAGATATTGATGTCTCTAGTACAATACATCCAAGAATCATCTAGCCCATGTATTCCAAAAGTGAGACACGTACCCTGATGTCGGATGAGATCATGGCAGTTGAGACACAGCCAGGCCATGACCACATGTGCAATTGTAAAATTCTGAATTCTGCATCTGAAAGCTTGATATTCAGGTGTGTGGCTGCCCATGAGAAATTCCCAGGAACTCAGTGCTCACTTTCTCCAAAACAATTGGAAACGTCTGATCTAGCTGCTGTGTATATTTAAGCACTATAATGGATATACTCTGGAACTGAGTAAAAAGGGCAATAGCTAAGGCTATGTCTCTTTCTCATTTTTCACAGCTACAAACAATCCGAATAGATGTTTTCATTCAAACAGTGATTTAACACAGCTAAGTGTTGAAGTTTCATTCACCTAATTGTAATGCCATTGTCTTATAATACAGAAGAATAAAAAGTGAAACTTGGAAAATAAATAATAAAGTCCTGAATGGAGGCTTGAAGATGTAGTTTTCAAAACCAACTCTTCCAAACGTGAGAAGAAAGTTGTGACCCTTTTGTTCATGAACCATTTCTCTAGAAACACCAGAAGAATTAATTATGATAAAACAAGAAAGCACTGTTGCACAAGGACAACAGACGGCCCAGTCTGACGAGGGATCAACCCTACAGAGCTTTAAGAATATGATTCATGAAAAAAGAAAAGGAGAGGAAGAGGACATCTGTAGTCTCAACCTAAAGCTGAATGGCTCCGTCACAATCCTACTTGCACTTGGCATTGCTACTCAGCTTTGGCTAGGATATGCGGTCTCACTGCCAGCTATCAGCAAGTAATGCTGGCTGACTGTGGTGGGGATCAAAGACACCCCAGACTTCCTGAACATACCTGGCAGGATTGAGAGGAGACTGAATTTGTTACACAACCTCTTCCCCTGGTCATATCAGGTTGGGGGTAACTAGAATTTAAGTGATCTCACAAGATACAGGCTAAGTGAATGTGAGAGGAACAAGAACAGGTAGAAACCATCTGGACAAGAGTTAAAAGTAAACCAGAGAGCGTGCATTTGCTGTGCTGTATATCCATCAAATCATTTTTAATAATATAATATTTATAAAATGCTGTAATATTCCTCAAAATATTGTAACATTGTCCCAAGAGGCAGGCCATGACTGCTTCGCTTGCATTAGATTGACCATAGCAAAAAGCACTGAAATCATCATTTATGTTTTTTAAAAAAAAGAGAAAAGAAGGTATGGGGAAGAAACTGAAAAGGGAAGAGAGGAAATGAGAGTCATCACACCATATCTGTCCCAGAAGAACGAAAATCCAGAAGCTGCTTTCTCTCAGGGAAAAGAACCAGGAAGGAAGTTTACAGCAAAATAAGGACAGCGAAAGGGAGGTCAGGCTTCCCCCTGAGCAAAGAGGGAGAATTTCTTTCATGCGGTTGCTGTCTGAGACTAACAGGAAGAGACTTAAGAGGTTACATCTGCTAGGGTTCCCCAAGAGATCACTGAGAGTTGACTTGACTGCCCTTCAGCCATCTACACAAGGAGAGATGTTTCCCCAATCAGACAAGAGTATAACAAGGTCTAGTGACCACAAGATGAAACCAGCAGGATTAAGGCAGATCGGTTGTAAAAGGGAGTGCTTTCAGCAACCTCCCTAGATGTGTGGCAGATTCTCCCATAACGTGAGGTCTTTGAATCAAGGGAATGTATTTTGAAAGGTAGATTTTAACTTAATCTAAAGGCATATATTTTTATGCAGAGTTTATTAAATGAAAACCGATGGCCTTTGTTTGACAGAAATTTTAATTAGATAACCATAATATAACAATTTCTTCTGCCCTAAAAATCTATAAAATTGCAGAGGAACAAAGCTTAGGTTGTTGTCCTTTTGCAAAATTTGTCATAATATTCCTCCTTTCACAAGAAGAATTCAAAGCATTTTATGAAACATTAATAACCCCAAATCAGAGTCTTCAGATCAGGCAGCTGTGGGAAAGTCCAAGTCTCTCAAAGCAGTGTCTGCTCCTAGAAACTACTAACGCAATTCAGGAGCACTTAGTGTGCAAGAGCACAAACACATTTTAACAGAACAACCAGGAACAGCCACCAAAGTGTTCAGTTTTGTTCCAGTCTCCTGAAGTAAGCAGAAAAGAGACAAAAAGATTCAAGGACTGTAGCAGAAATAAATGGGTACAAGGGAAAAGAATTTAAAAGATTCAGCCTTTTTGGTAGAAAGATGCCATGGCTAAGAGTCAAGTTCTCCTCATTCGTAATCCAAGAACCCAAAGGCTTGCAACATACAGGAGACACAAGGAATTCAAAACTAATCAAGGAAAATGTTCTTTCACCACAAAGTCCATTGCCAGACATTGTCTCTGTGACCAGCATGTTCTCAGGGTTCAATGGCACTATCAGCTAATCCCTGGCTCTCCTCCAAGCCCCATATGTGTGAAGTCTCCAGCTGGTATATACATGCCCTGGTCATGGAAGTCTATAAACCTATAGGTGGCAACAGCTGGTGGGAGAAGGCGTGTACATTCAATGCGTTTGTGCCCTCCTCAGTTGCACAGAAGTCCTAGTGGCCCTACTTGCCTTGGTGTCACCATTTAGAGCAGGGAGGCAAGAAACCGACTGGCAGATTCTCTCTGTTAAGGACTCCATCTCTATTAAGGCAGATGCTCTCTACAAGGCCTCCCTTCTACAGGCCAAACTAGTGCCAGGTCACAAATATATTTCAGTGATCCACTCACAAGGCTTTAGACTCAACAAAATGATTTACTTTTGCCTTAGGACATACTGTTTACTTAGTGTAACACAGACTTCAGACTGATTACTACCTCATCATCCCACTGGGCCCAAGGGCCAGCTGCAAAGGACTCTTCCTTCAAAGTTGGATGCCATCAGCCTAACAGAGAAGAATGGCTGATCCTAACACCCCTTCCCAGAGGGCTATGGGAACTATGACACAGGCTTCAAACAGCAAACCAAGAGTCCTCAAAGTATAGCCAAAAATTCTTCAAAACTAAGGAACATATGACTGAGCTAGGATGCAAACCTAGTCCTAACCTTGCAGGTATTACCAAGAGCTTCCTGTGTTTCTGGGCATAAATTATCCACTGACTGAAGGACATTGGGAAAAGTAGTCCTCTGTATTGGCTTTTCCATAACTACCTAACATGAATGTCTTTGCACGTTTTCCCTAGATCCTTTGTTCTTGGCTATGGTCAGTAACAAGACACACACAATAAGGTGAGATGATTTTCCCGTTCATCTCCTCTGCTCTTTGCCTCATCTTTGGCTTTAGGTTTGGAGGCAGACTGTTTCCACCGAGGGTTTTGAAAGGGCCTGCTGGGTGCAGATGCCACTGCAAGTGGCATTATTATTGCAATTAGAGTGATTATTCTATGCTCAGATGCAATGCAAGAAAATGAGGTATAACTAGGGCTACAAGGATGGTGAGGGGACTGGAGCATCTCCCCTACGAGGAGAGGTTGAGGGAACTGGGCTTGTTCAGCCTGAAGAAGAGAAGGCTGCGAGGGGACCTAATAAATGCCTACAAATATCTGAAGG
>Ga0065711_1008421_pt1 | contig 13991 bp, 9 predicted proteins | sample Hoacrofraction12_FD_59098 | JGI IMG/M metagenome (GOLD analysis project Ga0065711, IMG submission 59098) | Hoatzin crop microbial communities from Cojedes, Venezuela - Epithelial fraction 12 v2 (version 2) | ecosystem: Host-associated > Birds > Digestive system > Esophagus > Crop | place...
GATCCTAAACTTTACCACTTCATCCTGCATTCTTCAATCAGAGTATTTCCTAAATGGAAATAATTAATAATGGTCGTTTTGCCTGGGAAGGTGAAAGGTTCTCCAGTCTCAAATGGCAACCGTGTGGTACATATCCACTATTAAAGTTTGCCAGCTTGTGACCGTGCGTTCTCATACAATCTGAGCAGCTTCTAAAGCCATGTCCTCTTTTGAAAGCACAACCTCTGCTTCTCCCTTGCTTGTGTGTGCAGCAGATTAAACCTTGACACGATCCATCAGTCAGTGCCCACCCCAAGGGATACTCGCAGCTCAGCTGGCTACAAATACCTACTAATCTTTGGAGCACGGAATATTTGGCATTTCCATAAATGAGTTCCACCAGCTTCCTTTCCCCGCGTTAGCCATCACCGTAAGAGAGCGTGGGCTGGGGTGCCGGGGCAGGGATATGTGCGGTCCCGCGCGCAGGCCTGACTCAGGCGTGTGTGTTCCCAGCCGGTGCTGTCTGGAAGGGAGGAGGGCCGGCGTGTGAAGAGGTGAACACGAGGCAGGCCTGGGCGTGGATGTCCTCACCTCCACGGTTCAGACTGGTGGGGAATCCGAGCTGGCCACAAAGAGAGCAGCGCTGAGGAAGAGCCCCTGTTCACGTCGGCCCCAGAGTATCTTTGCACTTTCATCCCATGGGGTGTGAGCTCTGGGTCGATGGCTCTGACTTGGCTTTCTGAGGTCAAGGATTTACCTCCCGATCTCCTGCCTCCCCAGATGTTGCCAGAAATTCTAGATTATAAGGAGGACGTTGTAGCTCTCAGTTTCTCCTTAAAATTTTTCTACTCTGCAGTAAAAACCAAACAGGTTTGTTTTTACGTAAGATTTTCTTCCAGTTAATATTACAGAAAGCGTGCTGGCTTTATATGAAGGCGTTAAGGGGTAGGATTTGTGCATTCTTTCTAATGACAAAGATCATGGTTGGGAAAGAAAAATGCCAAAGCAGAGCTTTTTTCCTGACCCTCTCTGATCTCACCTATCACTAAGCTAAATCTCTCTCTGTGAAGATGCAGTTTGTTATGGAGAGAGGAACAGCTTCCAGTCACTGTGTTTCTCTCCTGAGCCTGATGAGCAGGCACTGCCTTCAGCCATGGGAGAACCTGCCCCTGTTCTGGGGGGCAGCTNANCCAGGCTCTTCCCCCTGGGCCTGAACCTCTGTTTCTGCGATCTCGGATGAACGCGGCGAGCAGAGAGCTGTTGTGCAAAGGCAGAGAGCATCGCTCTCCTCTCCGTTACTTCTGAGTCGGGTTCCATGTATGCGTTCACAGTGTGAACTGGCCGTGCAGAGTGCTTTCCTTTCAGCCTGGAGTTAGCTGCCACATGCATCTCCTGCGGGTCGGCTTAGGAGAGCTAAAAAATAAAATAAATACAGAGCAGGCAGTTGCTGAACAAATGGGGTTAATCACGTCTGGAAGAATATTTTGTTCTAGGTTGTTTTCACATGGGTTATCCCAGTTCATTATGTCAGTCTTCTTTGGGTACGAGGCTGCATAATGGAATAAAAACTGGTGTCGCTCTTGGAGAGCTGCACTTGGTTTGCTGCTGTTTCATGTGGCACGCATTGCTTTCTGCTGCTGGATGTAGGTGGTGGTGGAAGTACAGCCTTTCCGGTGTTCCCGTGTGGAGACGCTGACTGGGGTATATATTTAAAAGCAATTTGGTTTTCACTTTGTGTGACATTTTTGTTTGACAGTGTATGTCAGTGATTAATGTGCATCCATTCTTGCTCATGCTTTGCTTGATCTGAGACAGCGAAGGAGGATTTAATGAAATGAATTTTAGAAGTGCTCCCACTTCAGGCGCGTGCCACACTAACGAATGAGTAATGTTAGCATTTTATGGAGCTGGTTTTATTGCAACAATTAATGGATTTTTTTGTGCACATGCAGTGAGAGGAGACAAGTTGTGGAAGGGAATCCAGAAGACATGTACCATGATGGATGTGATTTAAATACCTTCATCTGAAGCATGGCCAGACATGAAACTTGGAGACAGATACTGCCTAAAAATCGCCAGCTCAACACTGCTGGCGTTCTCAGTCCTAATGCTGCTTTGTGTTTGTTAGTCCCCAGATGCAGATATCATGGCTGGGCCAACAGAAGCTAGAAGATTTGAATCGAAAGGACAGGACAGGAATGAACTACATGAAAGGGAGAACTGGTGTAAGGCATGCAGTGTAAGTGTGCAGAGCATCCTCGTCTCCGCATCAGAACCGTTGTAGATGACTGTGCCGCATTTTGTGCTACCTTTCCTGGGTTGTTGCTGGTAATTTCTGTGACATATAAACTCTTGTTGATGGAGGCAGTGTAACAGCTTTGTACTGCTGCAATGGATGCCGGGCCGTGGGGCCCTCTAGCCCAGGGTTCTGCCTCGAACCGTGGCCACAAGCGGGTGCCTCGTGAACAGGGCCCACAGACGTGGCACAGCTCCCTGCAGTTCTCTCTTGGCTTTCAACTGCTTTCATTTCGGGGGGGGTTCCACGAAGCACTGTGCCTTGGCTGTGAAGTAATTCCCAGCAAACCCTTCCGAGGTGTCGTCCAGTCTTCCCGTGAACCTGTTTAAGGTTCTTTCATCCACCTCATCTCTTGCCAGGGCGTTCCCCTGAGCAGCTAACGGAGGGCACACGCGTGGGTGAATGCTGACGTGTTCTGCTGGGGAAGGTGCTGCGCGCTCTGGTGCCCATCCCACCACGTCTTCCGGCACAGAAGCACTTCTCTGGGTGGGGGCCAGAGTCTCTAGCAAGATCAAGTCCTTGAAGTATTAGGAACTGGTCTTGGATTCACTGCCGGATTCCCTGGGGATTACCAGTGATCCTGGCAAACAGTGTAACTCCTTTCTGCAAAAGGCAAGCAAACACAGTGAGGTTGTTGCCCTTTTCTTGTTAGGGACAAATTTAATTACTGTTTATAATGATATTACATGAGACTTCCTGCTTTAGCCTCTGCAAGTGCCAGGTTTGTTTCTACATAAGATTTTCTTCCAGTTCCTATTACAGAAAGTGTGCTGGCTTTATTCTCAGCATAAGGCTTTATGTGAAGGCATTAAGGGATAGGATTTGTGCATTGTTTTTAATGACAAAGATCATGGTTGGGAAATGTAAATGCCTGGAAATGACTTTTTCTTTCTCTTTATTTAATCAGACGAGGTCTAATGGAAGATGACGCTGAGCCCATCTTTGAAGATGTAATGATGTCCTCACGAGGTCAGCTAGAGGATATGAACGAAGAATTTGAGGACACAATGGTCATTGATCTGGTCAGTAAATCTTATTAACAACAAGTTTAAAATGGATGAAAGATAGTTTAAAAGGAATTTTAGAAGCGCAGACAAAAACTTAGAAAATTTTGAGCCGCTTTCCTGTTGTCTGAACATTAAAGAGCAGAAATGATCCGAATACTCCCTAGAACCTACAGCTGCAGTCTCAGGCCCAATTGATTTTCTTCACAGAAACGCAAGGAGCATTGCTCAGCACTCTTCCTCTCTGATGCTCTGGTCTCGGGCAGCAGCAAGGGCCTGAAGCACCATCGTGCACCTGGGACGTGTCAGGCTAGGAGAATGAGGTTATGATTTACAGCGTATGAGGTGTCTCAGCGCGGGCCTCTCAGATGAGCGCCAGCAAAGTCGCTGATCCGACTTGCCGTGCAGTCAGCAAGGGTACGGGGAGGGCTGGTGGGGGACAGCGGCGAGACCAGCTCACCCCACACAAAGCCGCTGCTCAGCCTCGTGGAGTACCAGTGGACTCTGTAAAGCCCAGTAACGATGTTTGGTTCAGGTTGTTGGTTGACATTAATGAGGGGTTTGCAAACAATGTCATCTAAGGGTGCTCTAGGTGGAGTTGCCTTCCCTGTGACAGTGTCACGGCCATCATTAACTCGTTGGCTGACACAGCTCTGCCTGCAGCCACGCTCTGGTCAAACCGATGCAGCCAAGTTGCGGCTCCGTTTGTGCTTCCTGGTTCGCTTGGCCGCTGGGAGGTCGGTGGGCAGCGGGTCCTTCGTCAAGGTCTGGTTAGTGTACAGCCATGCAGAGCAGTGCTGGCACAGCAGAAGGGCGAGCAGGCAGCAGTGGGTAGGTGTGAGGCGGTGCCTGACACGGGGTTGCTCCCAGACGGGTCATCTCATCAGCTGGCAGCCTCCGGTCCTGTCGTGGTAGTGTACCGACTGCAGGCACCGCTTCCTCGGTGGAGACCGTAACCCTCCTACCCTCTCCACGCTGGATGAATGCTCTCCGTGTAAAATGGGAGAAAGGATCGGTTTGCGTTACACGCTTCACCGTTTTTATGCTTTCATATTTCTCCTTTCATATCCAAGCAATAAGGCATAGGTTACCTTAGGACTGGGCTATAATGCCTTGGGAAGAAAAGTTAGGCAATAATTCAGTTGCTGCCGCTGAGTACTGAGATTATTACTAGCATTCAGATGAGTATCAAGTAAGTAAAATCTCTCTTTTGCTGGCAATCCAAGGCAAGGGAGTGAAGGACTTCAGCCAGCCAGTGAAGCTCACGTCTACTCTTGTGTTCCTAGGGAAGGACAACACAGGGGCTGTAATCCTCAGAAACACTGTGATGTCTTAGGACCTTTTTTTCCAAATCCGCCTTTTGCCCACGTCAGAGCTAGAGTTTCACCATAAACTTGAAAGCATAAAGACAGTTTAAAAGACAGTTTTTATGCAGTCTGGCCTGCAGTCCTAATACAAGAACACCATTAAGTCAGCAAGAGCCTTAAGCAAGTCCTTAGCTATAAGCACAGACTTAAAATTACTTTAGAATCCATCAGCTTTTACCCCATTCCTTAAATAAAGGGTGAATTTCAGAAGTGCTCTCCTACATCAGGGCTGACACTTACACCTGAGCTTTTGTGGCAGCCCAGGCGCAGCTGCTTTGTGAAGGAACAGGAAACCACGGCAGCGCCCGTAGCTGCGGCGTCACGCGCCTGCGTCGCGCGCCGGTAACCGAGGGGCGTTCTAAGCCGTCTGACTCCTCTTTCCAGCCACCTTCGAGAAACCGGCGCGAGCGGGCTGAGCTGAGGCCAGACTTCTTTGACTCCGCAGCGATCATTGAGGACGATTCAGTAAGGCTTTACCAGTATCATTTGCTGTTTACCTGAGGTTCTTTTGATTATTATACCACCTAATTAATGAATGTCTTCTAAATCATTTTTCTAGGGATTTGGAATGCCTATGTTCTGAAGTCTGGTGAAGACATTTTACAAATTTGGAACTCTATTGTTTAGAGCTAGAGGCCTATATACTGTGATAGCTTGTATGAAAAACCACATTTTTGATGTGATACGGTTTGATTTTTAACCAAATGATTGAGGTCAATCCCTTTTTGTAGTGACGGGCAGAAGAGGAGCTTCTTAATGACACAAAGGAATGTTGGCCAATCCAGTCACCTCAGAAGGGCTGACCTAAAAAATCATTTGTATCCCTGTTCTTGACTGTCCTAATACAGACTTTTTTTTTTCTGGATGAGGAGGAAGTTTTAAATTGTTAAGACAGCTGTCAAAATAAACACTGTTCTACATACGTTTTCTGAAAACAACATTGAGTGAAAACAGAACTTTTTAACTTTATTTTTCTGCTGTACAATTTAAAACAGTTTTAACATTTGCCTTTTTATGTTTTAAAAGCTAGCCATTTTTATGAAACCTATGCCTATCAGCCATTGACTAGCAGTGACGCTATAAGCAGGTCGTTCTGGCTACGGAAAAGTGTTTTTGAACACACTGGATTTGGTTGACGTTATGGTACGCTTATATCCTCTCATAGGCATTGAGAAGAACACTCTTATAGAAGAGGGTAGAATTCTAATGACGTGCATCTCTGCCAAAAAATTTCAGATTCTGATATGATAAACCCAGATTTTATACTCTTGAGAAGATTTATTTTTATTTATAATGGGACATAAAGTAAGAGATGTCCATGAAGCCACTTTTCCAACAGATGCTGTGTAACATTCATTTTATATAGCACATGGGGACACAAAAACAGTAAATTTTCTATTGGTACTTGCTCTGTGCATTTTTAGCAACTTATACCAGCAAATAAAGTATTCTCAGTAAAACACACAAATGGTTCTCAAGTAATCACTTTGCTGTTTTTACTACCTACTTCAGAGCCCTGCCAACCCAAGGTACATAAACAGCAACTTTCCTATTAAAAAAAGTAATTCCAGGGTGGGGGAAAGGAATCACTTTAGCATACTGAAAGCAATTTTAACTGTACCATAAAACAAAGTCTACTTTCCATGCCGTAAATACCCTTTTGCGCTATTTTTGTAAATTAATTTTGCCAGTTAGAAGTACTGTATGTGCTGCATAGAAATTTGTGCTTAGATGGTGAAGTTCTTAAGCTTACAATGGCATACAGCTACATTATCAGTGTTAACTGTGCATCTTGAGAGTAATTCTTTCGAGAAGACATATGATTTTTCAGAAAAGTTAAAAACATCAGAAAAACCCCAAGACATTCTCAGCTAATTCATTGTAAGAAGAGATTTTTCAGTGTCTTCAATAATTTGGAATTTCATTATGCTTCGAGTTTATGACTCTGCCTAGTAGCTGCTACTTAGTTAAAACTGGCCCGCTGTCAGAGGTGCTGCCATCCACAACTTGCACTGACTCCAGTATCTCCAAGAATCCGCCCCAAAAATGTTCATCTTCCTGATTTTAGCATTTGAGATACAAAGCAGATTGCCTCACTTGGAGCACAGCCATTTTAGAGGTGGGTTTTGTTTTTTTTTTAGCAACTGCAAAATAATCACGGAGCTTTTTTCTGTTACGAACTAATTGAAAAACAAAACAGCGTTAATGCCCAGTGCTTACTTGCTGGGAGGGAAAAGAATCTGATTTTAAAAACAAACCAGCGTTTCATTCGGCTGAGGTTTGTTTCTTACAACGCGTGCAGTTCTTGGACATGGTTGCCAAAAATGTTTGACTGGGTAATTCAGCCATTGCTCAGACATCGGCTGGGTGATGTGCAAAGCCTGAGAGGTAGCTGGAAGTTCATCAAAGAACGTTACCTCCCTTCCTCTGCTGTCCACCCCGCACGGTGGGCAGGAATGGCTGCATTAAATTGTCATCACAGTAATTCTGTGAGCATAGTAGCATAACACATGCTGCCCGGTTTGAGTCGTAGTCTCAGACAAACCTTGTGCTTCACAGTCCTCTGTGTGGAAAACTGATTCCTAATTTGACATTGTAGAATACTGTATAACAAACATTTACTATCACGGTACCTGCCATGGGTTTCCAGTTCAGTTTGCAGTCAATAGGTTTTTGTATTATGAGTGTCTCCTTGATTGGTTTTGCTAGTAATTCTGTAAATTGTACATTTACAATATGAGGTTTTTTTTTCCTTTTGTACAATTTAAAACTGATGCTTCACCTTTCATTTAATAAACTATTCAAAATCACGAGTACGATGAGCACCCTCTTCACTATAACTTGCTTTTGAATGCTCGTTTGGGCCATCCCACCTTGTCATCCCATCTCTTAGCCGCCAAAAGAAGCACTGAAAGGTGGCTCTCGCGTAGTCCAGGCTTCCCAGCCAGATTCCACACCCTGCCCAGTCAGCCATCGAGCGCAGGAAAACCCTGTCTGGTCTTTTTCTTTTTTTCCCCTCCACTGCGGTGTATTTTTGGCTGATGTGGGGAGTTTTACTGCGAGATTGCTGTAACTCTGATCCAGTCATCACACAAGTTGAGTTGCATTGTTAAAACTTACGGGCGTTTGAACTGTCACGCGTTTTGAGAAAAATGTCCCTCTCCTGCCCTGTGCACCTCACGTCATCCGCACCACACGGGACGAAATGGACGTGGGGAAGGCTTGGAAGGGCTAACGATCCGCTGTGCTACGGGAAGTTGTACAGATCCCTGAAACTACACGGCCTCCTGCGAGTCCCACGTCTGGGAGAAAAAGGTGCGATTTTTGTCCAGCCTATGAATGACTTCGTCTCTGTAGCGCGAAATAAAACTGACTTGCTTATCATCTGGTCCACTTCCTAAAGAAAAAGTCGGAAAAAAACCTTTTCCCAAGTCAGAAAAAGTAACAAGATGCAGCAGGTGAGGAACAGGGATAGGATTCGAGGTCTGCACTGCACCCCAGGACTTCTCCTGAGACACAGCCCAAATGCTGGACCTCCAGCTGCTCGTAAGTTACGCTCAACTCCTGCTGCGCTGTGGAACACAGTAAGTAACTTGTCGGGCTTCTGAGTTCAAAGACTGCTCTCTGTTGAAATGAAAGGCTTTTATTTCACATCTGTTGTTTCTGCAGGTGACTGGAATTCAAGAGAATCGAGTAGCGAAGCCAGAGCAGCGTGCTGGGAGAGCGACCGACTGCTTGGAAATCAAGAGGACAGAAAAGCCAAATTCCTGTGCTGGCGAAGGACAGACGAGAGAAGGACATTTCTAGAGCTAATGAGGTTAGGAGACAATTAAGAAATGCTGTGCTTTTTTCTTTGTGACAATGACGATTGGGTTTCCTATTTAGTGTCTCCTCCTGGCTCTGGACAGCCTGAAGAAACTAAGTGTGTATCACTTCACGTAACACAGCGTTTGCCTCTACCTCGGGACAGCCACCAGCCACGCCCAGCTACCAGTGACCTCTGAAAAATCCTCTTGGGCCTTAGGAACTCTGCCTCCATCCTTCCTCACAACGAACTGAGAACTCACTGCGCCGCAATGACCCCCAACAGCGTAACGTTTCAGTTTACCTTCCCTTCTTGCAGCCGGCTTGAACGCGTTTGCAGCCAGGGCAGACAGTCTGTCGGTAACCTGACGCGTTGCCTCCAGCTATGACAAAACCCGCGGAGCTCCTCCTGCTCTGTGTTGTCATATTTTTGTTTGGGTTTTTTCCCCCTCCAGATCCGGGCTCCAAGCTCCATGGCAGGACTCGCCGGGGCACCAGCTGCACGCGCCTGGGAAGAGATGCTGCCGGGAAGTCTCTGTCTTTTCTTTCTTCCACTTCAGGCACGTCCTTGGGGTGTGAACAGAAGCAGCTGCGGTGCGCAGGTAGGATAGTTCTCTGTCTTATAATTAGTGCCGTTAATTACTGAGGTTACTTACAACAGAGAGGTCATTACAGGACTTCACGTGCTTGGCAGCTGTTTGCAGTAGTGCTGAACTCGAGGGTAACCGTTACTCGCTACCTTCTGGGGCTGCAGCTACAACGCAGCTTCTAATGAGCGAGCACAGGCCCAGCGCTGATCAGCATTAACATCTACTGCGGTGATTCCTTGCCAGTCTGGCAAATAATCACAGAAAATATTATGCTGGAAGGGGCCTCTGGAGGTCTCTATTTCAGCCCTCTGCCAAGGAAGAAAAGCCCCTCACGTGAGCGCGAGAAGAATTTTTCCATCCCATCAGAAATGCTCTTTTCCAATTTGGGCGCATTGTCTCTTGTCCTTCACGAGGAGGTGGGCTCCATCTCCTCTGTCCCACCTGCACCCACAGCCTGGGGGTCAGTGATACCAACCTGAGACCAGCTGTTGCTGCAGCCAGCACATAGCCTTGCAACTCGGGACAGCCCAGTGGAGGAACAGAACGGGTCAGTCAGAGCGGCAAAGCCTGGGCTCCAGGGCACCGAACTCCAAGCCCAGGACTGTTCTCTCTGCGAGTCTGTGGTGCAGGAGTGGAGCTGGACCCATGGCTAGACCTGAACTCCACAGAGGTTGGGCTTCCCAGCTGTGCAGCCCAGCCTGTCCGAGCCACCTCCAGGGCCTATGGAGAGCGTTCGACCTTGAGCAGTCAGCAACAGCTCACTGGCAGCAGGCACTGCAGGTTGTGTTGATAATTATTAACCCACCAAAACGGGTTTATAGAGATGAACTGACAAGACCCCAAATTAAATGATATATCTACTATGATTTATTGATTAGCAAAATCAAAATGAAAAATACTAAACAGAGAGTATCTGTGTTCAGAATACGGCCACGTCTTCCAGCATGGCCAAGCCCCTCCTCACACTCACAGCGGGATATTAGCATGTTTCTTCCAGGGACTGGACTGTGCTTTACTGGCCAGCACATCTAGGTCATGGCAGATGCGCAGGCGGGTGCTCGAAGGTTGGATGATATCATCAACAAACCCTGTAAAAAAACCAAACACAAAAAAAAACCCCAGCCAACCATGAAGAGTTTGCCTCAGCCTTCTCTATCTAGGTTGTAATGTAAATTAGCAAAATCAAAACAGTATTTGAAATAAACAGTTAAATTACAAATTAACTTAGGAAAGTAAGTTACAACAGCCTGAAAAGGGAACAGCCAATAGTTTTTAAATTGGAAACATCTACTTTTTTAATTTTTGCAGAAGTTAACAAGCCAGAAAATGTTAAGGAGGGGGCTTTACACAAGCGAGTACCGCACCTATCACTGCCGAGCTGTAGACACAGCATCTCCTTCCATCTACTACCGTTAGTCTGGTTTAAAGGTTCGGAAGCACTGATGAGAAGAGACACCCTGTGACAGTGCAGGAGCCTGGTTTTTCTGGCTCAGGCAGCAGTAACAGAGAGTGTACTGCAAAGCCAGAGGGAGCGACACTGCACACAGTGGCCGTGGTGGAAAACAGCTTGGCTGTGTCTTCCTAGCTCTGTGGCAGTATTAACGGGACTTAAATGAAGCACAAAACCCATCAACGGTGTAAGTCAGCAGGAGTGGAAACAGGGAGCGCCGACTCAGGAGTCTACAGAACGGCCGCCCAGAGCACTGTTAATGCTTCAAAGCTAGAGTAAAATTCAGAAATAAGAACAGTTGAAAAGTTTACTCCAAAGAGTCCTGGGAACACCACTGAACTGAACCGGACTCTGCCCCTTTCATAAGGCCACTGCTCTGCAGCTAGGACTGTCAAACAGATCGTCAAAGCACCTGCACTTTTAAGGAGACGCTTTCCAGTATCTACAAAATTGAAAATACGCTTTTTGGTACAGTCCCCACATCTCACCAGTCTCCTTCCAACAGAGAATGTGTTTGGTGTCTGGCTGTGTTTTTCCTTCACAGGCACAAGCTATGGTTAAGCATCACCTTTCTGACTCAGATGCAAATGTCTTGCCAAAATAACTTGCACGTTAGCAAAAAGCTGGGTAGCTGCAAATTTTCCACATGCAATGGCAGACTCAAGCAAGGGGCACAATGTGGGAGATCACCGTACCTCTCACGGCTGCGGGAAAGGGGTTTGCAAACTTCTCCACGTATTCAGCCTCTGCGTTTGCCTCTTTTCCTCTGAAGATGATCTGGACGGCGCCCTAGAAAGATAAAGTCGGCAGATTGGTGACAGAAATCCAGCCCGCAGAGAGGAAAGCTGTCTGCTTGGCAGCCCCCTCCCCCCCACGGCACACCAACATGCGCTCAGAGAAGCTGCTCCAGGGAAAATCCCGGCTGTCTTCACCTTGCGAGGCCACCCCTGCGCCAGTGCGAAGCCGCTGACGGCTGCTGCACGCCCGTGCGAGCGTCAGCATGGATTTACCTTTGCACCCATCACCGCCACCTCCGCAGTAGGCCAGGCGTAATTTGCATCTCCTCTTAAATGCTTTGAACTCATCACGTCATAGGCACCCCCATAGGCCTGGAACATAAAACAAAGGGATTAATTTGTGTGGTGTGACCTCACAGCGGCAATAGCCTACATTCCTCCTGCAGCCTTTCAACGCCAAGGGGCATTGTATTTTACCTGCAAGAGAGCATCAGTGTCTCCGTTTTGCTACAAGAATGTCCTACGAGTGGAGGTCTCTTCAGCTAGAGCCACCAAAGAGCAAGGAAGGGGGCTGATGGAATCTGAAGACCGTTCTTGATGGCAGATAAAGAGGAATCGGCGTAGACCTGGAGCGCCAGGCCACGAGCTGCACCCTGCCTGTGCCCACAAACCAACCCGTCAGCGTGCTTCTGGCCAGGGACTGCAGCCCTCGGACTCTGCAGTGGTCCACTCTGGAACTGGACATGGTCCAGACAGCAGTGACAAAGAGGTACTGCACAACGGCAGCGCAAACTGCAGTAGGGTTGTTTCCAGGCATTACTGGAAACTACAGCAAGGCTGCACGCTTGGGAGGCAAAGGATGGTAATTAATACTCAGAAGAATCAGAGAAGGCAAAGGGACAGAAAGAAGGAAAGTTCTTTCTTATTTTTGCTGTGGTGAGTCGAAAGCCTATCAGCAAAACAAAAAAAAAAGCTAAGCCTTTTAGCCTTAAGCTAAGCACAGAAGGTCCCTGGAGCTTATGGCGGCATGGTGTCAGGTACCTTAGAGAACAAGAGAAAGGAAGAAAATCAAGCAGACTGTAGCAAAAGTATAGGGAAGAAGAGAAACCATGCGAGCGTTAAACCTGCAAACAAAGCAGAAGAACGAGATAACCAGCACTGGCTTTGGAAAAGGAGGCTGGAGTGGCAAGAAACGAGAAAGATCTGCCGTGTGCAGACAGCTGGCGTGTCCTCAGCCAGACCAGCTGGGTGACGGCGGCCGAATCCCTGACTGAAGGCATTCCAGGGAGGAAGCAGAGAGCAGCAACATGCGCTTGCAGAGGAGTGCAGAGACAAAAGGAACGAAGGAGCTGAGGTCACGTGCTGAGAATAGAAGTGGCCTCTTGCGACCCGAGGTAAGAGGTGTTACCGGATGGGACAGACAGAGACGTGACAAAGACAGAAAGCAGAAGTGGGACAGATGGACGAAGCTTTGCGTAACTGAAGTTGCTACTAGCAAGAAGAGGAACTCTGACAGAACGTCATGGAGCTGCGCCAGCTTACCTTTCTGGTGATGATAGTAATTTTAGGCACCGTTGCTTCTGCAAAGGCAAACAGTAGTTTTGCACCATGGCGTATGATTCCACCGTACTCCTGAGCTGTACCTACAAGTGATAAACAATTTGTCTTACTCCAGGGAATTCACAAAAACCCCCATGTGCAGGTGGGCAGCTGTTACCATCCACTACCAGCAGCAAACCTAACAACAGCCAGAGCCAGGTCAACATCCAGGAGAAGGTAAGAGCCAGGCAATGTTCTTCATAAGATGCTGAGCAACCCTACGACAAACCTCTTGCCAAAAGCAGGATATATCTGTATGTAAGGTCACAGAACCAGAACACTCACCAGATGGTCTCTTCCTAGGAACAAAATACAGTTACATCACTTTTAAGACTACAAATGTGACCAGCAGTGAAAAACGCCACCTCGATTCACTTCCCCAGAAACCCACTCTTCCAAAACCCCTTTTTTCTAGGCCCTACTTAAAAGCTACTTGGCTACCAGGATTTCAGAATTTCAGACCACTGGGTATAACTCTACAATCACTTTCTCACAGTTTATCCACCCCCTGACTTTTGCTTTCAGCACCTGAGATAACCTCTTGGAGTACTTCAGGATCTTTTTAATGGATGATTAATTTTTTTTAAATGTAAGATTTTTAAGTAAGAATTCTTCTGTGAGGTTTTTCTTTTACTAACTTAGTTGGTAGCCTGTTTGGTGGCTTGACTTTAGTGCTTCCCCTCAGGTGTAATTTGAGTGTCTAATGATTTATGCCTACACTTACAAATGTCTGTTCTCAACTGCCATTTCACTTTTGGTTCTTACATTTCCCTCCAGCCAGTGGGACTCGTGAAGCCTGCAGAACCTTCACAGCAGCAGCAATCAGAGCAGCCACAGCTTCTCGTCCCACGCAGCAGCCTGAACACCGCTGGGATGCTCAGCCTCCACCCAGAAGCTGGGGAGCACTCGCAGACCCTGTCACCTCGTCACAGCCACAGTTTCCAAGTCACACTCCAAACAGAGTAGCCAGTCACTTAAAATGCTTCAAGTGGTATTTGAACTATTCATGTTATTTGAACTACTTCTTACATGTATCTCAAGGGTGGGTGTCAGGAGGATGGGGCCAAGCTCTTTTCAGTGGTGCCCAGCGACAGGACAAGGGGCAATGGGCACAAACTGAAGCAGAGGAAGCTCCAGCTGAACATGAGGAAGAACTTCTTCCCTC
>Ga0065711_1044614_pt1 | contig 13990 bp, 13 predicted proteins | sample Hoacrofraction12_FD_59098 | JGI IMG/M metagenome (GOLD analysis project Ga0065711, IMG submission 59098) | Hoatzin crop microbial communities from Cojedes, Venezuela - Epithelial fraction 12 v2 (version 2) | ecosystem: Host-associated > Birds > Digestive system > Esophagus > Crop | place...
ATAAGAGGGAGCACTGGAACAGGCTGCCCAGGGAGGTTGTGGAGTCTCCTTCTCTGGAGATATTCAAGACCCGGCTGGACAAGGTCCTGTGCAGCCTGCTGTAGGTGACCCTGCTTCGGCAGGGAGAGTGGACTAGATGATCCACAGAGGTCCCTTCGAACCCCTGCCATTCTGTGATTCTGTGACCACATACACAACTCTTGAGTTTTGCAGTTCTTCCACCACAGTCTATCTGTAGCAATAACAGACTACTTTCTGCAATGCTCCACTTCATTAAAGATTTTACTACAACTTACTTTTTAGAATGCACTGTCAATCAATCACATACACTTAAAACACTGTCAAGAAGACACAACAAGAACACTTTTCACACATCCAGAAATCTGATCTGGACATCACTTGGGATAGCAAACGTCTATGTTTTCTTTCAATGATAAAAGTTTCCGTTAAGTAGCAATTCAGGTAAAGTGCATTAAAAACTCTTTGTTTGCCTAGCATTTATTCTCATTACATTAGCGTAAGTGAGGCATTCTCCCATTTATTAATATACCTGCTTATGAAGTTTGACCAAACTTTTTTCACTGGGATAATTGTTCTGTCTTTCATCAAAATCTTCATAGTCATCCATGTTCCTACCCATTCTTTCCTGGTACTCAGTAGGACACTGTAAGGCAAAGGGAAAATTAACTGGAAGACGAAGCAGTAATAACTGCTATTTGTTAATTATTTGCAAATGTTTGGGGCATTTCATGCAACCGAAAAGCTCAGTCTAAGCGTAGACTTTTCTGTTTCTAAAACACTACTTATGTTAACACAGAGTGCATAATTACATACATCATAAGAAAGTATTCCACAAAGAATTTCAACTCAAAGTCTGGTCAGAAACTCACAAGATTATAATTAGATATTTTATGTCAAGGGGAAAAGAAAATAATGTACAAGTATTCATTTGGTGCAGGAAGCAGCCCCTCCCAATGGAACAATTATGGCTGAAGATGAGCAATTTATCACCTTTTTCAGTATCGTGTCAACACATCTTCTCAAAGGGTGGTTATACTTGATACTCTCACTTACTTTACGGACTTCCTGTTGAGGAAAAAAAATACAGACCTGTTTCATTATGTTAAATAGATTAAAAAAATTTACAGGGTCAGATAAGAGTTCCAGCCCTCCCAATGCAAAAGATAACCATCAGAGCTTAAAAATCCAGAACTTCCAAAAAGCCACAGCTGTACTAGACATATAATAAAAGACAACTGAAGGACTATTTATAATGAACTTATACATATTTTTTTTAACAAAAACATGACACCAGTGTGCTAATATTCTCTGTGAATGTATGGAGGATTGGGTTTTATGCATGAATGCTGAAATGGAGAATCTTATTTTAGTTGTAGGTAAAGAGTTGTTTCTATCTTCGCTGGTTTAGTTTCACTTTTAATACTTTAAGCAGCTTGACAAATATCATTTTACTCTACTTCATTTTGTATCTTCCTCACATTTATGTCCACATAGCTCGCTTCTGAGATCATTTGGCGTTTATTAGTAATAAAAATCATAGAATCATAGAATGGTTTGGGTTGGAAGGAACCTTAAAGATCATCTCATTCCAACCCCCCTGCCATGGGCACGGACACCTTCCACTAGACCAGGTTGCTCAAAGCCCCATCCAACCTGGCCTTGAACACTTCCAGGGAGGGGGCAGACACAGCTTCTCTGGGTAGCCTGGGCGAGGGCCTCATCACCCTCAGAGTGACAAATTTCTTTCTTGTACTGAATCTAAATTTACCCTCTTTCAGCTTGGAGCCATCACCCCTTGTCCTATCACTACATGCCCTTTCAAAAAGTCCCTCTCCAGCTTTCTTGTAGGTCCCTTCAGGGACTGGAAGGCTGCTATAACGTCTCCCTGAAGCCTTCTCCTCTTCAGGCTGAACAGCCCCAACTCTCCCAGCCTTTCCTCATAGCAGAGACAGAGGTGCCCCAGCCCTCTGATCATCTTTGTCACCCACCTCTGGAGCTGCTCCAACAGGTCCATGTCTTTCTTGTGCTGAGGGCTCCATCACTGGACACAGGACTCCAGGTGGGCCCTCACCAGAGCAGAGTAGAGGGGCAGAATCACCTCCCTCGACCTGCTGGCCACGCTTCTCTTAATGCAGCCCAGGATACAGTTGGCCTTCTGGGCTGCGAGTGCACATTGCCAGGTCATGTCGAGCTTCTCATCAGCCAGCACCCCCAGGTCCTTCTCAGCAGGGCCGTTCTCGAGCAACTCTCCACCGAGCCTGTACTTGTGTTTGGGGTTGCCCCAACCCATGTGCAGGACCTTGCACTTGGCCTTGTTGAACCTCATCAGGTTCGCACAGGCCCACCTCCCAAGCCTGTCAATGTGCCTCTGGACGGCCTCACTTCCCTCCAGCATGTTGACTGTACGACACAGCATGGTGTTGTTGGCAAACCCGCTGAGGGTGAACTCGATCCCACTGTCCATGTTGCTGACAAACACGTTAAACAGCACTGGTCCCAATACTGACCCCTGAGGAACGCCACTCATCATTGGTCTCCACTATGACACTGAGCCGTTGACCGCAACTCTTTGACTGAGACCATCCAACAAATTCTTTATCCACTGAGTGTCCACCCATCAAATCCATGTCTCTCCCAATTTAGAGAAAAGGATGTCATGCGCGACACTGTCAAATGCTTTGCTCAAGTCTGTGTAGATGGCATCAGTTCCTCCTCTCTTATTCACCAATGCAGTAACCTCATCATAGCAGGCGATCAAATCTGTCAGGCATGATTTGCCCTTAGTGAAGCCATGTTGGCTTTCACCAATCACCTCCTTATTTTCCATGTGCCTTAGCACAGTTTCTATTTCTGGATGCTACCTAACAGCTAGGTAAGTTGTGTCAGAACTGGTTCTAACAGTTTATCAGGTTTAGCGAGAACTAGAGTTTATTCTTCATCCTACTGGCAATCCAGAGATAACCTTCTGATGCTTTTTTTGTTGTTGTCTCTACAACTCTCTACAACTACCTGAAGGGAAGTTGTAGCCAGGCGGGTGTTGGTCTCTTCTCCCAAGTAACTAGCAATGGGATGAGAGGCAATGGCCTCAAGTTGTGTTTAGATTAGATATTAGGAAAAATGTCTTTACTGAAAGAGTGGGCAGGCATTGGAACAGGCTGCCAAGGTTAAGTGGTAGAGCCACTATCCCTGGAGGTGTTGAAAAAACGTGTAGATGTGGCACTTCAGAACATGGTTAGTAGGAGTGGTGGTATTGGGTGACGGTTGGACTTGATGATTTTAGAGGTCTTTTACAACCTATGCTTCTATGAAAGCATTTTAAAAAAAAGATGTAAGTCTGGAGGACAGAAATAATTTTAAAGGCTCCGAAATCTTGTTAAACAGGATGATTAGACAGACAGAAGAACTCTATTAGTTTAGTGTGACAAGGGAGGCTAAATGGTTATAGACAGTCCTTCGACATAAAAACAGCTGTTCTAACAGCTGACTGTCAGTAATTCTGTCTTCCTTGGAGACTCCTGAGGGGAATGATCACAAGAAATCCAATTAGTTTGTGGTAAAGAATTTTTCATTATGTAGTGGGAAACTGAAAAACAAACAAACAAAATTCCACAAGAGTGTCTGTAAGGGTCAATCCTAGCATACCCAGCCCTATCAAGTAGGGCACTCGACTGGAAAAAGAAAAGGGAGGCAGGAAAAAAAAAAAGTATCCTCTAGTAGTACAGTTTCTTATGTTTTCAGAATCTCTGATAAAAGAAGACGACAAAAGCCTGAACTAAAGTGTGTGAGAGCTAAAATTTTGTGATTTGACACAGCAGCAATTCATAATATTTACAATCAAGTTATCAGAGTCAGCACTAGCATTCTTAAGAACTTTAAAATGTTTTCACGCACTTCAGCGCTCCTATGAAGGTTGCAAATCAAATATTGGCCAAGATTTCTAAAGTAAAGTGCAATTGTTTCTAGACTGAAAGAACAAAAACAAGCAGGGGGGGAAAGAAAGTGAAGTGCCAAACCTTGAAACGAAGTTTCATCATGCATTAACCACATTATATATTTTAACCTTGGGTACGATATAACCTCAGAATCTGCCAGTCACCCTACCTGACTTAAAGGACAATCTAGTACATGACAGCAGTCTAGTACAAGACCCTCTTTTCAGGGAAGTGTGCTGCCCCCCTGGGGCCCAAATTAGGGACGTCACCACAAGACTGAAGAGCTTAGTACAACCTTCAGGCTACTATCCATTTCTGCTCTTTCACATGAGTACTAATGACGTTGCAACCGAAAGTCTGAGGTCAATTAAATTTCAGAGCACTGGGAAGAACGCTAAACTACTCAGGAGCACAGGTAGTGTTTTCCTCAGTCCCCCCAGTTATGGGGAGAGACTCTGGAAGAAACAGGTAACCCCAGGATATCAATACCTGGCTTCAAAACTGGTGCCTCTGCCAAAACTTTAGGATTTTAAACCACGGAAGAGCCTTCGAGGCACAAGATATGCTGTGTTTAAGGGAACGGAACATTTTCCATTGGAAGGATAGTCTAGTCCAACTGCCTGACCACTTCAGGGCTGACCAGAAGTTCAACCATGTTGTTAAGGGCATTGTCCAAATGCCTCTTGAATACTGACAGCTTTGGGGCATTGACAGCCTCTCTGGGAAGCCTGTTCCAGTGTTTGACCATGCTCTCGGGAAAGAAATGCTTCCCAATGTCCAGTCTGAACCTTCTCTGGCACAGCTTTAAACCACTCCCACGTGTCCTATCACTGGATACCAGTGAGAAGAGATCAGCACCTCCCCTTCCAGGCATTTGGACAATGCTTTTAGTAACACCTTTAACTTTTGGTCTGCCCTGAAGTGGTCAGGCAGTTGGACTAGATGATTGTTGTAGGCCCTTCCAGCTGAAATATTCTGTTCTATTCTATGTGCTACCCTGGTAAACAAAGTTTTTGTTGCTCATTTTCTAGTAAGTTTCGTATTTATGTCCCACATAAATGTTTTTAGCAATTTTTTCAAAATGCTATTACCGAAGAATGAAGAGTCCACCACTATTTTACACTGATGTACACCACAGAATAAGTTACCACCTTACCCTACAAGTCTTCAGAAGTATTATTTCCTAGCTGTAGTGCCAGAGTAGAAAAACAGGGAACAGCTATTCAAAGGGTTGCATTTTCATTCTATTCTTGAACTACATTAGAGCCTGTTTCTCGCTCACAAATAACAATCAATACAGTCTCAAAAGAAACTCTTTGAAAAAGCCAATGATTTTCAAAAGGCACACAACGTGGTCCCGCAAATCTAACTTGGAAACTCTTCTCAAGATTCCAGAAATATACTGGGAGTAGAGCACAGGCACACAGCATGGTCCCACAGATCCAACTTGGAAACTCTTCTCAAGATACCAGAAATCTACTGTGAGCAGAGCATAAAAGCAGACATACACAATTTGCACAAACACCAGGGAAACATCTGTACACTGTATTTTCATGTTCACTCTGGAATGTTATTCATTAGTGACCAATTTACTCCAAAGAGTCAATAAAACCAACAAATAAGGCTATCAAGTTGCCATGGTTATCACATTGCCAATATCTTCACATCAGGGACTGTTACTCTTTTTATTTTTTACACAGGATTGAGTGTCATCAAGTGGCACACTATGATGATTTTCTTAATTTACTGATATTTCACCTTAAGTTCACGCTACTTATGTTTTCTTGCCACAAGTGCCCAACACCAGGAAATTCAGAAATGATTAACAGCAGCCTTCACTTCTTCCATAGTGAAAGCTAGTTACTTACCTCCATAATATCCTCTAAATTCTCCTCTGCATCTACTTTTTCAGTCATCAGTTTGGCAGCTTTGAAATAGGTCTTCATGAGTAGATAACCCCTCTTTGCGCCATTCCAGTGAGAACGGGGAATCTCCACCAAACCATAACCCAAAAGCAACACAAGAAGAAAGAGACCCCATGTGTTCGCTGCAGCTATCCCAATAGTCTGAAGTTGGTTCCTAAGGAAAAATCCAATAGCAAATACAAAAAATAAAAAAAACCAACATCCCCCTACTCCACCTATGAGAAAACACCCTTGAAGTATCTATGCACCAATACGGCTTTCAAGTTTACAGGAACAAGCTCAGTAATTCTTGCCTAGGACCAGTCAGCTGCTCGGCCACATTTAAAGCTGTCACAATTCTTCTGTCATCTCCCACATTTCTGCCCCCTCTGGAGGGAAGACAAAAACGTTTGTTCTCAAAGGAGCAAGTTCCTTTAGGAAACAATACAAACTTAAACTTACTGAAAGTGAGGTGAAAATGCCATAATGGAAGTCACTGTAAGCAAGAGCCTCAGAACCCAGGATTTGTATTCAGAAATGGAAGCTGAAAGCAGCTAGGCATTACATGACAGTACTTACTACTGTATTTAGTATGCAAGACTATTAGCAATGTTATAAATACCATTTATTTCAACTTGCCTTATCACCTTTAAATAGAATCTACAGTAGACAGAAGCACTACAGTGGAAATACTGGTGCAGACTTTTTGTGAAAGATGTTATTCTGAAAACACTGTGAAAGTTTCTGCAACAGCTTTGCAACTGCATTTGTAGGGAGAAAAAAAAAAAAACCCATTGAAATGTAAAAGGATTCCTTTGCCTTACATGTGAAAATCAGAAAACCGAAAGACAAATTTCTATAAATTGTAAAAAAAAACTCCTTTTCATAAAAAAGTTAACAAAACTTTCCAATTGTCTAGCAAAAATCAGATTGACTAATTTTTTTTTTTTAAAGATGCATTTCATCTACAGAAGAGATTACCCATGACAATAAGAACTCATGCAAGTATTGCAATGCTTACAACATTATTCTTACCATTGTAAATTGAAGTTTGGGTTTACAGCCACATATATTAAAAATGCTCCAAAAATCAGCAAGTAAGTGCCATAATAGATTGCATTCTCAATCAATGCAGTTTTAATCTTCCCAGTAATGGAGAACCCTCCTGATCTAGCATATGACTGCATGAAAGGTAGCAGAATCCTAAGAGGAAAGCAAGCAAAAGTACGTATAAATTGTTCAGTTTCAACCACAAAAGTGAACCAAGAGTAAATGGTTGCCACCTGACAAGGAGCAAAAAAAAAAAAAAAGTATGCCAAATTTAGTACAGCAATTATTAGAGAAATATCACTGTAAGCAAATAATGTATGATTAGACAGCACTGTGGAATAGCGATATATATTCTCAAAGAGTATGCTACAACTGTTAAGATACTTCCCTTAAAATTCTACCCACATTAAATCTTTGTCATATTCTTTTGTCTTACTTACCATGTTAAAAACTGTGATGTCCAGTATACAACACGCCAGAAAATTGGCATAATTCCACTAGGAATATAACTCCATGGTTTGAAACATTTTTGCTTGCTGTAACAATGTAAAGAAGCTTACTGTTAGTCATAAGACCAAGAGTATAAAAAACATTTGTATAAATTCCCCTATCTAGAAAGGTCTTTGAAAATAGCATAGAAGTAATACACTACTGTTCAAGTACATAGTCAACCATCAACGACCTCAGAAGAAAATATACTGAATCACCACTGAAAAATATTTCTCATTCTCCTCACCGCAAATGACGTATCTGGACCAGACAGCTTTCTCAGAGAAGAAAAAAAACTAGCTCAAAGACTAAACAGAAAAAAAAGCAACTAAGCAACTAAAGTTACAATTTTTCTTCTTGGGCAGCAAGTACCTTTCTTCATGCAAAGAAAAAGCAATTCTGTGGACAGACCATTCAACTTTAGCTAGTACAGCAGGTTTTTAAAAAATATCTAGCGACTCCATCATCTAGCTCTACTACCTAAAGCACCTAGTGGTAAAAAAACTGATAGAATCATAGAACGCTTTGGACTGGAAGGGACCTTTACAGGTCATCTAGTCCAGCCCCCATGCTAAGTCAGGCTGCTCAGAGCCCCATCCAACCTGACCTTGAACACTTCCATGGATGGGGCATCTACAACCTCTACAAGCAATCTGTTCCACTGTTCCATCACCCTCATTGTAAAAGATTTCTTCCCTATGTCCAACCTAAATCTACCCTCTTTTAGTTTAAAACTATTACCCCTTGTCCTATCATAACAGGCCCTGCTGAAAACTTTGTCCCCATCTTTCTTGTAAGCCCCCTTTTAAGTACTGAAAGGCCACAACAAGGCCCATCTCCATCTGGACATTGAGATATTGACCACTACCCTCTGGAGGCGGCCATTCAACCAATTCCCCATCCACCAAACAGTCCACCCATCAAATCTTTCTCTCTTCCATTTAGAGAGAGGGATGTTCTGGGGGACTGTGTCAAAGGCCTTACACAAGTCCCGATAGACATCCATAGCTCTTCCCTTGTCCACTGATGAAGTCACTCCACCAGAGAAGGTCACCAGGTTGGTCAGGCAGGACCTTCCCTTGGTGATGCCATGCTGGCTGTCTTGAATCACGTCCTGTTCTCCATGTGCCTTAGCAGAGCTTTTAGGAGGATTTGTTCCATGATCTTCCCAGGGTAGTTCCCAGGGTCCTACTTGCTACTCTTTGTAAAAATGGGTGCAATGTTTCCCTTTTTCCAGTCTCCAGGGTCTTCACCTGACTGCCAGGACTTTTCAAATATCGTGGAGTGTGGTTTGGCAACTACATCAGCCAATTCCCTCAGGACTTGGAAATGCACCTCGTCAGGTCCCATAGTCTCATGTACGTTCAGGTTCCTCAGGTGGTAACAAACCTGATCTTCTCTACCAGTGGGAGGGACTTAGCTCCTCCAGTCCCTGCCTTGAGGTCCATCCATTCAAGAGGTGTGGGAAAAGAGGCTGCGAGTGAAGACTGAGGCAAAAAAAGTTGTTGAGTACCTCAGCTCCTCCTCATCCGTCGTTACCAGTTTGCCAATCTTGCTCATCAGGATCGGTATGCTTTCTTTGACCTTCCGCTGACATACCTGTAGTAGCTCTTCTTCTCATTCTTTGCATTCTTTGTCAAGTTCAGCTCCATCTGCACCTTGGCCCTCCTGACCCCACCCCTACACAACCGGGCAGGGTCCCTACACTGTTCCCAGGACACCTGTCCCTACTTCCACTGCCTGTGCATTTCCTTCCTGCCCTTTAGTTTGACCAGCAGGTCTGGAGTAATCTATGTCAGTCTCTTGCCTTCCTTTCCTGGTTTCTTACACACAGGGATTAAGAGCTAGTGCTTTGCGGAATGCATCCTTACAGGTCTGCCAGCTCTGTTCTGCTCCCTTGTCCCCAAGGGCAGTTTCCCAGGGGGTCCTACTGATTAACTCCTTGAACATTCGGAATTTTGCTTCCCTAAAATTCAGGGTCCTGACTAAAGTGTATTAGTTGTTTCTTCTGTCACCCAGCTGGATTTAGTCAGGCTTATATAAACTGTGATTTGTTAAGCCAATACTTCTCTGACGGGTAGTGTTTGCTTCAGAAGACCAGAAAAGCCATGAATGCCTTTTTTGTAAAAACAAGAGCAAAAGACAAAGTGCCCATCCACACTAAGACACTTCATTTGTTTCCCCATACCTGTCTGAGTAATGAAGCAATGATGAGTCAAGGGGCAATCAGTCAATTTAATAGGAGTATTTATTGAGAAATAATTGGTGTTTTCCAGAGTCAAACTAGTTAAGCCTGAACTGTGAGTTTTTATGTACACAGCCTAAATATTTTGGAAACGATCAAACTACCATAGAATGACTGGTAGCATGACTAAAGGTTTCAAACAAAGTTTTAAGATCTGAGTTGCATCAACACAGCATCTGCTCAGTGACTACTTAAGCTGATATTTCTATTTGATATACTGGTTATATACTATAGTCTAACATCCATCAGCATGTTCTGAAACTGTAGTTAAACTGAAAGCCTACTGCATAGTTTTAAAACTGTGTATTTACCTAGCTATGTTTAGCATACACTGGGTGGTCTTAAATAAAGCGTACAATGTCGTGTCATTAAATCTGGCATTTTACTGCTCTTCCACAGATATAGAACATCCAGATAGCCTCTGCTTTGGGGCAACTGAACTGGCAATATTTTGGATGGACACATCAACTGACATCTTAAAATGCTTTAATCGTCTTAAAGATAACAACACTGCACACATCTACACAATGCAGAAATAGCCAATGGAGGCTACAGAATGAGCAGTCACAGAAAGAGCCCACACTCGCCTACATTCACAATTTTTTAGGGATTACTTCCTGCCAGAAGACAGTGAGCAAGGTATCACTACTTTGGTACAATCAGCGACTTTCAGATAACTCCGATTACTATATATATGCAATTATAATAAGCAATTAGATATGCTGCTTAGATACAAGACAAGGCTACTAACTTAATTCATAAGGTATAAAATTAGATTTTCGGGTCTAAAGTCTTTAAGATTATGAAGGAAAGACAGGCATTCACCAAGGCATCTCCTCACAGATAACCAAGATTGCTTGAAAACCTTAGCTCTATCGCTTTAACAACAAAATAGAACAAATCTAGCATGAAATTTAAAAAAAAATATATATATATAGGTGATCAATATATATAGGTGATAATGTACAACTACTACCAACAGATCAAGATGCATTTATCTCCACCTCTTACCTCACTTTCTTGTATGCTTACAATCTTCAAATATCGTATCACACAAATAACACTTGTTTATTAGTCTTACAAACATGGTACACTCCTACCATTTAAGAAAAGAAAATTATAAAATAATTCTTTAAAAACAGTCAAATGAAAGATACAGCTCATACCTTGGAGCAAGAGTAACGTAAGAGCCATTACTTTCTGCAGGGCTGGAGTTAACAGCAAGTTTGCACCGATTATAAATAGTCTAAAAGACAATTAATTTTGTAACAGTGACCAAAAGAGGTATAACATTCATTTTTAAATAGTAAGTCCCATTTTTAATGACATTTCCTGTACTCCACATTTACATTTGGGAGCAATTACACTAATAAACCCTCAAAACAACCTGCAATCTGCAGGACAAGTAAAAAACTGAAAGCATTTTTACGTTGCCTAAACAGATTTTTAAAAATATTATAAACAAGCAATGAAATTTTAAAACGTTTGAAACAGATTTGTTGCCTGATGAGATCAACAAAAAATAAAATTAACACAGACTCTGTCATGCAAAAATGTAAGAAGTGCTTAGTTTAATAAGATACTATATAGAAAATTTATTTGCTGTTTAAGTTACTGTTTTCTGAAATTATGATTTGAAAAAATACCACATACATTTTATGCAACTAAGCAGAAAATCTCGCAAGTTTCTTACCGTACTGACATCCAGAGGCAGTATAAATACAATAAGAAAGCAGAGATACCAAGCCAATAACGTTGCTATGATCACCAGCCTATGCTGTTTCTTGAAGTCTCCATACCGATGAAGTAGAAATAAGGCCAGAAAAAAGACAAATACTATCTCAAGGCCCAGCGCTGCACCACTCATTATTGAATGTTCGCTCCAGCCACACAGAGCAGCTCACTTAGGAAAGAAGATCAGAACTGCTAGAAAAAAAGATATTTAGTTACATTAAAATCTCTGGAAGACATTTACACGGAAAAGAGCTGTTTAACAGGCATTTTTAAACATATTCATAGACTTGTCCCATTTCATACAACAAGAACTCTGATCAGATGAAGGACAAGATTTTCTGCAAGGTGTTCTAAAGCCCTCTGCAGAAAACAAAATGTAGTCACATTGCAATTTTGTCATTTCTAGCAAAGTACTAGGACAACCCCTCTTCATCGTCTTGATATACCATAGATCCAGAAGTCAAATCTCTGTCCTTGAACAAGACTACAAACCTAACTCACAAGTTCAGTACAAAATTCAAAAGAAAGATCTATTCTGCTCTTTTTTTTCTTTCAGAAGAAATCAACTGATTTGGAGAAAGGGTTGAATGTTTAAATTAAATGTTTCTGGAAAGCTAATGAGCAACATTTTTAACGGACCGTTCCTCAACTATGCATTTAAATTCTGTACTCAGAGTTAACAGAGCATAAAAATACAGCAAAGTATATGTTAGTCTACTTGTGATGTACATCTGTTACGTTTGAAATTTCATGTAATAAGAGGCAACCTGCTTGCTAATTCACATTCCTACTCCTCTTCTGTTCTTCTTCAGAGAAACAAAGGTCTCAATTCATTTGTTATTAGTCTTGCCAAGACATATTTTTGCTTTGATCATCTTTCTGAGTTTAGTTAACTCTGTGTTACAGTCAGGACTGCTAGAAGCGACTAGAAAGTTCATACATCTTCATACAGGTGTGCTATTATGCAAAGGGCCAGCGAGTCGCACAAATCCATAAGAGAAAATTTCACTGACTTGTTACATATTCAGTTAAACTGCTTCTGACTTTATTAATAAGCATGAGTTTACCACAGGCACTTCACAAATTAAAAAAAAAAGTTTATTATTCTGGTCAGATTGACTTGCTTCTCCATCAAGATTACTATTTTAGCTGGTAACTGAAATAGTTTTTGCTACGGCTTCCCCACTGTTGTATTTTCAGTGCCTTCACTATTCACTGGAACTACAGAGATTTAAAAGAAATGCTACTACTACAATTTCCCTCAATTTACTTTTAAATCCTTTCAGAATTTGTTGAAGTGAGCCACCTCTTTCACCAATGTCTCAGTATACTGCTTCAGCAGATCTGTTACGGATGAGGGCACCAAAGAGTGAAAACCGTCTTTTTTCCACTAGAAAACTCCAAAGTTTGTGATGCCATTACTTCCTTGAGGTCACACAGGACAATTATTCTGCAGTTTTTCCCTGAACCTTTGTCTCCACCCATTCTGCTACTTTCACATTTAATTTCCAAATAGTAGAGCAGTCTGTTTACTCTTTATCGGCTGTTATACACAGAGCATCCCATATTCTGAAAATACCTCGAGTTACTTTCCTGTTTCTCAAAGATGCACATGCTTACTTTCTCTCTTCTGTTTCATCTAACGTGTTTATCAAACCATTAGCATTTCTGTCAGGTCAAAGCATCCCCTTACTATCTGTCTATACCATATTTTGGCTAGATCATCTGTAAATCATGAATCCAGGATATCTAATCTGTTTCTCAGTCATGTGTTCTATGCAAGTCCTTGTCTATTCTATTGTACTATTCTTGTTTCCTCAGAAAATAGCCTTTTGTACTGATAGTATGATAGCAAATTTCACAAAAAAAACGAATGGAAATTGTACTTATACTATAAAAGCCAATTCCACCAAAAAATGAATGGAAAAGAAACACTATGTATCAACTTCATTATGGCAGTGCTATCTGACACATGCAGCTTTGGATGTCCATTACAGCCACACCTTACGCTACGTAAACAGAAAAAAATTATACAGCATACCCTCCATCAGTCACACCTACACAATTTCTTACTACAGTCACACCTAAAAAGCTGCCATCAAAACAGAAGGTGAAAAGTTTTTGTGCAAGACACTGCACTCAGTTCCTACCAGGGAACTTCCAAAAAAGATTATAAAAATGTAGCCAACATGCTAAAATAGAGAGGGAATTCAGTCCTAACACAACTTCACTCGCTTTCAAAGAGAAAAGCAACTTTGCAGTTATCAAACTATATTTTCTGTTCTTCACCTGCTTCATATTTCAATCTCAAAATACAAAATGAAACCCCTAATTTTTACTAGACTGCAACTGGTGACAAGAGTTGTTTTGAAATAATGTATACACATTTTCAAAATTACAGTTCAAAATTCTTTCATAGAAAACACTTAGAACTAGCTCTCCACACAAACACCTTTAACGCAAAAAAAAAATCCACTAGGTGATTGTTTCGGTTTCGGCTGCCGCCGGCAACAAAAGCCCCACGCGGCCGCCCCTCCCCCCGCCGGCGTGCGGAGGAGAATGAAAAGAAAGAGGCAGAAACTGGTGGGTCGGGATAAGGGCAGTTTAACAGAACA
>Ga0065711_1009347_pt1 | contig 13989 bp, 8 predicted proteins | sample Hoacrofraction12_FD_59098 | JGI IMG/M metagenome (GOLD analysis project Ga0065711, IMG submission 59098) | Hoatzin crop microbial communities from Cojedes, Venezuela - Epithelial fraction 12 v2 (version 2) | ecosystem: Host-associated > Birds > Digestive system > Esophagus > Crop | place...
AAGTTTCTCATCGGAATGATGACTGGCAAACACAGGAAAGTAAATCCTCTGCTGTACAGAGATGTAGAATAGCAAGTGACGTTGTGTAATGTGCCAAACGGGCTGAAACAGACCTTGAACTAGACTGAGTTGATGGGCACAGGTGGTCTCTGGTGTCCAGGTAAATCTACAACTTCCACATCAGCATCTTCCAGAGGTGCTGTTAACCGTTTCAGAATAGGAAGAAGCCTGCGTAAATAATAGCCCAGGGCAAGTCAACAACTGCATAGGCTGTTTACCCTAGAAAACTGTTAGCATTGTAAGCTTCATTTTAATGAATCATCGCTTCATACTTGCGCTGATGGTTGCAGTGAGTATCTGTCAGGGGAGAGGTGTCTTTTGGAGACAACTGCCTTCCTGACAGCCCACATATGGCAGACTTAGTAGTTGTTTTCTGTTTATATTTTTTTGGTTTTTTTCACTTGTGTATGTAGAGTCATTTGCCTACCTGGGATCAGGCAGCTACGTCTACAGAATGCTTTCACCTCGTCTGAGCATCCTCAGTATCAAGTGGGAATCAGAGGAGACATTCGTAACTTTTTAAATTTTCAAGTCACTAAGAAAATCTGCAGGTGCCCTAAATTTTCTACTCAGGATCAGTTAAATAAAGTGAAGCGAAGATATGTCCCTGCTATTTTCCATGTTCAGAAACAGAATTATCTATTACACTTGTATATGCCTGAGCCTTTGATGTAAGAAATACAAGATGGTCATGTTGAAAGACTGAAAATAATATTTCAGTCAAAGACTATGAAATTTTTATTTATATGTTTTGTCAGGAACAGAAACCTTTGGCAAGAGTGTTGGTTTGATCCTTCCCTTGCATTTACCTCAGCATCAGACTAGAAATTGGTGTTGCGACCTGTTTTCTCTTCAAGTAGCTTTCTTATAATAAATGTTATTTTGTAGTTCACTTGCGTATGAACGAAGCTCAGCGTGTGAATTCTGTCACTTTACTCTGCGAGGTCTGGCACTGCTATTCTGAGAGACTTCACTGGAGAGAATATCCCCGTCCTTCCAATGTGCTGTTTTGTCTGCTTGTTCTGAATGTTTTATTCTTAAGTAGCTTCTTGATTACTTGCCCTAAACATTATCTATGTCCCCCTGAAGTAACTTGGAATCTTCCATGATATTTTGTTTGGAGATGAAATGGGCGTAATACTTTAAATATAATATTTGACCTGAAAAACCTGGCTTTGGTGTTTGGAAGAATATTGGGAAATACATTTTGTTCCCCAGGGTGTTGGGAAATACATGTTTTTCTTTGTGTTAAACTGGATAGACCTTCAGGATGATCTTCTTTTGCTCACCGCACAGCAATAACAATAACAAGAAGATGTATCCTCGACGTTTTCTGGTCCCCCGAGGTAGCTACTCAGACGCTCTCCGCAGCGCTGCAGTGGAAGGGCTGCAGTTCTCTGCTGAGCTCAGTTGTCAAGTAGAGTCATACATCTTAAAGTACGAAAATTGAAGTTGAAATAAAGAATTAGATTGTCTCAGGCAAGAGCGTAATCAGTGGTGAGAAACTGGGCTTTAACTTTCTTAACATAGCTGTAGTGATTTATCTTGGAAGGGAGCTGGGTTTAAGACAACATGCTGAAACGCAGTATTGCTGTTTCAGCAGCAGTCGTGGGCTGGTCCTCACTTCTCTGTTTCCAGCTTCTCTGCAAGTCGGCATAGCTGATCACCAGGTCCATCTTCTCCCTCCTAAGCATTACCGTTAAACTTCTTGTGACCACCTCTCGTGAGAATGCCTAAGATGTAGTCAAAGTATTGTAATAAATTTAATGACGTTTTAAAAGTCTTTTATAAAAGGATTTTTTCAGACCATATATTATTCCATTATTGACGATTTCAGCCATTTAATACATATCATGTAGAAGCTTGTTCTTAATGTGCTGAGTTTGTTCAATATAAAAAGAGATTTAAGGGAAGAAGGCGTGGAGGGAGATAGGGCAACCCATCAGCAGCCTCTGGCTTAATATATCTGGTGGGAAATTCTAATTTACCATCAAAGTGACAGCAACTCACTTGGTATGAAGTGCCAAGGAGACAGATGGCAATGTTGAAATATTCTCTGTTGTGCCTACCATCAGGTCTAGTGAAAAGAACTCAGGAGCAACAACATGTTGTAGTAGAGTAAACAGTACTTGCTACCACTTTTTACTGAGAGTGAGTTTGTTTGAGGCTGCTGGTGTAAAGCTGAGCTGGATTCTGTAATGTGGATCGAATAAAAATGTTAATTAGAGAGGTTTATATTAAAATCTTACTACTTAGGAGCAGATAAATTAAAATTTCATTCCAGTAGAATGTATTAATGTTCAAGTTCAGTGGAAGCAAGGAGAGAAGTGCACAAGCCCCAGGCTGCCGGTGGGGATTACTCTGCTTTGAGGCTGAGTGCCTCGGTCTGTGCTTTTTGTCCCAGATTCATATCTGGGTGATACGGCTGCTGCTTGTGCCAGGCTGGTGATGATCTGAGGCAGTTTCTCGTGATGAGTTGTAGCATATGGGATTCTCTTTTTTATATATATATATAGAATCATAGAATCATAGAATAGTAAGAGTTGGAGGGGACCTTAAAGATTATCTGGTTCCAGCCCCCCTGGCATGAGCAGGGACATCTTCCACCAGACCAGGTTGCTCACAGCTCCATCCAACTTGGCCTTGAACAGTGCCAGGGAGGGGGCAGCCACAGCTTCTCTGGGCAACCTGGGCCAGTGTTTCACCACCCTCATGGGGAAGAATTTCTTCCTAATACCCAATCTAAATCTGCCCTCTTTTAGTTTAGAGCCGTTCCCCCTTGTCCTATCACTACACACCCNTGTGAAAAGCCCTTCTCCATCCTTCCTGTAGGCCCCTTCAGGTACTGGCAGGCTGCTCTAAGGTCACCCCGGAGCCTTCTCTTCTCCAGGCTGAACAGCCCCAACTCCCTCAGCCTGTCCTTGTAGGAGAGGTGCTCCAGCCCTCTGATCATCTTCGTGGCCCTCCTCTAGACCTGCTCCAACACCTCCATGTCCTTCTTATGTTTGGGGCTCCAGAGCTGGACGCAGGACTCCAGGTGGGGTCTCAGGAGAGCAGAGTAAAGGGGCAGAATCCCCTCCGTCGCCCTGCTGGCCGTGCTGCTCTTGATGCAGCCCAGGATACGGTTGGCTTTCTGGGCTGCAGGTGCACACTGCTGGCTCATGTTGAACTCCTTATACACCAGTACCCCCAAATCCTTCTCCTCAGGGCTGCTCTCGAGCCACTTGCTGCCCAGCGTGTACTTGTGTTTGGGATTGCCCCGACCCATGTGCAGGACCTTGCACTTGGCCTTGTTGAACTTCTGTTTGTATTGTTAGATTGGACTTTGGAGGCAGTATGCCATGGTTGTCATAAGAGGCTCTACAAGGTAATAAGGACACATGTATGAAGTATTAATAGCTATACCACCTTTATCTCCATGCGGAAAGAGGTACTGCAAGGAATTTACTGAAGTTGTTCCTTTGAAGGGACCTAAGAATTGGGACTTGAGTGCTGTGCTGTCCCTGCTGGCTTGGCCCATGAAGCTGGGTATGTCTCTTTGAACATCTTTCTTAGTGCATGGAAAAGTGATATAATGATACCAGGAATAACAGTATCAACTGTGATAATTTTTGTGCGCTTGAGTATTTGTAGGTGGCATCAAGTTCCTAAAAACTGCGAAGTATTTGGAGAACATGGACACTCTTCTACTTACTCTAGATCATCTTCTAGCTGCTCTGTAACATCCGTACGCTCTGAATCCCACAGGTCGATCTCTAACACAGAAGGAAGCACAAAAGTAAGAATTCACCTGTAGTTTGCTGGAACTGTTGATTATTTCTTTCTTACCTTCGAAAGATCTGTTAAGGAAAGAGTTTCAGTCTTCATAGGAACAACTTCTTTGTGGAAAGTTAAGCAAAAGAAGAAGAATACGAGGTGCTTACAATGAGATCATGTGTTTTAAAAGACAAAAGTTTTAAATATGGTGATCATATATGTTAATGTTGGTGCTTCTGGTGATAAACTGATTTGGTCTTTGCATTTCTTAGGCTGGAAGTAATTGGGGGTTTTATATATAAGGACTCTAGAGAATCTGACCTGTAACGTACTGGGCAAATGAATTTTAAGTCGTCTTTTATAGCTTCTTTTAGTGCAATTTAAGATCCACAGGTTGCCTTGTAGGTAATGGTAGGTGAAAAGCTCACCTTCTTTGTAAATGTGCTTACTGAAAATGAAATAGTTTATGCTGTTCCAGCCGAAACACATGCGCTGAACTTTTTTGTATTTTATCACATCTCAAATAGAAAGAAATGCACTGGAAAGATAAAAATCAAAGATATAGGAGATGGTTTAGGTTGCATGAAATTCGGGATCGGAAGCAAAAAAAAAAAGTAAATAACAGCAACTGACAGACTTAAATGATGGTTAAATAGCAAGGGTTTATGTTTTTTCCTTCTAAAAAAAAGATATATTAGCAATTCATATTCCAAGGGCGTATGTTATTTGTTAATGGTACAAGGTAGTAACAGTGCAGCTAAATGCGTTCCAAATTTAGTTTAGTACTTTTTCTATAACTAAGCAAGCAAGACAGAGATGTTCTGCATTATAACAAGCACATCATTAAAATGGCAGATGACCATAAAATTAAATCTTGCTGTCCTATGGGATATTTTTGAATGTTAAGTGAAAGCATCTGCAACTGATTATTTTGTCCTATTAAGCTCAAACAGTCCAGAACCTTGAGTTTTTAAATGCAAGTTCGTCTCTTTTGTTGTGTATTTGTGATGAAGTAATTGAATAGAAAGATGCAATATATTTTTAATAACATAGACTTATCTCCCTGATTGTGGTTAGAGTCTGGGTTGAGATCTTTCTGTGCATGTATTGGTTTGATCTAGAAATCTGGCTGGCAGTCTCATGTCAGGGATACTGCTAGAGCAACTTTAAGACTTCTTACTGAGTTCAGTTCATGTGGAAGTATGTTATCACCTATTTTTTTTATTTATAAGCCTGGCTAAGAGCAGCAGGTAAGCAAAGGTGAGCGAGAATGTATTTGGTCATTCCAGTTGCGATAGACACAAATAGGAGGAGGTAAAGAGGAAGAGACAGGTCTGACATTAAGCCTTTATGAATCTTCTTATAAACTTGCAAATCTAATATTTGCAATGTGCTCCTAAATTGTGTGAATTTAGCCCCTCCCAAGATTGTATACTGCCTGTATTGCACAAGCCACTGTGTGTATGAATGGAAATTAAAAATGAAATCTTTCAGGCTAATGTGCTTCATAATAACTATGTTTACAAACATGGATCTGTCTTGAAAGACGCTTTTCATAAAGAAGAGTAGCTGTATTGCTACAGCATGATCCCTCACGATATCCATGGCATACAGCAGGTACCCGTGTTTCCTGTTTTTTTCTAATGCAGGACACAGGGGCAAGTTTCATTTTAGATCCATCACTGGTGACTTCCGTATTTCTGTATTCCTCGGTTTTGATGAGTGCTTGCTGATTCTAATTTGAACTTAGAAGTGCCCAAAAAGCAGTACTAAACCCCAAATTTATGGAAAAGTCATGGGGATTTTATGACTGCATGATCACCTCTGCATAAGTGGAAGCTTGAGTTCTCACCAGTGCTAAAATTTGTGACTGTAACACACTTATGTTTCGAAAACAGCGTATTTTCTTTCTTAATGGCCAATTTTCATACGTGGTATATAACAATGTATGTTTAACAACTACATGGTAACATAAGTTAATAGCAATGTCTTTGACCATTTAATTTCTCTTTACTGTTCTAAATGATACTCATTTAATCTAAGAACAAACCTTAAGATGGGTTTCGGGAAACCCTTTTCCACTTGAGAGGCTGTATTTCATATGAGAACGGTGATACAGGTTTTATTATACACTGCTATTAAATTTTAATAATATCTTGTCCTCTGTGTACTACTCTGTGTATAATATAAAATATATGTGTTTAGAAAAAAGAAGGCAAAAGTGAGGGACTTAATGAAAACTGGACAAAGTGTTGGTGCAGGGATGTGTTCATCGCTGTAGTATTAACAGGATATTAAACTATTTCAGTTGACTGGGTAGAGCTATAGAGTTAAAACAGTCTAGGTTAATCTTACTTTTTTCCCCTGAGTTAAAATATAAACAAGTTTTCTTCTTAAGTGACTACATAGAAAAAAAAAAATGCCTAGAGTGATAGTATAAAATAGGTGATGTGTTCTGACCTTGATGACTATTTGCTGCTTTATTTACTGTGACATATTTATTATGAAAGAAAAAAAAAAATCTAAAGCATACCAGCAAGTAGCTCTGACATTAGCGTTTTCTTGCAAACTCGGATAATCTGTACGTCTGAAGGCTAGGGTATTTTACAGCCTCCTTAAAGAGATTGTACCTGCAAAAACAGCAGCTATATGCAATCAATTGATTGCTAAAAGTTATTATCCCCCTAGGTTGCTTTCCTTTTTATATGCGCTAGAACATTAAATTTAAAAATTAGGCCTGCTGTGAAACTAACAACAGTCTTCAACTGAAAAATGTCAATCCACTTCAAACAATTTCAAGAAGATGCCTTATTTTGCCCTTCACAAAAAATAAGTCTGAAGGGGCTACGTAGCACATCCTCAATCGAGGCCGGATCCTGCCTTACAGTGGGTGATGAAGACCTTGAGCGTGGCCTTTTCCCTGTGCTATCTTGCCGCCGTGTCTGGGGGAAGGTTGGAAGGGGGCAGCTGGATGTTCACCAGTTCCTCTTGGGAAGATGATAGGAACTAAAGGACTTTGTGAAGAGCGCTCCCCGCTGAGCGTCTTCCTTCCTTCACCCTGGTTGACAATTTGCATCCCAGGCTTTGGCGAGACTGAGTTGTGGTTTTTTTCAGACCTTCTGCCAGGATCAAAAAGCATTTACTCTCAGAAAACTGTTAATAACACTTTAGGATTAAGGAACATAAGGAAATGTTAGCATCTGTGAGGGCAACATTCCGGCTGTTTAAAGGGTACTGCTGTCAAAGATGATGAAAAAAGCAAAGACGGAAAACCTTACCGGGAGTGTCACTGAGCTGAAGGATTTACGTTGGAGAGTTATAAAGGAAAAAGAGAATTTAGTTACTAGTTAGTGATGTGTACCTGTATGGGTCAGTGGAAAATCGAAGGAGTAGGGCTGATGTTGATGTCTGTGTGGTGATCGGCTTTTTGCGCACCGGATAAAAGAACCCTGATTTTCAGGACAAAAGGATGATTTGGTTTGAAGTGCAGGCAAGTTAAGAGTGAGCATTGAAGTACTTAAAACATGTTGCATCAAATTTTGCTTTACCTTCTCCAAAGTCGGCAGAGGTGCAATAGATAATAATAGAACGCTAATGCTAAAAAGCTTTTAAGCCTTGGATCTGCAAAATCGAATTTTAGATGGTGTTTTTTTCTTGCAATGTTATGCCAGTTCTGGTTTTGTCCCCTTTTGTATTTTGCTTAGTTTCAGTTGGAGATGTCGTTTTGGTGTCTAGCTAAGAGTTTCCAAATTGCCAGGATCAGCTATCAAAGTACTGGACTACTACTGGTCCAACTGAAAAAGGGATTGGAGCGCTACTCACCACATTATATAGGACAACAGGAGCAACGTAGCATGTGTTGAGTCAAATCTAACTCGTGTCTCCTGCAGAAGCCATGGAGCTACATTTTGTAAGACCGTAATAGGTTGTTTATGCTTATTAACTTTGGTATTTTGTGCCATTCTGAATAAATCCAAAATAATTTGAGTTCAGAAGTGGAGCTGAGGTGATGGTTGTTATCTATAAATCTTTGAATTAGATTTTCCTTTACATTTCTGAGTGTAGCTTAGTTCTGTTTGCTTCTCGGTAATAAATAAAATTAGCCAAATTTGACTCACAAACCTGTCTGAAGGAAAAAATGTAGTGTTACGAATGTATGGCTCTGCAGACAGTGGGGTAGAAGGGTCTCGGTTAACTTCAGCCATCTACAAGCTGAAGATGATTTCAGCTACATTTTGTGTGATTTCAGTGGACACTGCAGCCCTCCCATTTTAGCCATCTGCATTAAAAAGGGATAAATTCAGACCACTGGCGTGGTCTAATTTTTTCATTAACTGCAGAGGATGGCTCAGAAACAGGAAGGAGAAGAAACTTGTTTGGTTCTGGATGAAAACTGTCACATAGAAACTTTCTAATCAGGCAGAATTAACCTAGAGAAATGTGAAAGTTTTCAGGAACCATGAAAGTCAAATGTGATTGTAATAGAGACTTTGCCAAATATACAAATGGCAGAAAAAGTAATGCACATGATGCAAAGAAACCACTCGATATTTGCAGGCTGTCAAGCTTGTAACAGTAAGGGGGGAAGCTAGATATATTGGAAATGGGTTTCTTATGAGGTTTGTCATCTTCCCTGGTGACTGTCACTCCTCATTTCCACCCTGAACTGTATTCAATCACATGATGTAGCAAGTACATGGAAATGTGTTACCTAAATCCTGGTAGAGTTTTTGCACGTGAGCAATGAAGGAGGAGCAGTATAAATAGGAGCACTCAATAAGGGTAATATATGAGGTGAAGTTCACTACTTATATGGAAGAAACAGCTTGATTAAAAATCATTTTGTAAAATAAAACCTTAGAAAAATGAAGTATATTTAAAAATCAGAAGAATAATATTCTTTTTTTTTAGCATGAGCAGGTAAAATTTTGCCTACTATTTGTATTTAAAAGTGAATTATTTTTTTCTTGTTTTTTATTCAAAGCAAACCGTACGATATAGGGTGTATGACATCGTGCAATTCTGGGAATGCTTAAGTGCACATGAACCCATTTTCATACTGGTTTCTGGCTTTGATCTGTCTCAGCTTACTATTTAACTGAAATTCATATTTTATCAGTTTATTAATGACAATAGTTGGTTCCAGCAGTCTGAATAAATGAGAAATTGTTGGGTTTTTCTGACCAGCATTGCAATTTATCAGCTATGTTTGTGGAAGGTTATGAAGGCTCATTTCTCTCTGGATTGAAGTGAGAAGAATTTTGTGTCTTAGGAGGTCAGTTACTGTCATATATTTCTTTCTAAGTCCCAGGTGATGTGTGCTCTGTTGGTATCGGAAAAGAGGGAGAGCTCTTCAGGTTTGTTACAGCTCATCTTGTTGAGCGAGACGGTTTTTTCTGGTGATGTGTCAAAGACATTTGTGATGTGCTGTTACTCATTGCTTACGGGTAATAATAGTAGGACTTTGTATATATGCAACTGTTTTGATTTAAACTTTCAAAAGTGCTTTATAAAATGGGTAAACACCAAAAACTGCGAGGACTGCTCTGGGTTGTACCACAGCACAATATTGTGTCTCTAGCGGCGGCCAAATGCAATTTCTGAAGTCCAACCTCTAATCCTTTCCACCTCAGCTGCTGCCCAAACCAGACATGGTTAACAACAATTTTTAAACCTTAGCAGATTTCTCTTACAGTAATTTTTCTAATCTGCCCTCCATAATTTTTAGTGTCCGCAGCATGCTGGAGCAGTAAGTTCATGGTTTAACTACACCTTGTGTCTTGAGCTACCTCCCTTTTTTTGGTCTTAAACTGGTCTAATGCTAATGTCATTAACTGATGGCTGGTTCTTGTGTTAGGATAATGAGTAACTGCTCCCCATTCATCCTCTCCACATCATTCATGTTTTTAAAACAATCACTCCCTGATTATAGTTGGAATGACTACAGCACAGATATACAGGATTTATGTATCTTAAGGTCTTGTTCTGTATCCTGTAGTACATATAGTCATACATACACGTTTTTATCCAGGAAAACTGTTAAGGTTGGATTTTCTTTTTGAGTTAGTAGCTCTGATTCTGCCTCTGCTGAAGAAGGTGGTGTTTACGTGGGTATAAGTGGCAGGTTTAAAGTGGAAGTCAACAAGGCGTGCATGTGGCTTTTGTGTTTATACAGACCTTCTCAATAGCGGGGAATAAAGACCTATAAATATTTTACAGTTGCAAAGGCAAAAACAAGAACATTCACAATAAATAATAATTTTTGGGTAACATACCTTTTATGTAAAAATAGCAGAATTTAAGGTATGTACAAAATGTATTGAGTCCAGAACAAAAAGAAACATTTGAAATACATCTGTATAGCCTGAAGGCCAAATAGACTGTTTCCACAGTTAAATAATGATTGGATTTCATAGTCTGTTTATTTACAGGGGACAAACAAGTGCACTTATGCAATGTCTGTAATGAAAATCTTGCCTGTATATGAATTAGTGTTTTTTCCTCTTGGTGTATGTAGCATCTGCCATCCAGAATTAGGGTGATTTTTTTCTTGTTTTAAAGATCAGCTTCTCAAACTGTAGCCTTGTATTCTGCAAAGAAAATGACTATTGACAAGCAAAACACACCCTTCGCTAGCATTCAACAAAGCAAAGTAAGAAGGAAGAGAATTTTTGCAACTCTTTGAAGGCTAAATCTCTCTATATGTTAATGATAAACTCCCCAATTTCCCAGGAGTACTATTTTTATAATACAGTTTTCCTGCTTTAGGTTTTATCTAAACAAATTGTGCTGGCTATATTCTAAATTTAAAGTTTTCCTGCCTTAGGTTTTATCTAAACGAGTTGTGCTGGCTATGTTCTAAATTTAAAATTGTTTGGCAACCTCATGATTGGATATGTGATAATTTACAACATGTCATAGCTTTTCTCTGAAACATGCGAATTGGTTTGTCTTTGGTTATCTGTGGTCTAATGGCGATGGCATCATTGTTTTCCAAGCGTATGCCCGTGCTGTTGTCATACAACATGGACTTCTGTGGTCTCAAAATGCTTACCCAGCACTTCGAATACCCAGGGAAAGCCTGGAGTGACGACACTGAGGATGAGAGAAGAGTAGCGCCTGTATGCTAATGTCCAAATCATTTTTTTTCTACCAGACATTAGAACTCATTTATTAATATCAAAACAGAATAATTCACATGTAGACATTATTCTTTTTGTTTCCAGGAAAATAGGAAACTCGTGGCATGAAGCCATCTGTGACACAAGGACTTTGTGAAGTCACTGAGAGAGTACATTTTAATCCACTTAGTGCAGGCTGCACTTGGGGCTGGTTTTGTAATCTTTCTCCTGGTTGTGGTATCAATGGGCCTGGTTCTTTAATACAGTTGTGCCTGTGGCTGATGTTTCCCACGCCGCCTTCATGTACAGTGTGCATTAGCTGTTTTCTAGTGATCTCCCAAGCCCTTTGTATGAAAAAGCCAGCCTGGTAGTTGTTGCTTTCATGGTGTTTTGATAACTGTTCTTCTACAACACTATGATTTAGCATGAATGAAAAAATCCTAAAAACAGATGTGGGTATCTATTGCAGGTCTTGATGGAGCTGTAGAAAATTATGCAGGAGATCAAAGGAAATCTTGTAACAAGGAAAACAAATAAAGAAGGTGCAAAGGGAATTCACTTTTTAAAATGTCGTGAGGTGGAACCTATCTGGCAATATCTGAAATACAAAAGGCGTTGTTATGTTGATCTCTGCGTACATCACAACCTTTATTTTTCAAAGGTATTAAAGAAAAATTAAACTATTTCTTTTTCAATCAATATATGTTTTTCTATTCTTAAAGAAGCAGTCTTTGAAATAGTTGGGATGGATGCCGTTAAAGATTTCTCTGTTGGTGGGGAAGGTAGCATAGGGAAGCATTTCAAGTGTTCACTCCGAGCACTGTGTACTAGGAGCTGTTGCGGATTTATTCATCTTAACCTGTGTTGTACAACCGATGCGTTTTCTGGCACTGTAACTTTTGCATGGCATTTGTATCCTGCTTACAAATGCCAGTCATTCACTTGACTGCACTGTCAAAACAGAAGACTTAGGAGTGGACTGAAAATGTCAGCATCCCTTTGAATGCAAATTACTATTTTCGAAGGTTTCGGACAATTAAAATCTATGAAGTACACATTGATTTAAGCTGACATTGTTGTTGTGGCATGAAACACTTCGGACCACAAAGGGTTTGGAAGATTTTGGCAACGTGCCGCAGGCCATATCACACCTTTGGCTTGATCAGCGTGATCAAGCGTTTTAGCATGGATCAGGAGCGCGGTTTTGAAGTCGGTCTGTGGGTCATCTCTGCTTGCCGTGCGTTTGTTCACGTCGCAGAGCAGTTTTCAAGTGAGGTCACTCACCTTTGGGTGAACCCTAATCTGCTCCAATGGACCGCGCAGCATTTGGTGGTGGGAGAAGACTACTTTTAACCCAAAGGAAGGCCTCCTGAAATCTGCTCCTGTTGCACCACGTGATTTACTAATACAGACATAGGCAAAGTTTAATTAACATTTCTTCTGAATTTATTTCATCTTTTTGCTTGCCCAAGCTGTTACCTTGTTGCCCTTCACCACCTTCTGCTGTCACTCATGTATTTAGCCATTCACTAGCTTTTCACTTTTTTATGAAAGAAATCAACTATCCCATCATCTGTAAAAAAAATTAATCTCTTTTCCATCAAACTCCAATTTCTCCTTCTGTTTCGTATCCGTGAATGGCTTTACATATGACTGATCTGTACGTTTTTTCACCTGCACCACTGTTCTTGCACCTTTTACATCAGCTGGTCCTTCTCTACACTGTGTTGTTGAAATCTTTAATTATCTGCTTTTAGTGATCTGTTTGTCTGGTTTGTTCTGCTCTTCCATCTTGCTTGATTATTCACATTCAAAACTGGTAATTGATCCTTTCCTAAGCCTCCGTCTTCCCTGGGCTTTTGGGAGACCAAGATTGTTCTCTCTTCATCCTACCATATTGGTGAATTATTCACTTAAGCAAATCCACAACAGAAGTGGAAAAAGGGCAAAGGAAAATAGCATCCAACTGACATTTTGCCCTATGGGCAAAGGGAGATTCTTCATGTGAACTATAATCCGGGACAATATTGTAAGATAAGGGATTTGAGGTGTGTTGTAGGGCTGGTCTCCAGTGGAAGGAGGTTTTACTGCATGTTATTAAAAGAGGAGATGGCCTTTTAAAAGGGAGAAAGTGGTCAAGGGCGTAGTGAAAAGAACGGATGTGAAGGGGGAAAGACCATTAATTTAGCACAAAATCAAGTTACTGGAAAACAACATTAATCAATACATCAAAGGAGATGAAAAGAAGGAATGCTTTGCCTTTGTGCGAATGTTAAGAGCCTGCAATAAATAAAAAGTAATGAAATCCCTCATTTATAATAAATTTGAACAGGTTGCTAATAATGTAGCCTAATGGGAAAATTCAAATGATTGAAAGGCTGAAGGCGTATTTACAGAGAACTGAAAGGGAGGAATAGGAGAAGTAGTGGCTCAACTATGTGGAATTTTTCTGTGTTCATAATAATTTATGAAGTAATTCTCTTGAATAACTCACAGCTCCATTTTCTGATATCTAATTTGCAAAATGGGAGTCTAATTCAGCATGTGCAGTAGGCCACCAGCAGAGAGCAACATGGCCAGCTTCTTAAAAGCCTTCTGTAATGTGTAGGAAGAAAAATTACTGTTGTGGGAGACTTCAATTTGTGTGATATTACTGGAGTCATGCTGCCTGCTAACATTACTGTTTGAATTGCTTTAAATATATATATCTAATGTACATAAATGTAGATGATTAATTTCCTTCTGCAAAATCTGATTTTGAGAGAATTCTATATTAGGCTGCATCTTCACAGTTGAAGACAAAATTACCGATGGCTTAAGTACGAAAGGGAGAGAGTCCAGTGGAGGGCTACGAGGATGATGAGGGGACTGGAGCATCTCTCCTACGAGGAAAGGCTGAGGGAGCTGGGCTTGTTTAGCGTGAAGAAGGCTGAGAGGGGACCTTAGAAATGCTTATAAATATCTGAAGGGTGGGTGTCAGGAGGATGGGGCCAGACTCTTTTCAGTGGTGCCCAGCGACAGGACAAGGGGCAACGGGCACAAACTGAAGCAG
>Ga0065711_1044615_pt1 | contig 13989 bp, 8 predicted proteins | sample Hoacrofraction12_FD_59098 | JGI IMG/M metagenome (GOLD analysis project Ga0065711, IMG submission 59098) | Hoatzin crop microbial communities from Cojedes, Venezuela - Epithelial fraction 12 v2 (version 2) | ecosystem: Host-associated > Birds > Digestive system > Esophagus > Crop | place...
AAGCGCATACCGAGATGCCCACTCTGAAGGCGTGTCACACTGCTGAGTCCTGCTTCTGACGACACGACGTTCCATGCCAAGAGCCAATCGATACACAATAATTGACTTAGTCCCACCTCGCAAAAAGATTTTCAAATATATAAAATTGGCACTTGAAGACTCTCTTTGGGAGGAGGAGCCAAGCGAGAACTTCACCTGACAGACGGGTTGACAGGCCTGAACCTCTCTTGCCCCCCAAGAAGGGACACCTTTTTGGTAAGAGTCGCACCTCTGACTTGGTCAGACGTATCCCTGGGAACACATTGTTAGCTAAAGCGCTAAACCATTACCTTTGAGCTCAACTTTTGTAAACAGTGCGTTTATCAACGGCAATCCCAAATCTGTGATACCTGTCACTTGAATAAATTAACTATTGTTTCAACTTTGCGAAACTGCTTCAGTGAAAGTCCTTGGAGGGGCTCTGACAGGCCAGTTGAATCTGGTAAGTGGCCACACACTTCACCCTTTAGACATAAACTGTTGCCCAAGTCTGGGAATAGGAGTAGATCCAGCTACACCTAGACTCTTCGCTGAGACAGAGTTTAGAACGCAAGGGGGTCTGCTCTGCACCTCGTGACTCAATGGGAGGGCTCTGCTTTTGCCGCTTATCAGACTCCTTTATCCCTTTTAACGCCACACAGACATACAAATCCTGAAAACTTATCCCACGGGACTGGGACCCCAGAGTGGGAAGTTCAGGAAGGCAAAAGATGGGGACTTAGCAACTGGAGGAGTAGGGGTTTGTGATGAGAGGATTAAGGAGGGGGTGGCACAGTCTTTCCCTAGGCAAGTGTAGGGGCTAGCACAGACTAGCACTGAGCCACTGCTGCTGGGATCCAAACTGAGGTGTAGAGAGTTCTGTACAGAGCCCTCATCCATTTAAATTGAATTTGAGAGCTTTTACAGAACCAGATAAAGGTTAAAGTTGGTGTGCGAGCAGTAAAAGTAGTCTGAAAAATGAGAATTGCATTTGAAAAGGTATTTCAAAATAACATTTAATATTACTAGAAGAATTACATTCAAATAATAGTATCGAATACACTTAACCATTACTTAATGCTCCGTATTTCAAGTTCTGCAATTCTTTGGCAGCTACCTTGGTTGCACTGACCATTTTTTTTCCTTCAGGAAAATGAAGTACTTTTGAATATTTAAATATGTCTCCTTCTGTGTATCATGCACCGTTGCTACACTATCTCAAAGCTGAAGTATCCAAAAGAGAAAGCCAAGCTTGGTTATTCTGAAAACAAGCAAAGAACTACAAGCAAATCAAAAGCATTTTCTCTCATGTTCTTGATACTGAGTTCTAGGCAAAAATTTTTCAGATTCATCTACCGTTACGTATTCTGCTTTGGCAGTACCAGTGTTAGAGCAGTATAACCCTGTGGATTTAACAGCAGTAGCATAAGAAGTAAAATGACTACAGGTACTCTCATATACAAGAGGAATAAAGTTATGCTGCTAGAGATACCTTTAGGGCTGTGTAACTGTGCCTCGCCACCACCCAAGTAGGACTTTTTTAGTTGGAGCCTTTTCCTCCCTATTCACATCCTATTGATAATGATACAAGATCTGCTTATATACTAAATTTTAAAGAACTTTTTCTTATTAAGAAGTAGATTCTGCTTCAGTGAAAGGATTCTGCAAGTCACAAATACCTGAGGCCATTTAAAGCAGCCATCTGCAGAAGCACAGGGCAAAGGGAAGTGTAGGTACGAAGGCAGGAGTTAGAAGCAAGTGGTATTTCTGAGAAAGTTAGGATCATCTTAGAAGTTAGAGAGTTATACAGGCTACGTCACAGATTCTGTTTTTAAAGTTCACCACCACAGCTGTGGGAGAAGTGACTGACGTCCGATCCCCTGCACATCTGAAGTATGGGCAACCACAATGGGACATTCCCGTTCAAGGGGAAGGATGACAAACCCCTCAATCTAAGTTACTGGTTCACCACCTCCAGTTAGCGAGGAAACTATGTGAAGACACAGGTTTAGAGCTTATGGGAGAATGTAAAACAAAATGTTCAATGGCAGAAGGTTGTCTTAGATTTTAGTAGCCCATTTGACAGCATCTCACCGGGATTTTAAGAGAAATAGCCAAGTATGGAATGCAACCACCAGAAAACTGAAAGTAAAACTGCCAAATCATCCTGAGTATTAGCAATATTCTCTTCAATAATTTTTAATGAGAAGTAATGAACACGAACATTTTAAAAACATCCTGTTCCAATTTTCAAATAATGCTTTAAAAGGGTAACTTTTCACCTGTGCTCATTCCAATAGTATTAGAGATCATTAATAAATTATATTAATACAAATAATTCACATTCTTTGTGACTACACAACATTACACTTCAGTCTATCACTTTCCTTAATGGTAAAAATGCACGTAAGCTACTTAAGTTTAGCATAAGCCTATTACAGTATTCTTTTCATAGAGCATTACAGCATTATCATAGTCAAGCATATTGTTCAGTGTTCCATTATTTTAGTTTCTAATCCAAAGATGAAAAATTCATATATCTGTAGGTAAAAAACACTGCAGAGTAGTCTTCCATGTTTGTTGTGTGAGTTTTGGAAAAAAAAAATATACCCCTGACCTCACAACGTGGTGACATTAAACCATACATTTTGTATGTTCTTTTTTAGTTAGCAAAAACAAAAGTGGTGAAGTTCGATACCCAGCACATTCACCTCAGTTGCCATGTTCCAAATAACTCAAGTAGCACATACCAGTCTGCAGGTATATCTTACAAAACCAATTTTTCAGAAGGCAAAGGTGTTTAAAAAAAAAGAGCAGGCAAAGCTTTTCACCACGAAAAGTACGATAAACTTCCCCTCCCAGACAAATCAGCATTGCAAATTCAGGCAGATAATGAAAGTTCAACGGAGTCCACCTCCTCCTTTAAAAACCGTTCCGCTAAGCCTTTTTTTGTACGTGTTGCTACGACGGTGCTTGTCCGCTGGCTGTCAGAGCTGTGTCCTTCAGGCATGCAGCTGCGCTCTTTGGTGGGAGAACCCGTCCCTCTCGCCCAGGTCCAGGGCGGTGGTAGCAATGCAGTTCCAAAACAAGCTGCACCTTGAACATTTACTGTAGTCATGGCACCTAGGAACAGCCACATACATTCTTTTGTACAAAAAGTATTCTTTAAAAAAAAAAGAATTTTAATTTTAATTAGGCTGTTGGTATACAGCGATTCATATTTTTACAGAATTATCTTCATTTAGTTACATTTCAGAAGTTGCAAAGTGACCTTAGTCATTGAAGCAACAAAGTTCTTTAATTTAAAAAACTGAATTAGAATATTTTTAGTCAATTAACTAAAATAAAACTCCCTGAAGTAATGTACATTACAAAATGTTACTGCATAGCTTAAGCTTTTATGCATGCGTTTGTCTTTTATTTAGGAATCACTAATCCTGAAGAATGCTATTATAGGGCAGAGTTGAAATTACAAACAAGGTAAGTCTGCAGTTATTTGCACAATGCTAAGGCTTATAAAATACATCTGATCACAAATTCAGGTGATTTGTTTAGAAGTTGATACATTTTAGGATAAGTTAAAGAAAGGAGGAGTAGAAGCGGGCTTTGACCTCAGGAAATGGCTTATCTGCAAACTGATTGTACACTGACATGCAGTATTAGCTTTTTCTTAAATTTACTTTCAGAACACAGTTCCAAAAGCAGCTTAAAATACTCAGTTGAGAAGCTGCTAGATAAATGGTATGGTTGCTACTTTCACCAAGTTAAAAATATTCTTCCTTTATTTACAAAACCTCTTTAATCCTTCACATTGAAAACAAGTAAAAGAATACAGTAACTATGATAAATTACCACTAAACCATACTTCCCCCCTGCTCCCAGGAACTGAAGAATCCTGCTTTTTAAGACCAATTCAGAAGCCTGAATTATTGAAAAACATTCCACAACAGCAGGAAGAAACCCCAAAATGTAGTTTCAAAAACTGGGGAAAAAAGAGGAGAAGAATTGCAGTAAAGTTTTCCCTTTTTTCGCTATGTATTCACCACGAGCAAAGTGTGAGTCCGATGTGCGGCTTAACTTTCCATGTTTTCAAGGAAATCACATTCAACACTCTCTTCGAGCTGTTGCAAGGTCTTTATGCCGCTACTGCCCACATGACCCACAGAGGGAGATGCAGCAGTACGTGAATCCTGGGACTCACTCCCGCGTACTGTAAATGCACAACACAGAGTCTTGAAGAAGGGCATAAGCTGGGTGATGCTAGATATAGAGCGAAAGTTTGAAAGAGGACATTTGTGCTTCTTGGAAATTCCTTCAGTGTTGTTTGTTTCCTGTAAGCAAACAAACTGAGATTTACTAAGGGTTTTGCATTAAGACACAATGTTGTTATGGCTTGCCTGAACCCTGTACTATGCCCTTTTTTCATGCAGAGACCCACGGCCTACAACTGAATCACAATATAAATTGTATTGATGGTATACCGAGTTATTTCAATGTTCAGATTCGAGGTTCCATTAAACGGAAGTCTCACAAGTTCAGAAAATATCAAATTTGGACTAGCCTTCAGAATCAGATATCAAACAACAACAGAATACAGAGATATTTCTGAGAAATACTAATGCCCCTATTTCCTTTTCTGGAAGAGTTACTATTAAACTTTAAAGGTAATTTAAAATGCTATTACAGTAAACTTCTCTGACAAAGTACAGCATGCTCTTTTTTATAAATACCAGTGCTGCCTGAGATAAATTGTTTTAACTGAGTGGTTATGGGCAGGTTTAAGGGAACAACAGGAAAACTGCCTATTGTTCCCTCACTCAAAAGCAATCTGACATCTTCAAGATATATATATATATGAATGAAAGTATGCAGACCGTTTTTAAAAGCCTCATGAATCTTATTAGAATATCTAAAAACCTATTGCCTAACTTAAAATCTTGACACTTGTTTCGAAAAGCGAGTTAATGGATTAAAAAAAAAATTGAAGTATTCTTTCTTTACCCCATATTTCATCTTCAGCAGATCCATGATTCTTATAATGTGTGGTCTGCATTCCTGATGATTTTCTACCAGATGAGATGTCACAGTAGATGACTCTGTGTCCACCTCTGGGACAAATGCCCATTTGTACCTGAAACAAATGGGTTACTTGATAAGAAGCAGACAGAAAAATTCTTGTTTGGATCATACACAGTTTAGTAGAGCACTGGTTTGCTTACAGAAAGAGCTGTCATAACTATAATTTTATGCTATTACCAGAGCCAAAATTAATGGACAAGGATGTTACTATCATGTCAGTATTTAAATGCAAGCGGCTTGAAAAAACTTCCCAAGTGTGTGCAATGGGAGAACAAAGAGCAGTCTCCATCTTTCTCTTCTCCCAATTTTCCCGAATTAGAGAACCTCCTAATGAGGATGCTGAAATCCTCCTACACTGACAAGACCAAATTGTTTCCCCAAATACCCCAAATTACCTTTGTGTGAGTATCAACATCTGCACTTGTAAAAAGAACTGATGGCAAAATTAAGAAGAAAGCATATCTGCAATTACTTTGAAGGGTAAGAATGATAACAACTTGGAGAACAGGTAAGTAATTGGAGGACTTACATTTGAAACAACTGCATCCTGTCAGGTGGAAAGGAAAGCGCCGTGTCCAAAAACTTACAAGCTGATAAGTACAAGGACAGCTCATTCTGCTGTATGTCAGGTCCACTGCCATCACCCGAGACTTTCTGTTTGCTTATTTTGCTGTTGCTCCTGTTTTAGTTACAATCAAGAAATGCACCATTAAAACATAAATCCACTAAATGTTTTTCACTCAGCAAAGAGAAACGAACACATTTACACAAATGAGCACCTGCACCTGTGTGCAACAAAAACTGTTTTTATTCTGTATGATCACTGTGATTAATATAAAAGTCTGTTAAAAAGTAATCTAAAATATTCAGAAAAAAATGTCAACATGTTAAAATACTCAAATGCTGACTTAGCACCTCTTCTGTTTTTGTATGCGACTAATTCGTGGTACCTATGCTTTTTGAACGTATCTCTGTTTCAGCTGCTGAAAAAAACACCTAAACTATGATTCATCAGTACCAGAAATCCACTGGTGCAATAACAAAAAACCCTGTTGTCTCCTCCCTATCCCAGAGAATTAAAGGAAGAGGAGAGGAGAGGAAAAGTGAAAGGGGAAGGGGAAGGGGAAAGGAAGAGGAAAGGAAAAGGAAAGGAAAAGGAGGGAGAAGAAAGATTTGGAGATACAGAACAAGCACAATCGTTACCAGCTTTCACAAGCTCTCTATTAGACAAATGGTAATTCTTACTTTGATGGTTCATCTTCCTCAGTTAAATCTTCTTCTAGCTGTAGAAATGCCTGAATCTTTAAAGAAATAAATTATTTATGGGGATGCTGAAATGTTCATATAACTCAATCACAAAAAAGATATGCTTAGTTTACTCTTATGACTTGCAAGAAAGGAAAAATAATGCAAGAGATTACATTAGCAACAACAAAATTAATCAAAAAGGTATTTCCTAATGACAGTGTTAATTCTTTTCCCAGATTATCAGACTAATGTAAAACTATGAAAACTTCCTTTTTCAAACAGCAGGTGTATTTGGGAGGAAGAAGAACGTGAAATGGGAAAAAACCCACACACCTATTAGTTTCAAATTACTATTTATTCCTTACCAATTCAGTTACCATAATTGGCCACAATGAGGTTAGATGCTGAGGAGAAATCCTTAACAAAAGAACTCTGAAGAAGAGAAACATCTGTGCGGCAACTATAGAAGTCTGCCCAACACGGAGGTTCTCAGTTAGTCGTTCTGAAATAAATATAAACAAAGGAAAAAAAAGTAGTATTATTTTGGGAAATAAAAAACGTAGAAGGTGGCAAAACAAAATTTGTGCTTTATCATCAGTTTTGGGTTGAGTCCCTTGCACTCTGTTAACAAAACTGTGATTCAGAAAAAGTCTGAAGACATGGTGGTTTTATATTGGACAAAATTTTGTCAAAATAGACATTTAAGGAAAACAACAACAGCCTAAGAGTGGCTGGAAAAAAATAATGAAGTTTCCAGTTATATTTCCGGACCAAAGGTTTTGCAACCCAGATTCCTGTCTCCCTCTTAACAAGATTATTTATTTGACAGAATTCAGAGATTCACAGCATCACAAATTTTGTTAAACACTTTTAAAAAAAGGGAGTATATGTTGGAAAATAGGTGACATTCCTTTCTTACAGAATTTATATATTTGTTACAGCTGAAGAAAAAGGCAGGTGAAATTACAAATCTTACCTTGTATTAAGGGAAGATAGAGATGATACTGATCAATCTCTCCGCTAAAGACAGCGAAAGCTTGCCTCTTTAACAACATTGCTTTTTGCTCAAAACTTGGGTACAGTTTTAAGGCGCTGCTCTGCATATCTATAACAGAGATAAGAATTATCTACCATATAAAGATGTTTTGTGTTTTGGGATGAAAATAATTCCATTGTACTGGAATCTTTTAAAAAGAAAAACTCTCTTTGGGTCTACTGAATGGTGAATTAGTCTTGCGTTGCAAACCTTCAATTAGTCCTTTACAGGATCTGAAAAAGAGACTAAAGCTGCTTGTTCTTTTGAAGCTCTAGGCAAATTTAGGGGTCTTATCCTACCCTTTCCCCCAGGACTTACTCTCCTACACTCTCCTCAAGCCTCAATTAGAGGTCAAAGCACATTGCTCAAAGGTTCGCTGTAGTGGCGCACTACATTCCTACGGCTCGATGCCAGTATACAGACACCTGCAAAGTTAGCCAAAGTCTCCTTGCTTTCTGATAGGAAACAGCTGCAAAAGGTCACACTTCAGCAACTTAAAATTATGGCAAAATGTGAATCTGGGAGTCCAACATTAGCACTTCTTGAACAAAAATACTTACAGCGTGTTTTAGACGTGACCAAAATACAGAATTAACTTAGCACAGCTTTTAGTTGTGAATAGTTGACAATATAGTCAATTATGCAGATGCAGCACTGTCTGCATTTTATATTTATATTTATTAAAATGCACCCGACAGCTCAAATGCAAATAGATTTCAAATTAACGTAGAAATAAGTTATCAGTAGCTGGTACTTACTCATCAAATCTTTAAACATAGTTTTCTCATGTGTTAGAAGATGATCAATAATGGATCTCCAGCTGAATGAGATATAGAAGGAATTAGATAACCAGAGAAAGCTTTGGTATAGATTCCCTTTAGAAAAGACTTTGGTCAAACATTTCATACAAGGAAACAGTTTCCAAATGGTATTCAATATGCAGACTCTTATCTGGTTTAACACATACTGCATTCTAGGTCCTCCAGCTCTACTATATGCAGTTCTCTAATCACTAAGGGGAGTATCAGCAAAAGACAAGTTTATCCTTATGCACTATAATGAAAACTTGAGTGCTTATAATGCATTCAGTAGAATTAGTGGTTGGGACCCATTTCAAACATTATTACATTCTGTAAGAAAGTACTAAACAGAATTTTCTTTCCAGTATTAGCCATTCTCCTTTACAGCCTTTCTTTGCAAATTCAGAATAGAATGTTGGAGTGCTACAGTCTTAGGTCTTACTGAGTGCATGAAGTGTCCATCTGGAAAAAAGCAGGATCCATATACAACTCGAGAACTTCTTTTTTCCAGGCTCGCTTGGTATAGGCATATCCACTCAATGAGCTGAGCAACTGAGCACCAGCACGAAAACTAGGAATGTTGTAGGCGCTGGGGGAAGAGAGCGATAATGATAAATACATTTATTTTTCAAAGTTAAGTTTATGTAACCAGAAGATAAACTCTGGGGTTCCCCAGAACTTCTAACCAATTTCTCTCAATAATAGGCTATGTCTACATTAGCTTGAAACTCAGAGCAGCAGGAGGTTCAGTAGATCAAAGCAGTTTGTGCAGAAGCTCCTCGCATTTCCACTGTACCTGGTTTGGGGAGATCACAGCACAGCACTGCCTGTCTCCACTATGGATGTGGTTCAAACTTCCTTGAAAAAAGTTTCCAATAAGCTTTGCATCCTTGTCAGCCAACCCTTTTAGAAGGTACCACAGTAGGCTTCATCTGTCACCCAGATAACACTTACATGTCAGTTCTCACGTCATCATCACAAAATCTCACACACAAGCTTTTTTCTCCTTGTGCTGCCCTATGCACCATCCCACTCCAAATCTGGACACCGGGCTCTGCAAGGCACAGTAGGGAAGGAGTGTTGGACTTAAGGTGAAGGGACCCTGTGTGAATGAACACTTGTCCTCTGGCACCTCAGCTTCACCGAGGACACAGATACTGAACAGCATCCTGCTACAAATCCTTGCTATGGTAACTGCTTTGGCAATGGCTGAACAAAGGTTTCACGTTGGGGAGGTGTTGCTCAGACTGACAGGAACATGACTTTTTGTTGAGGAGGGATGCTGTCAAGGTCTTCTGTTGTGAGCTGGCACCGCACCTTCACAGAAGGCTTCAGCAGCCCCTGTGTTTTCAAGGTGCAGTGGGGAGGCTAGTGCCTTTTTGTGGAGCCCTGCAACCAAACTCCTGCCAATCTGGGGAGGACAGTGGCATGAAGACAGTCTTGGAGGTTATAGTCCAACTGCTGAGCAGCATGTATGAGTCACATAAAAATCACGAGCCCGATGGGGGCTCCACATTCTTAACTGGTGACCATCTTGTTACGGTTATGGCTACACAGATCACAAGGACTGCTGGCCTTGCTAGGTTGACACTGGAGAACCATCAAGGGACATCTCTAGGCATCTCAACAACTTCATCAGGACTCTGATGCCCATGTCTCTTGAACCATCAGTCTCAGACCAAAGGGCGTGGCAGTATCTTCTTTGCAAGAAAAAAAAAAAGCTGACTGACTCCTGGTGTTCAGATCTCTATTTGTGTTGCAGAAGTCGTCATTTATCCCCTGCACCAGCTCACAAGGACATCCTGACAGCAGTGGTGTCCATGCCAATTTTAACTGTGCCGCTTCCACACATGGGGCAGAGATGGAATGAATGTTTGGCTTGCAGCCCCTGGCTCACAGCAGGCCAAGCATGGCAGCATGATGCCAGCAATCCCAGGAACAGTTTCAGTGGTGGCTATGTGCAGGGTTTTCCATACCTGCTGCAAATGGTGGGGTCACCGGATGCATGTGCGTGATGGTATATGCCCCGGTCGACAAGAGTGACAAACACTCCATACATTAAGAATGTGATTTACTTGGTTAGGGGTGAAGTAGGCAAAAAACACTGTAGTAGACACAATGGAAAACGCACAAATATAATGAATAGAAAAGCTTCCCAAAATTTCTCTGCATCATTTTCAATCCATCTGCCTTGAAAGGGAGCACAGAAATGTCTCCAAACCATGCTGATCCCTGAGGCTTGTTGGATTTAATGGTCACTTTTGATGACCCAGTGACAGTCAACCTATCATCCCTTTTAGGCATGCCTTGTTGCATCCTCCCTGACCCTCTACACCCCCTTTTGCTCTTTACCGTATACTGGCTGATAGTTTTGACTGTGATCTAAGTAACGCTCAAGACAATCCCCACTCCCTCTGCCAAACCGCGAGCTGTGTCTGATGCTCTTCCACACCTCAGTATAGATCGGTCTGCTCAAAAAACTGTAGTAGCCAAAAGGCAGCAGCCCCACAGGAAGGGGAGCTTGATACTGGCTACAGCAGGAGCAGCTGCAACACAGAAGAATGAAACTGGCAGCAAGCTGAGAAGAGAGGGGAGGGGAAGGGGAAGAGAAGGGGAAGGAGAAGGGAAGTCACTTCCTGATGCTTAGCAGAGAGCTGCTAGAAAAAGGAGGATTTGCTTTCTAAGAGATCTGTGAATAGCATTGGGACAAAGGTGGGGAGAGATGCATGAGGAAGGCTGAGGAACCAGGACCAACTGATAAGGCCCTGGTAGATGGAAGGAAACCCTCCCAGCAAGGAAGTGTTCTCCTCTCCCTCCTCCTGTCCATGTGGGAAACGGGTTATACTGTTCAGCTGACAGAGGACATCATCCGTCTCTCCCACACCTATGCTTTTGGCTGAAAAACTCAGCAGAGTATAGGGAGATACTGTAGTCTTCCTACTTCACAATGGGTCCTGTGACCTGCCTGGTGCTCTGCTGCCCCATCCCACAGCCTCTCTCCATTACCTAACATACACAGAAAGGAGAGCTTTAAGTAAAGGCCAAAAACCCAGATGGAACCCTACAGCTAAAGAGAAACAGCTGTCACAAAGCTCAAACAACAAAAGCTTTCAGTTTCTGGGGGAAATACAGCTTGTACCTTATTAAATGGAAACAGGGGAAAGGACAAACAGAAGAAAAAGCCTTACAGTGTGGTCAAAAAATTGGACTTAAGAAAAATCACATGTGCAGAGAGAGAAGTCACCTGTGGTTGCGTAGATAAGGAAATACATAATAAAGCAAACGTGAAATCAATGGCACAGCTTTCTCCTTCTCGTCGCTCCGGTAAACCATGTCCAAAAGAGAAGCAAGAACCTTAAAAACGAAAAGAATGTCTTTTTAAATGCCCAGTTGGTATTTCTGACAAAAGGGGAAAGCATGCCATATTTCAGGCTAGAATGGGTGTGCACATGGGCTGCCTCAATAAAGATTTAAGCTCCCACTTAATCTACCAGGAAAACCTAACGTATTCCTCTGCTCAATAATATCAATAAACAACCACCCCACAGACAAGAGCAGCAGCTACAAAATTGGTTCCTACTTACTTCTGCAAGGAGAGAAAGAGCTTGGACACTGTATATTGAAGGAGCAGAGGCAGAAACCATTGACGATGGTGCCACTGATGTATCTAAAAGAGGCGAAAATCATTTAGTTTTCCCTTCAGACATGATTAAACTTTGCTGTTTCCTAATTCTCTTCCCAAACAGAACTGCTACTTGCATATTGGTATTACAGTGAAATGCTTCTGGGCATGTTGCCACAATGACATACCTCATGCCCCGGTTTTCCTCTGTATTATACACAATCTGCAGATATTTACTAAACCTGCTTAGGCTGACATTGTTCTTGGAGGATAATGCATTTTTTTGGTTTTACTTTTTGTCTGTATTACTCCCGTGTCATGCAAACTACACATTATCAAACACCTTGTACTCTTCATTGACAGAAGAGAGAAAGCAGCAGAAAATCAGACAAAACCACATTACCATTCACATCTTCAGTGTTGAAGTCATCTGGTAAAATCTGAGGCTGAGCTTTCACTTCTAAGTTCCGGCTCAGCCAGCTAGTCTGTTCCAGGGAAGAACCAGCAACAGTCCCTACAGCCTCCAAGATTTTTTGGGTCACCTCCTACAACACAACCAGACAACGTGGCATCAGATGAAAGCTCTCATCACCCGGTCAATCCAGCAAAGTCCTTTTTATACAGAAGGTGCCAAGAGGATCAGAAGTAGGCACTTTTATCTCTTAGAAACATAAATACTTTTCTGGTTTAACTGTGGTCTCAAGATAACTAACTACTGCTCACTTCAAATAAGAGCAGGCAAGAAAATGAGAAGCAGGAAAAACTTTGTTAGCTTAAGAGGTTTTAGTCATGATCTTCCATGCAAGCCATTACATCAACACAGCATCAGTTTGGCATCAGTCCTGCCACACTTTACACATTAGCTGTCATCTGTCAAAGACATGATCTGAATTGTTCCGCCCTCAGAAATGGAATGCCAATGCCTTTATTGTTTTGAACACTGTTCCTTTTCATTCCTTTTATATTTGGAGAACATTAAGTGAGGCAGGGTTTTATCTTATGGCAATCGATCTGTTCATATTGAGGTCTTTCTACTAGGGGTAAGCAAGACATAGCATCAAGCTGTGTGCACAGTCGCACTTCAGTGTATTTAATTCCCAGTGAAATGAAAAGCTGGTCACTCTGATGAAACCAAATCCCAAGTATCCAAAGCAAAGCAGAGGTCACTTGTGAAGATGCTATAAGATGGTCAGATGGCAAAACTGTCTTTTTATCATCATTGTCGTTTTTCTGGCAAGTCTCCGAAGCAGAAGTGGAGACTTAATTTCTCAACTGGCACACAAAAGTACTATAACCATAACACTGTCTCACCTCATACATAGCACTACATTGGCTCAGAGCCAAAACTGCACCCACGTAGATAGTGCTTAAACTGTTCTGGTGAAATCACAATCAGTACAGGAAGAGAATCCTGCTCTAGTCCACCTCTTCTTTACAGGTGAGCTGACAGTCATTTACATTGACAAACACAGCTATGAGCTTCAAGGATAATTACGCTACTAATTTTCCTAGACAGTTTTGAGATTTCAATAATTACACAACATGAACTCATGACATCACACTTGTGTTATGATTTAAATTCTGAGAAAAATCATAAAATTACCCAGGGAAAACATCTTTGAGAAGCCCATAGCTACCACTGTGATTTCGTGCATTTTTGACAAAACTTTGTTAGAGAGATTCTGTGTATTATGTCTCTCATATTGAGTCTCCCACATTTACCAGGCCTAAACCAAAACATGTGGATGCACATTCACACATTCTAAATGCACAGGTGAATTCAGGTACAAAGTACAGATCGGGCCATCTCCACTTTTACTTAGATGTACAGTGCCAGATTTATGAACCAAAACGTATACATGTATACACTGTACCTGCAAGTCTTTTTGGTCTTTTTTGTTTTCTAGAGTAGGTGTCCTAGTCACAAAGTCATTCAGAGTACTGTGGGAAAATCAATTCACTTCGAGTTAGTAATTGGACAGGTCTACTCAATGCATCTATAAACTTTCTTCTCTCTTACGCAGTACCTGAGAAGAATAAAGTGTCCAGGAGGAGCCAAATTCAACTGCACAGACTCTTTGAGAAGTCCTAGTAAGGACTGGAAGTTCTCCTGCAAGGCTGAGACAGGCAGTCTGCCAAAAAAAAAAAAACCAAAAAAACCAAAACAAACCCAAGTTTGAAGTTAG
>Ga0065711_1044616_pt1 | contig 13989 bp, 16 predicted proteins | sample Hoacrofraction12_FD_59098 | JGI IMG/M metagenome (GOLD analysis project Ga0065711, IMG submission 59098) | Hoatzin crop microbial communities from Cojedes, Venezuela - Epithelial fraction 12 v2 (version 2) | ecosystem: Host-associated > Birds > Digestive system > Esophagus > Crop | place...
CCGCCGGCCCGGCCTGTGCCCCCCCCAACGGGTGGCTGGAGAGGGGCCGGAGGGAGGAAGGTGGCCGCCGCCCCCCCTCGCCCTCCCGGCCCGCTGTCTGCAGAGCAGGCTGTGTCGTGCCTGCAGCCGCTCCTTCCTCGCCCCGCACGCGTCTGCAGGTTTTCCCGCAGAACAGGTTTTCTGGTATGAGCGATACCGCGGCGTCCTTCTGCCTTCCCGTCCCACCGCCCAGCCCTGAGAAGAAAAAAAGGAACGAAGGCGGCGACGGTATCAGAAACGACCACGTGAAAAAAGGGAACCGCAGCAGGTAGCGCCTTGTGCTCGCGAAGAGCCGCAGCTCCGCGGTGCGCATCACTGCAAACCCCCGGAGAAGGCTCTCACGGCAGGCTCTCCTACTTCTCCTCCCACCAGCAACGCTCAGTTCCCTCTCGGTGATTCAGATAAAACCATCCCCTTGCCCAGGACAAGCCTGTTGGTGTTACCAAACGGGAAGGCCTCACCGGTTGACTCCCACCCCCTCCACCACCTGCCTACCACGGCCACCTTCACCTCCCGGCTTCCTGCTGGCTGACCTGGACCAGGATGGAGCCAGCAGCGCCCGTGGTGCTGAGCCCGGCTTCCCTCGTGCCTCTCTCCCAGCCCGCACACTCCTGCCCTCCCCAAGGGCACCGGTCCTGAGCAGGACTTTCACCCTGGCACCCAAACCTGGCTGAGCAAAACTGAAAGCATCTCCAGGTCCGTGCAAGGGAGGAGGTTCACCAAGCCCGGTTAGCGGGGAGAGGCTGGCGACGCAGCTCCGGGGGCTCCATGATCATCTCTGTCTTCCCCTGGCATTTGTTTTGCCAAAGTCAAACGCGCTGCTCCTGTTTGCTGGCATCAGGATTAACCAGGAGCTGGCCAGGAGCACTCATCACCCCTCCCATTCCATTTATTTTTAATCAACACGAGGACCACACAGTTAGTTAGTTCTGCATACACGTAAGTACTTTTTATCATGTTTTTTTTTTCATCCCTGGACTCTTGACTTCAGCAAGTCGTGCTACTAGCTAAAAACCCCGCTGCGAAGTGAAGATGGTGTTCTTCGGTGACCTCCGCTGGGCAGGATCCAGCCTGCTTTCCTTACAGGAACGTTTCCCTTCCCTTTTTCCGTACCGCTCCGCTCCACCTAAGCGGGGACTTTGCCCTTCTGGAGGTGGCGTGGTCCCGACAGCAGCCTGAGCGGATGCGGTCGCTGTCTTGATCTTGACCTGGCTGACGTCGTTCGTCTCGTTTAAACTGGTTCTCCTGATTTTTTGAGAAGTCCACCAAGAGTCACTGACTTTGCTTTAGCTTGCCCCTGCCGCGTTGTGGATCTTAACACAGGAGTCTTTCAGCAGAGTAAGTGGAAACTAAAATCTAACCACCCCGTTCGTGGAGAAGGCACGGAGAACGCAAGCTCCTGGATTAGACATCAGGTGAGAAATAAGAACCTAACAGACATTATTTAAAATCTCATGACTTTCCCCACACAAAGCAGTATTTTCCCATCGTCGCAGCTGTGCTCCTACTTCCTGTTCCCCCCCGGAGTGCACTCGCCCACCGACCATAGCCACGCCGAGCCCCACAGCATGTCCAGCTGCGACCACCAGCTCCGCTGGCTCACGGTACAGAACATGAGCACAGGCTGCAGCAACAACGGAGGCAAGAGATGGAAGCCTTTAAATTCAGATTTCCCAGCCTCAGAGACCACGTGAAAGACCCTTAGTCTCTTTATTTAGTCTTTTCCTTCTTTATTTAGTCTTTTCCTATGTGAACTACTCTGTTCACCATTTCTATACCTGGAACTTTGTCCATAAGAGTGATTAGTAATTAATTCATTAATAATTTATTAACAATTCCCTGACAACACAGGGATAGGATTCTCCTGGGGAAATATATATTTTCCTCCCATTTCTTTTAAAGACGCCAGATGCCCACCTTAATTGCACAGATACAAAGCCAAACTCCATTGACGTCAGTGCTGTTAGCTGGGTTTTATTAATATCAGGTAGATATAAAAAATCAGCATCAAGCAAAAATTCAGAGAGAATAATACAACACCCACACAGCCCTCCCGTGGAGGAGTTCCTGGTGCTGACACTTGTCTCATTTGCCATGCATGGCTGAAGCGCCTACGGCCCTCGACTCGCTCCAGAGCTCTCCTTTGCATCGTCTCTTCCCCTCTTGAGAAAGAAAATGCTGTGCAGAAAACGCATCTAACGCCGTGGAGCCGAGATAAGATCAGTAGTGGAAAAGCCAGCACGCTTCAGCCTCAGCCAGCGTCGGGGTCCTGGGAGCAGGAACAGGCTCCGCAGCCTCTCCCCCCCTCGCTGGAGGGTGGCTGCCCAGGTTTAGGGTCAGCCCCAGTACGGCCTTGGAGCTGAGTGACATGGGAGCAGAGAAAGAGCCGGGAGAAGCCTGGAGTGGGGCCTCCCCGCCTCGGCCCTTCGCGCTCGTAAAGCTGGTGTATGGGCACGGCTGCACCCAGCCGTGGGCCCTCCTGATCCCAGGCTTGCCTATGGACCTGGCATCCTGGCTTCACCCTGGACCTGCCCCATCATGGTGGCCATCGCAGGAAGGTAATGGCATCCCCTGCACAGAAACGCAGGACGCAGCTTGCTGCTGAGGCTAAATTCCTAGAGAGGCTTCGCTGTTTAGTAAGCACCGGCTTTGAAGCACGTGCAAGTAGAAAAACTGATGTCCAGAAAAGATGGTTTAACACTTATTGGATTTCCCTGACACTCATAACAACAGGAGGAACTGTGCCCTCTGGTTCACTGGCAATGATCAGGTGCACCCCTGTTTCTTGGGTTCCTAACCCAAGATATCAAAGATTTTTTTCTTTTTCCTCTGAAAAGCATTAAGGAGTTACAGAATTTTACTGAATTAAAAGCAGCAGCATCTGAGTGCCGGGGCCGTCTCCTTGACAGATGTCAACCAGAACAGCTCTGAGGAAGCTGGGGAGATACCCTGGTGCTGGTCCACACTAGGCGAGGAAGTGAAGTCCTGGAAAAGCCGGTCAGTGGCCCCAGAACAGCTCCTCACCAGTTCCAGGTCCAGAGACAGACTCCGACACCTTCATGGCAGCGAGATTATTGTCTTCAAAATGAAAAACACAGACAACACCAGCAGCCTGTCAAAGCCCGTAAGCAATCCCAACGGCTCCAACAGCTTTATAAGACTTCAGCTGAAATTAAAGCGTGCAAACACTATTTCACAGATTAAAGCTTTGAAGAGCATTGTTTTCAAGCTGCTTTTTATTGTCTTTACTTCTGGGTTTTCTGTTTCACATCTTCATGGTTCAGCGGCGTTACTGAATGCCGAGGAGTCAATCCTCAGCAACAGCCCTCCGAGGCTCTTTCGGAGTAATCACTCTGAGAAGAAAATAGCTGCCACAGTTTGCAAGACTAATCAGCGGGTCAGCTACTTCTGATCCATCTTTCCTTGCCCTTCCGTTCACTGGTTTCACTGGGAGCCCAGAATTGCTGCCATCTTTCTTCCTGCACTGTAGCAGCCCTCAAACGAAAGGACAGCTTCGTTGCAGATCGCTACACAAACTACTTTTCAGTGATTCCTCTTCTTTCCAAACATCAAGGTTCAGAACTTGCGCAACTGGAACACACCCACATAGTGTGCATTATTCGTTAGAGTTACAAATCAACTCTTGTAACTCCGTGGTACATCTGGCCAGCAACAAATCAACTGAGCTGTTCAGCTTTGGTGGAGACTGGGATCTTTCAGGGAGTACCTCAACCCAAAGCACAGGGAAGCACGACAGCCTTGCGGCAATCCCTCACGCAAGTGACCCCACTGGGGCAGCCGCCACCACAGCAAGGGGAAATGAAGAGCATTCAGCACGTTACTGTGCCTGCTGCAACCCCTTCAAATCGCTTTTCGCTTCGCTGTAGTTTTTGCCTCGCTACAAGCCCGAGCTGTACGCTCTCAGGAGCAAAGAGCATACTTTTGTGTAACACGCATCTACCATACCCAGCTGAGCGGGGCCCTGGCCGCTGATGACAATTTTTAGGCTCGCATCGATAAAATAAAACCAGGCAATTGTACTTGTACACACAACCACCAGGATTTTGAATCCTGCTTGAAGCTGCTGAGCTCCTTCCATCTGCTCACGACGCTGCTCCAAGCACAGCTGTCCGCTGAGCAGCAGCTCCCCGCTGTGCTGGGCGAAGGGGAGCCGTGAAGCTCCTGATCGCAGCTCCTGGAGGGAGATGAAGGTCTGTAAAGCCAAGGAGGGTGGACCTGCTGCTAGACCTTCACCTGCCACATGGCCGCAGTCCCGCTGAGGTTGTTAAACAGAGAGACAGTATGGTACAAAGAGGGGGGGAAATCACCCAGCATACTCACTGCTCCATTACCAGGAGTCTCTCTGAAGCTTTGAGGAGGTAGTTTCTATACACCAAGCTGCCTTTTGAAGATGCACGTGTTACTTTTAAGCAGATAACAGCAGCAATAAATTCAAAGGTCCAGGCAACTTCTAAGCCAGACCTCTTCCTTCCCCACAGAAACGCTCACAAAATGAACACCCATTTTTATCAGCTGGTGGAACCCGCAGTTCGTGATCTGAGATGGGAACAACAATGCGTGTGTGAAAGTAGCACGAGCAGCGTACTCGGTGCCGGGAATTTCATAGTTAGTGGTGGCCCCCGTGCTTCTAGAGCCTCCCCGTGACTGGGTGTTAGGGTAGCCCTGTATAGTGCACTTAATCTGGTCCATCTTCGGGCTGCTACAGACAAGAACACTTTCAGTCCCTGCCCACTCCCACCACGTTGACCCCAAAGCTACCATCGTAGAGCTTTGCTATGACATCATCATTTCACTGATCCCATGGAAAACTGTTTTTTTGGCAGATTTATTTCCTAGTTTTCCTACTGGAGGCAACAGGTCTGCCTTGCTCCTCCCTAGGCCTTGGGGTAGGAAAAAGAGACTCTCCCCTTTCCCATCAGCCTGCAATTACGATCACGTCTGCTCTGGAATGAAACCAGCTACACCCCAAGTGAAACTTCACCGTGTCACAGCTGGTGGCAGCTCACACCATGCAGCAAGGGCTGCAGACAGAAACCTGTATCGAGCCGGATGCGCTAAGCCACAGCCGCAGCCCAGCGGCACGGAGCAACTGATCGCTTTGGTGACCTGTGCTGACCCCCACTAGCTAAGAATCCGGCTCAGAGAATGAGGACTCCCTTGTGCAGTCAGTTAAGGGGCCACAGTGTTTCTCCTCATTGCAATTGTGACCTGCTCCTGGGAAAGAGCAAGGCTTCTCTTTATTCCCTCCGCAAGCAGGAATTTTGTTCAGAAAGGCAAAGCCGACTCAAACCCCTACCCAAAGAACTCGCCCGCTGCGCAAGCGCCCACCTCCTCCTGCAGCGGGTGACGGCCAGGGAGGCACAGCTGGAGGAAGAGCAGTCTTGCACCCACATCACCAGGCGAACGATTCTGCTCTCTGGGTGTTGCTAACTCCCCACCTTTTGATACAAGTGAGCAGGAAGCCCAGGGCTGAAACCTCACCTCCAACTAGCCAGTGTTTTTAACCCTTCCCTCTCTGTCACCAGCCCTGAAGTTCTAGTCTCGTCCTTAAAAAGAGTTCTACAGATTCTAGAATTGCCACCTGCAAACTAAAACCCACCCACAGAGTTTTCCACAGCAGCACCAGGCGAAAACCACCAGCTCAGCAACAGCTACGCTGTGTTCAGGTGGGATTTTTTCAGGGATCTCCACCTCCCGGACTCTGCTTGCAGCCGGGCAGGCAACACCGGCGATGGTGTGCTCACAGCCCTCACAGGAGGGAGGCCTGAGCCTGCACCAGGAGGAGGAGGGCTCTGCCCAAGAGGTCACTCGGGGACTAGCAATTCACCCTCGAGGGTCCCAGTGGGCATAACAACTGATGGTTACTTCTGAAATACAAACCCAGTTTAAACAGAAAGGAGAACAAGTTTTCTTCTACGGAAATTTGAAAACCCTTGTTTTTGTACTACTGCAATAAACATCTATCTAAAATAAAAGGGCTTCCAGACGCTTCACCCCATCTTTCTAACGCTGTCTGCCACATCTGCTCATGCCAAGGGATGCTTGCTGCGGGGCCCCCCGCAACACAACAGTCAGTTCACAGACCTGCACCCACTGCGCGGCTCAGCTCGCCACTGTCATAACCAGCAAACAAACATCCTCCCTTCATCTAATCCCACTTTCTGCTAGAACAGCAATGAGGAAAAGCAGCTCACGGTGCGCTGGAACCTCCATCTCTCAGAACCTGTAACACTCAGTCTCATGATAGAAAAAAAAACAAACAAAAAAACCCCCACAAAACCCAAAGCACTGTCACTCGCCCCTCCTGGTCCCCCAGAGCAAAAGGCTGTGAAGGCAACACCCCCTCCCCGCATGTCTGCCCTGACCCACACCCCCAAGCCAAAACCTGTCACTCGCCAGTCACATTGGCTTCCTGCTGCAGCTGGGTGTCTCTGTGCTCTGTTTCTAAAGGCAGCGGGTGCCTCAAAATCTACAACATCCACTTCCCAAGCTGTGCAGGTCAGCTCCAGGGGCTCCCAAGAAAGGGACTAGTCCCTTCTCCCACCCCACCCCACCCAGGCCGGAGCCAAGCGCCCAGCTCCTCTGCTCAGGGGCAGCGCCTGCCCACCACCGAGACACCACTCCCCGCACCTCCGATCAAAGCCCTGTAGCTCGTGGAGCTGTGGAAAATTTCAGCAGGCAAAAGCTGTTTTTGTTAAAAAAAAACAGACAAAAAAAAAACACCCCAAAAAACCACGACAACAAACCTAAAAAGATCAGAATGCAGGCAGCTGCCTTCTGCCTGAAGAAGCTGGCACCTGCACACAGCCGCTGGCCCAACACCTGCCTCTTACCAGGTTTCAAATCTCCACTGTTGCAACAGCCTCTAGGATAAGGCTGTTTCTTTTTTTTTGGTCTCATTCAAGAGATTTTTGTCATTTTGTCTCAAACTTTGCATGTTTCACCATCAGTGTAAATACTTACTTGGAAAAAAAATATGGGAGTTTAGGGTCACAAGTGAAGATTGACCAAAACCAAATCCTTTATTTCCACAACTGTATAAATGTGCTCCAAATGTGTCCAACACAAGTTAGAAAAACAAAACAGAACATGCCAACTGCAAACTAGATCAGTCCACCGATGTGCTGACTCCTTGGTATTAGGCTTAGTTACACAAGACCAGTCACAGTAAAAAGATACATTTTAGAGTACAAAGAGTAGCAGGATGTTAAGCCATTTCAGCTTGTGCACGTACAAGTCACACTTCTGGCAGAAAATGCAGAGAAGTTTGCATTATTATGCTGGAAGCTATGCTGCATCGCTTTAAATGGCATCAATATCGATATCGTCATCTTTATTGTTTGCAGGCTTCACAGTTTCAACTTTTGGTACACTGGCAGTTGTGGAGTACACCACCTGTGGAGACAACACACACACACTGTCACTACAACACCCAGTGCCACGAAGCGCTCAGTAATTTTAACACCAGGCACTGCAACACCCGCCCGCTCCGCAGCCCTCCTGCCCACAGCCATCAGCGGCTCACCGCGCCGCTCCGTGGTCTGCAGCGCACTGCTCGGCCCCCTCCCGTGCAAGAGCAGGGTAGGGGAAAGCTGTGTTCAGACACATTGACACTAATTACACCTCAACATCTGTCGTTAGAAGGTAGCGGCGTGTGTGTCTGCAGGAAGCAGGATCTCACACCCATGGCCAAGAGTAGGTACTACTGAGAGGAGACCAACCAGCCAGCTCACATGCAACACAAACCCCAGCCACAGGTAGCCGAGTGCACCTAACAGATTTTACCTAGGCCTAAACTGTGAGGAAACAGCCACTTGTTCTTTAGCCAACTTTTCTAACCACCACACCCCTGCTAACTCTTCCAAAACGCGAGGCTTTACACATAGTGCCTCTTGTCCATCTTCAACTGTATCAACTACTGCTGTGCAACAGACTGTGCTGTTCCATGACCACGGTCTATTGAGATGCACCTGTACTGTTACAGAAGCGATCTTGGGCAGACCAGTCACAGCATATAGCAAAAAGGCTCTGACAAAGCATTAGAAACGAGGTGTTCCTCCAGCTCCCAACACACACAGCAGTACGTGAAGTCCGCTGTTTTACAATGCATCAAGACAAAGCACAAAACTTAAGCGTGCAGGAACAGCGCAGCCTTGGACTGGTTTACAGTAAGTGAGTCTTTCCTACCTCTATGTTTTCGTCTTCATCCTCTTCTTCATTACCGGAAGATTCTTCCTCAGCTTCCTTCAGCCATTTAATAAATGGTTCTGCTTTGACACGGATTTCTTTGGCAAGCTCCTTTGAAACATATTTCTTTGAGGCCTGAAAGACAGAAGTACACAGACTTCGCTCGAACACTGACATCGGATCACACCCAAATACAGCAGGAGCCTAACCCAGAACTCTAACCTCACCCCACCGCCTCCAACAGCCCCTTTCTGCAAGGGAGTTTTCTCCCAGACAATACGCAATCTCAGATTAACCGCTGAAGGACATCTGCACAAGTTATCACACCAGAACGGAGATGACAGATGCAGTATGCTTCATTCCGGCACCTAGCTGGCACAGTACATGAAACACTATCCCTTACCTTTTCTGCCCAGCCAAGGATGACTTCTTCTTCCAGAAGATCTGCATCATACATTTCCTTCAAAATATGTGGTATTTTAGAAATAAGCTGAGACTGATGCATGGCTACCACACACTCAAAGCCATGAAGAAGGTACCTCTGAGCTTTTTTGTTGTTGTGGCAGAACTAGAATTGTGATAAAAGCAATTAAATTAGTTTATTCTCCTCTCCAGAAAGAAATGCTGCTTATGCTCTCAATGAGACAGCAAGACTGACAACAGCTCATGCTACCCCTCCCAGCCGTTTTTCCTAGTTAAGTAGTAGTGGTTTAAAAACAAACTACTGAAAGTCTTCTTCCCCACAGTACCAAGCAATCCAGAACCTCGTCAAACAGTTGCTACGAACAGCAGTTGCTATGAACAGCCAACTCAACAGTTGTGACACTGGGTGCCAAAGCAGAGACTGCTTACACGAAGGAAGTGACGTCTGTATTTCCGTATCTGCTCACGAATCTTTTCGTCAAAAAGGACTTCAGTGAGAACTAGAGGGCCCATAGCCTTCACGTCCAGTCTCTCTGCTTCTGCTACAATGTCTTTGTCGGAAGCATCAATGACACCTTCTTCCTTCTTTTTCTACAAAGACAGGAACAGACAGAAGTGTTTTAAAGCTGCAGAGGTATGCGTCAATGCTCTGTTGCACCGCTTTCCTTCCCCACCACTGGTGGAACCGGTACTGTAGTGGAAGCTCAAGCAGCTTGCGCTTACTCTCCGTACCAACATGTCATACAACTACAGCAGACTGGCTACCAAACAACCAAGCGGAGAATAATACCTTAACAAAATCAAAGAGTATGTTGACTCTCTCTTCCACTGTTCTTTCCAGGTCTTCACTAAGTGTGAGGTTCTTTGCATGGTCACTGATTTCATCCATTCTACGCCTCTGGGCTTCTTCTGTCGTGTCTTCACCCCAGTCATCATCATCTTCCTCCTCCTAAAAATCAAAACCGAACCAACAGGTTCAGACAATGTTGATATAAGCTTAGCAACAGGTGAGTGTTGTTTCCAGATACAAATCTGAGACCATTTTTATAAACAGGTACTTCTGATTTTTCCCTAAAGAAAGGGCTATGCTACCATTTGGAAGTCAAATATGATGGAGAAAGGGCAGATGTAAGAAAGAAGTAATAGAAGCTAGACTTGAGTTTGCAGCCATCTGTGGGAGTACCTGAAGTGCAGTTTAGCACTTTATCTAGTACACTCATGGGATGTTCCTTTCGAGGGGAACCTGGATGGTAAAGGGCACGCAGCTCTCACTTAGCAAGGAACACAAACATTGTTACTGCAGAGCTGATAAAGCTGCTACAGAGGAGACACAGTGATACCTCTACTCCAGCAGTGAAGTTCTAGGTACAGTAAGAACTTTTGGTGCAACACTGACTCACAAGGAGTATCAGTGATCTAAAAGTTTCAAACCTAGGCAAGACACCACACCCCCCAGGTCTACTTTCCCTTCTACTTACCACAACCTGTGGAGGAGTAATCTCCTCTGGTGGGGGGGGTGGAAGTGTCTCACTGCTGGACACAGAACCATTCTCTTTGTCCTTGCCTTTTCTGTTCTTCTTATCTTTTTCTTTCTTTCCTGTACCAGTGTCACCACTTTCTGCAAGGGAATTTTCATGTTTTACTCTATGAACTACAGAATATAGAGTCCCTGCACTACTGCATCTCTGCCAACGCCCCAAGTGGGTCTAAATGCTTTCATCAGCAGACATTATATACAGTACCCATCCCCAGATGCACATCTGCCCTGAGTGTATCTGCTGGGGAAACCCCTGGTTCCAGTGAAAGTCTTTTGTTTCTTGGGAAGACATAAGGTTGTCCAAGTCTATATAACAGGTGACCTCACTAAGCAGAGACCCCTGGAATAGGTTAGACTTTTCTGTTCTGGCAAGCTTAAATTGCAGCAGGCAACTAGATGCTTACCACAGAGTGTTGCTTGCACAGTAGTATGTTACAGCTAGCATTTACTACACCGTTTTTGCTTCCTACCCCTTCTACTTCATATTGACTTGAAGTCAGAACTGCAACGAGCTCCTGATGACTAGCTCTCCTCCTCAGCTTTGTCCCACATAGGCAAATCCAACTCTTCACAAACATTTCTACTGGGGAAGGATACAGATTACAAGGGAAGAGACTGCTCATATCGAAACTATGAACACAGCTACCTCATCCTGACCCACAAACATACTCCAGGAGTATGCTGGAGCCTTTTTACACTTTAATTAGATGCGAGCCATTTGTTTTTCTACTTCATTAATAGTACTCGATGTTCCATTTACCCCCAATAAATAAGGAAACACACTTACCAGGTGGGTTTTTGAGAATGAACGTGCAGAGTTTATGGTTTGTGTCAAGCATGCCTCGATAGCCACAGGCTTTGCAAGAGTTACCTATAGTTTGTTTCTTAGGATTGACATGCTGTAAAGAACAACAACCTCTAGTTAACACACCACTCACTGAACAATGACACATTAAACCCTAAACCCGATGTTTACATTATCATCTCCACAGGTTTGTTTGCTACTTCCGAACTTGCTCTGTTAAGGGTGATATGAAGTAATCTAGCTCAAAAGATCTGAGCTGTTGTAAATGTAAAACCTTCCCTAAAGGGGGGTGTGTGTGTGTGTGTACTGGATTTTCTCTTCACAGATACTCAAGCTGTTAACTTCACACCAGTTCCACAAACATCTAATGATGTGTTTCCACAGTGCTACCATTAACACAGATGGAAAGCACTCACCAGATCAGTTTCAGGATTCTCACACTCAGGACAGAGAACAAATTTTTTAATGAATCCATCCAACATGTCTTGCAGCTTATTCGCCTCATGAGATCCATTGACAATGTAACGGTCATTCTTAACATCAAACTGGGTCTGTGCTCCCAGCTCACAACCAAAAAATTTGGTAGGATCTGTAAAGAAAGCATAGTAACCACCAATGCTCTCGTATTTTCACTGTGATTTTGAACAGTAAGTAAATACGCCATTGCTTTGTTCTCTTCCTTATTCCATCCTGAAATAATAACATTTCTTTCCTACAAACCTCAAAAGGATGGTATTAATACTTTACTAGCTATTTACCACTACCACTTCAAACACAAAAGCATAAAAAAATGCTGTGCCACTCCAGACTACTTACACGTTGGAGGCCGATTAAGCGCCTTTGCAACGTCAACCATGTTGACTATAACCGTCTTTATTCCATTTCCTTTGCCCTCCACCTAAAGAAAAAAAGTGTTTTAAGATTAAGCGACTGCAACAGCCAAACCCAGTGTGTATTCCCCATTTCAGAACATCAAAACCCTGCTTTGAAGTGTGTATTCTTAGAAGGGCTAACGTCCTCTTAGTCTGGACAGAAAAGAGCAGACATCCTCCTCGGCCTCTGACTGGCTAAACATTATCATTACCTCACACCTAGCTCCCTCCTCTATCAAGAGAGAAAGCGCTGTGAAACAGTACCTACTTACCACTAATAGTAAGTTACCTTGGCAATCAGACGGGGCATTTTGTAGCGATAGAACTGATCTGAAACACTGCGGTTGACGTTGACAGACATTTTGCCTTATTAGTAGCTTTATCAATAAGATGAAGAGATCTTTGATTGCAGTTTTTTGGTATCTTCTGTCTGGAGAAGACGGGATGACATAAACGACTGCAAGAGTTCTCGGTCTCTGACATGAAAAAATTTTCGCCACTGAGGCTGTAAGGTTCTTGCTTGTACGCTATGTTTCCCCAATACAGGTACCAGTGGCTGCGCAACAGCTCTGCAAGTTTTAATAAACAGAAATGAAGTTTATCTTAACATGTACCAATCAGATTTTGCTATAGAACTACATAAGGGACTATGTTTAGCATGAAAGGAAAAAAAAAAACAACAAACCCCAAACATTCTTTATGCTATGGCTTTCCTCAACTTGGGGAGCTGAAAACACTAGCCTTGAATTTTATTGCTAAGTAACTTTTCCCTCAACTACACCACAGAGCTTTCCACCCTCGTCTTATGTACTACCCAAAAAACACTGAACAGCTTAAAATTGTTTTCTGTACAATTAACTCCTGTAGGAATGCTGTGATCGATAAGGAAGGGAAAGGAACACTGCTTGATTTATTACAGAAATCAATGGCTCTTGCACCAAGAGTGTCATGTGATACATTTCAGGCTGCAGGGTGGAAGAAATCAGGAGAAAGATCTGGAAAAGTTTCCAATTCCACATCATAGCATGAACCTATCACATAAACTGAAGTCTGTCAGAATGTTGAGAAATATCAGTGAGATGAAGCAGCAGCAATCTGTAGCCCAACATAGTTTTTACATGGCTTACCAGTTTTTCGGATCGGAGTGGAAAAGAGTTGAAAATTAGGTAATTCTCCCTCACTTATGGATTCTCATAGCAGCTTCTCTTGAGTTTTGACTTAACAATAAGCCTGATAAAGTCTGACATAAGTTGCTTCACTGTAGAAAGCCTAGCAATGCAGAGGTACAGAGCAGTGCAGCAGCTTTTCCAGTTGGTTATTTTCTTAGGGGAAGGGGGAAGGAAGGGGAAGGAGGATGAATCCTATTATTAAAGTTGCCTTAAGCAGTATTTACATATTTAACACGTGTCTCTATAATCAGATCTAAGAGTACTTAAGCCACAACTGGCTGACTAGGCAGGCAACCCTGACCACAGCATGGCTATTCTGACACGTCATTGTGTTGTTCTCATTAATGACAGAAGCATTGACACATTAAAATAGCCTTAGTATCTATGCGTAAGAGCACATCTATTGGTTCCACTTGGTCTGAGCCTCTCTGGTCAGGCTTGCTTTTTTTTTTTTTTTTTAAACACAAGAAGTGAGCAGATTTGTACGTGCCTCGTGTTCCGCATTAGCCCAGATGCAGTTTTGCCTTTCCTCAGCAAAAAGCGCACCGTGGACTTTGTCTCAAGCATGAACAGCTTCCTTCCTTGCAACATCTAAGCAGAGCCACCGCGCGACCCGACCACACGCCCACAGCAGCGCCGAGGAAGCGGGCATCTCTCCGACAGAGCCCGCCGCTCCCCCTCCTTCCCGATTACAGCTTTCGTCGGCCGCAGACTAAAGCTCCCTCTCCTGGTCCCTAGGACACCTCATCCCAAGCACCACCCCCCCCACATGCTACGCAGGGAGGAAGAAGCGGGAAGGCAGACAGGCTCCCTGCTTCAAAGCGCTGTGTCCCCGCCCCGCTCAGCCCTGTGATGAGTCATAAATGCAGCAGTTAAACACTGAGTCAGCGCTGGAGGAGGAGGCGGGCGGAGACGCCTCCAGCCACGCATGCGCAC
>Ga0065711_1014205_pt1 | contig 13987 bp, 8 predicted proteins | sample Hoacrofraction12_FD_59098 | JGI IMG/M metagenome (GOLD analysis project Ga0065711, IMG submission 59098) | Hoatzin crop microbial communities from Cojedes, Venezuela - Epithelial fraction 12 v2 (version 2) | ecosystem: Host-associated > Birds > Digestive system > Esophagus > Crop | place...
TGCACCAGTCAACAATTACAGCTGATTTTTTTTATTTTTTTTAAATGCAGCTGGGTTTCTCAGTTCAAACAAATTTCCAATCTGACAGGTTTACTTTTCTTCAGATAAGTTGCATTCATAGCCCACCAAGTGTTTCCAGAAGATGATCCTCTTAACACATTTGTTAGACAGGTGGTTCCTAGCCTTACAACCTTCAGTTGGTAGGATTTTTACAGTTTGAGAGTCTCATATTTCATCTGACACATCAGCAACGATCGTGTGTGTTTTTAAGATGTGCATTCAAGAAAATAAAGAACATTAATGAAGGGAGTTTATGTATCGGAAGTTCTGGACTAACGTATATTTATAAAAACAATATCCATAAGCACCACTTTATGGCCAAAGGACTATTAAACTTGGATTATATTGCACACTAGGTTAAGCCTGAAGTTGCCGTAGTAGCCTGCATTAAGCCTTCAGTGGAGTCCCTAGGGCCTGCCTCATCTGACTGGGAAGCTACGCCGAGCTTCCTGCCTGGAAGCTGACCTGGCTTCTGCCTGTGTGGTGACCTTCGTGGCTGGGGACGGCCGTCTCCCCTAAGGTGGGGTGCGCTGGCCCTACAGCCCCCGTGCAGAACGTCCCCTTTGGCTTGCTGCCCTTCTGCCGTGCTTTCCTCCTGCTGCTCCCGTAACGGGGAGGGATTGGGGCAGGATATCACGAAAAGGGCTGCTCTTGGCACAGAAGGGACGTGAAGCAGGCAACCTGTGATACGGGCCGTGATGTGTGATGTGTTTGGAGAGCAGCAGCCCAGGTAACGCAGGGACAGCGTGACAAAACAGTGGTTCCCTCCGATATTCCTTTAATGGACTTCAGCATCTCTCCAGGTATTGTTGTAAGGAAAGCTGGATTATTCTCTCAGCATCTGTGAAAAGTGTCTTAAATTGCAGAATAAGCAAAAGCAAAATGGCAGTGATCTGCAACTGCATTTCACGTGGTGTTTCCCTCCTCCCAGGGTCTTTCCTATCTCTTTCCTTATCTGTAAGATGCAGTTTTTACTGGAAAGCGCCCAAACCTTCAGACAGAGGAATTAAATTATGCAAGTGAGCAAAAATGATATACAGAAAATTGTGTGTTGCTAGTCCTTGCACTGCTATACAGGTTTTATGCCTAGAACGAAGTCTTTCCATTCTTTCAGTTTAAGCATTTACTAAAGCAGATCTCCAATAATTTACTTGTAATTATACTGGAAAATGAATGTGATCTCTGTAACTCACTAAAGGCAGCTTTCTTGCATTAGAAAAATGACTTCCATGTCACATAGATACAACTGTGCAGACAAAAGTCTAATTAAAAATGTACCGGTTTTCCTTCAGTCAGTATTTACTTTATATTGTGGGACACTGCCTTATTCAGTCACCAATTTATAACTTAGTATTTGTACCTTTATTTTGCAGATCATTGAAAAAAAAGTTGCTGTCTGCAGCAAACTAGGATGCGTTTAAGATCTTAGTATACAGCCAGTAACAACCTTTTCACGCTTTTTCCCCTTATTCAGGAATTTCCACTTTTCCTTTGTAGCTATGTTAAGTAAAATACTTTAATGGGCACTGGCGTTTATAACTTTATTCATTGGAGTGAATAATTATTCTTGCACATTTTCAAAAAGCAGCAAATCTGAGGGGCTGTCTTAAGAACACACAAATATCGGTCTTAAAGACAGTTTTATTTCTCATTTTATCCTGTTTATGTCGTAACTGAATCACTGAATTCTGCAGCTAATGTAGTTCGTTTTTTCCTCATCGTTCCCTAGTTAGAGCGTGGTTTAAATCTGACAGAACTGACTGAAATACTTGGCTCTTTCCAAAGGTATCGAGTTTCATCAGAGAGCAGGCACACGAGCAGATTCAAATGATAGTTATTTCTCTAAAGGAAGAGTTTTATTCCAAAGCAGACGCGTTGATTGGAGTGTGTCCAGAGGTAACAATTAATTATTTGCAGATTTTGTTAAATAATACGCACTGGTTTTTGCTGAAGTACTGATTTACACCTTAACTGTTGCTACAGTGAATTATGTACGTAATTGTGTTGCTGGGTTTGAGCTACCTTGTGTTCAGAAACAAGTGCAGGTGCTGGCTCGATGAAAAGATCATTCTGGTAACTCAAGCTCATTATTGTATCTCAGTCACGAAATGCTTATTTTAAATAACAGAAATGTTTTAAACTGTATGGTCCTTCCTCTTCTCAGCGTGACGACTTGATGTTCAGTCGAGTACTGACTCTGGATCTTACCGAGTTCCCAAACGGTGAGGACCAGGAAAGGACAGCGAAGCACAGACGCGGTTCTGTTTCGGAATAGAGCATGGATGATTTCAGGGCCAGGAGCAAGAAGTGTGTTTCTGGCTGGCTGTTACAAACCTGAGTTGGAGTGTGGCTGTTAGAAGTTGAAGACATGTTCACCTTTCACATGAAACGGGTTTCTGAATGTTGCCCGCAGTAACTGTCACTCACTGATACGGCTGTGTTAATGAGTGAGAGAGCGCCGTAGGTTGTTACTGAAACGTGCACATCCTGGTATGCAAAGCTTTCTCCACAAAAGTTTTGGGGTTTTTTTTTTTGCCTTAAGCTGAAGGAATAGAGGTTCACATGGGCACACTATTACAAAGAATAAGCCTCTTGCTTTTGTTACGAAAAGTAATGTGTGTGGCCGTGTCTCCAGCACGCCGTTGGGATACATGTCAAGACCTTTACAGTCGCTCTCTTTTGTGTTGCATCTGGGTCTGTTGCCTTCAGATAGGATTATTTTTTCCTTTGTTTTCTTTTTAAACAACAAGCTGTTGGAATCTGCCAGTTCTCTTATGTGACTTTTCGGATGCCCAGTAAGACTTCAGACTGCAACTTTATGAAAATATTAGTTAACTTTGGAAAAGCTCCTGATAAATCTCTAGGTGTGATGTAACCTGAAAAAATTTCATCTTTGAGGTATTTTACCCCACACAAAAGTGGAAAGAATAAAACCGGTGTGAGTCAGAAGCCATGCAGGTAGCAGCCTTAGAAAAAAGTATATTTGTTGTTATGTAGCTGTCCCAGTAATGTCAACTTTATTTTGATGGCCATGCTTTTTCATCTAGGAAGCAAAGCTAATAAAGGTTGCAGAACACTGAGAGCGCTTCGGTCGCTTCATCTGGCTTATGTTTCACCTTGATGTATGTGGAAAAGAGCTTTATTTGGTTTATGGTTGTTCATGTTCTTATGTTCATATGCCAGCTTCCTTTTGTCCTTGTACCGTGCCACGGATACTGTGGGTGCTGCACACGGCTGGTGATGTGTGGACACCTGGGGTCACTGCCGAAGGAGGGACTGGCAGACGAGCAGCAGTTGATGTGTTCCTGTGGGAACACTTCTACCACATAAATGCGTCCACTTATGCTGTTGACAGATGTTTGTCAAATACTTATGTTGCTGCCACACTTCATTAAATAAAATTATTTACTCTGAGTGCGAGTCCTGGCTTAGCGTTAGTGCCTTAACTCAGACTCCACTGACAGATGTGGAAATACAGCAGTGTGAGCCATGACCAGAGCAGCCTCTGGTGATTCTCAGAGACCTCTGACCCACAGCAGTCCGTCTGCTGCAGATACAGGAGCTGTGCTTTGGTTGATGCTTTTTTTAACCATTTGCTAGGGACAGTTGGTTGAAGTAGGAAAATACAGTAAAGAATTGAACAGTCTGAAGAATGGTGAAAGCTACACATTAAAATGTTACATTTTAAAACGTTAAAGCTACGGTACAAGAGTGGTCTACTTGGCTTTAAAAATTTTATTAAAGGCGTGTATGCCATCATCAGAGATGTCCTATCAACCTCCTTACACAGCTTGAGCAAAACAGCACAGTAAATGGTCAACAAGTTTGTTTTCAGTAAGTATCTTACTCCCATTAAAAAAAAAAAATTAATTAGGTAGAAAAAGAGCTCTCTACAGTAGAATCAGCAACCATCATGTACCATACCAGATTGTGTGGTTGGTTCTTTCAGGGTACTCAGGTCATAATTTGAACAAGTTGCTCTTTCACTGCACAGAGGAACGGAACAGACACGTTTCAGGGTCTGTCCCTTCTGACCGTACTTTAAACCCTGAGGTAGCCGCGAGGCAGTCCTGTCCCTGAGATGACTACACCATAGTGTTTGATTGCGGGGCAAAGAAACCAGAATTGGGCATTTCTCCCTTCTTGCTGTGTATGTTAGGAATTACAGTAACTCCCACCACTGGCCCAGACCGTCCATCCCGCTGGGGCTCGGCTCTTTACTGGTGTGTTTTCAGCGATGGCGGCCACTGGCTCCAGCTGGAGGCTGCAGGCAGGGGTGGGCACGGCAGCCCCGAGCTGCCCCCACCGCTGCCCGGCCCGGTCACAGAGCTGGGCCCTGGAAGATGTCCCTGGCTGGACCTTGCCCGCGCTGTCTGGTGGCTGCTGGCCTTCACGGCTCCCCGGCCTGCGCTCAGGAAGAACCAACCCTTCTGCTGTCGGGTGCGGCTCAGCCGCCCCAGCAAGCGAGAGAGCAGTGAGTAGCTGGGAACGTTTTCTTCTTTAATGGAGAAAACTGCATTTTAGAAGATGAGTCCCCTCCGTGTTTCTGTACCGGTCTGCCTGAGAACCAGCACCCGTGCCCCAGCCTCTGCTCACTAACCCACCTACAAATTACACTGAGCGCTGACAGAACACGCCTTCTTCAAAGCAATTTTGTTAGCTTTCACCCCTGCAGAGTTGTTTGAGGGTATTTAAGGATTTGAGATCAGAATTACTCTGCTACATACAGGGCAACTGGAGCTTGCTTGCTTTTAGGGAAGCAGAGGGAAAAAGGGAAGTCTGACGACGCAGTCACTAAAATCCTGGGGAAGCAGCAGTAGCTCCCTGTTGTCTACCTTTTAATTCCTAGTTTTCTCTATAAAAATCTTTTTCTAAAGCAGCCTGGTTTTCTTTATTCCTCATCAGTTACTGCAGAGAAAGGCTGAGACACAAACGGCTACATCATGTTCATCTGATTGTGAGAAAAAGAGAAGAGGCCTGCAGTAGCGCTTCCTCCAGATGAGGCGTACGTACTAGCCAACCTCTGGTCACACCAGTGAAACTGGAGGATCGAGTGAAGATTCCATCTTCAGTCCAGGCCTCTGCTAAGTGCTATCCAAGGTGACTAAATAAATTGGGTCTCATTAGGACATGACAGGGTATCATACACTGCAAGACTTCAGAAAAGTTGTCCTTAGTTCATCGATGCCGTTCCTCACGGGTTGCCTGGTTGTGTTCTGTAGCTTGTTTGGGATTGGCATGGAGCAGAATCCTGCAGGCCTCACACACAGCAGTTCAGCTGCGTTTCCACCCTTGGCTTGAATCGGGTTGTTCACTCGGAGCCTAACTGTGGTCTCGGTTCACCGTGTTGAATAGTCTGAGACACACACCTTGTCTCTGCAGAAGAATCTTCTGAGCCCCTGGTGGGCAAGGGAAAGGCTTTGTTAAGTTCCAGTGGCGAGGGAGCAGAGCCTACTGTCACAACATTTTGCAAAGGCGGACTGCTCCTTGTGTCATTTAGCATCAGAGGAGCCCACAGATTTTTATTTTTTTTTTTTTAATAATCATTTGCAATGCAGTTTTTGCTTTCTACCTAGGAGACCCTGGCAGACCTGACTGAATACAGAGCACTTTCACCATTTTCAGGTGAATGAAACAAGTGAGTCTTCGCAGCCCTAATACCCACCATTTCTAAAATTCAGTTCACTCCCTCCAAAAGTTCGGTTTAGGAATCGGTCAGGCCTCACTGATTTCCAGGGCAGGAAGCATAGAAGACTAGGGAACACGCCTAGACTGGCTGAGTTAGCTCCAGCAAAGCCTCACTTATTAATTGCAAGGGGTAATTTATTTCTCCTGGGGAGGAGGCAAATAAATGAAAAACCAAGGCATTAATTAGGACATTGTGTAATCTTTACAAATGCCTGCACCCCTTTAGGCAGTTTCCAAACTCCTGAATAGATGGAAAGCTGCAATATGTAAGAAAGAACATACAGGCTTTAAGGACGTGCACCTCTCCTTTTTGTTTCCAGCAGTCCTCAGTGAAGTCTGGGAGCTCGTAAGCTTAGGGCTGTGTAATAATTACAAGAGCTGCTGATCTCAGGGAAGGTGATGATAAAGTAGTCTTTTCCCATTACCAGCTCCACAATCTGGGGGACGCCATCTGCTCTGTCACCTCAGACAAGACCAGCAGCAGTGGCTTGGAGCCACAGGGCAGAAGGCTGATGACTGTGGGTTTAGATGCTGAAAGCTCTAAGGTGTAGCAGTACTTACACGACAGCAGCGGACACAGAAGCAAGGAAGGCAGCAAGCAGAAGGAACACGAGAACACTGAGGACTGCTGTAATGACAATCATGCCTCCGCTCCTTCGACCAGGCCACGTATCAATTTTCAAGGGAAGTTTAGCTAGAAAAGCATGGAAAGAACGTTCCTGTGGTCTGTTTTTGACCATGAACACCCCCAACAAATAGGAGCAAGGTGATTTAGGTGAGGCAAACTGCCTGCCTCTATACCTGAAGCCTTAGATGATTTACGGGAAACAGGTTTAACGCTCAATGTCAGCATTTAGAGTTTCTAACCTTTCCTCAGCAGGCTGGCCAGTGTGACTGCATTGCTGAGAAATGTCAACAGCACCAAATACCATGACATGCATCAGATCTGAAACTGCACATACAAACTTTACTAAAATAATTGTTCTGAAGTACACAAAAGAAGTAGAGAACTATTCCATATTTAAGCCTGTTACTGCAATATTGAAAGGCTGACAAAACTGTTCAAACTTTAAAAAAAGGACCAAGCGTTGCTCCTAGAGCAACAGTGTCCGAAGGCAAGCAAAGCTACTCGGAAGACCTGAGCAAAGCCACAGACTTACCTCTTCTGGTTTTGACTGGATCAGACCAGAGAGTTTGGTCTTTCAGGGTACCTTCGGTGCTATCTACCAACACGTATTTAAACCTGTGAGAAAACAAGTGTTAAAATGGGTATTTCCAATTTGAGCTTCCTTACTAGCATTGTTAAGCTCCTGGGTTAGCTGGTTAGACTTCAGGTTTCGTCAAAGCGTTAGGTGCAGGCAGTCAAAGGTAGCTGACTGTTTCCAAAGACCTTAGAAAGAACAAACAGAATTACTCACGGAAAAGCGCTCCGTGCCATGTCGTGCGCAGTTTGCACTGCTTTCCTGTCAGCCCTGGCAGATGATGGCTTTCCAACAACAGTTTTTCCCCAGTTTACTATTCCCTGTTGTCAAAAGCCTCATTATTTAAGATGGCAAATGGTTTTGAATTCCATAGGAAAGTCGAAGATTTTGTCCAACAATGAAGATCTCTGTCACTTTCCCTGCTATAGGAGAGTATTGAAGAGACAGGCCCACATCAGATTTGACAAAGAAATTAAGTTTCCATGCCACAATAGTTTGAGTTTTCAGAAATGTCCTGAAGAGACAGAAGAGGCAGGACGGTTTCTCCAAAGCTAAGAGCCCTAGTGTTTTGTTTCAGAAGCACAGCAGGTCTCCATAGCTGATATGGCTCTGTGTGATTATCATTTTTACTATGGTTTTTAAATAGCAACAGCAAAACGAGTGCTTCAGGTAACAGCTGTCAGGGTGTCCGAGTTCCCCAAACAAAAGGGGTCAGACAAATCTGCAAGCCACCTGGGCCCTCGCTGGGAAGTCTCCAGTCACGTTAGGGATTTCCTGGAGCTGCAGACCAAGGGCAACTTTGGTTCCCCAGAACAAAGCCAGCAAAGCCATATCCATGTCTGCAGTGTGACAGCATCGCCCAACACAAAATACATGGCGAGTAGTCTCAACGTAATTTTCCACTCAAAACCCTTTTCTACCAGCAATTTCTAATCAGGTGCTGTCACTGGATTACCTACGCCAACACGGGTACAGATCCAGCAGTTGACACATGAATTTTCTTACTTATCCATGAATTTAACCTGATGGAGCTCATCATGGCTAGGGCACCATCTGTGGGATGCTAGTCCCAAGCCATCTTCATAACTACTCTTGCAATAAACCATTTCAGTTAAGGACTTGCCATTCACATCATACCGTGACAAAGGAACATTCCAGACTCGGTTTTGTTTCCTCTTGTGTTTTAAGAGCAGCAATGGCCTCGTAAGAAGTAAGAATGATACCTGTATGTTGTGTCTGGTGCAAGAGGTGGGTTACAGACAGCCAGGAAGTTGGGGTCATACAAACACGTCCCGTCATTGCCGACTCTGAAGAGGTATCGTGCCAGGACATCGGAAACTTTGTTGGCGTCTCTGACATCAGTGAGCTTGGGAGGTGAAGCACAGCTGGGTACGTTGAACAACGCAGCCTTGTAAGGTCCAAGCTGTCCCCCGCTTGTTTGTTGGAAGGTGCTGTCCAGTGGTTTGCTCTTGTTGGTCACCAGGGAGCTTACTGCACTTGCTGTAGGAGAGATGCTTTTTAACAAGGCTGTTAGAACTAGTTCAGCCCTTTCCATTCACTCTGTATTTACTTGAGAAATTGCTCTTCTGCTCCAAAACACCCCAAAGGGAAACCAAAAATCTGCTACCAGTTTGGCTGCATAGTGATCCTACCCCTTCCTCCTTGTTTGTTGATGAAGCTGTTTACCCCTGTCCCTCAGAAACTGTGCAGGATCCACAGCGTACCTCAGAGCAACAGTTTTAGTAGCCACCCTCCCAAAATTCCTTTTTCCCAAGGAGAATCTGACGGAGTGGGGAGTGGGCTCCCCCAAAGGCTGCTCTCCCCCCTGTGACACAAGGCTCCAGTAAGAATCCAGTATGTCCTGCCACTTCAGATTTGATACTATAGCCAAGGCAGAGTTCCCACAGAGCCACAACTCTCCCATCTCTTCCAGCAGAAACCATTAGACCCCTGGTCACACAGCAGCTGGACCTCCCAGAACCACACCGTATGCAGACCAGCATGAACAGACGCAGTATCTGCATTTCTGGCCTGCCAGGCACGCCAGTCCTTCCAGACAGTGTGCCACCGAAAGTCTGGAAGTCCCTACAGCTTCAGCCAAAATGTGCATCTGTGCCCAGCCCTACAGCACAGTTTGGAAACTGAGCTGCAGCTCTCAAAGCTTTCCTGCTGCAAAGCCAAGGCTCAAGTCCCAGGAGATGCTCCCACGTTCTGAAACTGCGGGTTAAATTTTTTGGGGGGGACCCCCTCCAGCTGTTCAGTGCTGCCAACAGCGAAGGAACGCCCGGTTTTCCAAAGCTGCAACTACACTGGGAACTACTTCAGATCGGAAGGGTCCTGCTGTGCCACGGGACCAGAGTGCTCACAACTGCTCGGTCATGAGAAGTCTTTAGCTATGATCCAGTGCAAAATTAAACCTGTTTTGATAGACAAGAGTTTCTAGCACAGGTTAGAAATACAATTTCAGGGTCAGTGCTCAAGTTAGTTGAGCCCCGACACCGCTCTCTTCAATGGGAGCCAATAACACGAAAGCAAATACTAGCTAAGACTTGCTCTACTCTTAGGCTTGCTTCCCCAAATTATAATACTTCTCACAGGTAGGTCTTCTCGCTCTCCNGGTCTCCACTTCAGCAACTTAGCCTTGCTGTGGTGAGCAAGTAAGAGCTAATGCCTAAGCAAGTTCATTTTGGGTTTGGGGTTCTTTTGTTGATTTTTTTAAACTTTACTGGGTAGATCAAGTCTGATAGTGACATTAACGAGAACAGGGCTAACAGTTACATTACTTCTTCAGAAATCTGCTAGACCATCAGCTTTGTAGTATGCTGACACATTTCCTGACCACTTCTCTTAAATTTCTCTTCTCCCTGCTCTAGGAGGCAGCCAAGGGTGAGCCAATGTGCTTCTCTGCAGACCAGAGACAAATCCAAACAAAATTCCTCCCAGTCTGCAGGGTAAAAAGTTTGCATCTGCTTGCCTTAAAAGCAGCAGAAGAGATTTTCTCTGTATGTAACCACTTTTGTAGAGATTCACCCATCTGTGTAGGAAGCTTTTACCGCAGAATCCGCAGAAGATGGGGCGGCTGACGTAGCTTCTAACAGAAAACATCAGATAAAGTTGCACATTTGCAGGTGTAACTAGGCTACCAGGTCAGTGTAGCCTTTTATATAATTATCATGCACTTGCAGTCTTTTCAGATGCATAAAGATGTGCACATCAGTTGTGGGACGTGTCTCAGAAGGTCCTGTGCTCACAATTGTCTATGTTAGCTGTATGGGATGGTGTCTCTATGGCTTCTACCCATCCAAGGCCTCTTTCTTCCACCTGGTCCAAATTGGCAGCAATCCGCAGAAGAAGTCTTAGACTGGTTTGTCTGTTGGCCAGTTTCTCTGCTGCCCCCCTCAAGATCTCTTCTCTGTGCCTCTTAGAAAAGGAGGCTGCGTACAGCCTTCAGGGGAGAAGGCATCATACAAGGCAGTAATTTACATTTCTGTCAGCTTACGGAGTAGCTCCAGCTGGCACTCAGAACAGTCTGTCAGAGCAGCAGGGAACAGAGCAGGCAGCTCCTGGTCACTGCCAGTAACGTTTCATTGCCAGGCAGCTAGGAAATTCATTTTATGAATGAGCCCGTGGGTCAGGCATCTTTGACCACGAGTCTAACATGATTTCCCTTTATCTATAAACAGAAATGTAGTCCTTATAAGGGCTGGTTGCCCTAGCTGTGAAGCAAACAGCAGCAGTTACCCAGTTTCTCTCAGCAGGCTTTTATACAAGGCATTTGTGTTTAGACAAAGATACGGTACCGGGCTGTGGACCGCTTGGTTTCATGGAAAAGATTTGGGTAAATGTTTGTAGCTGGTACTGCTACGTGGCACCTACTGGGAGTCAGCTAACACAGTACTAATGCTACCATTAATGAGCCCCATTGAAATACTTCAGTTATTTATATTTTATAATACTACTCTGAATAAAACAGACACCAGAGGGTTAACCTGTACATAGCTTACAGCTACAGATTTTTCTCTTTTCCCCCATTCAGACCCCCTCCCACCAAATTACGAGGAATTGTGTTCAGTGGCCACATCATGTAGTTATCTTGCCGAGAGGATTAACGCTGGATACTCACCCGATTCCTTCATTGCATACAAGTAGATGACATAAGATTTATTTGGAGACAGTGAGCTGTCAAACATACAGAAAGGTTTTTCCAGAGCAACTGTACTGAGAGTGGGATTGTTTGTGACAAGCTGAGGGGCTGCAGTCCGAGGCTTCAGGCTTTGATCTAGAAGAGAAAGTGACCAAAACAGCACAAGAAAAGCCTTTCTCTTCTCCCCCTGAAAGCTCTGACCCAAAAGGAAAAATCTGGCAGTGCTAACAAACACTATTAAAATGTAAAAGGCAGATACGAACTGCAGCTGAGCAGGAACCAGCCTACCTGCCCTGTGAAAATTTGAGAATTAGGTGTTTGCTTTAATGCAAAATGAGGAACTCCAGGATTTGGGGAGGGAGGTAAGAGATGTTGCTCCTCAAACATACTGGTCCTATCACCTCAGAAGGACAAAGGCAAAGCCTCATTAGAGGAGACACCTGAACCTCTGTCTTTGGAGAGCCTCCCCTCTCCAGTGGCAGCACCAGAAGCAGTACAGTCAGTTCTTTAATCCTTTAGCAGCGTGGAACCTTAATAAGGTTTTTAAGATCAGGCTTGTTAACATACAGAGTGAGAGATCTAGGAGAGGAAAGCTGTCTGGGAGACACCCTGGAGAGAGCAAGTGGTATGAGAATAAAGTTTATATCAGACACCTTACCCCTCCCCACACAAGCTCATCGCGTGTCCAGTCTCCTGGGGAAGATTAACTACGACCAAAGAGAGAGATTCAGCAGCTCCTCCTTCCTAGCCTAGCTACAGTAGAGACACTTTAACAACCTTCCAGCAGAATGTACGTGTGAAGCCCTGAACTCCCCTCCCAGTACAGATCCTAGAGCAGAAAGCTGACATCCAAGACAAAACAGAAAGGGAAGAGATACAAAGAGAAGAGCAACTCAGAAGAAGAGACCGCAGATGGATGCCTCCTACCTGCACGCAGCTGTCCCAAGCAGCAGAAGACTAACACAACCCAACGGCTGCACATGCTGGAGCCCTCCAGAAACCTGCCAGAAAAGGGAAAACCAAGCTGGGAGGCAGCCCCCGCTGCAGAGAGCTCCCACATCCATCCCCTCCCCGAAGTCAGCCAAACCTGCTCCTCTCCACGAGGTCGCGGGGGTTAGGGGTTGCCCACCCTCCCCACACCTCCCTATATGCTTACTCCCCTCCTGCTGGGTGCCACCCACACCTCCCCATTCCCCCACCCCCGGCTATTACCTGCTCCCAGGTGAGGAAGGATGTTGCAGCTTTGATTTCCACCTGATACTGGGCACCAGTGTGGTTCTCAGCAGTGCTGTGGGGGTAAAGAGAGAATTTTTTCCCACTTGTGTCATTGATAGGTGGCTTTGTTCCTTACCTTCTTCTAAAAACTTTTGAAATCTCATGTAGGGAAAATTTGGAACTGAATATCTGAGCCCTGCATCCAGTCTGCATCATGGACGGTCCTGATTGAGAGCTCTCAATCTGGGCAGCCTGAACAGAGCTTACAATCACCTTCTGAATTGTGTTTCCTGGGTTACATCCTAAAAAAGAAAGCCTCCTGCTTCTGGTTAACTCTGATGTGATTCAGGGCAGCTACAGGATGAGCAAACCACTGGGAAATCTGACTCAAACCTGTCGTACCGAATTGTTCAGCTGAGAATATTCTTGATGAGTAATTGCTATTACAAATGGTCTATTACATAACAGCTCAGATTACAAAATTATTAATCACCCACTTAAAATAAACTGAAGGGAAAAAATAAGTATCAGTAAGATTTTACAGAATCAATAGGGCTAAAATGATGTCACTGCAGCAACTCCAGATTTACACTTATATCACTGCAGTAACATTACCAAATCCATCTTCTTTATGGATATGCCATGGGCCCCAGAAATCTGTTTGAAATATGTAATCAAATGCTTATGATGCAATATCCTCCCCGCAGGTGTCTCATTTTATTTCATATTCTGCATGCCATCCTCAGTGTGGTCGGTTTGACTTCTTGCTCACACTGAGGGAGAATGCAGAATGCAGGAGTTACCCTGGATTTGCACTGCTACAGGATAAGAACAGGTTGTGTTACTCCTGCTCTCCCTACAGTGCACTTTAAGCCTGCGCTGGCATAAATACTCAGGTGAATCAGATTAAGCCAGAAAAGATCTTACCCTTCTATATTTTATTACTAGGAATCTGATTTTTAACACTGACACTAGGGGGCTGAGTTGTACAAACTTGGTGCTGCTCTGTTCAAGAGCGTTTTTATCCCTAAAACAACACGATAACACACAAAAACTGCAAGGTTTCTGACTCCACAGTAAAAGCAGCTTAAGAACAACAAGATCTCTTTCTCCATCATAAAATCAATACTTTCTCCAAACGGCGATTCCTGTAAAATCAGATCCTGAATTCTTTAGACAGGTAACACTTCCAGAGCAATCAGAAGTGGCTTTTTTTTTTTCCTTAAGACAGAAAATAGGCACATTATTTGCCAGCTCTGTGTTATCTCTGCAAGTCAATGAGCAGCATCAAAAAACTGATTTTTTAAGGAGTTCATTCTCATAGTTTGGTGACATGATATACAGCAACTTCTCATGCAAAAACATGGTATATGACTAGAACAAGAGATTTGGGGAAAAAAGGATCCTGATTTACAATTGCTGTAGGAAAGGGAGAGAAGCGCTTGAACCAGCTGTGTTTGTATGGTTTGTAGTTTAACGTGACATTTATAGAGTTTCAGTTTACAATAGCCTGAGATGCTTCAGTGTTCTTCTACAGCTTCTTTGAGATCACATGGTGGGTGTGGTGGGTATGCTCGGCAGTAAATAGCTTTGGTCAGTGCCTGAAGGCGGAGGAGAAGTCAATTTGATGCTGTAGAAGGCATTTGCAAAAATACATCACAGACTATTTTTTTTTTTT
>Ga0065711_1012438_pt1 | contig 13986 bp, 13 predicted proteins | sample Hoacrofraction12_FD_59098 | JGI IMG/M metagenome (GOLD analysis project Ga0065711, IMG submission 59098) | Hoatzin crop microbial communities from Cojedes, Venezuela - Epithelial fraction 12 v2 (version 2) | ecosystem: Host-associated > Birds > Digestive system > Esophagus > Crop | place...
CTAACGGAAAAATGTGATTTTTTTTTTTTTTTTTTCCTTTGGTTGTTGCCAAGTCTACAGCTGGACCCTTGCCAAGCAGGTCCTTGTGGCGACATGGATTTCCATTTATCCGACTGCTTGACAACATCTGGGGATCGTTGCAACTGATTGTTATAGTAGTGATACCGGGAGTGTTTGTTCTGTGACGTGGGCCTCTGGATGCTACAACAGCATAAATAATCCAAGGAGCAACACAGAAGAACATTGCATGCTGCATCTCAATGCAAGAATAATTGTAAGGCAAAAGAGCCTAAATATGAAAGCAATCTTCTATTGATAAAAGTTTTACTTGATTCCTAAATAAGACTGATTCATATAGAAGGATTAAACTTTATCAGGTAATAGTCATAGGCTGACTTCAGTTACCTGAAGGTCTGAATTTACTCAAGCTTTAAATGCAGTTGTCTTTTAAGTTTGAACTTAAACAGAAAGCATCTTTGAACAACTGAACTTGTAAGGAAATTGTACTGTGGTTCATTTAGGAAATTTTGCATTCCCAGCACTTTTTTAAAAAGAAAAAAACAATCAAGCTTTTTGCAATGTGTTTTACCTTTAAAGCTTAAATTATTTAAGTGCTTTGATAACGTAAAGAAGTCTCCACTAGAAAAAGGGAGCAAATAAATTTCTTGGTCATTTTCCAAAATTTCCTCAAACACACATTTCATTATTTTACTCTGGACAAGGAATCCAGATTATGAGATCGGTTCGAATTTAACAAATTTCAAAGCCATAAAAGTATAACTCAAGGCATGGAAATGAAGAGAATGGTTACTAGGCTCAAGGGAAGTGGGACTGGGGTGAATTGCAAGCTATTTTGGCAAGAACACAGGTTTTGAGACTTATACATTGTCAATGATATTCTAGTTATTTGTAGTTTTTTTCGTGTTTCTGCATTTCTACAGCTTGATCCTGATCTTACTTAAATAAGCATGATCTCACGCTTATTTATTTTGACGAAGTCCAGTTTCATTTATGGAGTTATTGAGGTGCAATGCTAGACTACTCCAAATTAGCTGGTTCTGTGTACCTGTGTGGATTAACGGACAAAAGAATAACCACCATCAGAGATTTACACATGCTTCATCATAGCATTCTTATGATGTTTTCTGACAAATATTGTGGAACAAAAAGGATCAGATTAGCTTATGATCTAGAGCAGATGCTTTTTGCATCCTGAAAGTCAGAGGATTCTGCCGGCTGGTTGCCATGACCCATCCAGACTCCGGTAAGTAATTGTGAAAGTTTGTGCGCTCCGATTCCCTTGAAACAATGTGTTGTGCAGTGACAGTAAAGAACAAAAGCCTATCAATAATCAAGGGGTTGCAGTTAAAAAAAATGAATGGCTCTCAATATAAAATTGGATCTCCGGGTCTTCACTCATCCACTTCAGAACTAGTTCAAAGCTATCCAAGGTAATAAAAGACCTTGCTAAAATAAAAGACCTATCCAAACTAATAAAAAACTTGACAGAGTTACTGTGTGTCATTTTCCAGGGAGCTGTAACTACTGCGTTATAGCCAGTTCATTGAGAACTAAGTACGGAGCCCAAACACTGACGAAGCTTTGGAAGAAAAATGCATCATGGCTGGATCAGATACAGACACAAAAGTGCTGTGTTAGAAGTTAAAACCGTTCCAGGAGCTGAATGCCTTTGCTGCACAGAAAAGGATGTGACAATGAGTTTCATTTAAAGACTGAATTCATTTGCCACAGGAACAATGAGGTTTCGCTTTTTTAATCAAAATGCAGACAAGTAATTTCTTAGGCAAGCAAAGCTCTGAATTATGCTAGGGAAGATACAACGTGAGTAAACAGTCTTCTCTGTAATACAGCTATAAAATATTATGATATACATATACATGAAATAAAGAAGTGATTGAACTTGTCATTTGACTGTATTATCAGATTTGTAGCCTGTGAAAATGTCAGGGAAAATAACACAGTATGTAGGATGGGTCAATTTATTAATTGTGGATAATTTTTGAGCCAACTCCAGTCAGTGCTGTTGTATTTCTTATTTACAAGTATTCACCAAGTTGCTTGGATAAATAATTTTCAACCATCAGGTTAGTTTTTTATAGTCTTCCCAGTTTGATTGCTTCCCAATTGTCTACCAGGACCAGTGACCAGTCTCCAAGGTCACACAGCACCATTTCTACCTGGATGCCTGGAACTTTTCCAGTGGGAGAGTAACGTTTAGCACCTGGCCAGCCTGAGCTTTTTGATGATGACTCCAAATATTTGTAACCTTCCAAAAAACGGGAGTAAAGGGGTAATTTATTTGTGCATATCTTTGTAGTTCTTGCCCACTTTCCCTCTCTCCGCACCAGCTCTATCACAGCCTGCTTCACTCGCTTCTTAAAATTGAATCACATAAAAACTCCAGGTAGACCAGTCCAACTGTGGGCCAGATCTTGGTCTAGTTGTTAAATCTCTCTCCAACACAAACTGGGAGGTTTATCTGAACAAGAACTTGGGGCTCAAATCTGTTAACTAGCAAAGCAAAAATGCCAGTTAGAGATGGAAACAATCNGTCAATACTTGCTTAAAGTATATGTCATTNTTATTATTTTCATCTTCATNAGAAAAGGCACAATTACTTGAAGGTTTCTACTTANCTCTACTGGAGGAGCAACACTCAGGTCCCTGCTCTCAGCAGGAGTTTGGAGGGTCTGCCCCCAAAAGAGCACCAATAAAACCAGCTGCCCCAGATAAGGTCCCACCCATGCAAGCTGTCCCAGTCAGGCTGTTTCTTTGCTTTCTTGGTGGTGCAGGAATGATAGAAATATCTAGAAACGATTTGGAGAGAATTTGGTCACCTGAGATGTAGAGACCGAATGCTGCAAATGCTCTCTGGTGGGATTTTCAAAACTAAATTCAAGGTAGGCTTTAGAGCACAGAAGTCGCCAGATTTTGAAAGTATTTCAAGGCCAGCTGTACTTTTGCTAATCTTGTCACTTCTTTATGAGACCAAAATGGGGCAGCTAATCTAAAGCTCTTCCTCCTTTCCCAAGAGAGCAGCTCTCCACACGGAGCTACTGCAGCTCCCCATAAAGCTCGCATATATCCAGTATAGAGCAAATCATCTCTTACGTGAGGTGAAAAGAAAACTGGGGGCATGGAGAGTGGGGCAGGAGGAAAATAGGATATTTTATCCGTTCCCTGTGGGAATGCTGCTGTAAAAGTAGGTTTTGTCTGATATTTCAAGTTTCATCAGGTTCATGCCTTGACTCTAGCACCCCTAGAATGGTAAAGACCTGTGAGCTTGGCCGTATTTCCTCTTCATGCTGTGGGTCTTTTTAGGTTTAAAGCTCTACTTATTTGCAGAGACTTGTCTGTATGTTGCTCAGGAAGCCCGGAACAAACTATTTCCTGTTTTTCAGATTTCAGTTTGGGGTCTGAGGCAGGGAGAGAATATTTAAATGCAGATATTGGATGGTACCCATGTGCCCCCGGGGAGACAGGGCTGCGAAATCTTCATTAAGGCTATGTGAGAGGCAAAAAAAATGAAGAAAAAAAGGATTCAGCTCTTCGTATTATTCATAGACAGGAATACATTGTCTTGAATATTAGCTGTGGGTCTTGTCCCTCGAGATCTGAACACGCTGGCAATGAGGAGTTTTGAACAGGTTCCCAGACATTAGGGAATTACACAACACATGAAGAAGGTAGATGAGAACAGGGACTAGAGATGTCCCCATTCTCTATTTCTTCCTGTTTAAAATGCATTAATATTAAAAAAAAAAAAAAAAGAAAAACACAGAACAGTGGCAGATTTTGTAACCCTGTTAAAGGAGAAACAACGATATATACAGCCTGCAGTTGACACGAACTTTTTTCTTTCTTTTCCACCTGAATCTGAGCTAATGGGAATAATAACTGTTCTGCCTGCCCACTGACCCAAAAGATGTGTGTTCTTGCGCTAATCTGCTTCTACCGATATCGACTGCTGGTCTCCGTGGGTTTGCCTTGCAGAGTCAGAAATAAATTACCCATCAGAATCGATGAAACTCACGGCTATGGTTTACATAGACGTAGCTCTGTCACCCAGACTTGCAAGCGGTAAGTGCTTGCAGAGTACTTCCATACCTCATCTTTTGAGCGTGTAAGGGCGTGCAAGCCACCCTTGGGAGAAACCCACTCATCGGCGTATGCTCACTGTGGGATCACTGCTATTGCTTTGCATACTGTTGGGTTGGACAAATTGAAGTGCCTTCAAGGTCAGCATTGCTTTTGCTCCTTGGAATGGAAATGAAATAGTAAGTCATTTGCGGGTCGTGATGTTGGTGCCTTGGTGACACCGAGGTTCTTGCATTCCCCCAAAGCTCAAATTAAACTGAGAAAGCACAACTGCTTCACAGCTTGTGTTGTGCCTGGTACACCCTGACTTTTAGTTGGGTTAGTTCATTAGTTATAAGCTGTCAGATGTAGATAGTTCACTGACTGCAGGACTGGAGTTATGAGTGAAAGAAGAACTAAGTCACCTAATAGGCATCTGCCTCGTGACTTTGAGAGACCCTCTGGTATCACTGAAATCCGCAGAAGGTGGATGCATATACTGAGAAAGTGCCATGAAGTTGTGGAAGAGATGGATCTGAGAATTCAACAGCAGCACTAATAATATTTAAAGCCAAGTCAAGTAACCTCAGGCTGAAGAGGGCTGCATGTTCAAGAGAGAAAACTCTTGAAGATGCTGGGTTGATACTTTGGACATCTCTCCTGAAGCAGCAGCAGTCACATGGAGCAGTGTCACCCAAAACATGCATGACCACAACAGAGCAGCGATTGGCGTAAGTAAAAGGTCCCAGGTCAGACCTCATCAGGAGTTTCCATACGGAAAATGAAATATTGTTTAACTTCTGATATAATATCACAGCAGCAGTTGCTCATCGTAATATCCTCTATGTAATTTTCAACTGAACTTCTGCTTCTAGACAGGTTGGACGGAGCTCTGAGCAACCTGGTCTGGTTGAAGATGTCCCTGCTCACTGCAGGGGGGCTGGGCTAGATGACCTCTAAAGGTCGCTTCCAACCCAACCCATTCTATGACAGAAAATAAGACTTTTTAGATCAGTATTCACTATTGATCCAGAGTCTGAGCCTCTGCTTTGCTCTTTTAATTAGAAGTCAGTTGGGGAGTTGTTACTTTTAATAGCATTAAAATGCACATATACTAGCCTGATCGCCTGAAAGTGATTGTGGGTTTAGCTGTTTATATTCAGTAAGTGATGCTTGTTTTTCTACAGGCCGGTGTCAAAAGCTATTTATAAAACCACAGAATTGTAGACTACCGTAGACGGACGGGACCTCTGGAGGTCACTGAGCCCAACCTCCCGCTCAAGGCAGGGTCTGCTGGGGCAGGTTGCTCAAAGCCTCGTCCAGTCAAATTTTAAGTATCTCGAAGGAAAGAGCCCACAACCTCTCTGAGTCCCTGTTCCAGTCTAAAACTGACCTCAGGGTGATTTTTTTCCACACTTATATCAAACCAGAACATCCTCTGTTGCACCCTTGGCCATGCACATTCGCTGCGTGCCCGTGAGGAGCATCCGGCTCCATTTCACTGCCCTCCCTCTCTGTAGCTGCAAGTGCAGTGAGGTCCCCTCTGGAGCCTTTTCCTCTTAAGGCTGAGCAAACTCGTTTAGATAAGCCTTTATGCTTTCATTTATGGAGTTGCAGCGTAGCAAGTGTCATTAGCACAGCATAACTATAGGGAAATTTGGGGTTTTTTTCATTCATTGTAATATTTTTTCCATCTGTGTTTGTAAATAGCTGTGATAGGAAGCTGTAATCGTGCCATTTCCTTTCATACGAAACTTCTGTTGGCTTCTGTGCAAGCTGTTCACTTACAATTAAGGTGGCCCATCAAGTTTTGGCTCTGTCTGTGACCCGTTTTGATTCCAGCCACTCCAGAGTAACCCCCAGCAGTGTGACTCTGCCAGTCCTAAAGACAGAAGAAGATGAACCTGAAGTTTATCCCGAGGACCTGATAAGAGGCAGGCAAAAGCTGCTTTCAACTGAAAGGCTGCTGAAGGAAGCAGTCTTCATCTCAGCATTTCACCAGGGGTTGTGCAGCACCGACTGCTCCGGGCGGCGCATCCCGGAGGCACGCGGGATGCAGCAGCGTCCTCAGCCGCGCTCGCACAGGCGTCCCCGCACCGACGCTGAGCCGACACCACGGCCGTGACAGCACGCAGCTACACACGAGTTCACAGTGCGAGTACACGCTGCGGGCTGGGCTTTTGCGGGTCTCTGCTCTGCAGTGCGGTGGCTGTCAGTGCTCCCTTTAAACCAGCTTAAGCACCTCCCCGCGAGCTGTAGCAGCATATTTGCATTGCAGCACAGATGTACCCAGTGTAACACCACATATAACTCCGCAAAGCCAACATCTGGTCACATTAAATGCGATAGAAATGTGGGTAGTGGTTCCAGTGGACTGGTTGCTCATTTCTTTGTTTTGCATTTTTTATCTACAGAAGATAAAAGTCCCTCATATGATTGAGTCACCTGTCTGAACCAGTCAAAGCTCTTACCCCAAGGTTTGGCTGGTATGAGCAATTACATGGTTGCTCGTGTGACTTTCACAGATTTTATGCTTTCTTCCAGGTCGCTATCTATTACTCTTCAGAATGGAAAATTCAAAGATCTGAAAGCACCTAATAGGTTGAGAGAGACAATGCCTTATAAAAATGTTATTGCTATTGACTTTGTGGAAGATTTGATTACAACGAATTGGCAGGGAAATGATTTAATACTAAACACTGATGGCTGTAATATCTAAGAGTAATTCTGGACAATAAGAGACTAGAGAAAAAATGCATTTCCTTTTACTGTGGGAGAGGCTGTTGCTAAAGGGATAGCAGAGACGCAGCATAGTAAGAGTGATATGCTTCTAATAGCAATGCAAAATCAACCAAAACAGTTTGTGATGGAAGAGTTACAATAGAAAGTTGGCCAAACAAGAAAAATATATAAGGAAAAATCATTCCATAAGCAGCTGAAACAAACGTAAAATTATTTTTTTACTGCTTAAAACATTTTATCAACAACTGTTGTAAGTTAACGGCCATAAATAAGGCAAAACCAACCAAAAATCAGTGTCGACACAAGGTCCCAAGACAGATTTGTTGAATCCATTCAGCACCTTGCTTTCTCATTGGTGTCTGTTTGAGCCTTAAGCGTGAGAAATTTCAGCTGCTGGCTCAAACTATGGTCCCCAAAATTCTCTGTCAAGCTCGATTATTTCCCCGCTTTCTCCGTTCTGCCTCTTACATCTCCAGGCGTGTCATCCCAGCCAGGGTTTTATAACCCGTTGTTTCAGTTCAGCTCGAGATTGTGTTACAGCACAGCAAAATAGTAAAAACCTTCGTGCGATTCCACCCAGAAACACTTTAACTTTAAAATACAGCGTTATGAAGCCCAGTGTCCTCCGGTTTTATTAGCTATTCTTGAGGGGTGCTTAGCTGGCAAGTGCAGCATCTGCCACCGGCTCGTCACGGCGTTAACAGCCGAAGTGCAAACTCCCCAGCCTGTGCACAAATAACATTTTACGGGCCCCGACGGCCAGAGGCAGTGGCGGGTTTTGCCATTCCCAGGCTGCCGGTTCCTCCAGTACCCCGGCACTGTAACAGCGTGTGGGATGTGACCCTCCTCCAAGCAAAGGGGAAGATGGGACCTTGGTCCCTGGGGAGAGCAATGGTCCCTGCCCCTTTCTGGTAAACCATCCTTTTTTGAGGCAACCCATCCTTTTCACCCCCTTCTAGCTCGCTACAGCCAAGGGAAAAGGAGGGGCTGCTGTTGTGGTTCCGAGACAATTCCTCCTGTGTGTCCAGCAGGTACAAACCCTGCACCGGAGCCTGCTCGTGCAGAGGGGACTGCGCATAGCCAGTGACGTTAATTTACCATGAGGGGAAAATTCCTGCATAAGTGGTCTCTACTGTGTATAAAACACTCCGTACCAGTGACATTTGCCTCTTCTCTTAGTGATAAAATATACTTATTTGTGAAGTAGATCTTAATCTATCTCAGAAAAGTGTTTTTAGTTTTTCACAGTAGCATTTATAATGATTGAAAGCGTCGGCTAGAGAGGACATCTTTCTGTAGCAACGAACAAAAATAAGAATAACTTTTCAGCATTACCGTATATCAATAGCCAATTATTTTTGTATGGATGGGTTCTGGCTGGCTGCTAATGGACTGACAATGAGATAAGTCTTCCAGGAGAGAAACCATCATTTTAAAGATGGAGTGGCTGGCCTTTTAATTTTAAGGTATTACCAAAATCACACCTTTCACCTTTAAAAATTGTAAATGGTCACAGCCTTGTTCTAAATCATGTAATTGCTGTTTGAACTGAGCCCGGCTCATGCTTTGCAGGGGTTTGTCTTTCTTAGCACTGACGGTGCCATTTACATTTCTTAATTTTTCTTGAAGAACAGCCTCCTCCTTGTACTCTCCCTCCCAGCCTGCTTGCTGGCCATCTGTCTGCAGCAGCGATTGAAGGAATCTGTAGCCAATTCACCCTTGCTCATACGCATTTCTTGAACCTGATATACAGTGTGGATATGCACAGGCATAAAGTAAAACCTATTAAGTGATGAGATATAAATGCAAAGATGCTTTAGAAAACTTTTTCAAACGTTTCAGATGAGGCAGGCTCACATTTATTGCTGTTTTTTCTTCTGCTTTGGTGCATATTCTTTCATCTTCACCTATTTCATCCATCTGCCTCTTTCTCCCTGACACGGGGAGTTTTCCCGATGCGGATTAGGAGTCCCACTCCTCTGACCGACTGCCTACCCGTCTGCTGTACAGCCTGCATCGTAACAGCTCTGCTAAAGCTCCTTGCTTTAAACGTCCTCTTGAAAACAGGCTTGAAAGAAAGATCTCCGTATGTTCCAGAATGTGCACCAAGACGTTCCTGTGACTCCACCGGATGTACGAGTAACCAAGGAGCTTGGGAAAAAAATCTAAACACCTTATTCTTATCCATGCCCATGGATCAAAGTGCTTTCTTGTCTTCGGATAAACCCTATCTGCTGTTTTTGATGATCTCTCTCTATGCATCTGGGAGAAGAGACCAACAAGATATTCAGAGATGGGTAAATTGAGGAAAACAAGTGCCTTTCCCAAAACTGCAAGTTCGGTCAATGGCCATGGGACCTGCTCACGCCGTTGGCCCTACAGTCAGCACCTGCAGGGCAATGGAGCTGGAGGGAGCCACTGAAAGTTGCCACATCAGTTTTAGTTCAGCTATCTGGGACTACTCACTTGAACCCTCCGCATGACCTCTAGACATGTCCCCTAGTTGTTCTGACAACTCCTCAGAAATAAGAAATGTGCCTGGAGTTCCTGTGACATATTATATTCCAAACTTTGCCCAGTGGCTGATGGTTCCTTCCTCAAAGTGACATATTGATTGTGGGTACACGTAGGGTGAGTGTGATTGTGTTCAGTATTTTGAGCTCATCATCTGTCATCCCATTCTCATTGTCATCCGAGGCCCAGACGGTATCAGATTGGAAGCAGTAGTGTAGAAAATTACGAACAAATCAAAAAAGACTACAGCTGTGAAATGAATCAAACCACTGTTTCTACGTTTAGTATTTCCTTTGGTATGAAACATCTTTTACAATTTGTTATTATTTTGGGCTTACAGCTATGAAGGCAGGGACGAAGCACTGCAACCCAGCACCCAGCGCTTGCGGGCACTCACCGGAGCAATCGTTCACTAAAACGCGATGAAGACGGAGAAGGACGGGTCACCAAGGGCAGCACCTACCTAGATCTGGGCCTCGACCCGTTTTGCCCACCCAAAGGACGTGCCACTGCTGCGGAGGCTCGTCCGGAGACATCCCGGCTGGTCACGACGCGGGAGAGCAGCGCCCACAGAAAACTCCCGCGTGTTTCCAGCTCTTGACCTTGGTCTTCTCCATTTGCTGCTTCTTAAACGGAGCGATGCGGTTAGGAAGGTTCAAGTCCAAGCTCCATGTCAGCTTTTCAGAGCAGCCCCTCGGTGTGCTGATGCTGTACCGTGAGAGCAGGCTTTAAATATGTGTGTGTTTGTATGAAGATGACCACATTAAATTTAAGCAGAAATAAATGGCAATTTAACTGGCACAGATACACAAGGCTGACATAATCTCTAAAGGTTTGAGGCTGCTATTAAATTTGTTCCTCCTTATTAATTTGTGACCAAGAGGATAATGAAAAACTGGCAACTCTAAAGCTGACATAAAAAGTAAGAGATATACAGTTGGCATGGATAATTTCATGCATCGTCAAAGTGAAAAGGCTTTGCTAAATGTATGTAGGCAAAGATACACACTGTCATCTTAATGAGCAATTAAAAGATGGACTCCTAATAATTGAATCACGACTCTTGTCACATTTGTATTTGTTTAATATCTCTAGTTTTGGTTGAATCTGATTTTGAGTTTCTATTTTAATCAGGTCTGATTTAGGCTTTTGGTTCAAATAACGAAAAGTGATGAGCATGAATCTTGTTGTCCTATTACCTCCTCAGCTTCTTGTTTCCAGCGAATACAATGTTCTTTTGAAAACTCATGTTTAATTATTGCATTTAGATAGCAGGACTGGACAAGGAGGGGGTGGGTGGGTGATTCGCTGTCGTTCGAAGTTCAAATTTTTAAAGACAAAACCTTCTCTTCCTCTTCTGAACATCACTCAGTAGACTTTGGAAGTACTTCAGACGGCTCAGATGGTTATCAGTTAATTCCTTTTCTGCTAGAAACCAGGGCATCTTGGCTATGTGCATCAGTCTATTCTGCTTTTTTTTTATTATTATTAAAAAAAAAAAAAAGCCCAATAAGAGAAGACCATCTGTTCTTCAAAACGCTTTCCCTTAAACTAACTGCCGTGGTCACCCTCGAATGCTGTCATATCTGCAGTGACACGGAGCTCTGCCTCGCCAATCTGTTGTTTAAAATCTCTCCTCAAATTTCTGAAGTCGCTTCAGTCAGAGCTGACAACAGGTTGCACATTTCCAGCTCCTCTCACCGAAGTACGCGAGACCGGGGCCGGCCCAGGTCGCTCCCTCTTCGCAGTCCTCGTATTTGCCCACGTCGTATCGAACATATCGTCACTTGCAGCTTCGACTCCTCTCAACTTCCAGAGTGCTTTTACTTGCTGTCTTGTCTTCTGGTTTTAACATTTTTTTTTTTAAAACTGAAGGAAGGGGAGGACGCTTAATTCTCATTTCAGTGAACTGGTTGTCCTGTTTTTAAGGCAAAAAAAAAAAAAAAAGCAAACTTGTTTTTCCCCTTTCTCTGCATAGGAATCTTCCCCTCCTCAAGCCTGCCTTTAAAATCCTTCATTTTTCTTTTCATTCTAACTCAAATCACTGGTTTTTGGGCCTCTCCAATTCCCAGTTCAAAGGCAAGCAACAATTATTTTGCTCCAAACCCACCCAGCCCTGAAGATGAGGAATTTATCAGTTTTTCATTGCCAGCCCGCTCTGGAGCAAGCAGCAGTTTATCGCTCCAGTTCTGTAGCGGAGCTGTTTGCTTCGCCCGGCTTTCGCGGGAGGGCAAAGCAACGCGGGGGGTAGGGGGGACAGCAGACCCGCCCAGCAAAGCTCCCACAGCATCCTTTCAAAAACCCATCTTGGGATGCAGCCCAGGGCCCTGGGGAGGCTTCCACGGGGCTTTGGAAAGGTCTCGGGACAGAGTGAAAGTGTTTGAAAAGGCAGGGGATGGAGCTGGCCGGAGGGCAAGGAGGGGCGCCTGCCCATAGCTTTTTATAAATATATATATATATAAGTATTTTCAAAAGGTTGGAAAACATCAGAAGATGTTGAACAAAAATATCACCGAATTGCATAGGACCCAAGCGTGCAAGAGAGGATGCTAAAACCGACTTGGTACCTGACGGTGCCAGCGGTGGGAAAGGGAAACCTGGGCATCCCGAGATACCTGGGCGAGGGACACGGTCACCCTCGGCACCCGGTAACTGGCGGAGCAGCAGACGGGCACTTTCCATGAGCCCAACACAGCCCCGGCGCGGGGTGAACGCTCTCCTCAGTGGGCCACCCAAAGTAAGATGTTCAGGTTCAAGCACAGGCGTGAAACCTGCAGGGACCAGCGTTCCCAGTAGTGACCAGCGTTCCCAGTGGCAGGAGGCGGCTGAGCCCCAGGGACTCGACGCAGGGACCGGGGAGGGTGCTTAGGGCTGACGGCATGGGGGGGTTGCAGCAGGCTCCCGTTCATCTCAACTACCAGGGTCACGCAGATGCCCAGCAGCCCCCAGCCTGCGCGTTTAAAACCGTGTGGGATGATGTAAAAGGAGCAAAGCGCGGAGGTGAAGCGACACGATCGCCTCCCTGCTCGGTGTCCTCACGCAGGGGCCGGTGTAAATGGACCGGGGCCGTACGGACGCCTCAGACCTCTGCTAATGCAGCTCGTGGTTGCGTCCGTCTGTAAGAGACACAGAGAGATTGCGAAATGCTTCAAGCTGACAGCACGGACGGGTGTTTTCATAGAATAAACGATGCTGCGAAGTGGCAAGACTTTTCTTCCTTCCCCTCAGGAACTGGGGAAGAGTTGTCTCCGCTGATGTTGTTCCCGATTTCTTTCCCTCAGGAAAGAGCAAGAGATCTCACCGAAGATAGCGTGTTTGTCTCTGATTAGATTTCAGCTTTACTTTTTTTAAAAGCCTCAGGCCTCTTAAACCTAGAGGCCAGCTGTGAAATACGCACTCATTTCTCCTTTTAGGACACTCTGCAAAGACCTCCTTTATCTTACGATTCACGGTGGATACTCCCCGTTTTATTACATTTGCGATTTCTTTTTTAATCCAAACCTTAAATCAGCAGCTTCAGATAATTTCTTTCGTAAAGAAGGAAACCAGAAAAAAATTAGTCCCTACAAGCCTTTGTGCATGGTTTGGGTAGCGTAAGGTCCATTATTTTTTGTAAACACTGGGATATTTTGGAGATGTGGCATTGAACAGGCCGGAACTAAAGATGTGAAAAATCCTGGAAAATCCAACCTGTGTGATCACTCGGTAATTCCTGCAAAGAAAATAAAAAAACAATAAAAAAAGCTTACTCTCACGAAAGAGCCTCTCCTGCGACCTAATTTTGTGGAATGATTTTTTTTTTTTTAATAAGCATATTTCAATTCCAGGCTAGACCCGGTTTCTGAGAGCAGCCTGCGCCTTTTTAAACATCGGAACACGGCGGGTCCTGTCCTTTTCACGCCGAAACCGACGACAAATCCCGTTTAATTGGGCAGGATCCAGCTGTAAGCATCATTACAGGCAGAAACGCAAAACTTGGGGCGTTTTACCGGGCCTTCCTGCTGGAGCTAACGGCGGGCGTGACGTCGCCTTGCCGCCGCGTCCAGTCTGCGCGGGCGTTCGGAACCACGCGCCGGAGTCAGAGCCTCTCCCTCCCCAGAACTCTTTTTAAAAAAATAAATGAATCATATAGAATCATAGCATGGTTTGGGTTGGAAGGAGCCTTAAAGATCATCTTGTTCCACCCTGCCATCAGCAGGGACATCTTCCCCCAGCCCAGGGTGCTCAGAGCTCCATCCAGCCTGGCCTCGAGCCCTACCAGGGAGGGGGCAGCCACAGCTTCTCCGGGCAACCTGGGCCAGGGTTTCACCACCCTCATGGGGAAGAATTTCTTCCCAATATTTAATCTAAATCTGCCCTCTGTTAGTTTAGAGCCGTTCCCCCTTGTCCTGTCACTCCACACCCTTGTGACCAGCCCCTCTCCATCCTTCCTGTAGCCCCTTCAGGCGCTGGCAGGAAATGAGGAATGATTATATTGATTTTTAGGTTTTTTTTGTGGTTTTTTTTTTTGGAAACCAGGCGCGGTGGCGAGGAGAGCGAACGCGGTCCAGCGCTCGCCCGTCGGTGGAACCGCGGGTGCGCGGGAGCGGACGGAGCCCTCGGCCAGCAGCGCGGATCTGCGCTGCGTGGCGT
>Ga0065711_1044618_pt1 | contig 13986 bp, 9 predicted proteins | sample Hoacrofraction12_FD_59098 | JGI IMG/M metagenome (GOLD analysis project Ga0065711, IMG submission 59098) | Hoatzin crop microbial communities from Cojedes, Venezuela - Epithelial fraction 12 v2 (version 2) | ecosystem: Host-associated > Birds > Digestive system > Esophagus > Crop | place...
GCATGGGGTTGTTCCTCCCCAGCTGCAGGACCCTGCACTTGCCCTTGTTGAACCTCATCAGGTTCCTCTCTGCCCAACTTTCCAGCCTGTCGTCTAGTCTTTCCAGCCCGTCATCTAGCATGGGTCATCCAGTCCAACCCCCCTGATGAAGCAGGGTCACCTACAGCAGGCTGCACAGGACCTTGTCCAGGCGGGTCTTGACCAGAGAAGGAGACTCCACCACCTCCCTGGGCAACCTGTTGCAGTGATCCATTGTCCTGAGAGGGAAGAACATCTTCCTCATCTTCAGACGGAACTTCCTGTGCCTCAGTCTGTGCCCAGTGCCCCTTGTCCTGTCACTGGGCACCACTGAAAAGAGTCTGGTCCCATCCTCCTGACACCCACCCTTCAGATATTTATAGGCATTTATAAGGTCCCCTCGCAACCTTCTCTTCTTCAGGCTGAACAAGCTCAGATCCCTCAGCCTCTACTCGTAGGAGAGACAGTACAATCCCCTCAGCATCTGTGTAGCGTTCCGCTGGACTGTCTCTAGTAGCTTCTCATCTTTCTTGAACTGGGGAGCCCATAACTGGACACAGTTCTCCAGATGGGGCCTCACTAGGGCAGAGTGGAGGGGGAGGAGAACCTCTCTCGACGTGCTGGCCACATTCTTCTTGATGCACCCCAGGATCCCATTGGCCTTCTTGGCAACCAGGGCACACTGCTGGCTCATGGTCAACCTGTCATCCACCAGCACATCCACGTCCCTCTCCGCAGAGATGCTCTCCATCATGTCCGTCCTGAGCCTGTACTGGTGAATGGGGTTGCTCCTCCCAGGTGCAGGACCCTACACTTGCCTTTGTTGAATTTCATTAGGATTCCCTCTGTCCAACTCTCCAGCCTGTCCAGGACTCACTGAATGGCAGCACAGCCTGCTGGTATATCCACCATTACTCCCAGTTTGGTGTCATCAGCAAACTTGCTGAGGGTACATTCTAACTCTTCATTTGGGTCATTGATGAAAAAATTAAACAAGAGTGGGCCCAGTACAGACCCCTGGGGGACACCACTAGTTACAGGCCTCCAACTAGACTCAGTGCCGCTGATGACAACACTCTGAGTTCTGCCATTCAGCCAGTTCTCAGTCCACCTCACCAACCACTCATCCAGCCCACACTTCCTGAGCTTTCCTAGGAGGATATTATGGGAGACAGTGTCAAAAGCCTTGCTGAAGTCGAGGTAGACAACATCCACGGCTCTCCCTTCATGTACCCAGCCAGGCATGCCATCGTAGAAAGCTATCAGATTGGTCAGGCATGATTTCCCCTTGGTGAATCCATGCTGACTTCTCCTGATAACCTTCTTTTCCTCCACTTGCTTGATGATGACCTCTAGAATGAGTTGCTCTATCTTGTATTCTGGTATGGAGGTGAGGCTGACCGGCCCGTAGTTCCCTGGGTCCTTCTTCTTTCCTTTTTTGAAGACTGGAGTGACATTGGCTTTTCTCCAGTCTTCGAGGACCTCTCCTGTCCTCCAGGACCTTTCCAAGATGAAGGAGAGTGGCTCAGCAATGACATCCGCCAGCTCCCTCAGCACTCATGGGTGCATTCCATCGGGGCCCATGGATTTGTGGGCTTCCAGATTGCTTAAGTGATCCCTCACCCAGTCCTCCTCGACTAAGGGAAGGTCATCCTCTCTGCAGGCTTCCTCTCTTACCTCCAGAGCCTGGGATTCCTGAGGGCCAGCCTTGGCACTGAAGACTGCAGCAAAGAAGGCATTCAGTAGCTCTGCCTTCTCTGCATCCTCCGTCACCAGGACACCCACCTCATTCAGCAGTGGCCCCACATTGTCCCTAGTGTACTTCACACACAGAGTGATGATAGGGAAAAAGATCTTTCCTTCTTTTCACTTTGGACATTGAAATAAAAAACATCAGAGTTAATCAGAGAAAGTCTTAAACTGAATTGCAGAAGTCCTGCTGCTGTAAGAATGACAGGCAAAACAGACAAGGAGGACAGGAAAGAAAAGAGAATCTTACCTTTTCTCAGTCTTAAAAAGAAGAACCAAAAATGCATTAAGTTCATATTTGAACACCAGTACAAAGAAAATTATTAATTTACAAGCCTTATTCTATTCTTTTTTAAGGTGCATATTGTAATTGTGATTTTCTGACAATCCTAAATATTGCAGTGTTCAGAAGTTTTTAAGCAGCATAAGATTATTTTTATTTTTTACAATTTTACTTTATAAGCTACAAGTGCTGTAGCTTAGTTTTACAGGCTCCCTGAGATCTGTTCATTGTTTTAGTCCATACTCTTTCCGTAACACTGTTAGCTTTGTGTTATACTTTTACCACTTTGATATCTTAAAATAATAATTTCTAAACAAAGGTCCTTTGCTGAGGAAATAAATGAGGATAGAAAATATAATGAGGCAATATTTCGGAGAAACTCATTAATCATGAATAACTATGGAATTGAGCTATGTATTAAAGTAAATCTTGAGTGTTAATTGTATTTAAAATATATAACACATATGAGGTATACCCAAAGGTTGCAGAATTCACCATCATGGATCTGAATATTTCCATAATGCAAATCTGAATATTTAAGTGGTAAATTTTAGTCGCATTTCCATTGCTGTAAAAAATAATTTTGTACTTAATTTCTGTTTCTTAAGCAGTTACTTCACCTCTGACATTTCAAGAAATGACATGAAATCTACATGCTACAATGGCTTCTATTGTTCTTGAAGGTCAATATTTTCTGTAAACACTGGAAGTAGGATGGAAAGTGATCTTTATAGCCTTGGCTGTGTCTAAAGAACTCTTTGTTTTTGTTCATCATTTGTCCTTTTCCAGCCACTCACATCACACTCTACAGGATCAAGAGCACCTAAGAATCCGCAACCCCAGACTGTTTCTATGCATTAGCAGCAGGTAATGTTATAGCTGCCACAAATGAGATAATAAATTTAGTCTATGTAGCAAAGGTGGTAATTGCTTGCTACCTATGTGTTTAATTATTTGCATCCTTAGTTTCACAAAACCTGTTCTCTAATCAGACATAAATATATATTTATTCTGTAAGTATTTCTACAAGCCTTTGTTTGAGGTCTTCTCTGACCCCGGTTTCACAGTACTGTACTTTGCTGTCTTTAGCTCTCCAATTTTGCTAAGTCTGGAAATTTGGGAGTCTGCTGTGATCATTCATAACATGCAAAATCTAAGCTGTTTTCTTTCCCTGCCTGCATGTACATAATTCTCTACTCATTCAACTGCCTTCAGAATTACAACATTGCAGACTTTGCCTTAATTATGCTAAAAACTGTTTAATCATTAGACTTTACAGAAGCTGAATATCAGTAATTAAGTATAACATTAGAAAAACATACAACAACAAATAATCATGGCAAATTTGTGATAAACATAGTATTGTATATTTGATGTATACTAAAATCACTCCGACAAATAGAAATCTGGATATGAAGGTGACAGTAAAATAGTTCATATTAATCTGTCACAGTGTCATTTCCATATTTTCATATCATATATTGATAACTGATGGATAGTCCTGACTGTAAAATACACTCATGGAATACAAATATGAGGACTTAAACCAGTGGGTGTATACTTTTTAGAGTGTAGACAGCCAGCAATCAATACCTGTCTATTTATAGCAGTCCATATAGTTTTCTAATTTGACCTAAAAATATAACTCAGTCTAAAATTTTATTGTGTGCTATATTTAGATATGTTAGCCTATAAAGATTTTGTTGCTATATATAGTTGTAAACTTATAAGCTGTGAGAGAGAAAAGAGAAATTATTTTGATTCAACATGCTCATTTATACAGTAAAACTACAAAATTTCTTACAGACCAGTCTAGAAGACAGCAAGGGTGGGTTATTTTTTTCCTTTCATCTGTTAAAGATTATAATTCATATTTTTTCCTCTCTTTATACCACAGATCTCAAAAAGTAATCATATTGATTTTTGCTTTGTGTGTTTTTGCTGAGATTGATTTCAAGTCCTTTTTTCATCAAGTTTTTTGAATTAAATATGAAATTACACAATCTGAGAATGACACAAACATTGTTGAAATGTTGAGTGATGAAGAAGATAAGACTGATTTATAGATGGTCTTTTGTTCTAGAAAAAGCAATTCAATACAGTGAGGGATCTTAAATTTTTTCCTAAAAGGTCTGATGACATACACTGCAGATGACATATCAATAAACAAATAGACTACTGGCCTAACCAGTGCAGCAATTCTGACATTGCCAGAAAGTAATTTGGTTGTTTAAACTGTAAATTGCATTGTCTAGAATGCTTATAAACTTTGTGCATTTATTAAATAAGTTGAGTTGATGTCAGCTTTCATTAGGGAAAGGGAACTCAATAAGGGAACTAAAGATCGAACATATCCTCATTCAAGATGAATAATTAGCTAATTCCATCCATGGTAGAGCAAAGAAGAATTCATGATGAATCTAAAATTTAATGAGTCAAATGTTACAAGAATCTGCTAAATTAATCCTGCAATTGCACTACTCATCAGTATATGGAAGCACATACTATCTTAAAATTGAGTAGGGATTGTCATATTTATGAGAGAAAGAACAGCAGGTAAGCTAAAATTGTTTCACACTGCCACCTCGAAGGTGAATATCCTATGAATCATACTGCAGTTGAAGACCACCCTAGATGCCATGAAAAAGAAATTATCCTAAATGAGGCAAAACACTGCAGAATACCTATGTTTAAAACCATAAATTACACCAAATATGGAGATGCAATACAAATAATTTATGCCTGGAAACTGTTTAAATGTAACAGTGGATATTGGAATTCTGTATAAATTGATACATAACTTTCAGACTAATTTTGGGGCAGTTTTAGAATAGTTGTTATACATAAGGTTCTCCAAAATAGTTCTGTATTTGTTCAGTGTAAATAATATTTGAGACATTTAACAGTGCTGTGAAGAAGTTCTACGGGAACAGCAAAACCTACTGCAACTTGTAGAAAAATTTATCTAGCTAAATGGCAATGAAAAGCCAGCTCAGTTCTGAATAGAAATTAGATATGTTTTGCATCTTTAAACTATTAAATTGCAATAGTTTAATTACTTGTACAATAAATTACATAATCATTTAATGAGAACTGGGAGTAATTATGTTAATTGTTGCTTGCCACTGTACATCAAAAGGAGATAGTGTTTTCCTGACAAAACCGCTTTGCAGAAGTGTTATTTCATGTTGAGGTTCCAGAGAAGCTCCATAATTAAAGTAATGTCAAGATTTATATTTAAAAGGTTTTGTTCAGCTACCACTGAATTCAATGAGTCTTTCTATTATTGAAATGGTTGTTGGAGTGGATTCCAAAGAAGGTTAGAACTTACTAAAACTCTTGCAAATTCATTAGGGAGTTTCCTCCTCTCCTCCATTTTGTGTTCTTCCTCTTTAAAAATGCAGATCCTTCACATCATCAACAACAGGTTTGATAGATGGGTAGATCCAGTGAAACAGAATACAGTTGATAAAGATTGTCAGATGTGAGCTAAAAGAGAAGATGCTGAATCTATTGCTAATTACTACAGTAAATGAAGAGGAGATTCCATTAACTACAGTCTCTCAGGACAAGGAGAATAGTCTCTTCCCTTGACACTCACCTTATGAATCAAACCAGGATTAAGTCCTGGTTTTGGCCTATTGAACACAATAACTCAGTACGGCTGTGTTTAGCGATGCATAGGTTTTTGCTGACTTGCAGAGATCCAGGCTTATTCTGGAATGATCAGGTAACAAGAAGTGAATTGGAGGATCAAAACTGTGGCTCATATCTGACTTCCCTTAACGTATACAATCCAGGGCATTAAAAATACATTTTTTTTTTTAATATTAAGTTTAAATCTTTTTTCTTCCAAATTATATTAAGCATAGTCCTTCGGTTTTGTTCTGATGTTTTTTACTGCCCTACAGTGTATCTGTGACTTCTGAAGTATCGTGTCAGAATATCTGTACAGATCAGACCAGAGAACCATTAATGCCAGCAGTATCTATAAACAGAGCAGGCATATATTAAATTTCTTCTGTATTTTTCCAGTGTCAGTTACTTTCGCTTCAGAACACTTCTTGAGGCAGTTGACGATTGTGTATTTAGCAACTTCCAGCACGATTTCCTCCAGATACTTTTCAGTCTTTCCTAAACCTGTCCATTAGGAACCATTACTACAGGTGTACTACAGAAGCAACATTCTGAGGAAATACACCCTCTCCTTCATTTTGAACCACTTGATTCCCATTAATTGCTATGTTTAAAGAAATGGTGAAAAAGTAATTTTAGTAGTTATGGTTTCTTCATATATACTCCAGATAAACATGGCAGAAATTCAGTCTTTTCCAGATTGAAGAGTTCTAGCTTACTTAGTTGTTCCTTGTACATAAGCCATTCCAAGCCTTTGAACATTTTTGTTTCCTTCAACTTTTTGCAGACAGCTTTAACTACGTGCAGATACAGTTTCTACTTATTTGATGAGTACATGGGTTACCTCCCTTCACATTAATCATGTATGTTTTTGTTCTTTTCTTTACTGCTGTTTCTCCTAGTTTGCCCCAAAGAGGTGTCAGGCTTACGGGACTGATGATTAGATCTTTTTAGAAACTTGGAAAAAAAAAAAGAAAATAAGGCACCATATAGGTGCAATATTTTCTTGTTCTTGAGTACCAAAAAACAGTAAGTGAGCAGTCGAAGATTTGTATTTCATCTCTGAATTCTTTCAAAACTCATCCATAAATACTGTCTTATTCTGGTAATTTATTATTGTCATTTTATCTGTTTGTTAGATAACTTCTTCTGCAGTTGTCTATGTTCAAAGAGATGCCCTGAGTTCCTATGGGGGAGGCTGCTAGCATGGGATTCCATATTTCTTCTGCAATGAACAGAGAACACATTTAGCTTTTCCACAGTAACTTTACCTTCCTGAATGTTCCCATTATTTTTGATCAGGAGTTAGCCCTGTAGACAGCCTGGTGGATTTCTTGCTTCTGAAGCATTTGGAGGAAAAGTTCTTACTGGTTTTGACTCTTTTTACTAGCTACATCACTAACTCTTGGACAGCCTTATACTGCTTTTACAGTTAATCTACCACATTTTGATTCTCCCTGATATAGTCATTTGGAATTGTGTCCATATTTTTGAAGCATTACATTGATTTTCTATTAATTTTCTTTACCCTACTTGTTTAGATATATTGAATTTGTCCTTTCTCAAGTTTTTTTCTGTCAGGTGACATCCACTGACCTGCGCTTCTTGTAGGATGTCCTTAAGTGGTCTTCATTATATTGTTAAACTTTTCATTCTCCTAGGTATCCTTCCCCTGCCCCCCACTTTTTTTAAAATAAGCTTCCTAATTTTTATGCCTTGAAATTAAATTTTAAATTCATCCTTGTTACGAAAGTTCTGTGAAGATTTATCTCTGTAGTGGTCCATTGCCAGCAATGGTAAAAAGCTTAACAGCCTGTGATTTCATACTCAGAAAAAAAGGCTGTACCTGACTGCACGGTGTTTTTGTTCCAGGTTTAGTGTGTTTACTTAAGCAGTGCCTACTTCTAATCCACTGAATAGTGGCAGTACATGAAGTAATTCTACTTATAGCAAATGTGTGATCTCACAGAAACTGGTTCCCCATTGGGCTTAGTAACATATATTCCAACGTTTGTGCATTGAAAATCCTAATAAAGCACTATATAAATGGAATTCAAAGATTTTAAGGACTGAAGAAAGAGAGATGAGGGAGTCACTGATTATTCGTGCTCACAGGAGGCAAAAATACTTTCTACAGAGTCTGAGGGAACACCTGTGACTAACTTCAGCTGGCAAAGTTTTATTTCAGAACAATGGTATTTCTAGGAGGACTTCTTTGTTTTCTTGTTGTCCTGGGTTCAGCCAGGGTTAATTTTCACCAGAATCCAGGAAGGGGCACAGTCGGGTGGGCTGGCCCAACACCAACCTGGCCAAACAGTGTCGGGTATTCCATACCATGTGCCGTCATGCTGGGTTCCGGTGGGGAGGGCGACGCGGCGGGAACTCGCTCGCGGCTCGGGAGTACGCAGCACAGGTCCTGTCCGGGAGAACAGCTCTCTGGGTCGTGCGGTTCGTGTCGTGTTTTCTCCTTATCTGTATAGTTGTTGTTCCTGTTCTCTTTTGTTTGCTGTTCTGTTAAACTTCCCTTATCCCGACCCACCAGTTTCTGCCTGTTTCTTTCCATTCTCCGCAATCTGGCAGGGGGAGGGGCGGCTGCGTGGCGCTTTTGTTGCCGGCGGCAGCCAAAACCTGAACACTTGTTTTCTAACAGGAGCTTGCAGAAGCAAAGGTTAAGTATCCAGTATCCTTAGGTAATACATAGTCTTGATATACATGCACACTAGATAAAAACACATACAATATTCCTTTATCTGATTGGTCTTCCTTAATGAAAGTACATTTCTACAGCACCCAGAAAGAGCTGTAGTCCTTAACAGGCAAGATGATTTGGTGTTCATTATTTTTAATGAATGGATATAAAATATTAGTCTAATTTTAATTGGGAGGGAAAACACTATTGCTGAAAAATGGGAACTCTGCAACACAGACTATTATAAGCTGTAAAAATACAAATGATTTTAATATTAACTGCAAAACCCACTGCAATAGGAAAACTAACGTGATTTTGAGCTGTGTCTCTTAAGAGATACAACCAATGAGAATTTTAGGTGTGAGTCTGTACAGCTGTTATAGAATTCTTGGAAAAAAATCAGAATATAATATAAAATGGAGGTGGAAAAAAAGGGAGCCAATGTTTTTCTGTTAAGCTATTCTCTGTTAAATATTTGTGGTAACAATCATTTCAGCTTGAACAGATCCCCTAGAGTGCCCTGTTTATTCAGTAAGATTTAAGGAATTTCTGTTGGGAAGAGAGATCAAACGGGACATTTCTTTATAATAAAATTAAAAACAAGTGTGAAAACTGTGTAATTTTTAATCGTATTCTCTTAGGTAAAATGTGTAGTACAGCTTCCCACCACTCTAATGTACAATTCTTCTCAATCTTTTAGCCTTATTTTTTATTCTGATGTATGTGTTTGTGAAATTTTGGTAATTTCTGCAGGAATGTCATATAAGACTTTGATTATATTGTTCAAATTCATGTTATCTACTTTTTGACTATATGAGTTCTAAAGTAAGGAGATATGTGGACTCCATAGCAATCCTAAAATACCTTATGCACGTAATCTGAAGTTGAGCATTTTAACAGATAATGAAATTCCTCTAGTAGCTATCTGCTGTGTTGTAAAATATTTCTCTGTGCTGCAGAACTGGATAGTATCAGGCAGAGCTGTCTTATTTTCTCCATTTCTTCTGTAGCCCATATCATTGTAAAGGTCAAGAATGGATCAGATAGTTAAGCTGTACCTTATATCTCTGAGCATCTATCTGGGGTAGGATTCTTCAGACGGACAAAAAAAGTATGGGACCACATTCAGTTGGTAGCGTATCTATTGGTTGGTTCTTGATAGAGGGCAGTTTGTTTCAGGGGCTATCATCGGCAGGCCAAGTTACTGGCAACACAGGTCGCCTAATACTCTGGTGGTACAAAGGAATTTTGCTTTTGGCTTTCCTTGAGGAAAGGAGTGAAAGAAGGAATAAGTAATAAGTATAGTAGTAAGAACCTGCCTAATAAAAATGAGTGAAATCTGGGCACTATTTAGGTTACTAGTGAAAATATCATGCTCCAAAAAATGCCTGACATTAATTCAATGGTAGAAACAGTACTGTTAATAATACTTTATATCGATGACCATGTCTCTCATAGGACAGGTCTTGGACTCTTTGAACTTAGTTAAAGAGAAAATTACTCAGATGCATAGACATTGTGCACTTCAGGGACCTTAGTTCACTTGGAAAGAGGTGACTTTATGATACAAACTACAGACAATGATAATTGTAAGTGTGTTTAGTTAAATTTGACTAACCAAACGACATCTAATCCCAAAAATAGTTTAACTCAAAGATGTGTTAGAAAACATTGTCTCAAAACCAGAGTACTTTGATTTGAACTGACTAAAAAAGCCTAGCAACAAATATACATACCTTGCTCTAGGGAATCAAAATTTTGTTAGGAATTATGAAAGGAAGAAACTGTGTTAATTTTTTACTTTAACATTAGAAAAAATACTAAAAGCTGAGTAAATAAATACGGTGTCAATATAGTGAAATTTGTGAGATTCTGATCTACAGAGATAAATGCTTCACACCAAAGGAACATTTAGGTCACTGATACACATCAGCACTGATTTATGAGCTTTGATGTCCATGAGAACAGCTACAGTTGACTTAAATTATTTTGTTTGTTGGCTGCATGTCTAACATTCACCTAGTGATGGGACTACAGAAATACGTTGGATATGAAAATGTACTTAAATTTGTTTCTATTTAAATTTAATCTTACTGTCCTGGGTTTGGCCAGGATAAGGTTAATTTTCACAGAAAGACATGAGGGTACACAGCCAAGCCAGCTGACCCAAACTGGCCAAACAAACTGGGTACCATGTGACATCATGCTGGGTTCCAGGTAGGGGAACTGTTCAGGGGAATGTTACTTGCACCTAGAGAGCTTGCTGGGCGTCGGTGGTGAGGGATGCTCTATGCACTTGGCTGTTTGTTTTGTATATACTTCTTATCAGTATTGTTCTTGTTACTGCTTGCTTCCTTTGCTGTTCTGTTAGACTGCCCTTATACCGACCCACAAGTTTTGCCTTTTTCTTCCAATTGTCCTCTCCACCCCCGTGGGGGGAGGGGGAGGGGCGATAGAGCCACTGCATGGTTCTTTGTTGCCATCCAGGGCTAAACCATGACACTTACACATGAGGCAATTGCTGCTAATTAAACAGCAGTGTAACTGCCAGTTTTCTTGGTTTGTTAAATTATTTGGGCAGTTTCGTCAGTGACCTTTCTTAAGGATGTACATCTGCAATATGGTGTAGTTAAAGCAGCAGGAAAATGACTAAATCTTTTTGTCGGAATAGCTACTACTGTAAATTGTAGCATAGTTTACTCTTGATGATGGCAGAGAGTCTTCTTCCAGTTTGAAAGGTGCATTGTATTTCTTTTCTGTTGTTGAACTGAAATTTAAAGAGTTGTGCATATTTAAGTACTATGTATAGTTCCATGGAATATTGTCCTGTGTTTTTATACACGATTGGATTTTATGTGCTGCAGTATGCCACACAAATTACAAATTGTGTCTATCACTGCTTGTGGATTTATTTATTTATTGTTAGGGATTGTTAGCATAAATTTACAGATACATCCTATCATATAGTTTGCATTTTGCCTCGTGTCAGTGTCCAGGTGGGTGAACCATTGCACACCCTAGTCCTTCAGTTTGAAAAAATGTTTTGGAGGACAGATGTTTTTCATTATTTCTAAAGTCAAATTTGAATGATGGTCTAGGTTTTATGAAGTAAAACTTGACAATCACCTACAACAAATAGCTATATCTTGACAGGCAACTTTGGGGAATTACAGAACTTGTGTTATCAATTTATCAGTACAGACCAGGTGATGAATTTATTGAGAACAGCCCTGCAAGAAGGACTTGAGGATAGCGGTGAATGAAAAATTGGACTTGATCTGGCAATGTGCACTTGCAGCCCAGAACGCCAAGCATATCCTGGGTTTCATCAAAAGAAGTGTGTCCAGCAGCTCAAGGGTGGTGATTCTGCCCCTCTACTCTGCTTTCATGAGATCCCACCTGAAATCCTGCATCCCAGTCTGGGTTCCCTCGTACAAGAAAGGTATGGACCTGTTCAAGTCTGTCCAGAGGAGGGCCACAAAAATGATCAGAGGGCTGGAACACCTCTTGTATGAAGAAAGGCTGAGAGAGTTGAGGTTTTTCAGCCTGGAGAAAAGTAGGCTCCAAGGACACTTTATTGCAACCTTTCAATATCTAAAGGTGCTTACAAGAAAGGTGTAGAAAGATTTTTTACCAGGGCCTGTAGTGACAGAACAAGGGATTTGGATTTAGATTTGTCATAAGGAAGACAGAAGAGGGTGGTGAGACTCTGGTATAGGTTGCCCAGAGAAGCTGTGGATACGCAATGGTTGGAAGTGTTCAAGGTCTGGTAAATAGAGATTTGAGCTACCTGATCTCTTGGAGCATGTCCCTGCTCACAGCAGGTTGGCTGGAGTAGATGAACTTTGATGGTCCCTTCCAACGCAAATCATTCTGTAATTCTATGTCTTGAAAATTTTTTTGAATACAGGTATAATACTACACCAAGAATTAAATAGATTTTGTAAGTTTGATGTCACACAAAACAAAAAGACTCTTATTGTTCATTTCTGTTATTTCTTAAATGAATTTGCCAGAATGTCACAGAAAGAACCATAGGATCATGTCTATAGCAAAGAAATGTCCTGCTTTATCCTGACTTTCTACTTTGAAAAACTGTCAGAAAATCAATTATTTTAAACCAAACATCTTGCATCAAATACACTACAGGAAATGACTACCCTTAAAATAAAATAACACTGAAGCAAAGATAATCTATTTCTAATACTATTTTGGAATAACTGATGGCTTAATTTCATTCTTGAAAGCTACTATGGAGGCAGTTTTTGAAATCTTTTCCTCAGCTGCTATATGTTTTGAAGAGGTACAGTTGTGAAGAATCTTTGTTATTGAACATGCTGAATATCACTGTTATGCCATTTGTCTCACAGATACTTCTGGAGCAGCAAAACAGTGAAACCTTCTGAGAAAGGGAGAGAAGAAAAAAAAATAAATAATCCCACTTGATGAAAATATGAAGTCACAAAATAATCAACATTTCAAATTTTATCTGCTGTAGCATACAGCTTTTGCGAGATTCATTTCACTTGTGCAGCACAGCAGGAACAGACAACAGTTTAAAAACAGTGTCAGACTTTTCTACAGAAGTTTTATGATCTAAATTAGGACATATGAGAAATGTACGCATAAACACTGCAAAAAAACAAATGTCTTCATATTGGGTTGGCAAAGTTATGGAATGATGCCTTTCTAGGTATGAAGTAATCATCTACAATTGTGTCCCCATCTAGCGGGACAGAGGTCAATATGGAAGAAAAAGCACAGGGGAAGGTGATAAGGAATAGTGAGACAGGGGAAGGTATTTGTACAGCTAGGAATAAAGTGTGGCAGGAAAGTAGGATGGGGACAAGGAGGCAATTAGATAAATCTTCAACTGGAAGAAGATCTGACTTGGTGCAGAACAACCTTGGGAGCAAGCGAATGGATAATGTGCTGAGTACAGAGAATAAGATTTCATAAGGTATGTTTTGCATTGTAAATAAAGCCTGGGGGATGTTGAATGTAAACTCAAGGTCTCTTCAAAGTTCTAGTTGTGCATTATTATTTCCCCCTTAAATATTGTTATATGCATTAGATTCCTGGTCTTTCTGTGCATCCCATTTGTTGGAAGGTGAACACTGAAGAATGTGCTGCGAGCGGGGTATTACATGAGCAATAGTCCGTATTTATTCTTTCATCTGGCAGGATATGCTAGTGATGTGAGCAAGTCTGGACAAAAAGCAACAACATAATTCACTCTTGAGTTCTCAGATAAATTGCAAATAAAAAGTTCATTACAAACTGTATAAATCTGTAAGAGTCAGGATGCAGTATTTCTTCTAAAATACTTCCAAGGAATCCTGTAAACTGCAAGCGTGGAGGGAGGGAAAGAGGGCCTCACAGCCAGTACATTTGGCCTTTTCTTTCTGATCAAATATGTTTTACAGTTGCTTTTTTAATATGTAAGATCCTCTGCCTTGCTAATGTATAATTTATGGATCTGGTGAATGACCTGCTCAGCCTGGTGGCAGAGCTGAAGGAGGAAGTGGAGAGGCTGAGGAGCATCCGGGAGTGTGAGAGGGAGATCGACTGGTGGAGCCGCACCCTGCCCTCCCTGAGGCAGCGGCAGCAG
>Ga0065711_1044619_pt1 | contig 13986 bp, 10 predicted proteins | sample Hoacrofraction12_FD_59098 | JGI IMG/M metagenome (GOLD analysis project Ga0065711, IMG submission 59098) | Hoatzin crop microbial communities from Cojedes, Venezuela - Epithelial fraction 12 v2 (version 2) | ecosystem: Host-associated > Birds > Digestive system > Esophagus > Crop | place...
GTCAGGAGGATGGGGCCAAGCTCTTTTCAGTAGTGCCCAGCGACAGGACAAGGGGCAACGGGCACAAACTGAAGCACAGGAAGTTCCGTCTGAACATGAGGAAGAATTTCTTCCCTCTGAGGGTGATGGAGCACTGGCACAGGCTGCCCGGGGAGGTTGTGGATTCTCCTTCTCTGGAGATATTCAAGACCCGCCTGGACAAGTTCCTCTGCAGCCTACTGTAGGTGACCCTGCTTTGACAGGAGGGTTGGACTAGATGACCCCCAGAGGTCCCTTCCAACCCCTACCACTCTATGATTCTATGATTTTATGAATACAGACAGCACCACTATCAAGAAATAAAAATGCCAAGGCATGTTTCTTGAAGTAAAAATATGAGAGTCAAATACTGATGGTTACAGCCTGGTATTTGACAGGACAACTTGCACAGAAGAATCGGGAGTGGACAGTGGACTGTGCTGGTGCTTAGCCATGACTGTTCTCACAGCTTGATTGAAACAGGATAGAACAGGGAAGGAAAGCAATCCTATCAAGTTGTCACCTGTTGAAAAGATCTAAATTAGAAAGGTTAAGGGTATAAAGGTAAAAATCTGAATGGCTAAAGAAATGGATGACTTTCCTTATTTTTGTGAGAACTTCACAGAGGTTTACTTGCACAGCGATTAGACTTTCTCCAAATCATCTCCTCCATGAATCTGAAGTCCGTCCTCTCCATGCCAGGGAATTTGCCTCTCAAGAGACTGAAAGCACTCAAACTTCAAGCATCTAATAGGGTACAGGTCTATATCTTCCCTGGGTTTCAGATTCAAAATATTTTTTCTTTTTCTTCCGTTATTTTGAAGACAGTTTCCTTGACATAGGATCTAATTTGGCCAGTTGCAGTACCAATGACAGAAGAATAAAATGAAAGAGAGGCAGAAATATTTCTAGTGAAAAGCTAGCCGTATACTTCCTTTAAAAATTTCATGACTCGGAGAACATCAGATGTTTTGAGTTCTCCACGGCTCCTCAGTGACCCCCACAGATGCTTCCTGCCTTGATTTCAGTGTGTTTGTAGCCTTTTGTAGGTTACTTGCATCCCACGCAGACATCCCTTTACCAACATCCTGTGAACCTCTAGCTGTGCTTCCTTGTGAGCACTCGGCTTCCTACAGCAGATGGGCGGGTTTTTCTGAGGCTGCTTCGCCGTAGCCAAGCGTGCAGGGAGCTCGGCTCACCTGTACAGTGGTGCAAACTGCAGTAAATGAATGCTCTCCATTTGACCGAGGCAAATACATCTCTTGCAAATACGGTAACATTTGTCTTTGATCTGTAGCATTGACTCGGACTTTGCGCTTAAGTAGAGATAGTGAAGGCAAGTGGCTCAGGAGTGTAAAACCACAGCAAGACTCGGTCCCCACTGGCACCGTTCCACACACAGTTTATGCAGACTTATTCCAGCCTCTTTACTGCAAGTGCACGACTTGTTCCTAATGACAGAATTAACAGTGATTCACTGCTCGAGCGTGTGATCGGCCACCAGTCACCTGTTTTTGCAACAGTTCAGTCCCAAGCCAAATAGAAGCTTTCTGGCTAGTAATGGCATGCTAGTACACCTGGTTCGCTTCCTTGCAAATAGCTCCCAACAAATGTACGATACGAATCTTAACATAAACTTTACAGGAAGTTTTCAGCCAAATGTAACTGTTAGTCTGAATTCCCCTCTTTCCTCTCGTCCCCGAATGTTCTTTAACTCCTCTTCTGGGAACAACCCTTGGCCATTAAATCATAACTCTCAGCTATTGAGTTAGAAATAGGCTTGGCACAAAGGGTTACCAAAAGCTTACACAAACCAGTTTTTCCAGGTTGTCTGTGAGAGCGTGATTTAAAAGAGTGGAAAGTTACCAGAAGCAGCACAAAGACAGGTGTTAGTGGATAATCAGAAGGAAGGATCATAGAAACAACTGGGAAGCCCTAGCCAAGAGGATGAGAGAGACAAGCTTGCAGTTGGGGGTAGGAGGGGGTTGGGTACGGCAGGGTCTCTGAAATCAGCGAATGCAAAACACGAGTTGTAAAGGCAAAACCGGGCTCAATGTAAGCCATTTTGCTGTGAATCAGTATAGTTCCAAGCACGGTGAAGAAACTGAGGCAGACAAATGCACACAGCATATATTATTCATACCAAGAGCTATTTACTTTTCATTCATACTTTTCACTACATAAGCCTTGGGCCTTGGTTTTCTCTGTGGGGCACATGTGTGCAATGATATCGGTGTAGCATATGCATGTGCCTTGCGTGTCCACACACATCATCTCATGCGTGTCGCCTGCCACCCTAGAGTTAAGTGGTAAAGAGGAAGGCTTTGCTGTCTGCGGTAAGGGAGATGCTCAAAGCATGGGCCAGCAGGAGGCCAGCACCGAGTCTTGTGGGTAGGGAGGCAGACCACCATGTCTCAGACAGCCTGCTAGATAAGGAATTTGCACCACAACAGCATAGATAAAAATCCATGAAGAGGTTACCCGCGCTAATTTGGGTAATGTACAGTCTCCATGACTTCTTACTTAAGACAAACAGGCTCTTTTAGCCAGTTCTTTTCTTTACCTTTGTACCATCACTGCACCCAAGGAGCAGAGGCAGAGGCAGGGAACACATGCAATGCCTGGTGACTACCAGAAGTCAGAAGGACAGGAGGTGCGGGTGCAACGCAGCGGCCTCCTGAGCAGCCAAATAGGGAGTTTGACCAAAACTGTCATTTTGAAATAAACCGCTGCCCCTGCTTTCTGCTCCAGGGCAGTCCCAGGAAAGCAGGGGCAAAGCCCTCACCTGCAGGCACCTTACCTTCTCCTGACCTTGCCCAGCAGGACTGCACCAATGCTGCTGTGAGCAGGGCTGCCTGTGGCTGCAGGGGACATTTGGCTGTCATACAACTGTCAGGATTTCTTTTTAGTCCCTTGTGAGTTGTTGGGGCCGGAGGTGAATCCCACTGTATAGCTGGCAGCCAGCGCTCCACTGATGGTGCTAACTGATTTTCTGCTGGCTGTGTGACCTGGCTCAGGCTTAGATGTCTGCACTGCATTTGGCCACATTCAGTGAGGTTATTCCCTTCCTTTGGGAGCTTTTTTGTGACCTTTGCATGGAGGAGGCTATAGAAGTGCAGGGTGTTAGTAGATGTAGTGACATATTTCTACAGAAAAAAGTGACCTGATGAGGAAGTTGCTGAACTAGGAGACAGGAATCCATTCACACGACTGAGGACATCCCAACTGGATATACAACTCTGTGTGTACAGAGGAGAGTATTGTCTCTCACCTTCTTCCTGATGTCTCTTATCAGTTTGGATCACAGAGGCTCTGAGACAAGGTTAATGTGCACATTTGCAGCAGCAAAAGCAGCAAAGCTCTAGTTTAGGTCTGGTTGTCGTTAGGGCTACAGTAATATGAATTACCAGATGGGCAGATACTCTGGACAGGTAAGACTGCCAGCCTTCCTCCTTCAGAGCAGCCTCTTGCTGTCAGCAAGGCCCTTTTGTCAGGGTGCATCATACGACATTTGGTTTTATCTCTCATATCGTGGATTAGATTCTTACACGGTTGTCATTTTCAAGAGGCATCACATCCTACTCCATGGCTGGTTTAATAGGCCAATTTGTTGAGTGAGCCATTACTTAATGTGAGAAAAAGATCAGGATTTAGTCGATCAGTGAATTGGCGTTATTAACCGTAATTCTTGCTGGACTTCATTGCATCTCCTCCTTCCTGGTTGCTTCCCATCATGCATTTTAGCCACAACCTTCAGAATACTGAAACAAAGATAAACTTGCTTTGAATGTCTTTCTTCTTCTGAGGCTTTTCAGGCAAAGGAAGATGGGAGGGGAATAAAAAATCAGAATTTTTCTCCTGCCAAACCCTGTGTTGTCTGTGAAACCACACACCAGCCAACCCATTGAGAAGAGGCCACACAGTGCCTGGCTGGAGGCACGGTCTGTTTCTGCACCGCTTCTCTGCAGCCAGACGCCTTGCCTCTGGGCAGGCGATGTCCCAGGGGAGGGATGCCCTGCGCCGAAGCAGCCCGTGCTCAGAGGAGCCGAAATGGCAGGTGATGAGAGCAGCTGTGGGTGCTGCCCGTGTCGGGGGCCACCATCGCTCCCATCAGTGGGGCACTGCAGTCCCCCCCTGAAGAGGCAGCAGTGGTGACAGTGGCTCTGCATGGGTGCAGCCACCCTTTGCTGTCACCCTGTGCCCGGGGTGCTGCGGGGTGGAGGGAGGACATCTGGCAGGGCGCAGGCAGCCGCGCAGGAGGGGGACGGCTGGCTGCGGGGGAAGGGGAACGAAAGGAAATTCATTCATGGGAAGCAGAGAGGGTTATGGTCTTGTTTTTATTTTTAACAACGGGCAGCTGTGAAGTTTTACGCAGGATTATTTTAGGTCTCGGGCCAGGCTGTTTCATGCTTTGTCGGTGCCTGAGTTTCCCCTCCAGCTATCTGAATCCAAGTGATATTATTTGCAATTACTTCAAGAAAGCAGAAGCTCAGAGGGAGCGTCCTTAGTGAATGGCTGTAATTTCTGTGCTGTGGCTGCCCAACAGCTATTACGGCTCTGCTATCTCTGGCTGCCTGCCAGTGGGAAGGATTCCTTCCAGAATTAATTGCATTTCCCGCCTTATAGGTATTCCAGGGAGCGGGGAGCAGGCTCGCAATGGGTGTATCACCTCGCAAGTAAATAGCGACATGTCTTCTCATGTGCACTGCAGAAAAGCATTGCAAGCAAGGAGACAGACAAGTCACCAATTTTCAGGTCTTTGTCCATAGCCAAAAATTAGTAAAGTGAGGTGGGAAAGAGAAAATAACTTCAGTGTTAGACTCATTCTTGTTTCTGCTATGGAGGAAGCAGGGGCTGCTTCTACAGACCGTTATTCACAGTCACGTGCAGAAGCTGTCGCCTCTTTGCTTTACTGCGTGAAAGGAGGATATGCAAGAAAACTGCAAACTCAGGGTGTTTGGCTTTGTTTTATCTAAATGTTATTTATATAGAGCTACCTTGACTGTGTCTATATTGTCTGGTGAGCAGGTGCACAGATTTGAACTCGCACCTCATTGACTTGACATAGCCATGCTTGGGTGTAGCCTTTGAGCAAGGTTTGAGATGCTGGCTGAGCTCAGACTGCCTGTAGCACAGGCCCCTTGCTTGCAGCATGGGACAGAAGAACCACGCTATTCGCTAACTCGTCCTCTCCCACATATCACGTGTGCTTCTGTCCCACCAGCCACTGGTAGGAGGGACATCCAAGTCAGTGTGCCAGGCCACACGTCACAAGGGCACATGGGAACTTTTAGGGAGTCACGGCACATCCTGCCCATGCAACATGGGGGATGCACTATGCAGAGCTTGTGGTCTCCTCTGGTGATCAGCGTGGCCCTGGGGCAAGGAGCACAGCGAGCCTCAGCCCCTGGCCCAGCACCAAAAGGCGCTGTCTGGATTTGGCAGATCTGCGAGGTGTGTTTACGAAAAGCAGCCTGTCAAGCTCAATGGCATGATGGCTGCCCTGTCCCTTATCACACTCAGGAAGCAGTGAGCAGTGCCAGCCACCCCTGGCGTGGGCTGCATCTGTGCAGCTGTGCCAGGTCCATGTGGAGCCGCCACTCCTTCGTCTTCCCTCTGCACAGGAAAGGAAGGAGGCATCGCCAGAGAAAGCTCCCTCCCTCCCACCCTCCCTTGCTGTATAATAAGCTTACAGGGTGGATTGCAATCTGGCCCTATAGATTTCTGCTTGGTAACTTCGGTATTTTTACAAGAGGGCATGTTGAGACATTATGTGTTAGTAACATTTTCATTAGATGCATTGAACAGACCTGAAGTGGTTATATAGCAAGTACCAGGCAAAGGAAAAGAAAATATAAAGATAAAAGGAAAGGAGAAAAAAATACCTACAACAAAATCCCTTTTCTTTTTCTGTCTCTTTTAGCACCGAAGTGCCAAAGAACCCAGTGCTGAGACCTTTTGTAAAATGCCATGAAAATGTTCACGTTAAAAAAGACACCAATTTATTAAAGCACTGGGGTCATTTTATCTCCTGTCTTTTGGTCCTTTCCTCTACAAGGCAACAAAGAAAATTAGAAAATAAACTAACTGCTTACGTAACCTAAATGGAAACAGAAAATGCTGCTACTGCACGGCTCTTCACAGTCAGCTGCTGTCCTTCTCTGGTTCTGTTCTACTCACTTTTGTTCTATTGCACCAAGACTGATGTGGTATAATATTATTGATAATGCTTGTGTATGACAGGTTAGATAAATGAGATTGATGTTGTTTCAGAAGGAATTGATGGTGTTTAAGAAGGGACACATTCCTCTTTCTTCACAAGTAAAGTAAAACATAATTCATTCAACACCCTTAATGAGCTTGAGTGGCTACTCATGGTATAGTGCCCGTGCTGAAAACATACACTGGAGTCAGCACCTGAGCAGTGTTACAAGTCATGGGCCAGACCCCCCGGGAATTCAGATGTCTAACGGATGTCTTACATCCCTGTGTTTTTGCTCAGCTTCACATAACCATGGAAGCAAGTCAGTTCTCTCAGGGTCTGTGTTTCCACCCATGAAATCATCAAAGTACCTACACTGAAGCCTCTGCGTGTGCACTTACCCATCCTTGCCAGCAGCTTGCACTTGAGCACAAGTGGGAGTCGCAAACCTTGGCTGCTTCGCCTCTAGGACCCATTGCAGAAACTGACGGTAGGATAAATGGAATGCGATGCCACCTTAAACCCAGCAGTGGTGGGGAAGCCCACATAGGCAGCATGACCACTCTTCCCACACCTTCCCAACGCAGAAGCAGGGACAGGACTGTACAGACTTTTCACCCTGAGGGGCACATGGGAACTCATGAGCTGTACAGCACTGGAAGACAGGCTTACTGTTGCAATCTCTCCTAGCTAAACTGTTCTGCTTGCCATAAATAATTAAATGCAATAGGGTTGCACAAGCAGAAAGTGAGATTATCTTGGGAAGGCACTCACTTGGGAGACAGAATAGTTAAACTGAAATCCATGTTTGGGCATTTAATTATTTATACTGAGTGGAATGTTTTTGCCAGAAGAGATTAAGACACGCTCACATAATTTAGTAGTCTGCTTATCATTAAGTTTAGCAGCGGTCAGCCAGAACATTAAGATGACTACTACTATATGCCTGCTTAAACTGAATCTGGTTTTTTGTTTACCATTCTTAAGTTGATAAAAATTCACAATGCTTACTTTGCGCACAGCTCCAACATCAGCAATGCAATCAGCATTGTTATAACACAGCATTAGTATTTCTCTGGTAAGAAACCATCTGACTTTCCAGTCATAGCCACTGAATTAGTAAGAATTATATAGATAGATAGAAATGATTGATTTGTTGCAGAAAGGTGAAATTTTAAATTAACGTTGTCTCATGTGGGATGCAGTAAAAGAGGCAGCTTACAATATGAGATAGGTCATCCATACCAGAATATAAATCACAGATTTGATAATTTGTTAGAGATGCTTAAATGTGAACTGCATAAACAAAAGGAACCCATTTGTGTGATAGAAAATGTTTATTTATAATTGAGAATTTGCTTCCTTTAGCTACTGTCAACAAAATGACCTTGGTGTTAAAATATTAGTGGAAAATTTGATTTAGCTGGTAAGTGCTGCAAGTGGAAATAACTATTGTTGGCTGTTTGCATGAAAATGGAGAGCTGATGTGACAGCTGATTTGCGTGAACATGACATAGCTGAATTAACCCGCAGTAGCCAAGCATGATGAAGTCTGGGCTGCAGTCACTGGGAAAGCATTGAGAAGATGGAGAGCCTGGGGTACCATACACTGTCAGACAGCTTGAGCTTCTCACAAAACCAAGAGGTATACCTCAGTAATTTTTAAAGAATATTTCTGGAGCAATATAGCTCACTCAAACTGATGCTTTGCAATAGGCTTGCAGTATAAGATTCACACTTGTTTATCACTGTGTACATTCCTGCCAAGGTTGCTGGGCAGCCAAGGGTCTTGGCTGGCCAGGGAACATCCCGAGACAGAAGGGTACAGCTGCGTCCTGCACATCTGCCCTGCTTTGATTCCCTGCGGTTGTGTAGCCCCACTGCACCCCACAGCTGATCTCATACACTGTCTGAAGCCAGCACGTTGCCGTTGCTGTTGCCATCATGACCATGCAGACTCTAGGCTCTCTGGACCTTCATTCCCCTCCAGGGTCAAGCGGACTTCTTGCATTTTCAGGTGTGACTAGACCTTCAGAGGGACTGCAATGCAGAATTGCACATAGTGACTGCTCTTTTATGTTGTTAACTGCACTGAAATGTTGCTAAAACACAAAGGAGCAGTGTTGGTGTTGTTAGGCAGAAGCTATGTTGCTGATGTAGGGAAAGCCATTTATGTCAAGTTTTTCAGAATCCCAGATACTCTGGAAACTGCTTAAAACAGACATTCTGCTCATGTAATTTGTTTTGCCTATGAGGCTGTCTCTGATTTCACTCCTTCAGTGCTATTAGCACTTCTCATCAACTATTTCCCTGTTAGAGCATCAGTTGGAGAGCTTTTATGTGCTTGTTATTACTAAGAAAACTTCTTTGCATATCCATCACTTACGATTTCCCTTATCAGTGTTTTTCAGACTACATCTTGGCAGGAATATACCACAGGGCAGTACGAGTGTTCCCAGTTTCTGATTAAGTCGCTAGCCACACCAGAGTGCAAACCTACAATAACACCATGCCATGTTTTATGCTCATGTTAGACAAACAAACTGTTTAGGGTTGTTTCCCAAAGGGAAAAATGACAAAGCTGGAGACAAGGGTCACTGTCCTGGTTTGGACCCCACTTACCACATACAAGGGTCAGAAAGTTGTAAAGGGATCCTAGTACTCACTGATTTTAATAGTAGTAAACAGAAACATGAAAACCTTCTGAGCACTATTCTTGTAAATAGGACTTAAAAAGAGAAAAAATTGCCGTACGTGCCAAAAACTTTAAGGTCTCCCTTCAAATTGTGGTTTGCAACTCCTAAAGGAGGGGTGCGAGATCACATGTAGAATATTTAGGTTTCCTTACATCTGCCACTGCTCTTTAGAGTTACTTATGTCTTCTTGCACCTGCAAGCTGGGGCTGAAGAAAGGTGGAAACAGAGGTCCAAGGAGAAGGAAATCGTCTAGGAGCTTCTGCACTTGGCTGTAATAGTCTCCTCCGCTCCCTCCTCAACATGCAGGTTATATAAAGTTCTCTCAGCTTCATGGTAGTCTGAAAAAGGGATTTAGCTTTTCAGAGTGGAAATGGGGCTGATGCGATGCTCAGAAATGAGAGGACAATTGTAGTGTAAAATTGGCTTGCATGTGCGAGACAGACTGGATGGTGATGTGAAAGGAAGATTGTAAGGGCTGATTTGATTAAAAGGCTGTGAAAGCGGCATCTGAATGGGAATGTCTGGAATGAAAGGGCGTCTGGGGGGACCACTTTCCTGCAGGGTGGGGCTTTTGGTGTTTGTCTTTGCAGATGCTAGCTACAGAAATGCTAGGATTTAGGAGCACACACTCGGCTTTAAGTGTGGGACAGGCCGTATTTTCAAGGGTGCGCACAGATGCATCAATAATTTCAAAGATTTTAATTTTGTTTTCTGAAAGCAAGGGAATTTTTTTTCTTTTTAGAGGCAACGTGATATTTTAGGAGTTCTGTACAAGACCTTTTCAGTATCATGTAGCATCTGCGTACAACAGGCCCTCTTTTCTCTATTGTATTATCATTTAATAAAAGATTGTCTATATAATAAAGACAGTCTGGAACAGGGAAAATTCATGAATCTTACAGGATCATGTGAATGTGTTTCACATTCGGACATCACAATGAGTTCCAACTCAAAAAATGGAACGCTCAGATGTGGCCATAGTACAAACTATTACGCTTGTTATTAATGACAAAAAGAGCTTCAGGTTGACAGCTATACAATAAGCAAGAAAATTTTGCTCTTCTATGATAGCTATGTAGTGAAACTACATCTGCCATTCACAAATAGCAAACTATTTAAATATGTAAGATGTGCTCCAAAACCCTGCAGAAGCAATCTGCTGACAGCAGCACTGTGCATTGGCAAGGTGCCACCGGCAGGTGCCTACAGTTAAAGACACGACCTAAATTTTACATCTTGCCACAGATATTTAAAGAAGGGAAACTGAAGAGCATGTTGATTCGTAAAATGTACTGGCCGTTCCTTTTTCTTTTCTTAGCAACCTCTAATCAAATTGAAATTGTCTTTCTAATGAGTTCTTTGCTACCACAAACCCCATGCTTTATTCATGAACATTGTTGAGGTGCCTGGGCAAAACCAGTCATATATCATTACTCACATAGCTGAAATTTTTGTCAACATCTTTCATTTCCAATTTGTATCAGGACAGGGCTTGCACTCAGTTGAGTGTGCAGAGTGACAGGTTGAAACCTGAGCCGGGCTTAAAGCGTTTTCCACGCATAAGAGAGCTCCTCTCCTTTGGTGGGAAGTACACGGGCAGATTCTACTGCATGTGGTACTCAGCAAGCATTCACAATATTTATTGAGCATAAAGTTGCCTCCATTAGATGACTTTGTATCAGCGGAGTTATTATTCATATGTGAGCGACATAAATAATAGAGCCGGAAGACCCCACCGTGTGGCAGCTCAAAGCCACATGATATATAGGGATTTGAGTGGGGAGCATTAGTGTTATGCAAGTGATTTGTTAATGAAAACTTGTAATTTAAGGAACACTCGTTTCTAAGGATAGAGAAAAGGGTCTTTAAGTAGGAATCTTCTATCAAGTGGAAGTGGTGTAGACTGACTTTAAGTGTCTCTGATTTATATTTAATAAGAAAGCAGGAGCGCAAAGACAAGGCTTTCAAAAACTGGAAAAAGCAAGTCTGTCCCTCACCCAAGCCTCAGGAAATAAGGTCAGGCTCCAGGGGAAAGAAAAGGAATTTATGTAAATACACAAACTCCAGCCGGAGGTTTAGTTGAAATATTTCGTCCTTTAAAATCTGAAACAAAAACCTTCCACAGAGCCGGCTGCCTAGGTTCTGGGGTTTGGTAGAGTAATATGTTCCTTGTGTTTTTATTCATGTCACCATAACGAAAGCTGACTTGCTTTTTGAATAATATATACTTTATCTACGTAGTGAGAGGAACTGAGATGAACATCATTTACCCTAGGTTTATCTAAAGGGCGCCTCATACTAAACAGAGTGCCCATTATAGCTGTGAGCATTTTTCAACACAAGGAATGGAAAAGTAGAAGAAAGTACATTTTCATTGTAAGCAAAACACCTTAGAAAAGCTTGTGTCTCCTGCCTTGTAAGCGGCTGAAGGAGACAGTGCTCTGGCAAAGTACGTGCTAGGTTTGAGATGTCACACGGCCAAAGATCAGGACCTGGAAACCACGAGTCTTTCAATGACAAAACATATCTGCGAACACAGAGCAAAACAGGCTGTGCTGTGGCATTTCCCTCAGCAATGTCTGGATATAAAAGGAACACGATTTGAGGCTGGCCTTGTCACACCACCCCTGCTATACAGATGCTGGAGGAGCTGTTAGCCCATTTGACACCTTTTTCAGCAGCTTGTGCAAGGGACAGCCACCAGTTGCTGCTGGCATGCAGCAATCAACTTATCCCCATAACAAAAGACTACAGACTGCAGCTGGATTTGGAGAATAACTGGGGAGAAATACAGGAGTGGAGGGAGTTAAACTGTAGAAATGTCCCTGCTAAAATATTGCTTGTCATACAAGCTTTTAGGGATGGCTTTTCCTCTATCATCTTGTTCCAATTTAAATGATCTCAGCAACTATTGCTGCTAACTACTTTTAAAGCTTGTATAACAAAGAACTCCATAGTGCACCAGCCACCAGCTGATCAGGGCAGGCAATATTTGCCCTGGATGTGCAAGTAAATTCTGGCCGTGCAGTTCTGTTAAAACATCAGGAAGCCACAAAGCAGTTACATGCACAGCTTCCTCTCCCCTTGCTTGTCCTTGCTCGTCCTAGCTAGTATAGTCCCTTTGCAGTATGCATAGAAGATATCATTGCAATAGAAAACAAATGATTTAGGATTTAGCTGCCCTTCCACACGTGTCTCTTCCACAGATCACTTGGATGCAGGACTCTAACTTAGCAAAGGTAAGAGGCAAGGGACACCATAAGCAGTAGCAGTGTATTTTTCATGCCTCAACTACTGCAACTCCCTCTGCTATGGGCTGTTCATGTCCCAGCCCTCCAGATAAGCACAAGTGTCAAATACAGCTACCTGATTTACTTCACCGGTGCAAGGAAGCATTAACCACATCTACACCATTACCAACTAGTTGCATTGCCTTTCCATTCTTATCTGGGTCAAATGCAAGAACACAGTCCTCCACTGATCTTTTGTTTACTGTTATTAATGTCATTTTGGAGAATGAAAAAATGGCAAAATGATAGAGTATATTGCCTCTAATAGCAGATCATCCCAACAGTTTCTGCAGTAGAAATAGATCTTGGACGTGAGGAGGAGTTCTGTGAAGCTTGGAAGTCTAAAGGGTAAAATCCATATACCTTCTATACCCTCATCCCATTCTGGTGGAAGAGCAGAAGGAAGCTTTTCTTTAGGCACTTGCATTTCCCCTGACTGGAGGGAAATTCAGCTTTCAAAAGTGGAAGGTTCCATGAAATGGAGAAGAAAAGGTAGGCTCACTTTGATGTATTATTATTATACTAGAGCACAACACATTGCAGAAAATGAATGCCAGCAGTCATATGAGCATGCAGCTGGACAAAACATCTGTGTTTCAAGAACACCGTGGGAAGTGACCATATGCACAAGGAATCCTAATTCCTTTGTTCAAAGCTCAACATGAAACTATCACAGGAAGCCTTCCTGGTGATTAAAACCAGAGCCTCACTGCAATACCTGATAGCCAAGCAGGTATGAGCTATTTAGACACGGCTAAACCTTGTACCGATGGAAGATGATTACATCTAAATCTGTTTTCTTGGAAATCGAAAGGGTTTCATCTTTCTCTGTGCACAAACCAGCAGAAAGCAGTCCAGCTGAGAGACAAACCAAGGACAGAGTCGTTCAGTGCACCAGAAGCAGGTGTAAGACTGGGGACAGTACACATCCTCATGGTTTTATGGGACTCTGTGGGTATTTATGGGACTCTGTGGGCAGGAACCCCTGCCACCAGCTGAGTTGTGATTTCAGTTGCAGGCCTTTATAGCCCAGAGCATTAATGGCTTTTGTTCATGGAGGAACATGAGCTGGGGCCTAGTAGTAATTAGCTGGAGTTCTAATAGTAGAACTGCACAGTGATGTTCAAACATGGACTTGCTTCAGCTAGTGAAAAACCCTTGTACCAATGCTTGCAAATAAAGCAGACCAGGAATTCTTTTCCCGGGTCTGCACAGTTATCTGCCAAGAAGGATCTGACTTGCTCAAGAACTGTAAATAGTCCCAGTACCTTCTAAGTTAACTAACTGTGCAATGGGCCAGCTGTTATCCCATGATTAGTTTGTGCACAGGAATTTTAACCAGCACAGTGAAGAGAGACAGAGCCCCGGTAGGATGCAGAGCTCCCTCTGCCCCCACATGTGCACCTGTAAGGAATCTGGGCAGGATCCAGACCTTGGCACTATCCACAAAACACATGTAGCTTCAAGGGGAAGGATTCATTTTACATAATTCATGTTGTTTGGCAGGTAGGTGCCCAGCCTAAGACAGTTGTGCATGTTCTTTCTGTAGTTAGTGGAGAAATATAGGCATTTCCATGAATGACTTGTCCCACTCAATTCAGGTAGCAGTCAATCTGATGTAGGATTTCTGCAGCTCTCTTCCCATACTTCGCTGCACACCCAAACCCTTGCACTCTTTCTTTGGTCCTTGACTAAATGCATGCTCAATGGAGCTGGTTCACAAAAAAATGTGTTCCCTTCCCTTCCCTTCCCTTCCCTTCCCTTCCCTTCCCTTCCCTTC
>Ga0065711_1009244_pt1 | contig 13985 bp, 7 predicted proteins | sample Hoacrofraction12_FD_59098 | JGI IMG/M metagenome (GOLD analysis project Ga0065711, IMG submission 59098) | Hoatzin crop microbial communities from Cojedes, Venezuela - Epithelial fraction 12 v2 (version 2) | ecosystem: Host-associated > Birds > Digestive system > Esophagus > Crop | place...
TAATTCCCCTTAATAATAATAAGACGACGAACGTCCTCAAATGCAGCTGTGGCCAGCAGAGCAGTTGCACAGCGCTAGGACTCTGCAACTGCGTTCTTTTAGAGCAAACCGTAGCCATAGTCCCCCTTGTCTCCAGAGCATTGGTCAGCCTTTAAATTTCGATTTTTTTTTCCTGTTTACAGCAGAGACGGGGAAAGCTTGCAGCCCCCAATAGCCAGCTGCTCTTTTGTGCTCCTGACAGCAGCCTGGGCCCGGGAGTCCACCCTCTCCATCGTTTGCCACCTAGAGCTGAAGGAGAAGTTTGCCTGAAGGTCCCCATCAGCTCCTGACTTGGGAGCGATCATTTCAAGCTCTGCAGACCCACTGCTGCACGCAGGGTTCACAAACATAAGGTCACATCCACGGGAGCTTAAAAGAAAGCTGAGATTTTGGGGCACCATTTAGGCAGGCAGTGAAACGTGGGTTTGAGGAGCCGTAGCACTCGCCAGACCTCGATTTTAGCCAAGAGTCCGTGCAATTTGAGGAAGTGCCTCGTGGAAAGGCTTTCCTGGCTCAGAAACAGGTTTTGCCTCATTAAATATGTTAAATAGGGCAGGGTTTTAAATCAAGGCAAAATTTATTCCCCAGTTTTGGCAAGACGATAAGATTTCAAGACTGATAAAAGAAGGAAATATAGGAAATGATATCCTGCAGCAAGCGTGCGAAGGTGCAGGTGGCCAAGCCAAGGATGGCACAGATCTCGCAGTAATGTATACGTTCATAAATCCAGCTGGGGCCCACTGCCGCTTATTTTGCAGCTCTAATTCTCTGTCAGCTTCTATTGCACAAGGGCCACAGCAAAGATCATCTCTCCCTTAGGCATCGCAAAGTTTTTCATTACGATGGATATTATAGCCTTATTTTAAACAGCGCAAATGTAATAGGGAAAGGCTAGGATGCAAATAACTTTGCATTATCTTACGCTGACACAAACTGATTGTAGTAGCAAACGATGTATTTTCCTGTGGCTTTTTTTTCACTCTTAGTGCCGTATCTGCCCACATGAGGGTCAGCCTCTAGAAATGCGATGGCATCTCAAAGCCGTGCTCCGTAGTGTTGGGGGCTTGCAGAGAAGGGCGATGTGTGGCTCTTGGGCTTGCTGCTGTGCAAGGATGACGGGAGCAACAACTTCTGCTAAAGGGGACAGTCCCCTTTTTTGGTGCAGCGCCCATGGCCCCTCGCCTTGGAGGCGGCAACCGGGGCAGCCTGACTGTGTGTCTGGCTCTGCCGGTGTAGGACAGATGGACTGACTGTGCACCCTCCGACAGCCGGTCCCTCTCCCCTTCGGCAGCAGCAGTCGGCAGCAGAGCCAGCATCACTCCCCCACAGCCCTTTTGCAACTTCCGATGGTCTGCGCCACGGCAGCTGCTAATCCCACCGATGTCTAAACCAGCTTCTGAGCGTGCCCAGCCCTCGTCTTGCCTCAAAATAAAGCATGTAAGTTCATGGCAGGAAAACATGTTCAGCTGCCGAGGGAAGCAGCTGAGCACCCTTCGCAATGGGTTCCCCAGCCCTCCCCTGGCGTGAGTCGCTCAGCCTCCTATCTCTGCTCACTTTGCCAAGCACAGCACAGCCAGGAATCGCTCACTAAAACCTATCTCTGTGGCTTGTGGCTGTGAGCTGTTTCTTCTCCACCGTCCCAGGCTTTGCCCTGTCCTCAGCTGGTCTGCTGAAGGGTTCGTAGCACAATTTACAGTGGAGCCCGTAGTCACACCCTCGTGCTGAAAACACCCAAATGCTTGCCCTACTCATAAATATGCCATCAAGAAAGTGCCTTTCAAAGAGACCTCCAGGTTCTACCTGGATACTGAGCTTTAAATTGGGGTCTCCTGCTTACACAGAGATCAGATGCTGCTTTTGGGGATTGAGCTGCAAAAGAGGGCTCTCCAAGGGAATATTTACAGCATCAGGGAATACTTTCTCCCACAAATAAATTGAAGCATTTGATAGAATGAATGAGAAATCCATTTCCCTAAGCATTTCCCGTAATGAAAATCTAAGTTTTGTTTGCTAAAAACTGCACAGAACTAGAGGATTTTGTTTTAGTGAAGAGAAAGGCATTTCTGTTGATTTTCTGCTTGCAGGCAAGCGTGAGGAAGGGGCTGCATGCGTGTGTGTGTTTGTGTCTGCACGTACGCTCGTGTGTACGAGAGAGAAAGAAAGATGTAGGTATGATTTTACGATCTCCTACATTTATCTGTTAGTTCTGGCTGTTTCCACCTTCTCTGCTGTATTCAACCACTGTAGGAAACTCAATGCTCAACGGTGCCCCAGCCTGAGAGCAGAGCCCCCGTAGCTGGCAGTGGGCAGGCTCAGCCCAGCCCGGAGCGGGTCCCTCGGCTGCTGTCCCCCCAGAGCCCATTGCCCCCCTTCAACCAGGGGCTGAGATGCTCAGGTTAACCCAGGACAACACGGGGAGCTGGAGGTCCAGCTGCCTGCTGGAACAGGCTCTGTTTTCACCAGGATCTAGTCCTTTGTCCCCAGTGCACAACATTAACTTCTGACTGTGTCTTCATTGAAATAGGACAGGCATACATTTGCTCTTTCCTTTTTTGATATGCTCTTGACAACCCCCCCCACTGCAAATTTAGGATCTGTATTAAATGCTTGCAAGCTACAAATTTTCTTTTAATTACATATGACCATTTGGGGCTGTCAGGCTGAAAAAGAAATTTATAACGGGTCATAATTCTTAGCTTATACTTTTGAAAATAATAAAAATATTTCAAATTCATAATGCAGTTTTAAACTGGCTTCAGACAGTGACCATAAATACCAAATTTCAGTCTGAAGCAGACCAGCGTTTTCTAGCCAACTAATAAACCATTGGAAATAAGAGCCAGTTTGGCATTACTTCATCTGTCTCTGCATTTACACGACAGACGGGAAGGAGATGCTTTGGGTTATGGTAACAGTTCTTGAAAATTTTCTTAACTCCCCTTTATTTTTAATCCTATGTATTGAACACAGAGTACTGTATTCAACTTGTTGTTACTTGTGTTCAATTTTAACGTAGCTATGAATTGAAGCTATGGCAGAGCTTTGCTTTTTAAAAAAAAAAAAAATTTGCCACTTGACAAACCGGAATCTTCATTTGTTGAAGAGATATTTTTCTGCTTATAAATACTGCCACTATTAGCATGTATACAAGCTTAAACACGAGCAGAACGTTCGAAGCAGCTCAACTTTGAAAGCACCGATTTAGGGCTTGATCTGAAGAATACGCTGTCATTTCATTTCATTTCGAAGTTATTTAACTGTTTTTTCAAACCCATTCTCCTCTCACAAAGAGAAAAAAAACCTCAATGAGTTTTGAGTGGAAACATTTTGAGATGTTAATGAAGGTTTTTAACTTCCCTGAATTTCATTTTGTTCCTTGCTTTTCGTCAAAAATGTTTATTGCATTTGATCTGAATTTGCAAAAAAAAACTACCCTTTTTGTTTGGTTTTGGATTTTTTGATTTTTTTTTGCACTTATTGTCAGCAAAAAAAAAAAAGAAACAAATTAAATCTGTTCAACTCAGCAGACCCTGGATTCTGCTCATGAGGCAGGTAAGTCATTTTAGCTCTCAGCATCTCCAATTCACCATCTTCAGAATGGGGGAGATGCATTGCTACCCTCTGTAGATAATTTCTGAGCTATTGGTGGACATCGCTGTAGAGGACCACGATACTAGCAGTATTGTTCTATAGCAGCCACAGAAATTAATATGCGCATAGATGGGCATTTTTAATTTGGTTCTGGTAATTATGGCTTAGTTCTCTATCTAATCTGCACGCTCGGAAGGATTAATTTTGCTCTGCATCTCCTTTCTCTCCTAGCTTTGTTTAACCTCATACCTGTGGGTTTACGAGTGGTGGCGATTCAGGGGGTTCAAACAAAATTGTATCTGGCAATGAACAGTGAAGGATACCTATATACATCAGTAAGTAAACTTTATTTTTTATTTTGTTCTCACTGAAACTACGGTAAGAACTTAGTAAATGAATGATTTACTGTTCCAAGGAATCTGCTTGTAACCTGTAGACATGAGATTTGACAGCAAATTCAGTACAGTGATGACAGTCTGTTCTTAGTTTATTACTGTATTTCCATTATGAATACGTATGGATGTACGGAAGCAAAGTGCAGTGCCTGTGGTGCAAACTAATAATCCCGAAGTGTGATATAAAAATAAAAAAACCCATAACCAAAACCCGAGACGGAAAGGATGTTCTCTCTTGGTCGCTGTGGACTGATCGGGCTAATCAGTGCGGGGTACAGAGGAAAAGGGACAACTTTGTGAATCACACACATGACTGAACACGTTTTTTATCTTCCCATATAATCTCTATCACTGTTATTAAAAGGGATTAGAGAAATTCTTTTTTTTTTGTTTGTTTGGCCAGTATTTTCAAATGGAAACGGAATTAGGTGCCAAAATCTTATGTCTTCAAGTTGGTGAGTGAATAAAGAAATGTTTTATTTATCAGTTTTGATGAAGAATGTCAGTTAATAATTTTCAGTGGCATTTCTTAAGAGAGCAAAGAGTGTTTTTATGGAAAAAAAAAAAGAAAAAGGACATTTTAAAAAATAGACCATTTTTCGATTAACAACATTTAGTTGAACTATGTTCGGGAGTTTTAATTATAAAACTTTAATAGATTTTTCCCAAAGAGGAAAATAGAGGAAAATGTAACTTATTATCTACTATAAATTATTCTCTTCTGTGAGTGATTCCCTTAAGGTGCCTTTAATACTGATAACAATTAAGTAAACTTATTCAAATCTCTCATTTGTTTTGCAATCCTGACAGCTGCGACAAGGGGCAGCTTTGCATATTTTTCCTCTTGTATCTGCCAGAGCAAAAGCAAATTAGAACTGGCTATGCTTTGGGACAAAGTGACATTTCAGTGAGTGGCATCGAACTCCGCTCTTCTTTTTGCTCTGGCTATGTGCTCAGCGCGGTTAATCCCCAGATCTGTTTGCAGGGCTGTAGCCACACAGCCAGATCGAGCGAAGCCCCCTTAATCCCCTGTAGTCGCAGTCCTGTGACCGCGCGGTGCCATTTACATTTGCGCTGCAAACCTACCCTTGACCGCACCGCGTGTTTTCATTTACATTCGCATCCCCAGCTGCGCTCCTTCCCGGCTGCCCACTCCCTGCCTCGCGCAGGCTGCTGCAGGCTCAGCTGTATCGTTGGAGTCGCATCTCGAGGTGGGATAGAGAGCTTCGTACATAAAGCAAAATTCTGTCATCACGTACAACAGGTGCACTCGGTTTGAGTGGGTCGGTTCTTTCATTGCAAGATACGTTCTGCAAAGGTGCAATGCAGAAAATGAGATGGGGACAGATTCAGCTGCTGTTAACCTGTAGTGGAGCACTGTGAGCCGTAAGCCTGAAGTCAAAGGGACCACTGAGAGAATGAAGTACCACTTCTAATACCCCTCGATGTGAGGAGGAATGGCAGAATATAACCCTTATTTTGATTAAGTCCCGCTGTTAGTTTGATAGGTATCTAGGCATCTTAGGCAGAGCTTGGAGGTTCACTTTGGTTGCAGTTTAAGTATTTGCATTGATTAGGGATAGTTCTTCATGTGGTCTCGTACGTTACCATGAACAGTGTCTTCCATGAATCCTTTAGCATCTGTGAAAATAATAGTTTATGCCATTTCGAAATTAACTGGTGACATCCCTCTGTTTTGCCACTAGTAACAATGGTTATTCTTCTTTCTTTATTAGGCAGCTACATTTTCTTATGTTTGTGCTTTTATTTTTCGTGAACCTGATGGTTTTGGCAAGGTCTTACACAGACTTTTGCCATGTTGTTATGTCCCAAATTCATATTTTTAAATACTCTTCACAAAGAAGGGCATACATTTAATGTTGATCTACTTTTCTAAAGAAAGTTTCCACACAGGTTCTCAATAATTGTGGGTTTATCACCTGGTGCCTTCTGGTTCGGTTGTTTTGTCGTTTACAATAATTGTGAGAAACTGTCCTGGCAGGCGAAGCCCAGCTCATGTCTCTGCCGATGTGCCCAGGGAATGGACAAGGGCCAGCAAGCAGCATCTGCCCCTGCTTCACTTGCTATGCAAAAAGGTTGCCAGAATTGCAGTTCCAGCACCGTTTTTTAAGTGTTTCTAGCACTTCTGTTGCTGATAATGGTCCTTTCAGCAAGGGATACAGCCTGACAATCTGAGACGTGGGAAATTAGTTCCATATTTTGGGCTGGGTTCTCGGTTGATGTAAATGAGTCCCAAGAGAGCTCAGCTGATTTATACCGGGTGAACACTCACCTGTTCAAGGGATGCCAACAGGGAGTACGGAGAACAGATCAGCTCAAATAAATGACATCCGTCTACACATCCTGAGGGTTTCCAAGCCCTTACAGGGACCTGTTCCTGATGGGATTTGTCAGGAGCAGACAGATGGCAACATGGGATTGATCAGGAGCAAAAGCCCCACAAAACACTGTCAAATTCCTGAAGCAAGAATATAGGGAAAAATAGAAATGTACTTAAATTGTAGATAACTGTAACGGATAGTTGCACCATTTCCAGAGAGAAATGAAATTAGCATTGATGGTGCAATGTAATAGGCAGAGAGAATATTGTGGTCTATGTCGTGATCGCTTGCTTTCAGTTTTATTGCGACCCTAGCCCTTCGGTCATGCTTCTGTCTGTGCAGAACCATTTCCTGCAGATTGCATTGCTGAAGGTTGTAGATCCATTTAGTAAACAGTTTGAAAAGCACGCTACTACCGTGCCATGCCCGTTCCTCACCTCGTGCTCCTGTCTGTGCCTTGCACCTGATCGCGCCTTTTAGCCTGAAACACTTCCAAAACGCTGCGCCTGGTAAAGAGGCCATGAAGTCCGCGGCATTTACCCCCTGGTAAATAGGTAAAGAAGACATTTGGCTTCTGGGAGGATAAAGGGAGGCTCCGCTAAGTGCTTTCCCACACTCACATAGGAAAGCACATTAGGGCTAGCACACCAGGTGTCCCATTTCCATGTGTCTTGCACTAAAATGCAATGTTAAATCACAGTTCCTTTTACATTTAGCGACTGTGGTGAATTCTTGTGTTTTCTTCCTGGTGGTATATTTTTTAGGTTTGGGCTGTGCAGCAACAGAACTGACTTAGTTGATTCTGAGCATCCTGCATATGTAGAAAACATGTCCTAGCCACAATCCATTACAGTTGTTGGCAGATAGAGAATATTTGTGGATCCAGTTTGCTGATTTGTTGAGCTCTGGCTTTGGCTTTGCCTCTTCCTCCCTAGCAGTCTGCCAGGATGGAGATTCAGGTATCTGACGTCAAAGGTAGTCTGCAGGGTGGTTCGCTTCTGATCCAGTGACTGTACTCAAGAACGAGATGACTATGCTTGATGAGGGGATCAGTGATGTATAATAAATCTGCAGAGAACAGAAATCTGTAGTTGGCTGCCAGAGTTTATAGATAGTTTGCGGCATCTGTCCGAGCAAAAATAAGATCTTTAATGTAATGATAAAGGCTCCTTGGGGACAAGGCAGCAGCTCAGCTAAGCAAAAAAAAAAAGATGTTATGTTAAAATAAATATATAATTATCTACATTTGTTGTAGAATTGCGTTAAAAGTCCTGGAGGGCAGGGAAGGGAAGCGACTTTGGTCCTCCCCACAGCCCGCCATGCCGCCGCTGCTCGCCCCGCCCTGAGCAGTGCGAGCCTCCTCTGCACACAGGCTGGAATCTGCAGCTTCGTATCATAGAAGAGCACCACATTTGAAATTATTTTTTTTTGTAGCCAGTTTCCCACCAAAGTTGAAGGGGATTGTGTGACCAAGTCGAACCCACCCTCACAATTTCATTTGCGGGGACCTTGTGGGGAGTTCTTTGGAGCCATAGCTCTTCCTGCTGTTTGGTTCGTGGGGATCCATTTAAAATGCAAACACAGGGTTTGTTTCATCCCTTCTTACACCAGTGTCATGCCACTGCAAGATGACTTAAACAGTGTTATGGCACTGCTGCCTTACGTAACCACATAATGAATCATGCCCTTTTGTCTTTTAGCATGGCTTTTATCTTATTTTTCTTTCCATGAGCAACCGCATCTTTCAGATGACCGCCATGTATGCTACAGTTGAGTTTTTCAGGTTTCATACTGTGCGAATTCCTTGTGTCCTTTCAGTGTCTTGAACGAAATAATGAAAAATATTTTAAGGATCTGCTTGTCAGACATGTAGTCCTAGAGCTATTGCTTTCTCATTAAAGTGATTGTGATGTGACAGAGGAGGCTCACAGTGATACACGGCAGCAGCTGAGTGAAGTTCATTAAAGCGAAGGCATGTATGTAAGCGAAGAGAATTGGGTGTACTGTCTGAATTCTCTATAGGCTGAAAGATAACCCAAAATACAGCCAATTTAAAAAAACAGCCTGAGAACATCTAGCCATGTATTTTCCGTGAACCATTATGTCAGAGGTTTAAAATCATTCAGTGACTGTCAGTGAAAGGCATATTCCTCCTGTAGAACATTTCCGCCCGTATAATTGTGTGCTTGTTTATCTTGGATCTGTTGTCAGAAACAGTAAAATTAAATATGTGCTGCTGGTTGCACCCTTCTGGCCGGTCTCAGGAGCCATGCAACTCAGTTTGTAAAGTGTGTTTGTTGTCCATCTTGTCTTGTTCTGAGTTCCTGTGATTTGCCAAAGTGTTTGATGTAATAGTGTCATACGCGAGTAAGCTTACACCTTCTCCCAGGCTGGGTAAAGCCCTTGCCGAAGAGCAGTCCTTTGCCTTGTCCGTGTGTGATAAGGCCCAGTCTGTGCCTCCCTCCTGCAGCCTTTCAACTCGTTTATTGGGCTTTCAGGGCATTCAGCCTTTTGTAGGATGGGTATTAGGAAGTATGCTGCATGGCCGAGTTTACGCTTGCTTTGTTAGCTGTTCTAAGATGTCCAATATGTGTGAGTTAACAGAGCTGCTGTACATGGCTTAATATTGCCATTTCTTGTCTGGTGCACTCGGTGCAAAGTTAGCATGAGTTTAAGAAGCACTTTGATATAATACCCTGTGCAGAATTTTATATATAATTTACCCTGAGAGAGCATTCAGCTAACATTGGCCCCTGTATGTAAAATAGATTGTCACATAGAAGTTTGGTACCTGCACAGAAAGTAAATACTGTATGAAGCATGCATGTTGATTATAGCCAAGAGAAGTGAAATGTGATTGAATTCTCAGAGTGATTCAAAAATTGGTTTTGGTGAGTTGGAGAGAAGAGAAGTTTGTGCATATTTTAATACTGAGCAGTGCAGTGGAGACCTGCTGTAGCTAATGGGAATGGCTGGGGCATTTATAATGAATTACTGGCAATGAGCATTTTTCCACCTCAGGGAAATAGCACAAACCAAGAGATAGGGGAAATAATCAAAAGCTTCATCTAGTTAAATTTGCATGTCAGTATAAATCATTTTTTACCATGAATGCTCAAGTGCAGGCTGTACCTTAATATAGTTCACTCTCTTCAGTGACAGGGTCTTAGATACAGCTGCAGCACATATTTCTTTGTGTTGCAACACCTTGCTCTGTGCTGGATAGATGTGCAACATTCTCGCAGCGGGGAGGGCTGCTCTGGCCCCCCGCGACCCGGCGTCGTTCTGGCAGCCCTGGCTGCTCCCACTGCCCCGCAGCAGAGGTAGGAGAAGGGACAAGCGAGGTGTGGGATCAGTGCTGGGACAGGAGCATCCTCTAAGGAGGTTCCCAGGCACTGTAGGACCAGCCTGAAGTGATAAATGTTTTCTGACACCTTCAGCCATGGACACTGCTTGAAATTACTCCGGCAGCTAAGCTCAGCAGATGCAAACAATTGTTCTGTGGTTCAGTCTTAGAGCAGTGTTGCAGCGCAGACGTGGATGCTGGCCAGTGCCTGGCGCGGGAGAAGCTTGGTGGGTCTCCAGGCAGCATCGCAGGCTCCTGATAACACTGCCCGGACGGGCACTCCCTGGCTCAGGCTCTGCTAGCGGGCTCAGCCCGTTAACAGGGAATTTGACTGTGAGCTTTTGGGCTTGGTTGTGAGCTGGACTGTGCCTAGCAGTGTAGCTCAGAGCCCGCTGCTCACAGACTCATCTTCTGCTTGCTGAAGGGACCAGCAGCCCATTGCTGAGCTTGCTGTGGCTGGCTGGCCCCGCTCTGTGATGTGAGACACTCCTGGGGGGTCGGGTCCCTGGGGAGGCAGAATGGTTTCCTCCAGCAGGTCTTCCTTAACGAGATACGTGTTGGTCCTTCTTAATGACATGTGCTGTTGCTGGGTGGTGGGGTGGAGAGGTGAGTACTGTTTCGTTCAGGCACTTGTCACTTGATCGGTGTGATTCCAGATTTCAGGAGACAGACTGCCTGCAGTCTTCAGCAGAGAAGGGGGGAGGGCATCACCCTCGTGTGGGAGAATTATTACAAGACTCAGCAAGCTGAAAGTCTTGGAGCTATTATGCTGCTTTTCTTTACAAGTCATCCCCCAGGCATCTGAAATCCACAGAGGTGCCACTGTGCATCCATCCCTCGCTGCAGGTGATGGGAGGCTGAGGATACCCAGCACCTTCTAAGACACGGCTTCATAAGAGGAGCCCAAGCATGAGAAAGCGATGCTTCAGGACTGTCCACTGCACAAATCCTACCAGACCTGCAGTTAGACGCCTGTGCAATGTTTTCCTAACAGAGCAGCTGTTAAAAATCAGCAGTGAAGTTGCTGTTTGTGCAAGAACAGTTTCGATGTCCTGTGAGATCAATGACATACACGTGAAGAGATAAAAGTCTAAAGGTGCATCCACTCACTTTGTTAGTCATTTGCTAATCAATGCCAAAGGCCTTGGGTGAAAAGACTGAAGAAACTCTTTATAAGCTCAGAGTTCAGATGTTACTTAAAGCAGAAGTTTGGGACTCTGCAAGGTCAGAACTGTGGCTGAAATGATGATGTAGCTCATGAGGCCCAGTTCTTCAGTTCATCGTGCTGCTCACTAGGGTTACAGTGACACAAAACCAGCATAACAAAAAAAAAAAAGCCTTGGAAGAATTTATCTGGAGCTGGACCCAAGTTTGATCGTTTGGCACCTGAATCACACACCACTTGCTTCCAGCATCGCGTTTCAGCCCCGTGCCAACAAACAAGGCATACTGAGTTCCAAGACTTCCAGGCTACTCACAACTCTTCACCGTCACGTTGCAAAGCATGTTTGGCAAGCGAGGGTTGTAAGCAGATAAGGACTTGAGCAGACGGCGTGAGTTGCAAAGTGCGAGAATAAGAGCATTGCCAGGTTCTTGATGTGTTCAGCTGGGATTGTATATTCAGATCACCAAACGACATATTACGTTGCTATGATTCAGCAGAGCGATGAGAAATATGCCGCTCTTCTCTCCTAGATTTGGTGTGGGTGCTGCACGTTGTGACCGGGCTGCCTCTGGCACTGGCATAGGTGCCCGTGGGCCCACTCCCTGTAGGGCTGGGCTCTTTCCCAGTTTGCTGGGAATATATGTATATTAGTATTTATGTGGATTTTTGAGTTGTTGCTTTTTTTCCCTGATGTGTTGGAAGCATCTTGAAGATCAAAAGCAAGGTAACTTCCCAGACTTACCTGTTTTTTTAGAATGTGGCTTAATTAAAATAAAGTACCATTGTAAAACATCAGCTTCTTTCCTACGCTTGCCTTTCCTTCTAGAAAGCTGTCTGCCTCCCCTCCTTCTGCCCAGAAGGGCTTCCCCTCCCTCTCGTGCTGCAGGTTGAACTAATGAGCAGCTCTTGTCACAGTGACTCAGCAGTGCTTCTGCCTCGTTATACTCGCTCTGTAACCTGCCGACGAGATGGCTTACCCCGATGGCACTCACAGCCTGCTGCACGCTGTAAATGCCCATGTGAAGATGAACATCTACACAAGGATGCTGGAGCAATCAAAGACGGTCTCCTAGGACTCCCTGAACCAACAGGAGTTGGTTGGTACTTGAAACCAGTCAGAACTTCAGTAGAGACTAACCTCAGATGACGCTGAACTACAAGCATTCAACACATTTATTAAATCTTTGGAAAGTGTTTTCCACTCAGTACATCATTCAGCTGGGCAACTCCTTGCAATGGGGTGCCGAGGATGCTATCATTTTTGTGGGTTCAAGGATCATTTAGGCAAATTCTTGAAAGAAAAACGCTGCAAAATGCAATGATGTTATGTTTGGCTTAGAAATGTCCTGGATCGTATCTCACCAGAGGCTGGGGAAGTGTGCCGGGAAAATATTGGGATAAAATTCCCTTTTTAATACTCTCCTATATGCTTCTGTGGTTAGCCAACAAGAAGCCAATGGCTTGAGAAAGATGTGCCCTCCCTGGTCAGTCCTGTTCCTGCGTCCCGTTGATGTTTTCTTTACGGGATAGTTTTCAGGAGGCTCTTGGTGCTCTGATGAGAAATATCCAAAAGCGTTAGTTAACCTTGTTAAGGATATGTGGGGGGGGAAAAGTGGTTGTGGTGAGAGTATGAGACGGTGAGAGTGGGCTGCAGGCAAAGCTGAACCAGGAGATAGATGGAAGCGTGCCTGCTCCCGCGTATGCCTGTTCCTACGCCTGTTCTTGCGTGTGCTTGTTGCTGCAGGGCAGGACCCGGAGCTTCAGCTGTTGCAGCAGTGCTAGGACAAACAAAATTTGGGAGCTCCTGTGCTAAAGCTAAGTAAAGGGCTGTTCAGTTCACCAAAATGACTATCCATCAATCCAGGCTGGCATCATCAACAACTCTGCCATGTGGGGGTATTCAGAGTGACTTTATTAAACACATTTTTGTCTCTTTTTATCTTCTTGTAGCCCTGCAGCTGTGACACTGCTAAGAGGAAGTGAATTCAGTTCTGTTCCTACTTGGCAGCCTCAAGAGAAATGTTTACTGCTTTCTGGCCGTTTACATCCCTGCAAGCCCACTGAAAGCATCCTTTTCCTGGCAAAACTTTTATTGCAAGTGATGAGGTGCGAAAACTGTGAATCCAGCTTGACTGTAAAAGTTCAAATTGCATTTGCAGTGTTGTCAGTCAAAAAGCAGCTTTTGAAAAGTCTTACTAAACAAAACCGATGGGGAGACAGTGGGCATGAAAAAGGAGTTATAATCCCCAAGTTTCGGAGTTTTATGGTTGCTTTTGAGAACTGCAGCATAACAGAAGAGGGTTTCCAAAGGAAACTCTGTTACTTCAGTCGCAGCAAGCCTGAGTGCCATCCTCTTGGCATGACTCAGTACTGAAAGCAGAAACACCTGTACGAGTCCTAGAAAGCAGGATAAACACGGTATGTGACAACAGAAGCCATGCAGGGACGAAGGAAACGGGAAACTTGTCATATTTAGATTACGTCCTTGAAGCCTTGGTTTCAGAAACTAACTTTTCCATATATAAGCTAATTCTTGAAGGTGGGCCTGCTGAATTCCTGGATGGAAAATCTGAAAAGGGTCTGGGCAAGAAAACAAGTCAGTTAAATAAAAGTTATATCAAGAAACTTGCATTTCCATACTGAACTACTTTAGGCAATCTAAGATTAACAAAGGAATCAAAAATTTGGAATGGATTAGGGAGTCTTTGGCTAGAATGCCAATCTGATAGCTTTTACCAGCAGATTGGGTGGTTTAAATGATTGAACAGATAAGACCTTTCATATTTCAAGTTCTGTGGATGCTACAGGTGCTATCACATTGTTTTTTATTTTTGTAATTTTACCCAAACAGCGCTGAATATTGAGCGGTACGGTTCTTCTAAAATGAAATCCACTGGGGAGCTAAGGAAAACAGGCATGATAATTGGTGAAGTATGGTTCTGTTTATTTAAAGCCTCAGGAGTTATCTAAAAATCAGAGCGAGCTAGTTTCAGCAGCACAGCACAAGAGGCTGTGTGCTTTAGAAAGCAGTCTTCTCCTTTCCTTACTCTGATGACTTTCAATGCACATTCATGAGGGAGTCAATTTAGACCCTCCATCCTCCCCCC
>Ga0065711_1007835_pt1 | contig 13984 bp, 7 predicted proteins | sample Hoacrofraction12_FD_59098 | JGI IMG/M metagenome (GOLD analysis project Ga0065711, IMG submission 59098) | Hoatzin crop microbial communities from Cojedes, Venezuela - Epithelial fraction 12 v2 (version 2) | ecosystem: Host-associated > Birds > Digestive system > Esophagus > Crop | place...
AAGAAGTTCTTCCTCATGTTCAGACGGAACTTCCTGTGCCTCAGTTTGTGCCCATTGCCCCTTGTCCTGTTGCTGGGCACCACTGAAAAGAGTTTGGCCCCATCCTCTTGACACCCACCCTTGAGATATTTATAAGCATTTAGAAGATCCCAAATTATTAGATCCCCAATTATTAGGTCCCCATTTCTTAGGACCCTTGTGTCGTTATTCTCTGTTGGTCTGAAGGCCTGTCTGTCTTAAAGATGACATTGACTGGTGCTCGTGATTACAATAAGAAGCTGATTCTTGCAGCAACAGGCTGGAATACCATTCCACAGCAGTAACAACTTCAGGGCTTAACGAACAAGCATGGGGGCTAGATTTACCTGTCTCTTTATGTACGCAAGCAGTTTCTCTGAAATGAATCTCCAGCACAGTATGACTGCAAATTCAGTTCACTCTTGAGACCTTGAGGATATGCTGCTTAATTGTATCTCAAAAAAAAAAAAAAATGTTCTGTCCTTCAGGGTGTTGTAAAAAGATCTCTTTGCAGATGAGCGGATTAGGAAATAAGAGGTCTTTTTCCATTGGGAAATCTAAACAGAATCAAGGTTGTAACGGAAGTGCTTCTGGTTCATGCTTGTTAATCCATTTCCTTGATGTTGTAGATAGGAACGAAGCTAAAGTCAGCCAAGGCCAGTCATGTGGGCCAGTCAGCACTGCAACACCGGACTATTGGTATCAGTTTCTGTTGTCTTGGTTTGGTCATCCAGACGAGATCCATTCTTCACATAGCTGTACACAACTCCATGAAAATCTGGTAACAGACTGAAGAAAAAACTTCCTGTGGACCTGTAGGAAGGCAGAGGGCAGAATATAGTCTAATAGATAAATAGATAGGCTTCAGAGCGCAAATATTTCCTTCTTCAGTTGTTTCAGTATAATCTGAAGGCATGTAGTGTACTCAAAGGCTTCCGCTCCTGGAATTTTGTAATGTTTGCTGTTCTGTTCATGTCAGCTGGTATGTTTGAACCGTGATTCTGTCTCCTGCAGTCTCTGCCACTCGTCCCAGGGTATTGCCACTCAGTTATCTGAAGGATTAGTGTGGATGCTGAAGGAAAATTCTAAGGGCATATCAATCTCGTATAACAAGACACTTCTCATACCTGCCCTTTTGTATGGCTTTTCAATTAAACATCAAGCTATCTTATGGGGATAGATACAAGCCATATTTTTGCAGTTTGCTTTTAAGTGTCATATAGGAAATTTTCAAAAGCATTGCAACAGTTGAGATGTATGCTTCCATCTTTTCTTTAGGATGGTCTCTGTACTTTTTAAAAAGAAATATGCCTTCTTAGCTGTGTTGCTAACTTGGTCAGTATCTCTCTAGGTATCTAAGTGAGAGCAGTTGATCTGAAAATGCTTGGATAGCCCTACTTTTTTCTACTTTTAATGTCATAAAGCATAATTCCTTGAGAAATGTATTACTCTCTTCATTTGTCCCACATTCCTGTCGCTTTCTCTAACCCATTGGCTAGTTGTATTCAAAATTATCAAGAACTATTTGAAACTTTTTATTCTGTTTAGAGAGCTCTAAAAGATTTCCATATTGTATATTTTGATTTTGCAGCACTGAGATACTAGGGAGTCATTCAGAAGGTTGCTGTTGTTTACCTCTGGGATTTTTTTTTTCTTCTGATAACAAAAGTGGTTTTACACAGATATTTAATTAAAATTTCAAGATACAGAAGAACATATCACATAGTCTGATTTGACAGTTGTTTTTTGGTCTCGCTAATCTCTCACACAGGCGATTTCAGTAATCATTTCTAAGCATACTGTTTAAAAGACTTTTTTTCTTTTTTTCTGTTTATATCTTCTGAGGGATAAACAAATATTATTCCCTGAATAAGTCAGAAGGAGTAATTTCATGGGACAATTTCAAGAGATTTCATGTGGAGGCTTCTAAAAATCCTTATACCTAGCATTATGGTTGGACTCGGTGATCTTAAAGGTCTTTTCCAACCTAAATGATTCTATGATTTTGCCATTTTGCCTCCATGTTGGAAAAAAGGTCATCTGGGCACCAGCACAGTGAGACGGGTATTTTTACTATGCTTAAATAACCTAGGTTTGAAATACTTTCATGCAAGTGAAGTCACTGCATGCATGATTAAATGTGTGAAATAAATACCAGAGATAAATCAGGTATTTGCAAACTGCAGGGTATGCTGCATCCTGAGCAAAAGTGACTCGGTAATTTATTTCCTTTGTTACTCATTGGTAAAAATGAACTGTTACACTCAGCTGAAAAAATGCTAGCTCCATAATGATGGGAGAATGGAAAATACAGCCTTTGTTTGTCATGTTTTTATTTAAACATAAGGCAATTTTTTCTTTAGCAATTTTCAGCGTATAGTAAAGCCAGCTCTATTCCGTGTTTAATTGTTTGAAGTATGGAGCTGCAGTCACCGTTCAGTTATTCACGGGAGTTTTGCTTCTCGATCTGCTGTGTCAAAAATGCAGTGCTGTTAAAGGTGTCTGTGAGCGCAGCCAGGTGGATTTGTGCGTTGTGAGCAACCTTAGGAACTGCTAATTCTGAGCTGACCCAGTTCTCTGTGTCATGCTCGCTGGCATGTCACGTAATACCTGTATTATCATCACTGGGGAAAGAAGTGCAACCTCCCCACTGCTGCCCACCATCATCATCTAGGCTATCTCACCTCTTTTTTTATTGCTATGTTTATTGTAATGATAAAATGTTGCCTTTCATCACAGTATTAACTAAATATTAAGTACACGATATGTAGAACTGTAGGTGTTTTAATTTTTTTAGTTAAGCTTGTTTCCAGCACTAAGAAAACAAAAGAGCTCCTAGAAGCTGATTAGAGTTGAAAGGAACGTGCTAAAGCAAACGCAGAAAATCCCATTGAGGAGGTGAGTGGAGAAGTGAACCAGAGATTCAGAAAGAGAAAACTGCCAAAATGGTCAGTGTAACTCTGGAGCTCTCCCGTCCCACTTGTCCCTTTCTCGGCTTTGCACTACCCCAGTAACAAGTGCTCAGAGCTACTTCTTCCGTCTTAGACAAGAGCAAGCATGGCAGGTGCTGCGTTTGAATTTGCTGATTTGTACAGTACAGTTGCCTGCCATTTGCCAAGTTTTCCCATCTTTCAGCAGGGGAGTCTGGAGGTGTTCTTCACTTTTTAATTTTTTCATGTTTGTTACCGCTACAGCAATATTGGCAGCAATACTTTTCAGCAGCAGAGATAAAGCATTAAAAGTCTAGTTACAGGGAAAACCAAACATACTCTCCTCCATGTTGAGTTGTGGGCCACAGTTTGGACATACAATGAAAGCTACAAGTTTCTCTTAAAGTATTAATCTATCCCATCTTCGTGGGCTGATTTCTTAAGCCTGTGAACATCTCTATAGAAAAACTGTGCCTGAAGAACTGCACAGGAATTGTGCTCATACCATCCATCTCGGATCACTTTTTCTGTCTTTCTTCAGGGACCCCTCTTGAAGCAAGCAATTAATCTGTGCTGGTTGTGGGGTGCTAGACCCCCACAGAAGAGTATCAAATGAATTAAAAGAAAAGGGGCAACATTTGGGTACCTCCTGAATCTGAAGAAAATGTTGTTCTTTTGATCATTTTTGAGCAGATCAGCTTTCTCATGCCAGCCATAGCAACTGTTATTCTTTCCTTATTTATTTTTCAAAGCTGTTTGGAAATTGTCAGCTACTGGCAGGCACACTTTATATGTTGCTGTCAACTGTGAGTATTATTGCACTTACAGTATAAAGCCCTTGGTTTTTTTCTTTTTTTGACCTCTTTATATTTACAAAGTGTTTATTATAAGCAGCATGCCTCAGAGGCAGGGTGTACAAGGGTGCGCTCTTGTTTTGGCCATCGGCCTGAATAGCATTACAAGAAAACCTGTCCAAGGACGTGATTGACAGGTATTTCCTCAATAANAAAGTGAAACTTGGAATAAAGCGTATGTGGGGGAAAGTGACAAAGACCCCTCATGTCCTAGATAAAGATCCTTGCAAGTGAAAGATCCAAAAGGTTTGGACATACTCTCATAAAATGTCAGGCAAAAAATAATGTTCGTTCTTAGACAGGTGTGCTTCAACTCACGTGTTGAACTTAGGCTCAGGTTATGAACTGCCTCTTAGGGTAGCAAAAGCCTCCTACCCGGCTCAGACAGGGAAAGGAGAGGAGTTGGACGCAGTCACATCATTCTGAACAGAAGAGCTGGTCACTCCCTGCCACTGTCACCCCTCACCCTGACCGTTTATCCCTAATCCATACAGACTTTTCATAGAATCATAGAATGGTTTGGGTTGGAAGGGACCTTTAGAGGTCACCTAGCCCAACCCCCCTGCAGTGAGCAGGGACATCTTCAACTAGACCATGTTGCTCAAAGCCCCGTCCAACCTGGCCTTGAATGTTTCCATGGATGAGGCATCTACCACTTCTCTGGGCAACCTGTTCCAGTGTTTCACCACCCTCATTGTAAAAAATTTATTCCTTATATCCAGTCTTAATCTACCCTTTTTTAATTTAAAACCATTACCCCTTGTCCTATCACAAAAGGCCCTGCTAAAAAGTCTGTCCCCATCTTTCCTGTAGGCCCTCTTCAGGTACTGAAAGGCTGCAATCAGGTCTCCCTGCAGCCTTCTCTTCTCCAGACTGAACAGCCCCAACTCTCTCAGCCAGCGTTTGAACAAGTATTCGTGTTTTCTAATGCATGGTCGGAATCCACGTCAAATGTGTCTCACTTTGTCGTTGTGACTACGCAGAAGTAACTGCATATTAGCACACTAGAACTAACCCTAGGTTACTGGTGGGAGTGCAATCTTTAATTCCTGATTTTCAAGTGGAGGTACTGTATTCCAAGGTTTTGCAGACAGTGCAAACTGGAAAAAAAGACAGTTCCTTCTAAAGAAGAATATTGGGTTTTTTAGGGCAACGCTCAGAGTTAGCACGACTATCTTCCAGTTAAAAGATTTCAGAGAGCTTAGGCAGACTTAGTAAAACGTCTAGATAGGTAGACCGTAGCTTCATGTTGTTGTATCTTTGCATTGGTTAACAAGCAATAGTACCTTTTTAGAGTAGCAAGGTGCCAAGCCCTGTCAAAGAGAGCAGAAAAGTGGCATACAGTCAAAACATCCTTTTTGTAACTCTTTGTAGGGTTATACCATAGAAGAGATTTAACTACTGCCTAGTCCAGGAACTGCCGGTCTGATTGCCACAGAGCTGTTGGGCACGTTTTCCTGCCTCGGATATTTGTTCTGCTTGCAATTGTAATGTTCATATTTTTCACCTTTTGTATTTATTTTAAAATGTTCTTTATTATATAATTAGATGAGTTGCATCAAGTTGTTATTAATGCCTAAACCAGCAGAATATCATTGCAACAAGTACCAGACAGATCGTGAGAGTACCAGACAGATCATAAGTATAGGAAGACTGCATTTCTGATCGCTGTGGAGCTTTGAACAGAATGACAGGCTTCAAATTGCTCATCAGGAGAGAAGTTCACAAAACTGACCTTTTTAAAGGGTAGAGAATTAGTTTAAGTGGAAAGATTAGTGTTAAAATGGTCATGTGTCCTATTCCCTATGTTTATTCCATTGCACATGTAGCATTTTCACCATGGGTATTTTTATTCTATTCTTACTGCTTTCCATTTTAACAGTTGAACAACTGTGAGAGATAACTTACAATCCTGAAGTCATTTGACTTGTCATCTTGAAGGGTATTTATAAACTATAGCATTCAGGGAGCCCCCAATGTTGCTTTAAATAGAGAGACCACTTTTAGGATTAAGAAAAAAAATGGACTGTTTCATTTTGGAATTGCTTTTCTTAAACACGAGTCAAATCAGATTTGATAAAAAACCTCCATAAAACAGGTAGCAAGTTTAACTGTATTCTGTATTTTCATATTATCACTAAAGACAGTATGAAAAGTAAATAGTATGGCTTATGCCCAACGCAAAAATGTGAAAAAGATGTTTTTCTCCTGCAATTACAAATAATTTTTCCTCCTTTTAATATTGGTCTGTATTATCTGTTTTCTGTAGGCAGAAATTCTGCTTTTGTTATATTACTATTTTGAGAAGAATAGGGTTTGTTCCACACAAAAAAGTTACTGAATCAAATACCCAAACCTGCCATAAGTGTATTTATCAGAGGCAGTTCTATCCCACTTTCAGTGATTGCTTGTCACAGCTGTTGCCAGTCACAGATTTTTTTTCTTGCCACACAAATCAACATCAATCTGATTATGAGAATATATATACATGATGTACAGAAGTGGCTGAGACCAGCTTTTGGGTCGTTCTGCAGACAGTGCAAAGGTTTCTAGGCCCTGAAACTCGAGTCGTTGAATTGGCATCTGTTTTCTCTGCTTAGGAAGCTTGCTTTTCTGTACTAATATATGTGGTTTGAGAAATGGAATTATTTAAATAATATTTTGTTTTGTCGTATATCTCAACAACAAGAACAAAGATTGAAAATTCTATAGTGCTACACAGTTTTCCATATACAGTATGCCCCCTGTGTGCAGCAAGAATATAGAAACTGCATGTTCAGTTTTGTAAAAATGCTGGTTTTCACAAGAAGAAAATATGTGCAGATCTCCCAGCAGCCTGTTGAGTTAACTCCTGTCAGGTTTTCAAATTCTAAAAAATTTATAAAGCATATTGGAAATTTGAGGGTAATAAGAAGAAAAAAATAAACAGGCAATTTTGGTTAATTTGATAACCTGATAAACGAAGCAAGAAACATTTATGATTGATGAAACAAGTTATTTATGTACTAGTTATTGCCGTGGAAGGAATAAGACGTCATTGCTTGGAATCTTTAGAAGGGTGATAGTCAGGAGAAAGATCAGAGTGAGTAGAGTTGCGTTTATGCAGTAGTTGGGTTTTGACCTTTAATTGCATCTGGTTTGCCAAATACGAGCGTTAGATTACGAAACGCATGATGGAAATTATTTACAGGGGGCACGAGAACCTATAGTCATAGTCCCTTTTTTTTTTATGTTGCAGACGGCTGGGTTGTTGTAACACGTGAGGGTGTGTTTCCCAGCACAACATCTGATTAGTCACTAATTTAGTAAGGAATGTCCTGGCACACAGTTCTGTTGAAGCATGTGAGCCTATCAGCAGAGTAACATATTATATTCTTTTAGGTGTTTCGACATACAGTTGAGTAAAACAGCTTAGCCGTTTTGAAGCAAACATAATGATATTCCTTCCTTAAGTCTCCTTTTTTTCTTTCCTTTTTTCTTACTGACGGAAGAGATATTGCATGTTTACCTTTTCATGCCATAATTCTTTTTTTTTGGTTGATATTCAAAGATGTTTTAGCGTCTACATGACACTGAAAATAAGCTCTATAAAGCTACATGTCTTTTATTTTTACACTGAGGAAAATAAAGGGTAGCGTCCACTCCTTGAATACAGCTGATCAGATATATTCAGAAGACCAGTTTAATAAAAATTTTGAGAGATAAATATTTACTGTAGCACAAACCCATGAAAGCTCTTTCAAGTCCACCTGAATGTTATAGTCACAGCACCACATGACACACACTTCCTTTTCCTAGCTTAGATTTGATAAAAGGAGAATGATACTCTTTCAAAAGCTCAGCCTTTTTTTACCGAGTGCTTGGATTTGCAGTAGGATTAATAGATCACTGATGTAGCTGTGGCCATTGATGTTACTGTGGGTCAGTTCATAGTGTGAGGTAAAGCTTAAGAGAATGTCACAGTGAATATAAGAATATCCAATATGAATGCGGTAGAAATATTTTTTCAAATACTTTAAAATACTAACATTTTTTAAAAATCTATATTAAAAATTTCAGACAAGAAGACCGTGACAGAATGCTGAGTAGAGGTTGATGTGTAGTCATTTTCCAAATGTGTAGTTAAATTTCCAAAAGGCATTAGCTAAATGCAAGTAAGTAACTCTTGAACAGGAGAGAAGATGGTCCCATGAATAAAAAAAACAGATGGAATACAGGGAACAGCAGGAAGAGTAAATGGCTAGCCTTCATGTTAATGGAAGGCTGGAGAATGAGTTCTGCAGCAGTGTGTGCTGGAACCGTGCTGATGAGCGTACTCATAAGTGATGCTGAGAAGGCTGTGAATAGCGGGACGGCCAGGCCTGCTGGGGGCACCACATTTTTCAAGGAAATGAAGACAAGGACTGACTGAAGAATTTCAGGAGATCCTCACAGGGTTCTTTCACAGTAAAACAGCATATGAAATTCAGTGTAGCTAACTGTAAAGTTCTGCAGGAATACCAGTCCTAAATTCACATGTAATAGTGTCTGAAGGTGACTGTAACCATTCATCAATAAGATGTGGTCTCACAAAGCCAGCATTGATCGACAGACTAAATCTACTGTTACGTATTAGTAAAAAACACTTACAAGACAAAAGTAAGCACAGCCACATGCTGCTCTTATACATTGGTTGTATGTCTATGTCCTGAACACTGTATGGTTCTGATCTGCTACCTCCCAGAAACAGATCCAGGAGAAAAAAAGTCCAGAGTAGAGCAACAAGGTAGAGCAGATATACGGAACTATTTCCATATAAAGAACAAGTCAATTAAGCTTTAGAAATCCTTGACACAGGATCGTTGTGAATGTTAGAACTATATGTGGATTAAAAATATTAATTACAGGACAGTTCTTTGAAGAAAATTAATTAAAGGCTATTAAATAAAAAATCACCACCCCTGGCTTTGAAAGTCCCTGAGTTGCAGATTGTTGGAGGCTGTATTGTATTTTATGGAGGTATCATTACATATTTTCCCGTGTTCTTACTCTGGTGCTTAGGTATCCCCAGGTATTCAGTTTTGGCAACTGTTGAAGACAGGGCCCAGGGCTAGATGGACCTTTGGCTGACCCAGTGTAGCTGTTCTTCTTAAAAGGGTTACAAGCATTGACTTTTTACTCAGTTAAGTGACATAGTAAGACTGAAATAAATCCATCTATTTATTTCTGCATTTGTGTATGTCGTCAATAAATTGTATGTAAGTGTTAAAGACTGAGAAGTCCCAGAAGGGCACATGAGAGAGCTGTTGCCCAATTATAGACAGTGTGTGTTGCTACTACTACATTCCACAGAAGTTGCAAGGTCAGTGTGTACTTTTACTTTTATGCATTTAGGCATGAGATCAGAGTAATAAAATCAGTCGGAGCAGTAATATCTGAGGTTTGCATGTCTGATCTGTATAAAAAAAATCATTATAAACACCTCTAAGAACTTTTAGCCTAATGCATATATATGTTTTCTTAGAACACAAACCGAGACAAAAGCATGAAAGGCTGTTGTCTTGCATATTGATAGCAAAGACTCCAAATGTGTCTGAACAATTATTGTATGAAGTTCTTGTGTCAGGGCTGTACAGGAACAAAACTGTTTGCACTGTGAGTTCACCATAAGCAGACAATTTTCATAGGATGCGTAGCTTGGCAATTTCTGTCCTAACTTGTTACCTGAATTAGATATTTTGTATTAGAATCAAAGTATCAAAACGTGGGAATTCAGCTGAAAACTCCTTAAGTGATGATAAATAGAAATCTAAAGAAATTTCTGAAAGGGACACATAAATAGAATTTTTTGTTAGTTTCATATACTTTGATCAAAACCCTTCCAGATGTACCTTGGAAAATATTTACTTCAGTAATCAAACAAAAACATACTAAAAAGGCAGGGTTTTTTGTAAAGAAGAACTTCAGCATATGGAAATTTGTTTTCTGGGGCTTTCTTTGTTAGTCACTGAAATGAGGTGGAGAGAAATGCAGGATACTTGAAAAGTAGTCGAAAGATGATGTAGTTAAAGTGCTCTGAATATTTCCCAAACAAAAGGGTTTTTTTGTTGGGCTTTTTGCTTTTGTTTTTTTGTGGTTTCTTTTTTTTTTTTAATAAGAAAAGCTCACCTCACTGGACTAAAGTAAAAGTCTGAGTAGAATGCTATTTTTTCACCCTTCTACTTCCCTTCTTTATAGGTACATCTACAGGAACATCCAGGGACTTGGCCTCATTGATCCTTATGGGTCCCTTCCAACTTCAGACATTCTTGATTCTGTGGTCTGTGCATCAGCAGAGGTTTTTCAAAGCAAAGGATGCTGTGTCATGTGTATCTCGGAGATCAAGATTCTGAAGGAAACAGCAAAAGCTGTGACAAAATACCATGCATTTTACAGATTTATATAGATAAAATACATATATGAATAAGTAACTTCTAAATTGAAAGCTTGATTTTTCAGTCTTTAGCAGCAAAATCTGCCATTGGAATGTTTTTTCCTAGAGCTTAACACAAAGATTCTTTAGACATCTTTAGACATCCATGAAAAATTAGAGAAAAGGAAGTTTTAATGCTGATAGGAGCTGCTATTGTGCTGTGCGAAACAAGGTGTTCTGCACATGTGTTCTAAACCACCTTGTGAAATGGATTGCATATAAATAAGAATTAGTAGTAAAGGAAAAGAAAATTTATGTCTTTTATACTTTGAAACAAAAATCTGGATAACCAAAGTTCATTTGGCTTCCCAGCAGTGCTGTCAGCCTCTCAGCAAAATGTCAGGCATGTTATCATCTTCTCAAGGCAGGGCGGAGGTTATCAGGTGCTCAGCGCTTCTGGCCAAGTGTTCTGGCAGCGCTCGCCCAGCCAGTTCAGGGGATTCCTCTAAATCACAGATCTGCCTGTGCCCCTGATGACAAATGGGTTGGGCTGCAGGTCTTCGTTAATCATCACTCCTGGTCTCTTCCTCAACTTCTGTTAGCCCAAGAGCCATTGAGCTCTGTAGGTTTTTTTGGGGATAGATGTGATTGCAGGAGGGAGTTGAGTGCTCGTTTGCAGTCTTGGCTGCCCCCGTGCCTTTTCTGTGGAGCTGTGTGGTGTTCCATTGGCCTCCATGGCTTTAAATTTGCAGTTATTTCACAGACTGACAGATGTTAAGAGAGAATGGTTGATGTTTGACCAGTATTTACTTTGGAGAAACTCTGGTAAGAAAATGGAAAATCCAGTCACTCCAGGATAAAGTTAGGTTTGTTTTCATCCATGTGTCTCAGAATTAACCATGCTATCCAGTCTGCAGTTGCGTATGTGCATGAATTGTCAGCATGTGAAGCGTACCATTGCTTTGTATAATGTATTTCTTGCTGCTATTTCTCATTATTGCCTGTCTTACCCTTGTACATTGTTGCCTGTGATATGATGCAGGAGTATTTTCTTTAAGTTTGATGTTAGCATTTAAGAAGGTTATGTGTCTGGTTTCTCTTTCCAACTGGTAGATCTGTAATGTGAGATGAAACGGTAACATGAACTGTGGTGAGACATTCCTGTATTTTTGCCTTTTTCTTTTTTTAAACAAGCTGGTTGATCTACATACACAAGTATGCGCCCTCTAAAATGGCACGCATTCTGACATTATTTTCATAGAATCATAGAACGGTTTGGGTTGGACAGGACCTTGAAGATCAACTAGTTCCAACCCCCCTGCCATGGGCAGGGATGCCTTCCACTACACCAGGTTGCTCAAAGCCTCATCCAACCTGGCCTTGAACACTGCCAGGGAGGGGGCAGCCACAGCTTCTCTGGGCAACCTGTGCCAGTGCCTCACCACCCGCATAGAAAAGAATTTCTTTGTTATGTCTGATCTAAATCTACCCTTTTTCAGTTTAAAGCCATTACCCCTTGTCCTATCACTACGTGCCCTTGCACATAGTTCCTCTCCAGCTTTCTTGTAGGCCCCTTTCAGGTAACTGGAAGGCTGCTAGAAGGTCTCTGATTTATTTTCCCTGATGTGTTTAAGGTTGTAAATACTTTATACTTTGCTTATATATTTATACTTTGCTTATATGTCACATTAGTGGAAATCTAATATTTTTTATGTCACAGTTGCACAACCTGCCACAGTGAGACTGAATTAAGACAATTCTAATGAAAAAAGCTCTTTTTAAAGATAGAGATTATTATTGAAATTTTACCATCAGGCATATTAAACACGAGATAGAGACTTTATCTCTTGTCACATAGTAAACCAACAAATAGATGCTAAGTTGATGAGAAAAGTGGACAGTATAATTTGGTAATCTGTCTGACTTCAATTACACAGGCATTGAAAAAGGCTGTTGGCCCTGAATGAATCAAGGTGAAGTTATATTTAGTATGAAAACATTTGACTAGCAATTCTGAATATTAATCAAGAACTTTGGCTCTTTGAGCTGGGACATAAGAATAGGGCTGATGTCAACAAAAATGATTAATAATATATAATTCTGTGGTGCGCTTCCATTATAATGTACTTGAAGTCCTGCAGTGATTCATCCCTAAGCTTATAAGGTCTAATTCAGGACTGGTGATCTGAACTTTTATGTAGTTGTGGCTCATAATTGCACTAACCACTCTCTCGTGAGATTTTCTTACATTGCACAGAAAAATAAATTACATGATTAGGTGGAAAATTGGCTCATACCCACTTCTGCATAGGATGGTAGCAACATCAAAGTGATGGTGGGTTGTCTTAGCAAACTATGAGCGTACCAGCAAAATCTTTTACACATAGGCATCTTCAGTCCATGGCTCGGAGTGTCCTAATAATCTGAGCGATTCTATGTAGCTGAGTGACTTCTTACGTTCTTAACTGAATTACACATAGAATTGTCTTCTAAATATTCTCCTTTTCTTGGTACCTTGCTGGCAGTCTGTTTTCCTGCATTGTTTTGTGCTGTGTTTAATATTTATATTAGAAAACACAACAAACTTCTCAGGTTTGTGCTTTAACTCTTTGTATCAACACTTCCGAAGAATATTTTCAATTCTTCATGCATTCCTAACTATTTTTAATCTTTTTGACCAATTTGTTCAATGAAAGCTGATTTCATTGTATAGCTGTCTTACTATCTGGTCTGCCATTCATATAGTTCATCTCTTCAGTGGGGGAAGAAACCAAATGCTGAGAAGAGACAGGTTCAGATTGCTACAAATGAAAAGACTGGTGGAGGGGCAGGTTTCAAAATCTGGAGTATGATGCGTGCCTAGGAAAAAAATTGCATTTTAGTGCGACTTTACTGAATTACAGATCATGATTGTAGACGAACTAGTATATAAGTACCTTTGTAGGTCTTAAGGTAAATAGGAAACGTGGTATATTAAACAAAAGAATTTCATGAAACAGTATGCAAAGAGTCTCTTGAAACATTTGGAAAAATATTTTCTTATATTTAGAAATAACTCAGATCATTGCTAGGTGATGTATTATGTGGTGTTTTTTCCCAAAAAAAATCTGTTTCTGTTATAGCTGTTTAATAAGATCCCATGGCCAAAATGTCTCAGAGCAGTTGAGATTTTCACCCTTAATGGTAAGATCTTCCACTGCCCTATCTCTTCACTGTTTGTCACACAAATCCAGCATGATCTATTATATTTGTACCAGAGAAAGATTTGCTATCTTCATGTGACTAAAATGTAGTCATTTACTTTCTAAACTGCAGCTGAAGTGTCTCTTACTTCCTTTAACTCTTCTTTCTGCTTGTGGTCAAAAACTTGGAAACACTCTCATGCACTGTGGTGCATTATTCTGTGTGCTTGATGATGAAACATTAATACCTCACAGTGACAATTCATTGTTGCTGATACAAATCAGGTTTTGGTGTCTGTTGATAGTCATGTTGCTTTCAGACTCCTTTTTTTATGATTCTTTAAAAATAGATATTCAGATGCGTTGTTCTGCTAGGTAAATGTTTCTTGCATGCAGTATCTTGTTTAGCTTTTTGGATGTGGCATAACTTTCTGTCAAACCTGAATGCTGTCTGTTTGTTTTTTTTTTCCCTGGAATATGCACCTTGTGATTTAAAAAAAGTTTGAACAATTACTAAAAGGTACTAAAAGAGTCCTGCATAATATCCAGGATTCCATGAAGAAGGAAAAATTTTCCTGAGCATGCACTTCGTTTGCTTTGGTTGGTCTT
>Ga0065711_1008689_pt1 | contig 13984 bp, 8 predicted proteins | sample Hoacrofraction12_FD_59098 | JGI IMG/M metagenome (GOLD analysis project Ga0065711, IMG submission 59098) | Hoatzin crop microbial communities from Cojedes, Venezuela - Epithelial fraction 12 v2 (version 2) | ecosystem: Host-associated > Birds > Digestive system > Esophagus > Crop | place...
TTTTTTTTTTTTTTTTTTTTTTTTTTTAAAGTCTTTGAAAATTTGGAAGTAGTGTGGTTTGTTTTTATTGTGAAAATTCTCAGGAAGAACAATTCAGAGTCGGTGCCATTCTTCCCAGCTGAATGGTGCTCGGTTTGTGAAACGGAGCAGCTGCGGTAGTTTTAGCTTGGCTCACAAAACCATTTGCTTTTTAATCAAGAACTTCAGATTCTGTGGTGGTTGTTCATGATGGAGATGGCCAGCTATGCCCTGTGAGGCAGCTGTAGTATAATTGAGACAGACTATGTGAAGCAAATATAAATGCTGGATGAATGTCTTAAAAGCAGAATATTCACGAAACTGTAACTGAATTTTTGGAAGGATGAGAAGCATTTATACAGGCAAGAATTTACTACATAATGAAACATTTTATGTATAGAGATGTTCTTACATATATTGCATAAAACAGTTTAAGTCTTCAGCATTAGCATTCAAGTTATACAGTGCAATAATTCACATTTTGGTGGAGTGTGTATGTAACTGCATAATGAGAAATGCCTCACTTTTCCAAAAACATTCTTACAAATGTAGTTGAGGTCTCTGTCTTAAATTGTCTGGGATGTGTTGTTTGTCTGAACGTGGGTATGTACATCACACATTCATACATATGCTTATTTTAAGAAATAAGATTTTCTTTTTATCATCTTACTTCCAATGCATGGGTGTCAGGTGAGTATATCCAACATTTGAATCCCCAGCAGCACATCAGAGAATGGAGTTCAGAAAACAACCTGACCACCTTCTGATCTACCACGTGAGCTTAAAATATCCCATCGCTGCCAACACTCTCAATGTTCCCAGGGGTCCAGCAGGAAAACAGGACTATTTTCTTATCTCAGCCCACATGGCATGGATATATTTACCTGTATTAACTTGAGATGAGGCCATTCTCATCTGAGGTCTGCATTACCTACCGTCCTCCCAGCTTGCTTCCCACAAAACTAAGTGTCATTTGTGCTAATCAGTGCTAAGTGAACCAGAAATGAGAGAATGGCAGGGATCCAGCTGACTCATTAATACCAGTGTAACGGATTAACCCTTTTACATTGTCTTCCCACCCCCCCCCAATTAGTCAGCATCAAAGAGGTTTGAGGCTACACACACTGGAAACATAAAATGGGACAAAGTGTTTGAAAACAAAGGATAACATCTAGGAGCAACATCATCTTCTGCCACAAGGACCGTTATCTTCGTATTACTCCAGAACAGTATTTTTTTAAAAGTTAAGCTAAACTTTATGTAAAAGGTAGCAAGAGAACGGAATAGCCTGTCTGGAGAGAGCGAAACATTCTGATCTGTATAATCAACCCGTAATGAACTTGTCACATACATGAACAATGCATCATTCAGCATGAAACATACAACTATACACTCCAAGTGCAAAGCAGTTATTAACTGTGACTATAAAATTACTACAAAGTTTTAAAGCTCAACCTTTTTTTTCTTTTTTTAAACACATGGGCAGCACTTTTTGATTTGTGATGCAAAGCAAGATATTTTTGGTTCAGCCAAACAGTGCTATTTAGAAAAATCCCTTCTAAAACAGTCAGTCTGAGGCTTTACATTATATGAGATGAAGCACTTATTTCTCCAATACTTTCCTGCTTTAAAAAGTTTTTCTAAATGTGTAACTACCATAACTGCCAACAAAGATTAATGACTCCTCTCAGTGCCTCCAGTAGCCTCCTATTCCATTTGATAAAATACAAGTGTCTCAGTGTATACTCACCTGACACCCATGCATTGGAAGTAAGATGATAAAAAGAAAATCATTATTTGCATGTCTGTGCAACTGAGAGCCTCTTTCTTAAATCCAAGACCTCTTGTGACAAAATTTTGAAAAGGTTTGATTTGGTATTAATACAGTGGCAATGTTTCTATGGTCTGTCCTGAACTTTTAGTTTGGGATTCTGGGACAGTAATAAAGAGACTCTAATTCTAAGATGTTTTGCATTTTCATTACTTATGACTGCAACTATAACTGTAAATTGATGAAAGAAGCAAATGAGGAGAAGGAAATCATGCTTCATAACACACTTGTAGTCCAGTTACTTTTTACAATGTTTTTTATTAATTTAGAAACGAATTCAAGCAAGGCAAACCCAGAATCGCTGTCTTACACATTTATATTCAATGTATACCCTGAAATCCAGGTGAAGCTTCAGCTCCTGTTGCCTGGTGCTTCTGGCATGGATCTTCCTGTGATTAAGGCAGACCCCTGTTCCCACCTGATTTCTTCGCTGCAGGCATCATTTCATCTGTATTGATGCCCAAAAGAAAACACGTGGAGGGTGGCTGCAATATGGGAGGGACCTCAGGTAACTAGGAGGGGGTTGGAGTGTCTCTTGTGCCAGAGCATTTTCTTCTTCCCCAAATCTCTTTGGTTGCTGGGATGCTCTTAGATACGCTCACATCCCACATCTGAAACTCTCCTCACTGTAGCACACCTTTTCTTCTTATCACAACCTTTCAGAACAGCTGCCTAGGTTTCGGCCTACCAGTCATGTTGGAGAATGGTGTAGAAATCATGGATAAGGTCTCTTATAGGAGTATTTGACTTCACATGTAATTCTTCCAGTTTAGTCACTGGATGGGAAGATGCTTCCTTGCATAGGGAGCAAGTGTTTAACATAGGTGCCTCCTGGCTGCGTGGGGAGCCGGATTTCCTAACTTAGGGGTCTATGTTGCAGCTGTTCCGCTTTCCCAATTAATTAGCTCCAAAACATTCTGTGCATTTGTACACCGCACCTACATTTCAACAAACTCACAACAGGCACAGTCTTCTAACCTCCAAGTTGCTTAGAAAGTTTGAGACTGGTTGATTTTGAGGCTTTTGTTCTAATTAATCCCTTTGGGGCAGGACAGTAAAGCAAAGGAATTTTTTCTAACCACAAAAGCTTTAAAGTTAAGTAGTGTGGGATATCTCAAAGGCAAAATCCTGTATGCTGTCTTCTCCCATGTCTGATCTTACTCATCTAAGAGTTGTTTGGCCAGCAGTGATTTTGTGAGAGGATAATCTGATGTTGAGCTTGCTGCCACCCAAAAGCAAAGGTGGTACTTTCCTCCACTTCAGTGAATCTTACTTTGCCCTGGCTCCAGTGTTTGTTGGACTTTGTGAATTGGCTCAGTTCCCAGGAAGAGATGAGTTAATAAGCAGAAAGTCTGATGTTATTCAGAGTCAGTGCAAGGGCGGGGCCTTGGAGTGAGGGGAAGAGGAATTCCCCTCCTTAGTGGCAGTCAGCGGTTAGATCGGGTCTCGTGGTCTCATACAACATCACCTTCATCAAGGCAACGATTAAAGACGTCTGATCACAATGCACACAGAAATAGTTGCTCTGTTGAGAACATCACCCTGTTTTGAGATAGCTCTGTATGTAGCTGGGCTGATCTTTGGCCCCCTGAGGGAGGACCAGTACCTTCAACTTGCTGCAGACTCTAGACTCTTGCTGCTTAATTTTCTGCAATTTTGTGAACGTTCCTCTGGGTTAGTGTTGTGCTGTTCTAGTAAGGTGAATTAGCTCTAAGCGGTTGAGTGATGGAGCCAGGTAAGGTAAGAGGGAAGAGAGAGTGCTGAGGAAATGGGACGTATAAATGGAGACGCGTCCTTGGGCATGGGGGAGCTGCTTGATTGTCTCTTAGTGTCTCATTCCACAGTACTGTTCAGGTACCTGACAGGGAGCCAGATTTGCTCACTAAGGTAACAGCAAATTGAGCCAGCCAAAACAGTTTTTCCAGATCTGAGAGCTGAGTGGACACCCTGAGGAACCAGGCTAACCTCAGAATGGACAATGGGAATGGCAGGAGCAAACAGCTCAGAGCAGAGAGGAAAGATGGGTCCACTGGTTTTGGCGGCATTGAGTTGGTCTGATGGCAACCGTGTAGAGTATCTGTCCTGCTGCGGTGCTTGTGTGCGTAGGCCTCTAAGCACTAAGCCTACACTCCTGACCTCTTCTTGGAAAGAGATATGAAATTGGCTGTCTTCTGGACAGAGGCTGTGTTCTTTGAGGAAGAAAGGGATGTCATTTTGTGTTCGTGGCCCTGGATTTTTTTTCCTTCTAGTTTTTCTACACACCAGGGTGCGTAATGATTGTGGGCAGATCACAGTGTGAGGATTTCAGGTTTGGAATATAGGACACGTTCCCTGAGCAGAGCACACATAAAGCAGTAACTGCATCATGGAAACTGATTTCTCTCTTGTTTTGTGAAAATCGTTAATCTGCTGTCGCAGCTGCCTATCAGATACGGGAGTTCAGGTCTTTGTGACCTAGAATTTCACCTGCCGGTTTTCAGCCAGTTGAACAGGTATCTGGTAATGCAGCCCTTTGTGCAGGGGATGGGCTGGTTCGTTGGCTTGTTTTATAGGTAGACAGCAGAGTGACATTGTTGGCCTATGCTTTTCTCTGAGTACTGAGTTCAAAATAGAGGTGGTAAGGAGCATGGCTAGAAATGGGAAAGAATATGACTGTTTTGGGTCTCATCTTTGCAAAATTTCTCATCTTCAGGGTTCATCTAAGGGCATCTTAAACAGAATTTATAAAAATTGCATGACCTTATCTATTTTTTTACTGATATACCTGCAAGAAATTAAATACTTGGTACTTGGATGGATTCTTTGTCGAGTAAGAGTTCAGATTTTTCATAAAATTACTTTGGCCATAGTAATTATTGTAGTCAATTTATGGAAGTCCCAAAAGAGGTGTCATCCAGACTAATGCTGTTTGCTTCCAGAGATGGCTCCTTGAACACAGCAGTTCTGTTTTATGCAGTGGGTGTTCACTCGTCTGACTCACTGGGGCTGACAAAGTAAAAATTAGTACAAGTTTTTCATGAGGAGAAAGGAAAAGACGGAAAACCAGTTGCACTGTTAACCACTTAGGAAGAAAAGGAAGAAGACTAAAAATAGGTATTAACCTCTAGTTTCCTACAGCCGACTGAAAATAACAAGAAGGAGCATTTCCTAATACAATAAATTGTTTGGAGTTTTTTGTATGTTTAAGTATTTCCTCATGTTTTGATACGAGAGCGCTAGCACACCTTTGAAACTCTCCATGTTGATCTGTGCAATGTCTACAGTGGAGACTGCATTTAGATTGAAATACTGCCGCCTTTTTTTTTCATGATGGAAAGCAAGACTGGTGCTAGGACAGGGTATGTTTCCACAGGACAGCTGAGCCACTTCACCGTCTGAAGAGCAGGTCATCCCGCTTCTTGCTTCTGGAAGCAGGATTGCTTTCCATCGTCCTTGTGCCAGCTCTGCCAGCTCATTGGACATCTCTGATTTAGCTCACTAAACTGGCAGAAAACTAACCCAGCAAGAAAGGGAGTATGTATTTACCTTTTTTAACCAGTTCGGTGAGCTCAAGCAGCTCGCAAGACTTGAGGAGACTCTGGGAGCCACCCCAAAGGAGACAGAGGGTGTGCCGGGGCTGGGGGGAGAGGCAGGGCTGCTCTTTTTGGCAGCACCAAGCTGCTAGCCTGGCTCAGCTGTGTTGTGAAAACTCACCCTTAGGTAATAGTGTTCACACTACAGGTTGACAGACCGTTCTTCAAATAGTAGCCAGAAGGGAGTTACCAGATCTGCGCAGTTTGTTTTTGTAGAGTGGCCTTGTCTGTTTTCGGTGTGTTGTGTTTTGAAACAGATACTCTATTCTAATCGTGTTACTGCATGAAAATGTTCTGCAGAAAAATTGCTTGTGCGGGGCGGACCTCTCTGGGAACTTGACATTGAGCAAGTGCTTAAGGAGTTGGAGAACCTGGAAAAAAAATGTACTTCAGCCTCTGGGACAATCTGCCTGTTGGATTTTGGGGAATTCAGAAACGTGTGTGCTTCTGGTCTGCTGTCCATTGCAAGCTGGCAAGCCTGAGACAGAGAGTGGCCCTTCATCTCTGAACATCAGGAAGCTTTTCTTGGAAGATCTGGTAGACCCTGTTAGTGTAGCTGACACATCACTGTGGATCTTGAGTGCCTGTAAGCCTGGAGCTCACTGGAAACACTTTCAGAGTTTGAAACCCACCGCGGCTCACCCGCCACCTCGGGGAATGTGGGTGGTTGCCATCTCAGGAAACCAGAAATGCTCTTTTTCTGTCTGCCTCTGTGCTCTTGAAGCTGGCGTGATCCTACGTGGGTGGTTTGTTGTTGATTTTTTGACAAATTGAAATGTTTTGGTTTCAGCTGGAAAATGCCATTTCTGCGTGGAGTTTAAGGGAGGGAACTGATGTACAGTGTAGGCATAACTTGGCATAAATGAGTGTAGCCCTCAGACAGTTTCACACCATTAACAGCTGATGATAAAAGTTACAACCAGCTATAACCTTTCTTCATTTTCTCTATGTACGATGAGAATATGGTACAAAGCCCTGGCAGATATTTTTATTTTTCAACAAATTGTTCAAGTACTGCACAATTTTTTTTTTTTCTCTTTGCTTTGTGGGCAGTTTTAATGTCACTTTTTGGTATACATGCAAATATTTGGAGATTTCGTTGACAGATGCAACCAAAAAATAACAACTAGACTTTTTGATCTGTTGCCTTTGTATCTTTGTAAAGGGGTATTTTAATGTGGTGGGGTTTTTTTAGACTTTCTGAACGAGATTTGTCTGATCAGAAATTTATCTTTCGTCCCTTTCCCCCTCAAAAATAACTTCTGCCTTCCTCTTTGGATGATTTTGAATAATTCTGCTAGTGCTTTTTCTGTGTTGATGCTTCAAATTTTTTCCTAACAAATCTCCACTACTAGTGGAGTGTAATGTGAAAATGCAGTTGAAGGTTCAAACAGTGGGTAGAAAGGTTTTAATGTACTAAAGCCAGAAATACTAAAAGTGTGGATATTTAATGCTGTTTATCTAGTTTCCTTTAAAATCAAGCAATCTAGTGATAAGATGTTGAAGTGAACATTTCAATGTTGTTTACACACAAGTCAAAATTAAACAAGAAGTTCCATAGTGTAGTTTCTTCTACAAAGCTGGCTTTAAAATAAAGTTCCTAGAAATACTAAACCAGCTTAAAGCACAAAAGTAATCGGAAAATAACACTTTAATCCTGGTTAATCCACATTATTGAACTATGTGCTCTAATAAATAAATAAATAAAATTATGTAGTCCTCTAATCATCTGTGGGGAGCTGGTTATTCATGAGAGGTCTGATCCAAAGATTAGCTACTGTGCTGGTTTTAGCCATTTCTGAGGACAGGCTAAATGGATTTATATTTTATTTTTGTGAGGAGACTGCCTACTTCTTAACCTGTTTTTTTTTTTTTTTATTTTAGATCCCCTTCCTAAGACTGAGGTAGATCAGAAGGTGGTAGTAATACAATGACATTAACAGCGTAAACCAAAAGTAGTATTTCAAGGTGTTGTGGAGGCAGAGATATTTTGTTTGTTTTATTGCATAATTTGTTGAGATTGCTTTTATATTGAAGTTTTCCTTTTTTTTAAAATATATATCCAGAACCTTTGTGTAACAGTTTTAGCTATGTTTATAGACTTGTTACTACACAAAATGCAGAGTTTATACTTCTTTTTAGAGGAAAACAAAATATGCTCTGTTCAGAAAAACTCTGCGAGTAAGTGTCACAAATGCAAAAGCAGTGGATGTAACATAAGGTTTTACACTCAGAATTATTAGATAGATTGTCACAGTGACATTAAGATTGCCAGGCTGCTGTCTAGAAAAACTTTCAGAAAAATGCGAAGAGGGGAGCTTTTTGAGCCAGACTATTTGTAAGCCTCATCTGAAGTGTGTCTGACAGAAGCGTAGATACTATGATTGAACTTTCTGCGTCACGTGTATAGGTGCCTGTATGTCACACGGATACATATAAGCTGTGTATCAGTGTATGTGTATAACTTTGTGTGTGGTGTTTATGTTTTAAATTAATTCTGCTTAACTTTGTTTCAGAATTGAGTGGGGGCTTCCATGCCTCTGAGAGGATGGTAGCACTTTAAGTAGGAAGTGATGATTACTTTGGAGAAGATGTTTTATATGTCACATAAAAGTTACCTTAACTGAGTGCTCTGTCCCATGCGTTAATTCTTCTCCCACCAAGTATTAACTCAGCTTTCTGGTACTTTCAGAGCTTCTAGAAGGTGTGACAAAAAAAGTTCTTAATAACTAACATGAATGCTATAGGCAGCTGCCCACACGTGGAGGCTAGTTACTGAGATTTGGTTGTATATGCTCATCTGCTCGTCATAGTCCATACCACAGCAGTTAGTGGGACAAAGATGTAAGTGGCCTGATTTGTGTAGACTGATTGATTTACAAATTTTTCTGTGGGGTTTCCCGCTCTTCTTCATTATGTAAAAATTATTTCTTGTTTAAACATACCTGAAATGCTATCAAGATAGAATAAAACACTGTGTTTGCTGGAATAGGAGAAATTATGAAGTTCAGTTTCTGAAGGACCTCCTTGAGGATCTCCTAGTTCTTGTACCCCACTACACGAGCCTTGGCTATTTCCCTGTATTATTATAGTGGCCTCCCTTGCCTTCATTCTTAAGGGCCAACCACAGCAGTATTTGCCAATTGACCTGCTAGCGGGCCAAGAAGAACAGAGAACAATGGGTTTTTCCTTCATCAGGATCATTACTCCTGGTCTCTTCTTACTACCCAGCTGCAGATGACTGTATTCTGTAAACATCTCCAAGTCTGCTATCTCTGTGCCAGTTCCAACCACATTTGACAATGTTTTTCTGCGTTATCAGGGATGGAAGATTGGTCATGTAAATCTAATTCCTTAGGAAACCAGCTTCAATTTGCATTATTTGTATTCTAACATAATTTGCATATATGTAGCAAGCTGCATATGCAAATACTAGGCTATCAGCACCTCAGTTTTTGACAGGTAAATAATTTTAATGCATGCTGGACCTACTGATGGGCAGTTTAGACTGAGCAGGCAGGCCACGCTTATTTTAAATGCTAGGAAAATTTCTGTCCTCATCAAAGTGGGCTTCAATGTGCTGGTTTTGTTCTGGCCAGGATTGCCTTTAGAACCATACCAGGAATAAAACAGGAGGAGGGGAGTCCTGATCACATAGTTAAATGAGGATAGTGACACAACCTTAATTTCATAGTGAAAAGTTGAACGCTGTAATAAATACTTACCTTTTGAACAACACATGAGCCTGTAATCTGAGATCGGTTTTATAGGTTAGTTGAACTAGCGACAAGAAAAGTTGCTTGCCAGCAGTACTGTGTGAGCTGCACTAGTGTCTTCAGCTGAGTTTGTTCTTGGTGCTAATGTTTCCCCAAAGCCTTTTACCACTCCTCAGGAACTGAAGAGGTAAAGGCTTTCATTGTTTTGAGATCAAACTTTTTAACATCCTTCCAAGCAAAATAAGAAAATGCAGGAAGGATTGTGAAGATGATGACTGTCATATTCTTATCAAACGTAAAGCAGACAAAGTTAGGCAAGAGAATAGAACAAATAAAGGCAAATAATACTGTCTTTATCTCCCTCCCTTGGAAAAGCCAAAAAGTATCTAGTGGGAGACTATAACCGTAGAAGAAAATGTAGCTTTCAAATTGATGCTTCTTTCTCTCTTGTTGCATACCAGACCACCCATACAGAAAATTTGGATTGTGCTAAGCATAGACATCTCTTAAGAAGCTGGAAATGAAAAAAAAAACACAGAAATAAATAGCTTTTTACAAACTTAAAAGTATGTAGATCTGAGACACTGAAACTCTACAGGAACCTTTAATCCTCTCGTACTGTTTTTCTATTGCCATCTTCCTACAAGTTTTCGTTTGAAGGAAAAAAGTTTCTGTAGGGGAGTTTTTTTAATCTGTGGTTTTGCTGGGAGCTTCATAGTGGGATGTGCATTGAGAAAGACCCTGACAGAATTGTTTAGGAAAATGGAGACTTTACATTAAGGTCACCTGCAGAAGGATGGGATACCAAATGAAACTGGGTGGCAAGTTGGAGTGCCACTCCCATAATCTTCAGTGACATGTGCTGTAGTTGGATTTGCTGTTCCTCTTGATGCAGAAAGGACGAAACCTTGTTGCTTCATGTGTGTAAATGCAAAAACATTCAGGGTAGTGTTTGCCTTGGTACAGTTTTCCCCCCTTCCCTTTTACAAGTTTGAAGAAAGCAGTCTTTCAGGGTTCTCATTCTGCAAGGTTTATATAGATTTTTCTCATGGTTCGTCAGGATAATCAGAGAAGATACTGGTAAGTTTTACTCCTGGCCAAAGGTTTATTTGTAGGATAATACTCAGCTATAGAAACACTGTTGAATCTGTATGTAAAGCTGCAAAAGACTTACCATGTGCCTGCTTAGGCTAACACAGACCTCTGCCTTAGCATGGGTTTACACAGACTTCCTTGTCATTCGCCATTTTGCAGCATAAACTCTTAAACTCTTGTTTTTGCTAAAAGTTGCAGCTGTGGAGAATCTTTTTGCTGATATATTGGATTTTTAGGGAGTATTATTAGCTTGTTGAAATGAAACTGCTGTTGATACGAAAAGCTTTAATACGAAACCAGGATGAGGTGACTTCAAACTAGGATGACTTCATTGTTTTGCGAACTATACATATTCTGGTAAGGCTATTATGTCTTGGCCACGTGCATGTGGAAGCTAATGAGGATTAATGTATAGGTTTTATGGCACTAATGCTAGACAGAATGGTAGTCCCACTTCAAGAAACCAGAAGAACCACCTGTCCATCGATGTCCCATCTCTCTTATTGAAGAGGACAGCACCTGGCCAGTGCCTTATTTGATTCAGATGGATCATTGAGTGCTCTGTTAATCACAGATGGGAAGTGTCAAATCGCTTACAGTTTATTATGTTTTGCTGTAATTGTGTGCAGTACATCTGGGGGGGATTGGACTAGATAATCTTTAAAGGTCCTTTCCACCCCAAACCATTCTGTGATTCTGTGCTCATTAGCAAAGATTTCTAAAGGTCTTCCCTCTGTCTCCTGTTAATTGTCCTGATCCCATAAAACCAGCACAATTTTTGTGTTCTGGATACTGCCATCAGTGTTCCCTGGTACTACCCTGCTGCAGTTCCCAGTTCACTCATTGGGCAGGAAAGGGCTGGTAAACATATTTGACTGATACTCTGGGTTCGCAGCTCAGCACTATTCTTTGGTACTGAATGTGGCTATGGACTCTTCCTGAAAGGAACCAGGACAACTGAGATGAGGCTTGAGGATGGAAATGGAAGTGAGGAGAACAGCAGCCACTTGACATCCATTGCTGATTGCCTGTCTGCTGTGTGCACAAAGAAAGGAAAAGAACTTTTTACAAGTAAGCTTGCAGTGGTGCTGGAAGCAAATGGAAGCTAGGAGACCCTGGCAGCGGGTGCTGGGGAAACAAGCAGGGCTGGGGAGAGTCACATTTTCTTCCTGCTGAAGGAGCTGGAGGCTATTTCAATGAGGCTGAGAGAAGAGCAGGGCTCTGAAAAGTGACACTATGCCTTTACACAGAAGTGAGATTGTAGGGAGTCCTGAGACTCAGATGTTCAGAGGGGAGAGGAAATTACAGTACTACTTCCATACCTCCCTGGACTGAAAGAGTTGCCACTATCGATGGACTGAAGTCTGAAGTTCTGTTAGCTTATTCTGGAGCAGGGTGATTTAACATTGGTGTGTCTGGACTGTCTGTCTTCCTTGTCTCAGGGAGAGAGGGGAAGATTTATGGGTGAGAAAGAGGGTCAAGAAACTGCAATAAAACTTTGATGCTTCAACAGAGTCAGCCTGAACTGTTTTCAGATCTTACTAATCCTCTGTTAAAACTTCTTGTCTTTTTGCTGCCAAGTAGAAGCCAGAATACTCTTTGTTCTTGCCATTTCCATGCAGGGTAAAGAAGATAATGACAGGCAACAAAGAGTTAAGCAACTAACTAAAGTATAATGGAAAATAGCTGTCTGTCTTTTGGAGCTGAAGGGGACTTTTGAAAATCCATGTATTTTGTAGCTAGTTACTGCTTGCTGTGTTGCACATGCTTCACTGTCTTTCAGGATTCTTGCACAAACCAGGACAAATGGCAATCTAAATTACAGAAGACTCTAAAACGTATTTACAATTGGTTTTAATTTTTTAAACTGAGGATGGCATAGACTTTTAAATGCTGTCTGTTGATCAAGAGACTACACAGCTTGAGGATAACAAAATGCTGGAAGAGGAAAGGGTATAAATAGAAACCCCACTTCCTTGTTGAGTAGAAGCCAAACCTGTGGTTGAACCTTTCTATACGAGAGTTCGCTGAGGTCCAGATAGGCAGTTGAATGCAGATTTCTGAAGAAACCCAAAATTCTGAAGTCTGAGGGGGAATGTACATAGTACCTACTGCAGACTGGATTGGGTATTTCTTTCCTATGCAACATGTGGCCGCAGTCCTTGGAAAAAGAAGATACCAGTGGAACTCGGAGAATGTTGGTGCAACTCCAGCACCAGCTCAGTGAAAGGAGAAATGTATGTCTGACCTTTGAGTGCATCGCCGTATGTTTGGGCCTGGAAAAGGCTTAATATCATTTAAAAACAGCCTCGTGAGACTGAGGATTTGAAATATGGGCTCATCTGGACAGTAGGATAAATGTGTCTACTGCTCTTTTTTCAAACTTGAAAATATTTTTCTATTGATAAGTAAGGGAGTATTTTACAGCAATAAGCATGTTTTTTTTTCTCCTGATAAATTTTCCCAGTGATGTCCTGCATATCACAAATTATGCTGCTGATGTTTAAATCATATTACACTGCATTGAGCACCCTTCTTTTCTAATTCTTATAGTCTCTAAGTAGTATATGACATTTTTAGATACACGACTTAGATTTTTTTTTTTAATAGGAGTTTTATGACCAAAACTTTGCATAATGCTTTTAAACCAAGGGGATGTATAAACCAGAATCTAATTGTTTTGTAAAATGAATAATTTTGTCTGTTATCTCTTAATTAAAATACAGCTTTAAAGTTGCTCTAGTTCAAACAAATTAAGTCAAGAAATTTTATGGCCTATATTTATACAGGAGGTTAGGCTAGATGATCAAGTGGTCTCTCTGGCCTTATCTATGAACATATCTGCAGTTCAGTTCTGATGAAAGACTTTACTGGGGAGTGGTGGTGGGGAGTTGGTAGCCCTACCTACTAAGTCATGTGTTTGTGATTTTTTTCAGAGGCAAATTTCAGTTGCTTGGTTTGGCAAAATTGTAATTATGTATCTATTTGCATCAGGATTGTGTAAGGGGAATTGTTTGGGTTTGGGATTTTTTTCTTGGGTCTTTGGTGAGGGTGAGTGGGTTTGTTTTTTTTTCCCCTTGTCAAAAATTATGAACCAGAATGTGTGAAGTGCTCAAAAGAACCCATATTAGTTCCTGCTCCCAAAGGTCTGTGCTGTCATGGCATGTCTGTCTATTTGCTGTTTACCTTCATCCACCTTCCTAATATGTAGGTAGATGGGAAGAGGAGATTGCAGGGTTCCAGTGGAGATGAGGAAATGCCAGATCAGAGGGAAGCATTTGGAAGGCGGAGCCTAAAGAGGGAAGAGAAACTATGACTTCCAGTTAAGGGAAGAGACTAGAATTTAGGTCGATGGGAAACGAAGGCATGCTGAACAAAATAAATTTGAGGGTGGCTAAACAGGATGGGTCAACTATGGCAGGCTTGGTAAGATTGGGAACTGGTGGAGCTGGGGAGGTATGTGAGAGTTAATTTATTATTTGGGCTAGTAGAAATACGGATAACTGATATATTTGGGTATTTGAGATAGGAACGAGTGAAAGAAGTACACTGAAAATACTGATTTCTCCAGAAAGCTGTTCTATCCTAGTGGACATCTTGGTCAGCTTGGTGTGCAGCTGCCTATAACTGTTCTAACTCCATTAACTCAAACAATATCAGTCTATACAAAGATTCGTGGCTTATCCTTGCAGGACCATACACCTGAAAATTTGGCAAGACGTTGGGATTTTCCGATTTGCCCCCCCCCCCCC